>OKAD01000003.1_pt1 | contig 224298 bp, 218 predicted proteins | sample 1614021 | NCBI WGS metagenome assembly OKAD01 (sample SAMN04436898, study PRJEB24849) | human gut metagenome | biome: human gut; feature: NICU; material: stool | host: Homo sapiens | place: USA: Saint Louis, MO | collected 2012-03-14
AGTCAATCAACAAGTGCCCACACAGATTGTCTGATATATTGTTAAAGAGCAAAAAAGAACGACGCACTGGTTTTTTCTTAATAGTCACAACAGCGCGTCGTTGTGTGGGGCGTATTATAGGACTTTCAGAATTCTTTGCAAGTGCTTTTTTACAAAAAAATTCAATTTTTTTATTGTCTGATGATTTAATCATCAAAGTGAATTGTCTTTGTTCAATATTCAAGGTAAATTACCTCCAAAGAGTAAGCATTTTAATGAGGTAGTTATGAATTTTGAGCAAATGATTGGTTTCGGTGTAGCAGGCAATTTCGCGGGACATTTAGAACAAGCCGGTGAAGCAGCTGATTTCACTCAAGTTAAAACAGAAAGTGCCATTCAACCGAAAGCGATTTTCCCGTTTTATGTGCCAAGCGAAAAAGCTGGCTTTCTTTCTACCTATCCTTTAAGTCACAATCAAATTAACTTTCCACAAGGCGCAGATAATCTGCAAATTGAACCTGAAATTGCGCTTATTTGTGATCTTATCTATAAAGGAAAGCAAGTTGAGCAAATTATCCCGCGTTATTTTGCAGCCTATAATGATTGCTCTATTCGTCGCCCTAATGCGAAAAAAATCTGTGAAAAGAAAAACTGGGGCAAGGCAAGTAAAGGTATTTCATCAAAACTTATTCCACTTTCTTCCTTTATTAAGGGAAGTGAAATTGATCAATATCGTATCGCTTGCTTCCATAAAAGAAATAGCGCGCTCAATACGTATGGTATTGACAGCCCCGCTATCGGTTATAGCTATTTCCACCAACAATTATTAGATTGGATCGTCGATAGAATGAATAATCAACCCGATGAAGGACCAATGAATCATATTGCTTCTTTATTAGAGCAAGCAAACTATCCGAAACAAGCGATTATTAGTATTGGCGCCACCCGTTATACTGAGTTCGGTGAAACACATTTCTTGCAACCCAATGATCTGAGTATTGTTGTCGTGTATAACGGTGAAAAACATTCAGCTGAGGAAATTGAGAAAATGGCAAGAGATGAAAAATTTGCAGATGATATTTCGGTGCTTATTCAGAAAGTGGTTTAACATACATATAAAAAGTGCGGTTAATTTTGACCGCGCTTTTTTTACTTTCTTCTTAAAGAAACCTCTCCGGCATAAAAATACCGTTCACCTTCATCGGTTATAACTTTTAAATAACCTCGTTTATCAATTCCCTGCTCAATACCTGAAATCGCGCCTTGTTCAGTAAAGACATTTACTTCATCACCAAAAAATTCATTATGGTTTATCCATTGTTGCATGAATTCCTCATCAATACCTTTTTCTTCAAATTGAGCTAACCGAGAATAAATACGTTGAATCACTTTAACAAGGATCGTTTCACGATCTATATTTGGATTCTGTTCGGTTAGCTGTGCATATGGCTGACTAATTTCGGTTGATTGTGGCAATTTTACATTGATCCCAATACCAACGACTAAATTAAGCTGCCCATTCTTGTGATTAATGATCTCCACCAAAATACCACCTAGTTTTCGCCCTGAAAGCAAAATATCATTTGGCCATTTCACTTTCACATTTAACGCTTCTGCAATAGCTAAACCAATCACTAAACTTAATCCATCCAATGCTTTTTTAGGATCGATAGTCCAATAAAAACTGAAAATTAACTGCCCTGCAAACGGTGAAAGCCATTGGCGACCACGACGCCCCCGCCCTGCGGTTTGATATTCTGCCAGACACAAATCACCTTTTTTTAATTGGTTAATTTGATTCGTTATAAATTCATTTGTTGAAGAAATGGTTCGATGATAACTCACGGAATAAGGTGAAAGTGCGGTCGAAATTGCTTGCGGATTTAACAAAGGCATTTCTGGCACAAGCTGATAAACCTCATTTTCTTCTTGAATATTCAATCCCACTTCTCTCAATAATGCCATTTCTTGTGCCAATTCATCTGACGTAATATTTAAAAACGACATCAAATCTGACCGCACTTTAGGTTGGCAATCAGACAAACAATCCAATAGCGATGACATATTCATTCCTTCTCATAAAAACCTTGGCAAATCTTACCATAAAAGCGAAAAAATTCATTTTCAACCACATGAAAAATCTGTATAATCCCGCCGCAATATTTTTTGACACAATTTTTAACAGCGAGATATTGCCATGCTTAGAATCAAACAAGAAGCTCTGACTTTTGACGACGTTCTACTCGTCCCCGCTCATTCAACTGTTCTTCCGAACACTGCCAACCTCTCAACTCAACTCACCAAAGAAATTCGCTTAAATATTCCTATGCTTTCTGCTGCAATGGATACTGTCACAGAAACCAAATTAGCAATCTCTTTAGCACAAGAAGGTGGCATCGGCTTTATTCACAAAAATATGACGATCGAACGCCAAGCGGATCGTGTCCGTAAAGTAAAAAAATTCGAAAGTGGTATCGTTTCTGAACCTGTGACTGTTTCGCCAGATTTAACCCTTGCAGCACTTGCTGAAATGGTGAAGAAAAACGGCTTCGCAGGCTACCCTGTTGTAGACAGTGAAAATAACTTAATCGGTATCATCACTGGCCGTGACACGCGTTTCGTAAAAGATTTAAGTAAAACTGTTTCACAATTAATGACAAAAAAAGAAGACTTAGTCACCGTAAAAGAAGGTGCAAGCCGTGAAACAATTTTAGAATTAATGCATCAAAACCGCGTAGAGAAAGTACTTGTAGTAGATGATGCTTTCAAACTAAAAGGTATGATCACCGTTAAAGACTTCCAAAAAGCAGAACAAAAACCAAATGCATGTAAAGACGAATTCGGTCGTTTACGTGTCGGTGCGGCTGTAGGTGCAGGCCCAGGTAACGAAGAACGTATTGATGCATTAGTGAAAGCCGGCGTAGATGTGTTGTTAATCGACTCTTCTCACGGTCACTCAGAAGGCGTATTACAACGTGTTCGTGAAACTCGTGCAAAATATCCAAACTTACCTATCGTTGCAGGTAACGTAGCGACTGCTGAAGGTGCTATCGCACTTGCAGACGCAGGCGCAAGCGCAGTGAAAGTAGGTATCGGTCCAGGTTCAATTTGTACAACTCGTATCGTAACCGGTGTAGGTGTTCCACAAATCACCGCTATCGCAGATGCAGCGGCAGCATTAAAAGATCGTGGCATTCCAGTTATCGCGGACGGTGGTATCCGTTTCTCCGGTGATATTGCAAAAGCCATCGCTGCAGGCGCAAGCTGTGTAATGGTTGGCTCTATGTTCGCAGGTACTGAAGAAGCACCGGGTGAAATCGAACTTTACCAAGGTCGTGCGTTTAAATCTTACCGTGGTATGGGCTCATTAGGTGCCATGGCGAAAGGCTCATCAGACCGTTATTTCCAATCTGATAACGCAGCTGACAAACTCGTACCAGAAGGTATCGAAGGCCGTATTCCATACAAAGGCTACTTAAAAGAAATCATCCACCAACAAATGGGTGGCTTACGTTCTTGCATGGGCTTAACTGGCTGCGCAACCATCGAAGAATTACGCACGAAAGCAGAATTTGTTCGCATCAGTGGTGCAGGCATTAAAGAAAGCCATGTTCACGATGTAACGATTACTAAAGAAGCGCCAAACTATCGTATGGGGTAATCCGTAGGGTGGGCTTTAGCTCACCTTTTATTGTTTTAAAGTGCGGTTGATTTTTGTAAAGTTTTGGAGAAAATTGACCGTCTACACTACCAATAATAAGAGCATTATAAATGACAAATATCCACAACCATAAAATTCTGATCCTCGACTTCGGTTCTCAATATACCCAACTGATCGCGCGTCGTGTGCGTGAAATCGGTGTGTACTGCGAACTTTGGGCGTGGGATGTAACTGAAGAACAAATCCGTGAATTTAATCCAGACGGTATCATTCTTTCTGGAGGTCCAGAAAGTACTACTGAAGAAAATAGCCCACGTGCACCAGAATATGTATTTAACGCAGGAGTGCCGGTATTGGGTATTTGTTACGGTATGCAAACCATGGCGATGCAACTTGGCGGTCTAACCGAAACATCAGATCATCGTGAATTCGGCTATGCTTCTGTTTTAATGGATAATCCTACCGCACTTTTCGCTCATTTAAATGATGGCGACAGCAAATTAGATGTATGGATGAGCCATGGCGATAAAGTAACGCGTTTACCAGAAAACTTCCAAGTTACTGGTACTACCCCAACCTGTCCAATTGCGGCAATGTCTGACGAAAATCGTCTTTTCTACGGCGTACAATTCCACCCTGAAGTAACCCATACTAAAAAAGGTTTGGAATTGTTAATGAATTTCGTGGTGAACATTTGTGGTTGCGAAACCAAATGGACTGCAGAAAACATTATCGAAGATGCCGTAGCTCGCATTAAAGCACAAGTGGGCGATGATGAAGTAATTTTAGGTTTATCTGGTGGTGTTGACTCTTCTGTGGTTGCATTACTTTTACACCGTGCTATCGGTAAAAATCTACACTGCGTATTCGTGGATAACGGCTTACTCCGCTTACACGAAGGCGACCAAGTCATGGAAATGTTCGGTGATAAATTCGGTTTAAATATTACCCGCGTTGATGCGGAAAGCCGCTTTTTAGGCGAACTTGCAGGCGTATCGGATCCTGAAGCAAAACGTAAAATTATCGGTAAAGTGTTCGTCGATGTATTTGATGATGAATCGAAAAAACTCACTAATGTAAAATGGTTGGCACAAGGCACAATCTATCCTGACGTGATCGAATCGGCAGCCAGCAAAACCGGTAAAGCACATGTAATTAAATCACACCACAACGTAGGTGGCTTACCAGACTATATGAAACTTGGCTTAGTTGAACCTTTACGTGAATTATTCAAAGACGAAGTACGTAAAATCGGTTTAGCATTAGGCTTACCGGCTGAAATGATCAACCGCCACCCGTTCCCTGGCCCAGGTCTAGGCGTGCGTGTATTAGGCGAAGTGAAAAAAGAATACTGCGATTTATTACGCCGTGCGGATGCAATCTTTATCGAAGAATTACGTAATAGCGGTTGGTATGAAAAAACCAGTCAAGCTTTCAGCGTGTTCTTACCAGTAAAATCTGTTGGCGTAATGGGCGATGGCCGTAAATACGATTGGGTTATTTCCCTACGCGCAGTAGAAACCATCGACTTTATGACTGCTCATTGGGCTCACTTACCTTATGATTTATTAGGCAAAGTATCTAATCGTATCATTAACGAAGTGAACGGCATTTCCCGCGTAGTGTATGACATCAGCGGAAAACCACCAGCAACGATAGAGTGGGAATAATATTAATCAATTTAAAGGGCAAATTATTTGCCCTTTTCTTCTTTCATAGCACTAATTTCTCTCATCAATATTCACTATGGACATCGCATTTTTACTCGGTACTAAAATTATTGAACTAACACTTATTGTGCTTATCGGCTATGGGTTGGTTAAATCAAAATTATTAAAATCTGAAGATAGCAAGCCACTTTCTATTATTGGGCTTTATGTTATCAGTCCATCAGTGATGATTGAGGCATTTCAAATTGATTACACACCTGAAATCCTGCAAGGTTTACAGCTTTCACTGCTTATGGCGGTGTTTCTTCACATTATTTTGATTATCATTGGTAGCCTATTAAAACACCTATTAAAGCTCGATCCTATTGAACACGCCACTTCCATTTATTCTAATTCTGGCAACTTAATTATTCCGATTGTGATGTCGCTATTTGGCAAAGAATGGGTCATTTACGCCAGCTGTTTTATTGTGGTGCAAACCTTTCTGTTTTGGACGCATTGCCGTTTGATTATTGTAGGAAAAGGAAATTTATCCTTGAAGATGATTGCCAAAAACATCAATATTTGGTCAATTCTCGTCGGAGCATTTTTATTTGCTTTTCAAATAAAATTACCAAGTATTATCAATGGTACACTCTCTTCGATTGGCTTGTTTATTGGTCCGAATGCCATGCTTGTTGCGGGTATGCTGATTGCGGCAATTCCTTTACGGAGCATCGTATCATCCAAACGCATTTATTTAGTCACACTTTTGCGCTTGTTACTTATTCCGATTGCATTATTGGTATTAATAAAACTGATTGGCTTTGTACATTGGGTTGAGAAAGGTGAGATTATCGTGTTGATTAGCTTTTTGGCTACCACTAGCCCTTCAGCTTCAACAGTGACACAAATGGCGGTGATTTATAACAACAACCCACAAAAAGCCAGCGCCATTTATGGAATAACGACGCTGCTTTGTATGTTTACTATGCCTCTGGTGATTGCCTTATATCAAATATGGGGGTAAATCGTGGAAAAGTGCGGTCAATTATTTAAGCACTTTTGATGCTGGCTGCTCTTTTTTTAAACGATAAAGTTGATATAAGTTAACGAAAACTAAGAAGGCGTTTAGAAGCGCAACTGGATAAGATTTGATGATCAAACTGTAAACGACAAAAAGTACCGCTCCAATTGCATTAACAACTCTCAAGTGAACAATCGATTTAAATAAAAAAGACGCAGCCACAAAGAATGTTGCCAAATAACCTAATAATTCGATGAAATTAAATTCCATAAATCTCTCCGTCAACAATGATTGAGGCGGCATCATAAAAGATTTTGGAATTGAGGAAAAGAGGCGAAATAAAGGCAACCGATTGCAATATCAAGAAATTTTTATTTCGCTCAAAATTCTCTTAGATAAAGACTTTTTGCACTAAAAACATATAAAAAATTGTGCCTGCCGAGATAGAAAGAAACATGTTCTTTTTCCAGAAATGTAACCCCAATACCAAAGCACCCGCAATGAAATCGGGTAAGCCGTGATAACCACTCAATACATCCACATTTTTATAGCAATACACGACTAACATTCCAAACATCGCGGCAGGTAGTACTTTACCTAGATAACGAACATATTCCGGAATCGGGCGATTTGCGGGAAAGATCCAGAATGGCAATAATCGAGTAAATTGCACGCACACAATACAAATCACAATGGTGATAATTTGTTCCATCAATGTCATTTTAGTGCCTCCAATTTAGATGAAAGTTTAGGACGTCGTACCGTTAATAAAATCCAAATACTAATGAGTGTTGGCACTAAAAAATGCTCTTTCCCAACAATTAATAGCGATGCAAAAGCCACACCTAAACCTAATAATGAGCTTTCATGAGACTTCTCTTTGAGCCAGTTTTCAGCAAAAATCACCAGAAAAAGTGCAGTCATACCAAACTCTACCCCTTTTAAATCAAAAGGAATGATTGAACCAAATAGGTTACCTAATCCCGCGCCAACGACCCAATAAAGATGGAGATAAAAACTGACAAAGAACATGTACCAGCCTTTATCTAAATGATCAGGAATCTTTGCCATATAGTTTAGGGAAAAGCTTTCATCCACTAAGCTACTAATTAAATACCAGCGTTTTTTCCCAAGTTGACCGCTATATTTTTCTAACATGGAAATGCCATAAAAAATTTGGCGACCACTGACCATCAGTGTCACCAACGCAACACTTAATGGTGAAAAAGGCATAACGAGTGCAGCGGCAGCAATAAATTCAACGGAGCCCGCATAAATAAGTGCAGCCATTGCAACGGGAAACCAAACACCGAATCCAAGTGCTTTCATGTAAATGCCGTATGCAATGCCTAAAAATAAAAAGCCGGCAAGCATTGGCATACTGTAAGGAAATGCCGCTTTTGCCGCGGCTTTGATGGGATTTTCTGTCACTACTTCTGACATATTGACCTACTACAACTCTAAAACAGACAAACCAGGTAAGGTCGAAAAGCTTTGCGTTTTAACTGTTTGATGGAAATCTTCGATATAAGCTAAATTCACATCTTCTTTACGAATCGCCGCATAAAGGTTGCTGTACAATCCTTCTTCTGTAATTTTACGTGCCACCACATACCCTTTCTCTAAATAAGGTAATGCCGCCCAATAAGGTACAGTAGCAATGCCACGACGACTTGCTACTAACTGGATCAAAGCGATCGTTAGCTCTGTTGTACGACGCGGCGGATTAATGCCTTTCGGTTTCAGCACTTGACGATATAAATCCAACATATCATCTGGCACGGGATAGGTTACCCAAGTTTCTTCAGCAAAATCTTCAGCTTGCCAAACCTCTTTATTGGCTAATGGATGATCTTTAGAGCAAATACCCACCATTTCATAAGAAAATAACGGCTTAAACAAAACATCACCATTTTGTTCAACTTCTGACACGATCGCCCAATCTGCGCGATGAGATAACAATAATCCAACCGGATCAATATGGAAACCTGAGACAATATCCAACTCTACCAAGCTCCAGTGTTGACGAAATTCATCCATTGCCGGCATTAACCAGTCAAAACAGGTATGACACTCTACTGCAATTCTTAACTGTCCTGCATCACCGTGTTTTACACGTGCAAGCTCACGTTCTGCATCAACCACTTTCGGAATAATTTCATTGGCAAGACGAATCAAGCGATCGCCTGCCGCCGTGAAACGCAATGGATTACTTTTACGCTCAAATAGAGGTAATCCGAATTGCTCTTCCATTAACTTAATTTGGTGAGAGAGTGCTGATTGTGTTAAATACACACGTTTTGCCGCCATCGAAACGCTGCCCGTTTCCTTCAAAGCAAGCAAGGTTCTTAGGTGACGAAGTTCAAGAAATGTTGGTTTCATTAGAATAATTCATAAAGTTATCGCGTTAGATGAGCAACATGATAACGCAAATTAAATTTGTCGAAAAGAAAGTGCGGTCAAAAACGTTGATATTTTTGACCGCACTTAAGCCGATTATTTATCTAATTGAACAGGAAGAAATAAGCTTAATGGACGTTTTTTCACAATTTGACAAACTTCATGCCAAATTAGCCACCAGCTATCAATTTCCGCATTCAAAGAACGCAATGCCACCCAAAGCGTTAATGAAAAACTGACAATTAAATTCACTAAACCAATCAACAATACAAAAGCAATGCATTGTAAAAGCAATGAATAGGTGAAATGTCCGCTCACGGCAATATAGCCTACATTCGCCGATGAAAATGCCACATGACGAATATCTAACGGAAGATGCGTTAAGTACCCCACCACACCGGTAATCCCAAGTAGCATGCCAAAGCAAAAGTTACCAATTAGCGAGCCATAATTCTCATGCATATAATTAGCAAATTTAACGCGAGTCTTCTCAGACATTAATTTTTTCAATAACGGATGTTGGGTTAAACGCATGCGCATATTCAAATAATTGCTTCTGTTATCAAAATAGCCCGAAATAATCCCTGAGCAAAATAACCATACACCTGCAATGGCTGCAAACCATAAGGTTCCCGCAAAAGGATCAATGCTATGCAACTGATAAGCTATTTGATCAGCATTCATCAACGGCTCACCTGTTTTATATTGGTAACCAAACGCAATCAATGCGGCTAAGCCCATCGCAATGAGCACATTACCTAGCACAGCAATACTTTGAGAACGAAATACATCCACTAATAATTGGGCTAATTTCATATTGACGGTTTTCCCTTGAGGCGTTTTCTCAACAGCCTCAGCAAAACGGGCTGCAGTCATAGCTGGCTGTTTGGTTGCAACCGTGAAATGCAGCATAAAGATCACCATGAAACCTAAGCCGTAATTTAAGCCTTCTGCAATGCCTTTCCAGACTTTGTCATCAATTATACTGCCTAGGTAGGTTTTAAATAGCGCCATCAATGCAATTAATACACCACCACCTGCGGCAGAATAAAACATTGCCCAATACTCTTTTTTATCTCGAGTAATGTAATGCTCACCATGATCGCCTGCATTCTGCGTAACACTACGAGCCATTAATCCTGAGCTTTGTTTCCATAGTCTCGAAATACTATGTCGTTCTGCTGCTGCACGAGCAAAACAACCAGTTAATAATAAAATTCGACGCGGTAAATAGCGATTTGAAACAAAAATCGCCATCAAGGTTTCTAACCGTTCTAAAGTCTGGGAAAGACGTTCCAATAAATACGCCGTATTTAAGGATGATCCTACTACCGCCCCACGTTTCTGTAAGCCAATAATCAATTCCTTACATTGATCAAACATTACCTGTAAATGGCTATCATCAAAAGCCGTTGATTGGCGACGCGCCTCTACCCAATCAACCACTTCATGATGCAATGCCACAAAAGGTGAATCAGCATTCAACAGAGAGGGCTCCATTCGCATCAACTCAGGATCCATATCTTCAGCCGCAATCCAAATTGAAAGCATTTCAATGGCAAATAATCCTTCACTTTCAATATGGTTTCTTAAACGTTCACGATCTTTTTGTTCTGTATAACGGGTTAAAATACCAAATACACCTCGCCACGTTTTTAAGGGAACGGCATCAATCCAACGCGCATCATTTTTATCGCTAAACAATAAATAGAAAATATCACGTAAATCATTAATATCTTTAAAAGACGGATTGAAACGCTCATAAATACGCGTTTTCATTTCTTGTCCAAAACCGCCACGCGTAAGAATCCCGCTGCTAATAAACAAGGGATAAAGACGTAAACTACATAACCAACCGCATAATAATTTCGAGACAGAACAGCCTAATTCTTTATCGTTCTTTAAGATAAACTTAAATAAATGCAAGGTCGGAGAAATTTTTTCTGTGGGGCTGCTACGTAATAATTGGCACAAGCCCTCTACGAGACCAAAAGCATCGTTTTCCGCCACTTTGTTACGCAAAAATTGCGGTAAGGTATCGGTTTTAATCATGAGCTTTCCCCCTTCTATCGTTTATATTCAAAAGCGAGACATTATACAGCTGTGTTAGATAAAGTAAAAATGAGCGGAAAAGTGCGGTCAATTTTGAACGGATTTTAAAAGAAAAGACGTATGCTTCCATACGCCTTTAAATTGATATTATTTCTCTTTCTTCAGCAAGAAAATACCTTGTTCAGAGAAATTCACATAAGCTTGTTTGAGATCAGCATTAAAGTCTTCTGGTTTAGTATTAATGAGCAATTCTTTGCCTGCCCAAATTGCCACCACTTCCCAGTGGTTACCCATATAGACTGCACTCTTGATTTCACATTGTTGTGCTGCCTCGCCTTCTGCTTTTAAGTAAATCGCTTCAGGACGAACGCCCACCAAGCATTCACCATCCGGTAAATTGAATTGCGCCGCATTGCTTAATGGTAATTTATAACCATTCACGTCAATGGTATTATTTTCTAATTTACCTTCAAAGATGCTTGATTCGCCCATGAAGTTTGCAAGAAATAAAGAATTTGGACGCAAATAAAGCTCTTTTGCTGGCGCTTTTTGCATGATTTTACCTTTATTCATGACGATAACTTCATCAGACACCGCAAATGCTTCGGTTTGGTCGTGAGTCACATAAAGTGAGGTAATACCTAAACTTTGTTGTAATTCACGGATTTTTTCACGCATAGAACGACGTAAGTTTGCATCCAAGTTACTTAATGGTTCATCAAAAAGTAATACTTTTGGTTTTAATACTAACGCACGTGCTAATGCCACACGTTGTTGTTGACCACCTGAAATTTGATCCACAAAACGATCTTCAAAACCCGCTAAGTCAACCAACTCTAACGCTTCTTTTACACGTTTAGCGCGTTCTTCTTTACCCACGCCTTGCATACGTAAACCGTAGCCCACGTTATCGCCAATACTCATATGCGGGAATAATGCGTAAGACTGGAATACGATACAAATATCACGGTTTTGAATAGATGATTTGGTTACATCTTCACCATCGATAAAAATCTGACCCGAAGTTGGGTTTTCTAAGCCTGCCACTAAACGTAACACAGTGGTTTTACCACAACCAGATGGCCCTAATAAGGTCACCATGGTGCCACGTTTAATGGTTAAATCTAAATTATCAATGACTGTGGATTTACCAAAAGATTTGGTGATATTTTTTAATACTAAGAAATCATTATTACTCATAATATTTACCTACAACTTAACGAGTTAATTCATTTTTTTCGCTTTAGAACGGGAAATTCGGGTATCACCCACAATCCAGTCAAAGAATAAAATAATAGCCATCATTACAATAATTAAAATCGAACCGTATGCGATAGCAACACCATATTCACCATCTTCTACACGGTTTAAAATATAGGCTGTTGCCACACGTGTATCAGCGGTGACTAAGAAGATAATCGCACTTACGGTGGTCATTGCACGAACAAAGCTTGTAACCAATGCAGAAAGTAACGCTGGTTTTAACAATGGTAAAACGATAAACCATAATGTTTTCCATGAGCTACCTTTTAAAGAAAGAGACGCTTCATCAAGTGATTTATCTAATTGTCCAAGACCTGCAATCGCTGCACGCATACCGATTGGTAAATCACGCATTACCATTGAAATGATCACGATAATGCTGGTGCCTGTAATGTAAAGTGGCGCATTGTTAAAGGCTAAAATATAAGATACCCCTGCAACAGTTCCTGGTACGGCGAAGCAAAGCATGGTTAAGAACTCAAGAGATTTTTTACCTTGGAAATCTTTACGCACCACAATATACGCAATTAATAAACCGAAAAGTGCGGTCAATGGTGCGGCAATTCCTGCGTAGATTAAAGTATTAATCAATGATGGCCATGCCCCATCGCTTAAGCCTTGTCCGAATAACATCGCATAGTTTTTCAAGGTTAAGGTGTAATCTACGCCCCAGTTCACCGTGAAACTACCGTAGAAAATACTGCCGTATAACGCTAAGTTAAAGAGTACCCAGAAACCAAGCATTCCGATGATGGTATATTTCAAGCCGGTTGGTAAATCTTGCACGTCACCACGATAGGATTTGCCTGAAACGGTCACATAAGAGCGATTACCAATCCAAATATATTGGATGATAAATACGGCTAATGAGAAGATTAAAAGCATCGAACCTAAAGTACTTGCTGAAGCATAATCTAATTGTGAGCCGGCAATATAGAAGTAGATTTGTGTCGCGATTACGTCAAAGCTACCACCCAATACTAACGGGTTACTAAAGTCCGCTAAGGATTGGATAAACACGATTAAGAATGAGTTTGCCAATGCTGGACGTAGTAATGGGAAAATGATATTGAAGAACGTTTGGTAACGATTTGCACGTAAGGTGTAAGACGCTTCTTCAATTGATGGATGAACAGATTTTAATGCACCATCTAAAATCATGAATGAAATCGGCGCAAAAGCAAGAATCTGTGCAATGGCAATCCCGTTGAAACCGTATAACCAGTTATGGTTCTCAAATCCAAATGTTGTGGATAAGAACTCTGTCACATAACCAGAACGGCCAAGCATTAATGTTACCCCTAAGCCTACAACGAATGGCGGTGTGACGATTGGTAAAATGGAGAAAATTTTACCAATGAATGCCGTTCTACGTGCAATACGGGTGGTATAAAGCGCAAATGCCAAACCGAAAATTGTTGATACAATGCCTACAAAACCTGATAAGAATAGCGAGTTACTAATAACACGTACAATATAGCTTTGAGTCAAAATTCGCATCACTTGTTGTGGTGCAAAGGTATCACCGTCATAGAACATTGAAACAAAGATGGCCAATGTCGGGTAAACGATGAAGAAGAAAATTAATAAGATAATGCAAAGTAAAGAGGCGATAATAAATTTATCCCCTTGCATCACTTTTAATTTTGCGAAAGAAAACGTCGCCAATGCGGTTAAACTCGCGATTAATACAATCACTGAATAACCCATGCTGACTTTACAAATTGTTGCACTGACAAAGATAAATAATGTCGCTGCTGCAATAAGATACAGCTCTGCTTTCGCTTGTGTATCCTTCGGTAATTTAAGAAGTGGCATCAAACCGTATAAAATAACCGATAAAAACCATAATGCCGTAATATTTAACGAAGACCAACCCATTGCACCTAGGTATTCATCGCTTGTGCTTTCAAACAAGCCATAATCTAAAGCGTGGGAAGGCAGAAGAAGAAATGCAATCACTGCAAGAATTATCCAAAAGTTAGCAGATTGGATAATAGGAAGTTTATTTGCGTTCATACAACCTCGCATAAAAGAAAAAAAGCGAAATAATATAATAGCTATTATTTCGCTATGTATACATCATTATTTTGCTAATTTAACATCATCAACCCATTTTGTGATCAAACGTTTACGTAAATCACTTGAGCCGTATTTGTCAAAATCATAATTAATTAAATTGATAGATTTAAAATCGAGCGCATAAGGTGATTGTTCTGCGGTACTATTGGTTAAAATAGAATACGCTTCCCCTTTTTTCCAGGTTAACTCTTGCGCTTCTTTTGATAACGCCCAATCCACAAATAATTTCGCATTTTCAAGGTTTCTTGCACCTTTAATAATGCTCACGCCACCAATTTCATAGCCTGTACCTTCACAAGGAACAACTAATTCTACTGGTGCGCCTTTGGCTTTCTCTAAAGAATATTCATGTAAAAAACCAATTCCGATTGCGGTTTCACCACGTGCCGTATTACGGGTCGCTGTATTACCTGATTTGGTATATTGGGAAACATTTTTATTGAGTTCTTTGAGATATTTGAACGCTTCATCCTCACCCCAAAGTTGGATATAGGTGGCTAATTGTGTATAACCCGTACCTGAACTTTGAGGATCTGCTGCTTGGATCTCATTACGATACGCAGGATCAGCTAGATCTTTCCAACATTTTGGTGTCGGCAAATTGAGTTTTTTCAAACGTTCTGGGTTAATCCCGAAGCCTAATACACCGAGATAAATCGCGGAGGAATAGTTGCCTTTAATTTTAGCGGGATCTCTAAACTGTTCAGGAATTTGTGCGAGATTTGGTGACTTATACACTTCAAGTAAGCCCATTTCACCCGCTTGAGAATGAGGATCAAGCGTACCGCCATACCACACATCCCCTTGAGGGTTGTCTTTCTCAGCATCAATTTTGGCTAAAATTGTGCCTGTACCACCACGGATAAAACTGGTTTTGATACCATATTTTTTCTCAAAAGCCATGGTTTCTTGCTCGCACATCGTATTTTGTGCACTACAATAAACCACTAAACGACCTTCTGCAGCAGATGCGTGAGAGCTTAGCAACACGCCACCAAATACAACACCAGAAAGTGCTAAAGCAACGTTAGACATTTTCATTGGTCCACTCCTGTGTTTATAAAATAAGATGAGCTAATACGCTCATCGTAGAAACCCACGTAAAAACCTAACTAGTGGGGCTAAAATGGCAAAAGTGCGGTCAAAAAATCTCATGTTTTTCAACCGCACTTTAAGTACTATTTCGCTAATTTAACGTCTTGAACCCATTTTTCAATTAAGGCTTTGCGTTGTTCGGTCGCACCGTATTTTTCAAAGTCATAATTGATGAGGTTAAGTTTGTTTGGATCAAACGCAGTTGGCGATTGTTCCGCTGTGGTGTTGGTTAAGATTTGTAAAGAGTCACCTTGTTTCCACGCTAACTCTTGACCTTCTTTAGATAATGCCCAATCCACGAATAATTTTGCGTTATCGATGTTACGCGCACCTTTTAAGATACTTACGCCACCTAACTCATAGCCGGTACCTTCACAAGGCACGACTAATTCCAATGGTGCGCCTTGACGTTTTTCAAGTGCATAATCGTGTAAGAAGCCGATACCTACTGCTGTTTCACCTCGTGCTGCATTACGAGATGGGGTAACACCTGATTTGGTGTATTGAGATACGTTTGGATGTAATGCTTTTAAGAAATCAAAGGCTTTTTCTTCGCCCCAAAGTTGAACGAAAGTAGCCAATGCAGTGTATGCTGTACCAGCGCTTTGTGGGTCAGCAATTTGCACTTCACCTTTTAAGCGAGGATCAGTTAAATCTTTCCAGCATTTTGGTACTTCTTTAATACCTAATTTTGCTAAACGCTCGGTATTCACACCAAAACCTAAGATACCCATGTAAATCGCAGAAACATAATGTCCTTTGGTTTTCGCTGGATCACGGAAACGTTCAACAATTTCATCAATGTGTTTAGATTTATAAGGTTCGATTAAACCCAACTCTGCCGCTTGTGCTTGAGGGTCGAATGTACCACCAAACCAAACGTCTGCTTGTGGGTTATTTTTTTCCGCTTCAACTTTTGCAAAAGTACTGCCTGAACCGTTGCGAATAAATGAGGTTTTCACGTCATATTTTTCGCCAAAGGCTTTCGTTGTCGTTTCACAAAGAATATTGGTCGCACTACAATACACCACTAAACGCCCTTGAGCATTAACGGCTGATGATGTCATGAAGCCTGCAGCTAAAAGTGCGGTTGAAATGGAGAGAGAAATTTTATTCATTTTCATCGTACACTCCTCATAAATAACACTGATGAAATAATAAAAACGAGCACATCGTAAGCGCAAACGAAAAAAAATTCCGTGAACTACTTCACAAATTTAAAAAATTTAAATAAAAAAGAAAGATGAATTTAAACTGATTTTTCTTTATAATCCCCGTAATTTTTACCTTCCGTTTTTGAGGACGTTTTATGTCAAACTCATCTTGTATTATCATCGCTATCACGGGGGCATCCGCTTCAGGCAAAAGCTCCATTGCATCTACCGTTCATAAAGAACTTTGTAACGACTTAGGTTGTGAAGAAATCGGCATTATTGCTGAAGACAGCTACTATAAAGATCAAAGCCATTTAGAGATGAGTGAGCGAGTAAAAACCAACTATGACCACCCGAGTTCAATGGACAGAGATTTACTCATTCAACACTTAAAAGACTTAAAAAACGGAACCGCCGTTGATATTCCTGTCTACAGTTATGTTGATCACACCAGAACAGGCGAAACCAAACACTTTACGCCAAAGAAAATTGTTATTTTAGAAGGGATCTTATTACTTACAGATGAACGAGTTCGCCAATTAGCCGATATTTCTGTCTTTGTGGATACCCCATTAGATATTTGTTTTATCCGCCGTTTACAACGTGATATGGAAGAACGTGGCCGTTCATTACAATCTGTAATTGACCAATATCGTGCAACTGTTCGTCCAATGTTCTTGCAATTTATTGAACCATCAAAACAATATGCGGATATCGTAATTCCTCGTGGTGGTAAAAACCGCATTGCGATTAATATGTTAAAAGCTCAAATTCTTCATTTATTAAATCAAAAATAGGAAAAATCATGCGTCTTTGCGATACCGATATCGAACGCTATCTAGATGATGGCATTATTTCTTTAACGCCTCGTCCTGAAAATGACAAAATCAACGGTGCAACCATTGATGTGCGTTTAGGCAATTCATTTCGCGTATTTCGTGAACATTCCGCGCCTTACATTGATTTAAGTGGCCCTAAAGAAGAGGTCTCAGCTCAACTTGAATCAGTCATGAGCGATGAAATCATTATCGGTGATGATGAAGCCTTCTTCTTACATCCAGGTATGTTGGCGTTAGCAACCACATTGGAATCAGTGAAACTGCCTGCGAATATTATCGGTTGGCTAGATGGTCGTTCTTCACTTGCCCGTTTAGGTTTAATGGTACATGTGACCGCTCACCGTATTGATCCAGGTTGGGAAGGCAAAATTGTGTTGGAATTCTACAACTCCGGCAAATTACCCTTAGCACTACGTCCAAATATGGTAATTGGTGCTTTAAGTTTTGAAGTCTTAAGTGGCCCCGCTGCTCGCCCGTATACCAGTCGTAAAGATGCGAAATATAAACATCAGCAAAATGCAGTAGCAAGCCGAATTAATGAGGATTAATCCATGAAAAAGATCGCAATTAGCCTGTTGATCGTGCTGTTTGCGATCTTTGCTTTTTTCTATATTCAACTCAATCAACTGAAAAACAGTATTGCCGATCATTTAGCACAATACGATATTCAAGTGCATCATTTTTCACTAAGCCTTCTACCTCAACCAACGATAAATTTATCGGGTTTGAAATACCATCAACTTTCAGCTGAAAACATTGAAGCTAAATTTGCACTTTTCCCGCTTTTTTCAGGTAATCCGATTTTAGAAGCAGTACAAATCACTCATTTTAAACTCAGTGAACAAGCCTTAAACCATACCAATATTCATGGTCGTTTCAGTGATTTCTCACTTAAAAATATTTTTAACCAAAACATTGCGTTTAAAGGTGAAAGTGCGATTACGCTTTCTCTTGATAAGCCGCTTTATGGTACAAACACACAATATCAATTTGCTTTCAGTAAGGGAAATATTGACCTAAACCATCAAGGCAAAAATTTGATTCAATTTGTCAATGCAAGTTTAAATCAACAGCCACTGGGTTATATCGAAACTTATGTTGATTTTTCAAAACCAGTTAAAACCGTCAATGCCTATTTGCAACCTGATTGCCAGAATTGTTTAGCAACCTTTAAATTTAGTCATAAAGAGCTACAAAGTGCGGTCAATTTTTCCGGTAAAAATTTCCCAATGGCGCAACTTATTGCCTTGCTAAACTTCCCTAATACATTGACAGGCTATGCTGATTTTAATATCCAACTCGCGCTAACCAATTCAGAACTCACTAAAGGGGAATTCTATTTCGATGCTCAAAATGGTGAAATTTTAGGATTGAACTTATTGGATATGGCTGCACAGTATTTACCGATTAATTACAACAGCGATTTAACCGCAAGTAGAAATATGAATACGCCTTATGAGCGTTTAGAATCGCGTCTTTCATTCGAAAATCACTTATTTAAAGTGGATAAAATAAACTTAAAAACAACCGCACTTTTAGCTGATGGTTCTGGAGCCATTGATTTAGATAATGTACAATGTGATGTCAATTTAACCTTAAGATCCACTAACGAAAAATACAAAAAATTGGTATTGCCAATTCGCTTTTTCGATAGTTGCTACTCTCCACAATATAAGGTCAATATTGACCAAAACTTTCGTCATCAATTGAAAGAATTAATTAAAGAGAAATTAAAATAATGTCCTTTTATCAGAAAGCAGAAAGAACCCAATATTGGCGCGTAGTCATCATGGCTTGCGCCGCTTTTATTTTTAATACCACGGAATTTGTGCCAGTTGCGTTACTCACCGATATCGGACAAAGTTTTGATATGCAAAGCTCCGATGTGGGTTTAATGATGACCGTTTATGCTTGGACGGTTATGATTATGTCTTTACCCGCCATGCTCGCGACAGGCGATATGGAACGTAAGGGCTTATTGCTGAAACTTTTTGTGATTTTTATCATCGGCCATATTATCTCGGTCATTGCGTGGAATTATTGGATTCTTCTCATTGCTCGGATGTGTATTGCGGTAGCGCATTCACTCTTCTGGGCAATTACCGCATCATTAGTGATGCGAGTGGCACCGAAGAATAAGAAAACACAAGCAATTGGTATGCTCGCTATCGGTACATCTCTTGCGACTATTTTGGGCTTACCATTAGGCCGTTTAGTCGGTCAATTAGTTGGCTGGCGTATTACTTTTGCAATCATTGCCGCATTAGCTTTGGTTGTGATGGTATTCATTATGCGTTTATTACCAAATCTACCAAGTAAAAATGCAGGCTCGTTATCTAGTCTGCCGATTTTAGCAAAACGTCCATTACTGATTGGACTTTATGCCACAACGGTAATCATTGTTTCAGCACACTTTACCGCTTATACCTACATTGAACCCTTTATGGTTCAAATCGGCGAACTCGATCCAAATCTTGCAACGATAATTTTGTTAGTTTTTGGGCTTTCTGGCATCACCGCGAGTGTGATCTTTAACCGCTTATACCGTTTTGGTCCAACCCAATTTATCAGTACGGCAATGATTTTATTGGCAGTCTCTTTAGCATTTATGCTTGTTTCTGCAAGTTATACCGCCACCATGTTTACCCTTGCTTTTATTTGGGGTATTGGCATCTCTTGTATTGGACTGGCATTACAAATGCGCGTACTACAACTTGCACCAGATGCAACAGACGTAGCAAGTGCCATTTATTCCGGTATTTTCAATGCGGGTATTGGTGCAGGTGCACTGTTTGGTAACCAAATTGCTCGCCATGTTGGTCTTGAATATATTGGCTTTAGTGGTGCAGCATTAGCGATTATTGCAATCGGCATCTTTGTCTTCTTCAATTTCCGCTATCGTACTCAAAACGTCTAAAAAAATGACCGCACTTTATCAACAAGTGCGGTCATTTTCTTTTCTCTTTCTAATCGAGATGGAAACAAGCTATTAGCTTACCGTCAGGATATTTTTCCAATTTAGGCTGTTCATTTCGACATTTATCGGTCGCTTTCCAACAACGTGGATTAAATGCACAACCTTTTGGCGGATTAATCGGGCTTGGTAATTCGCCCTTTAATTTAATCCGCTGACGACGTAATTCAGGCGATAATCTTGGTGTCGCTGAAAGTAAAGCTTGTGTATAGGGATGCTGAGGATTAGTAAAGATCTGCGCTTTTGTGCCCATTTCAACGCAGCGGCCTAAATACATCACTATTACCTCATCAGCAATATGCTCAACCACCGAAAGATCATGGGAAATAAACACATAAGATAAACCAAGCTCAGCTTGCAAATCCATCATCAAATTTAGCACTTGTGCACGAACGGACACGTCTAACGCAGAAACAGGTTCATCCGCTACAACCACATCAGGATCAAGCATTAAACCACGAGCAATCGCTATACGCTGACGTTGTCCACCTGAAAACATATGTGGATAGCGATTATAAAACTCTTCACGCAACCCCACTTTTGCCATCATGGATAACACTTTTTCTTTGCGTTCTTTTGCCGATAGATTGGTATTAATGACTAAAGGTTCTTCCAAAATTGTGCCGATTTTCTTACGCGGATTCAGTGAGGCATAAGGGTTTTGAAACACAATTTGTATTTTCTGACGACGCAATGCTTTTGTCTCGTGATCATTCTCTAAGAAATTTTGCCCGTTGTAATACAACTCACCTTCTGTCGGCTCTTCTATCATCGTCAAAAGACGACCAAGTGTCGATTTCCCACAACCTGACTCCCCCACCACGGCAAGCGTTTTGCCTCGTTCTAGAGAAAAAGACACACCATCTAATGCTTTCACTTGCTGTGTTTTCGCAAACATTCCTTTTTTCACAGGATAATATTTTTTCAGCCCAATAGCATTGAGCAATGGTGCATTTTCTTGTGCGACATCAGACATTGCTAGGTTCTCCTTGGGCATTTAATGGGGTGTGACATTTTACTTGTCGATTTCCTACTTGGCGTAATTCAGGTTCCACACGTCGACAAAGATCAGTCGCATACGGACAGCGTGGATTTAACAAACAACCTTGTGGACGATCATATTTACCTGGCACTACACCGGGTAAAGATTGCAAACGAGATTTACCTTCTGCAAATTCAGGTAAAGAACGCAATAACGCTTGAGTATAAGGATGTTTGGGTTCACGGAAAATATCTTCTGCTCGTCCTTCTTCCACTACTTGTCCTGCATACATCACAATAATACGATGTGCCGCTTCTGCAACTAACGCAAGATCGTGCGTGATCAGAATCAACGACATACATTCTTTTTGCTGTAACTCAAGCAACAAATCTACAATTTGAGCTTGAATGGTCACATCCAGTGCAGTGGTTGGTTCATCTGCAATGAGCAATCTCGGTTTACATGCAATCGCCATAGCAATCATAACGCGTTGGCTCATCCCGCCAGAAAGCTGATGCGGATAAACATCAATACGCGATTCAGGATCCGGAATACCGACTAAGCGTAATAGCTCCAAGGTGCGCTCACGGCGTTCTTTTTTGCTGCCGCCTTGATGCGCTTTGATGGCTTCCATAATTTGGAAACCCACCGTATAAGCCGGATTTAAGCTTGTCATCGGGTCTTGGAAGATCATGGCAATATCTGCGCCAACTAATTCCCGCTTTTCTTTTGGCGGTAAGCTTAAGAGATCTTTTCCTTCAAATTCTAGCCCTTTCGCTGAAACACGCCCAGGAAAATCAATTAAGCCCATCACAGCAAGGGAACTTACTGATTTCCCTGAACCTGACTCGCCGACAATACCTAATACTTCGCCTTGATTGACTTGGTAGCTAATACGATCCACCGCTTTAAAAGGTGCTTTTTCATCACCAAAGTGAACAGAAAGCTCTTTTACATCTAATAATGCCATTCTGCCCCCTATTGTTTTAATTTTGGATCGAGTGCATCACGCAACCCGTCGCCCATTAAGTTAAATGCTAAAACAAGCGATAAAATCACTAAACCTGGAATGGTAACCAACCAGTTTGCCGCCTGCATAAAGCTACGTGATTCAGATAACATAGTACCCAATTCTGGTGTTGGTGGTTTTGCGCCGATACCTAAGAAACCTAAAGTCGCTAATTCTAAAATCGCATTAGAAATTCCCATCGTCATTTGTACGATGAGAGGTGCAAGGCAATTCGGTAAAATCACAATAAACATTAAACGTAATACGCTTGCTCCCGCCACTCGTGAAGAGGTGACATAATCTCTGTTTTTCTCGTTTAATACTGCCGCACGTGTTAAGCGCACATAACTTGGAATGGATACCACGGCAATCGCCAACGTCGCATTCGTTAAAGAGGGCTCTAAAATTGACACCACCACAATGGTTAAAAGCAAGTTTGGGATAGCCAACATGATGTCAATGAAACGAACAATTAATGTATCTAATGCTCCACCATAATAGCCTGCGAGCAAGCCAAGACTCGTTCCTAAAATGCAAGATAAAATGACAATAATGAAACCTGCAAAAACAGAAATGCGCGTACCATAAATAATGCGAGAAAGAATATCTCGACCAATGTCATCCGTACCCAGTAAATAAGCTGAATTGCCACCTTCATACCAAGCAGGTGGTAACAATAGTGCTGAACGGTTTTGTTCAATAGGATCAAAAGGTGCAATCCAAGGTGCAAAAACACTGATTAATGCTACGACAAGAATAAAAGTGAGCCCAATCACTGCCCCTTTATTTTGTTTGAAATAAAACCAGAACTCCTGCAACGGTGTGCGAGGCGCAATCGTTTCAATAGATAAAGTTTGTTCCGTCATTAATAAGACTCCTTATTGATGGCGAATACGTGGGTTTACCACGCCATAAAGTAAATCGATAGCTAAATTCACTACAATAATGATTGTAGCGATAATCAATACGGCCCCCTGTAAGACTGGGTAATCACGATTGGAAATCGCATCAATAATCCATTTACCAATACCTGGCCATGAGAAAATCGTTTCAGTTAAAACCGCACCGGATAATAACTGCCCTACAATCAAGCCTACCACTGTCACAACTGGGATAAGCGCATTACGTAGCGCATGTACAATCACAATTCGGGTATAACTTAAGCCTTTCGCTTTTGCTGTACGAATATAATCTTCACCTAACACTTCCAACATTGAAGAACGTGTCATTCGAGTAATCACCGCAAGTGGAATGGTACCTAATACAATAGACGGTAAAATCAATGACTTAATGGCATTTCCAAAGGCACCTGGCACACCTGAAAGCCAAGTATCGATTAACATAAAACCGGTTGGTGTATCGATCCAGAAACTATCTTCTAAACGTCCCCCTTGTGGTAAATCTAACCAAGGTGAAACATATAAGATCAAAATTAATCCCCACCAGAAAATTGGCATGGAATAACCCGTTAATGACATGGCGGTCACGGTATGAGAAATCCAGCTATCTTTTTTGACGGCAGCAATCGTTCCTAGCGTAATACCGGCAATTAATGACCAAAATAGTGCAAAGAAAGCTAATTCAAAGGTAGCAGGGAAAAGTGTGAAAAACTCTCTCAGAACAGGTTGTTGGGTGCGGAATGATTCACCGAAATCGCCTTGTATTACATTACCAATATAATTGAAGTATTGCTGATACAACGGTAAATCGAGACCAAGTTGCTTCATCATTTGTTGATGAACTTCTGGCGTTAAACCTCGCTCTCCCATCATAATCTCCACAGGATCACCTGGAATAAAATGAATGAGCGCAAAAGTCACAAAAGTAATGGCGATAAAGGTAGGAATCACCATCAAAATACGTTTTAAAATAAATTTAAACATCTACTTCCCACATGATAAAAGTGCGGTCATTTCTTCGAATGCTTTCGCACTTGGCACCTTGAGCACAAACATCAATATTAATGCCCGCTGCAATAAAATCCTCCCGATTCTACCGCACTTTTTCTAATTTTGCCAAATGCGCAATCAGCCACTTAATGCCTTGAGCTTGGAAAGCGATTTGTAAACGGGTGTTATTATCTGAGCCTTCAACGTTTATCACTGTGCCAAAACCAAACTTTTCATGCTTCACTTTTTGCCCCATTTTCCATTCGTTCTCAGGCAAACTCGCGCTTAAACTCCCTACTTTCGCTTGGTTTAATGCTCTAGTCACCGTTCCACGCAAGCGGATTTCTTGAATGCACTCTGATGGCAATTCTGTAATAAAACGTGAAGGCAAATGGCGTTCTTCTTTCGTGTAAACTCGGCGACTTTCTGCATAACAAATCGTCAGTTTTTGCTTAGCTCGAGTAATGCCCACATAAGCAAGACGGCGTTCTTCTTCTAAACGACCGGGTTCTTCAAATGAACGGAAACTTGGGAATACGCCCTCTTCTACCCCCACCATAAACACACATGGGAATTCCAAACCTTTTGCTGAATGCAAAGTCATCATTTCTACACAAGATTGATGTGGTGAGGCCTGCTCTTCTCCAGCTTCTAAAGAAGCATGAGTTAAAAAGGCGGTAAGATCGGTCATATCCTCTGCTTCATCAGGTTTGATAAATTCTCGGGTTGCCGTCACCAATTCTTCTAAGTTTTCAATACGCACTTCACCTTTCTCGCCTTTTTCTTGTTTATACATATCGTATAAGCCAGAATGTTTAATCACGAAATCAGTCTGTGCAAACAGTGGCATCTCGGCTGTATCCACCTGTAAAGAATTAATCAACTCTTGGAAACGAAGCAATGCGGTTGAAGCTCGCCCCGTTAGCATATTTTCTTGTGTGGCTACTTGAACAGCTTGCCATAAGGTAATTTGACGTTCTCGGGTTAAATTTCGTAACACATCTAAAGTACGATTGCCAATACCACGTGTAGGCGTATTAATCACACGTTCAAACGCGGCATCATCTTGGCGATTATTAATTAAGCGTAAATATGCCAACGCATCTTTAATTTCTTGGCGTTCGAAGAATCGCATTCCACCGTAAATACGATAAGGAATTTGACAACGAATCAACGCTTCTTCAATGACGCGAGATTGGCTATTACTACGATATAAAACAGCACAATCATCTAATTTCCCACCTTCATCTACCCAATTTTGGATTTGAGACGCCACAAATTTCGCTTCATCTAATTCATTAAATGCTGCATAAATACCCACTGGCTCGCCCATTTCACCGTCGGTCCATAAATTCTTACCGAGACGATCGCTATTATTCGAAATAAGTTGGTTGGCACTTTTCAGAATATTGCCGGTAGAACGATAATTTTGCTCCAAACGAATAGTTTCAGCGTTGAAATCTTTTAGGAATTTTTGAATATTTTCGACCTGTGCACCACGCCAACCATAAATGGATTGGTCATCATCGCCCACGATCATCACTTTGCCCGTATTACCGGCAAGAATTTTGATCCAGGCATATTGGATTTTATTGGTATCTTGAAACTCATCCACCAAAATATGCTGAAAACGTTGCTGATAACGTTGCAAAATCACGGGCTTTTTAGCAAATAATTCATACGCACGAATTAATAATTCAGCAAAATCTACCAAGCCTGCACGATCACAAGTATCTTGATAAATTTGATAAATCTTAATCCACTCTTTTTCCTGACGATCGCCAAAATCATTAATATCTTGCGGTCTTAAACCTTCATCTTTTTTATTATTGATATACCAGCACGCTTGTTTCGGTGGAAATGCTTTATCGTCATAATTGTGCAATTTCATCAAGCGTTTCACTAAACGAAGTTGGTCTTCAGAATCTAAAATTTGGAAATCTTGTGGCAAGTTTACATCTAAATGGTGAGCGCGTAATAATCGATGGGCAATGCTATGGAATGTGCCAATCCACATACCAAATAGATTCGATTGAGCATGTTTGGATAAGGTATCTTGAATACGATGTCGCATTTCAGCAGCGGCTTTATTGGTAAAAGTAACTGCCATAATGCTGCCTTCAGAAATATTTTCTACAGCAATCAACCAAGCAATACGATGAGTCAAGACGCGAGTTTTACCACTTCCCGCACCTGCAAGTACAAGGTAATTGCCAAGCGGTGCTGCCACTGCTTCACGTTGTTTATCATTCAAGCCATCAAGTAATTCTGAAATATCCATTGCTCTTATTTTAATCTGGTTAAATTTACAGGGATTATAGTGGGAATTATATTTTTAAACAACCTGATATTTACAAATTTACTCTGCCCCTTTATATTAGCAATATCAAATAATTACTAAACATTGACGAAGTTAAAGGAGACACAATGTCAATTAAAACAACGCTAAAATTAACCGCACTTTCAGCCCTAACCGCCCTCGCGTACACTTCTCACGCACAGGCTGAAGGAAAACTCACCGTCTATTGCAGCGTACAAAACGTTGTATGCGAAAAAGTCACTCAAGCCTTTAGTAAAAAATACAATGTAGATGCACAATTTGTGCGTAATAGTACAGGTGTCGTATTAGGCAAAATTAAAGCGGAAAAAGAAAACCCACAAGCTGACTTCTGGTTTGGTGGCACAATTGAACCCCATCTTCAAGCTGCAGAATTAGGCTTACTTGAATCCTATCGCTCCCCATTACAAAAAGACATCATGCCGCAGTTTAAATCTTTAATGGAGCAACGTGGTAATTTCACTTCTGTAATTTACTTAATGGAACTTGGCATTGGGGTAAATACTAAAAAATTAAAAGAACTAAATATTCCTGCACCAAAATGTTATGCGGATCTGATAAAACCCGAATATCAAGGGCAAATTCAATATCCGGATCCACGCGTTTCAGGTACGGGGTATTCACTTATCAGTACTTTTTCTACATTATGGGGAGAAGAAAAAGCTTTCAATTATTTGAAAAAATTAGAACCTAATCTCATGCAGCATACCAAAACAGGTCTTGCGAGCAATTATTTAGCAAATGGTACCGTAGCAATTGATTTAGGTTTTATGTTGGTTTACCCACGTGAGAAGAAAAACGGCGCGCCCGTTGAAGGCATTTTACCATGCGAGGGCGTGGGCTATTCTTTAGGCGGAGCTAGTATTATTAAAGGAGCAAGAAACCTCGATAATGCTAAACTGTTTATGGATTTTGTGCTAAGCAAAGAAGCGCAAGAAATTCCGTGGCGAGAATCTGACTCTTATCAACTTCCAACCAATATCCATGCTGAACCTGCACCAGGTTTCCTGCCGGCTAGCAAATTAAAACTCGTGGATATTGATTTTATGAAATTTGGTACAGATCAAGAAGGTAAACGTCTCACCCAACGTTGGGTTTCTGAAGTACTCTTAGAGAGTAAATCGCCAAAAGAATAAAAGAAATAAACAAAAAGTGCGGTCAAAAATCGTCGTGTTTTTGGCCGCATTTGTTTTTAATAGATAAAACTAAACTAAAACCAACCGCTCTTTACCCGCATAGATATTGGCTTTTCCTGGGCGCGCAAAGCCAATAAGGGAAAGATTGTGTTGTTCAGCCATATTCACCGCAAGATCTGTCGCGGCAGAAATCGCAACAAGTAACTCGATACCACAAGCCACTGATTTTTGAACCATTTCATAACTGGCGCGACTCGAAACCAGCACAAACCCTTGTGGTTGATTTTGTTTAGCATGCCAGCCGATTAATTTATCTAGTGCCACATGTCGCCCTACATCTTCTCGAATTGCCAATAGATTACCAGATAAATCAAAAAAGGCAGCTGCATGTGTTGCCCCTGTTTCTTTTCCGAGTGTTTGATTAGCTTGTAATTGCTCTAAGCAGCCATCTAATAAATTTAAATTAAATTGGAAAGTACGGTCTAATTTTGGCAATTTTTTATAGACTTGTGAAATTTGTTCTGTACCACAAATGCCACATCCCGTTCTTCCCGTTAAAGTACGACGATGATCTTTTAATGCGACAAATTGGCGGCTAGATAATTCAATTTGTACTTCAATACCATTACACACTTCTACCACATCAATGCCATAAATATCCGCTTTTTTCTCAATAATACCTTCAGCTAATGAAAAGCCTAAAGCAAAATCCTCTAAATCTTGTGGAGAGCACATCATAACAGTATGCGCAATACCATTATAGACAAGTGAAACAGGAACTTCCGCCGCCAGACTATCTTGCTTTTCAATAAAAAGTGCGGTTGGATTTTCGGGTATTTTTTTTAAGAAATTAATCGTTTTGTTGATTATCCAGTGCATAATGTTTTCCCAATAAAATATCTGTATCAAAAATGTTACTTTTTTTTAACAAAAAATATTTATTTTGTGATCTAGCTCAACTTTTTAAGCGACTATAACAAGTATTGATTATAGATTTTTGGTTAAAAAATAGTTAAAATTATTCCGTTTAAATTGGTCATTTTTTATAATCAATTTAATGGTTGATGGTTATTTTAACTAAATCAAATAAATTATCTATACGAATTTATACTATCAAAATATCTTGACGGTTCGCCGTTATGAAGGAGTGATTATGCAGGTCTCTAGACGTAAGTTCTTTAAGATCTGTGCAGGTGGTATGGCGGGGACGTCTGCGGCAATGTTGGGCTTTGCACCCTCATCTGTCTTAGCGGCACCACGTGAATACAAATTATTACGGGCGTTTGAATCCCGTAACACCTGTACATATTGTGCAGTGAGCTGTGGTATGTTGTTATATAGCACAGGCAAACCTTACGATGCTTTAAGCAGCCATACAGGCACCAATACCCGTTCTAAATTATTCCACCTTGAAGGTGACCCAGACCATCCGGTAAGCCGTGGTGCGTTATGTCCTAAAGGTGCTGGCGCGTTAGACTATGTTAATAGTGAAAGCCGTGCATTATACCCTGAATATCGAGCACCGGGTTCTGACAAATGGGTTCGTCTTTCTTGGGAAGAAGCGATCAAACGCGTTTCTCGTTTATTAAAAGATGACCGTGATGCGAACTTCGTTGAAAAAGACGCAAGTGGCAAAACGGTTAACCGTTGGACAACCACAGGTATTATGACCGCCTCTGCCATGAGCAACGAGGCCGCACTTCTTACTCATAAATGGGTTCGAATGATGGGCATAGTGCCGATGTGTAACCAAGCGAATACTTGACACGGACCAACGGTAGCAAGTCTTGCTCCATCATTTGGTCGCGGTGCCATGACAAACAACTGGGTTGACATCAAAAACGCTAATCTTATTATCGTTCAAGGCGGTAACCCTGCTGAAGCTCACCCTGTTGGCTTCCGTTGGGCGATCGAAGCGAAGAAAAACGGTGCAAAAATCATCGTAGTTGATCCTCGCTTTAACCGTACAGCGTCTGTAGCTGACCTTCATGCGCCAATTCGTTCTGGTACTGATATCGCATTCTTAATGGGTGTGATCCGTTACCTATTGGAAACTAATCAAATCCAACACGAATACGTTAAACACTATACCAATGCTTCATTCTTAATTGATGAAGGCTTCAAATTCGAAGATGGTTTATTCGTAGGTTTTGATGAAGAAAAACATGCTTACGATAAATCAAAATGGAATTACCAATTTGATGAAAATGGTTTTGCTAAACGTGATATGACCTTACAAGATCCACGTTGTGTGATTAATATCTTGAAAGATCACGTCTCTCGCTATACCCCAGAAATGGTTGAGCGTATCACAGGCGTCAAACAAAAAACCTTCTTACAAATCTGTGAAGAGATTGGTAAAACCTCTGCTCCAAACAAAACTATGACGCACTTATATGCGTTAGGTTTAACTGAGCATACAATTGGTACACAAAACATTCGCTCAATGGCAATGATCCAATTACTCTTAGGTAACATGGGTATGCCAGGCGGTGGTATTAATGCATTGCGTGGACACTCAAACGTTCAAGGTACAACTGATATGGGCTTATTGCCGATGTCTTTACCAGGTTATATGCGTCTACCAAATGACAAAGATAGCTCTTACGAACAATACATTAATGCGATTACACCAAAAGATATCGTACCAAACCAAACAAACTACTATCGTAATACGTCGAAATTCTTCGTCAGTATGATGAAAACGTTCTATGGTGATAAAGCAACCAAAGAAAATGGTTGGGGCTTCGATTTCTTACCAAAAGCAGATCGTTTATACGATCCTATCACTCATGTTAAGTTAATGAATGATGGCAAATTGAACGGTTGGATTTTACAAGGTTTCAACGTATTAAACTCATTACCGAACAAAAACAAAACTGTTGCAGGTATGAGCAAATTGAAATTCTTAATCGTAATGGATCCGCTTCAAACTGAATCTTCTGAATTCTGGAAAAACTTTGGTGAATCAAACAATGTAAACCCAGCAGATATTCAAACTGAAGTATTCCGTTTACCAACTACTTGTTTCGCAGAAGAAGATGGCTCTATTGCCAACTCTGGTCGTTGGGCACAATGGCACTGGAAAGGCTGTGACCAACCAGGTGAAGCACTACCAGATGTTGAAATTCTTTCTATGATTCGTGAAGAGATGCATCATCTCTATCAAGAAGACTTGAAAAAAGGTATTCAACCAAAAGGTTTAGAATCTTTCGAAGCGATGACTTGGAACTATGCACAACCGCATGCACCAAGCTCCGCAGAGTTAGCAAAAGAATTAAATGGTTATGCCCTTGAAGATCTTTTAGATGCAAACGGTAATGTGGTTTATAAGAAAGGTCAATTACTTAACGGATTCGCTCACTTACGTGATGACGGTACAACCTCTGCAGGTAACTGGATATACGTAGGTCAATGGACTGAAAAAGGTAACCAAATGGCAAACCGTGACAATTCTGACCCTTCAGGTTTAGGTTGTACATTAGGTTGGGGCTTCGCATGGCCAGCAAACCGCCGTGTCCTTTATAGCCGTGCTTCACTTGATATTAACGGTAATCCTTGGGATAAACACCGTCAATTAATCAAATGGAACGGTAAAAACTGGAACTGGCATGATGTGGCTGACTATGGTACACAACCACCAGGCTCTGATGCAGGTCCATTCATTATGTCTGCAGAAGGTGTAGGCCGTTTATTTGCAGTAGATAAAATTACAAGTGGTCCAGTGCCTGAGCACTATGAACCAATTGAAAGCCCAATTGATACTAACCCACTGCATCCAAGTGTAGTCTCTGATCCGACAATTCGTATTTATAAAGAAGACCGCGAATTTATCGGCTCAAATAAAGACTTCCCGTATGTGGCAACGACTTATCGTTTGACCGAGCACTTCCACAGTTGGACAGCTCAATCTGCGTTAAATATCATCGCTCAACCACAACAATTCGTGGAAATCGGTGAAAAATTAGCGGCAGAAAAAGGTATCCAAAAAGGTGATATGGTGAAAATTACTTCTCGCCGTGGCTATATTAAAGCCGTCGCAGTCGTAACGAAACGTTTGAAAGATTTAGAAGTCGACGGACGTACCGTACACCATATAGGTCTTCCAATTCACTGGAATATGAAAGCCTTAAATGGTAAAGGTAACCGTGGTTTCTCCACCAATACCTTAACACCATCTTGGGGTGAATCGGTTACACAAACACCAGAATATAAAACATTCTTGGTAAATATCGAGAAGGCGGAGGCATAATATGGCAGGAAATGGTCAAGGCGTTCAATCGCAAGACATTATCAAGGTCTCCGCTACGTCTGGTTTTACGCCGGCACCTCAAGCGCGAGATCATAAAGTTGAAGTAGCAAAATTAATCGATGTATCCACCTGTATCGGTTGTAAAGCCTGTCAGGTGGGCTGTTCAGAGTGGAATGATATCCGCTCTGACGTCAATGCAAAATGTGTGGGGATCTACGATAACCCAGTAGATCTCAACGCAAAAGCATGGACGGTAATGCGCTTTAACGAAGTAGAAGAAAATGATCGTTTAGAATGGTTAATCCGTAAAGATGGTTGTATGCACTGTTCAGAACCAGGCTGCTTAAAAGCTTGTCCTGCACCAGGTGCAATCATCCAGTATGCGAACGGTATCGTGGATTTCCAATCTGATAAATGTATCGGTTGTGGTTACTGTATCGCAGGTTGTCCGTTCAACATTCCACGTATGAACCCAGACGACAACCGCGTGTACAAATGTACCCTTTGTGTGGATCGTGTTTCTGTAGGCCAAGAACCTGCTTGCGTGAAAACATGTCCAACCGGTGCAATTCATTTTGGTTCTAAAGAAGAAATGAAACTCTACGCAGAACAACGTGTTGCTGACTTAAAATCACGTGGTTATGAAAACGCGGGCATCTATGACCCTGAAGGCGTGGGCGGTACACATGTAATGTATGTATTACACCATGCGGATAAACCAGAGCTTTATTCCGGTCTTCCTAAAGATCCACAAATTGACCTCACCGTCACTGTGTGGAAAGATATCTTGAAACCGGTAGCCGCTGTGGCAATGGGTGGTTTAGCACTTGCTGAAATTGGTCACTACTTAGCTGTAGGTCCAAACGTGGAAGAAGATGTGGAAGATCATCACCACGAATTTGAAGAAGAAGATAGAAAAGGGGGCAAAGATGAGTAAGATTGAGATTAGCAATGATACTCGAATCATTCGTCATAGAACGCCTGCTCGTTTTAGCCACTGGCTACTCGTAATCTGCTTCTTTATGACGATGTTCACTGGTGTGGCTTTCTTCTTCCCAGATTTTGCGTGGTTAACTGAGATTTTAGGTACCCCGCAATTGGCGCGAGCAATTCACCCGTTCACCGGTATCATTATGTTTGTTGCCTTTATTTTCCTTGGCTATCTTTACTGGGATCACAACATTCCAGAGAAAAACGATATCCGCTGGTTAAAAGGCATGCTTGAAGTATTGAAAGGAAATGAACACGCTGTTGCTTATAACGGTAAGTATAACCTTGGTCAAAAAATGTTATTCTGGACATTGAACTTGGCGATGGTTACCTTGCTTGTAACCGGCATCATTATGTGGCGTCAATTTTTCTCGCACTACTTCTCTATTCCGGTATTACGTTTTGCGATTTTACTTCACTCTTTAAGTGCATTCATGTTGTTCACCGGTATTTTGGTACACATGTACATGGCATTCTGGGTAAAAGGCTCCATTCGTGGTATCGTGGAAGGCTGGGTAACCGTTCGCTGGGCGAAAAAACATCACCCGAAATGGTATAACGAAGAAGTACTTCCTAAGCTAGAAGAAGACCTTAAAAACGAAGCTGAAGGTAAAAAAGTAAAAACCAAAGCATTGTTCAAAGGTATCAATGGCTAAAATCAAAAAGTGCGGTTAAAATTGACCGCACTTTTTCTTATAAATACTTAAGAGACAATTATGAGTATCAAAATCTTATCTGCAGACGAAATCAAACAAAAAACGAATTCATACGATATTCCGCCTGTTTTGTTTGCTAACCCTAAAAATCTTTATCAACGTCGTGCAAAACGTTTAAGAGAATTAGCGAAAGATCATCCATTGGCTGATTATTTACTCTTTGCTGCAGATGTTGTGGAAAGCCAATTAAGCGTATTTGAAAAAAATCCATTAGAAAAACAGCATTTCAATAATTTAGATGAACTTGAACCGTTAAATACTAAAACATTTAAACGCTCAAGCATTTGGATTGAATATCTCAAAGAAATTTTACATAGCATTAAACCAAAAGCGAATGAACAGGTTCTTGCTACGATTGAGAATCTTGAAAAGGCCTCTGATAAAGAGCTTGAAGAAATGGCTAGCCATCTTTTAAGCCAAGAATTTAATTTAGTGAGCACCGATAAAGCAGTATTTATTTGGGCTGCGCTTTCTCTTTATTGGTTACAACTGGCTCAACAAATTCCTCATAACAGTCGCCAAGAAGGAACTGACAATCTACATTACTGTCCAGTTTGTGGTTCTGCACCAGTGTCAAGTGTTGTCCATATCGGTACTTCACAAGGTTTACGCTATTTGCACTGCAATCTCTGTGAAAGTGAGTGGAATTTAGTGCGCGCACAATGTACAAACTGCAATGAACACAAAAATCTTGAAATGTGGTCATTAAATGAAGAGCTTGCTCTTGTTCGTGCAGAAACCTGTGGCGATTGCCAAAGCTACTTAAAAATCATGTTCCAAGAAAAAGATCCGAATGTTGAAGCGGTAGCCGATGATTTAGCATCAATTTTCTTAGATATTGAAATGGAAGAAAAAGGCTTCGCACGCAGTGGATTAAATCCATTTGTCTTCCCAGCAGAAGAAGTGTAATGTCTTACTTTTCAAATAAACAAAGTGCGGTCAAAATTGACCGCACTTTTTCATGCTAGAGATAACATGCCATCACGACAGCATTTTCTCGTCCACCATCTGGTTTCGGATAATAATTCTTACGAATATCAACCTCATTAAATCCCAGCTTTTCATAAAGGAAACGAGCAGGATTCGATTCACGCACTTCAAGCCAAAGCGTTTGAATACCTTTCTCTTTAAGCTTATCCATTAAACCTTGCAATAAAAACGAACCATAGCCCTTTCCTTGTTGAACCGGATCTATCGCAATATTAAATAATGTCGCTTCATCTAATACCGTTTGGCAAATAGCAAAACCAAGTACTTGCTCTTTTTCCACTAATTTTAGATTAAGATAACGTTCGCCGACATTATTTTTCAAGGTTCCCAATGACCAAGGCACAAGATGCGCAACTTGTTCAATTTCATATAAGCGATCCATATCGCATTCTTCAATAGGAAATAGAGAAGGCATAATGATTAAATTTGTTGGATTTGTTGCCAAAGCTCACGCTTAGCTTGGTTATCTTGCTGAAATTGTTGCCAATCAACGGAGCGATAAATACGCTCTGCATTTAAGCAATAAGGCAACGTGCGGTCGATTTCATCAGCATTTTCAGCTAATAACCAATACCGCACAGAATGTTGTAATGTGATATGTTGAATTTGATCAAAATTCAAACAAAGGCAATCTTTTTTATTTAACTCAAGTGAAAGTCGAACATCTGGAAAAAGTGGGGCGTTCGATATGTTATCTTTCGTCACCACAATAAATTTCACTTGTTCAGACACACTCACACCAACCGCCCCTTGTAATACTTCTGGACGATAGAGCTGCCAACGGGTTATTCCCATTTCATTTAAAAGAAGATTGCGTCTATCCATAGATTAACGAGCGATAGTATCTAGCGGATAATCTCTTAAACCTTTAACAATCGCTTGTTCTTGCGCTTCGGTTGGTTTTTCTTGATACGCTTTTAAGCTACGGAAAGAAAGAATATTTTTCGCTTGATAAATCACCGCGATAAAACGTTGAAAATCTTTACCATCACAAGCATAGTAAACATCTGAAGCGCTACCAATTGTTTTTAACTCACATACTTTTTTATTGGCATCAAGATATTTTGTTGTTAATGCTGGAACATGTGAAAGGTCTTTTAAGTAGTAGGTTTCACTAGTGATAAATTTACGATTGCTACGATCTACACTTGCCGCACCACTTAAAAAACGCGGATCTTCTGATTTATCAAAGGCTTTCGTTTGTTTATAGAATTTCTCACCATTAAATGTGACTTCTTCGTTACCCTTTTTGATTCGCTCAAATTGCGCATCTAAACTTTGTGCTTGTGCAGCAGGTAATTCAATTTTTGAGCTTGTTGGTAAGGTTGAAGGCTGTTGCTTAGTGCCTTGAAGTTGTTCGAGTAATTGACAGCCGGACAATAAACTTGCCATGGCGACGGCAGTAATGATTTTTTTCATAAATAATTCCTTAATAAATGCGTCTAAATCGTTATCTTTTGCTAGAATAATGCATAATTTTAACCAATAAACTACAGGATTTAAAGCGTGATTTCTCTCGAAAGCGAAGTTTTACAACGCCATCTTCCCTTTTTTAACGGTAAATCAATTCTTCTTGCCGGCGGCATTAATGATGATTTTCCTCAAATATTGCAAAAACATTGTCAATCTGTGCAAATTTGGAGCTGGTATTTTGATTATGCTAAAACCCAAAGTGCGGTCAATTTTGAGGTTGAATTTCAACCGCAAGCGGATTTGATTATTTATTATTGGACAAAGAATAAACAAGAAGTGAATTTTCAGCTGATGCAACTACTCGCCAAAAGTAAAATTGGTCAAGAAGTGTTGATTATTGGCGAAAATCGTTGTGGCGTCCGTTCAGCTGAAAAACTGCTTGAACCTTATGGTGAAATTGGCAAAATCGACTCAGCGCGTCGTTGCGGTTTATATCATTTTTCCTTACAAAAACAACCGCACTTTGATCTTCAATCTTATTGGAAGTGCTACCAAAATGATGCATTAGGCGATCTCCGTATTTACAGCTTGCCGGGTGTATTCAGTGCCAATGAACTTGATAGCGGAACATCACTTCTGCTTTCCACTTTAACCTCACCAATTCAAGGTAAAGTGTTAGACGTTGGTTGTGGGGCAGGTGTCATTGGTTCAATGATCAAAAAATATCATCCGAAAGCGGATGTAACAATGACTGATATTCATGCGATGGCAATTCAATCTGCTCGTCAAACACTGGCAGAAAATCAGCTTGAAGGCAATGTTATCGCAAGCGATGTGTTTTCCCATATTGAGGGAAAATTTGATCTGATTATTTCAAACCCACCTTTCCACAATGGAATCGATACCGCTTATCGTGCGGTAAAGGAGCTTATTCAACAAGCAAAATGGCATTTAACAGCAGGCGGAGAACTGCGTATTGTTGCTAATGCATTTCTGCCCTATCCCGATTTATTAGCACAACATTTCGGTAAGTTTGACGTACTTGCTCAAACCACTAAATTTAAAGTGTATTCCGTGAGAAATTAAGGAGAAAACAATGTTTGTAACCAGTTCAGCCATTCAAAATGGTGCATTTGAAGACAAATATGGCAAACGCGGCACACAATTTAGCCCAAATGGCATGCCAACCTACTCTATTCCATTTGAAATTCACGATGCCCCTCAAGGCACTAAATCCTTTGCGGTTGTCTTAGAAGATAAAGATGCGATTACGGCAAGTGGTTTTGTGTGGATTCATTGGCTCATTGCGGATCTTGAACGTACGGTTATCCAAGAAAATGAAAGCCAAACTGCAACAGATTATGTACAAGGTGCAAATACTTGGGCGAGTAAATTAGGTCAATTTGATATTGAAGAAGCCTCATTCTATGGTGGTATGGCACCACCAAACTGCTTACATCGTTACGAGCTTATTGTGTATGCGCTCGATACAAAACTTAACCTTAAACCAGGATTCCGTTTCAATGATCTACATTTTGCGATGCAAGGGCATATTCTAGATCAAGCTGTGGTGATGGGCACTTATGATGTTTAATCATTTATAGTTCATCCTAAAAACACCATAAAAAATGACCGCACTTCAACAAAGTGCGGTCATTTCTTTTAGGATTTTATAACGTGATTTTATTTGATGAATCTTTCACTAATTTCGCGTGGGCTTTTTTCTGTTCTTTCATCTTATTGCTCGTTTCACGGCGTTGAGTAGAAAGTTCCGCATTGCGAATGTTGTAATCATCTACACGACCTTCATAGTCATCACGCATATTTTCAATAATTGCACGAACATCTTCAATACTCATATCATCACGAATATATTGATTTAAGTTATCTAATAATAAGACACGTTTTTGGTTATCACGAATTTTACGGTTGTTGTCTTCAATGTCACGCTTAAGTTTATTTTTTAAACGATATAAACGCACATACTCTAATACTTCTTGGAAGGATTTATTTACATTTCCCATGATCGACTCTCTCAAAGTTAAAAATAAACTTCGGGTAATGTAGCCTTTTTTTTCGTCTCCGTCAAAAGCTTAAATTTAAATTAATGGATTAGATCAAAAAACTGTTTGATTTAGTTGATTATCCTATTCGGTAGTGGTAAAAATGAAGAATCTATTCAAAATAAAATAAGGAAACACAATGTCAAAAGTCTTTAATTTTAGTGCTGGTCCAGCCATGATTTTCCCTGAGGTACTACACAAAGCACAAGCTGAGCTAACTAACTGGCTTGGTCAAGGTGTGTCAGTGATGGAAGTCAGCCACCGTGGCAAATATTTTATGGAATTGATTACTCAAGCAGAAAAAGATCTGCGCGAAGTGTATAACATTCCAGATAATTATCGCGTGTTATTCCTACAAGGTGGCGCACGTGGTCAATTTGCAGCCTTACCGATGAACTTAATTGGTGAGAAAGGCAAAGCACTTTACTTAAATAGCGGTCACTGGTCTGCAACTGCAGCGAAAGAAGCGCGTAACTTTGCTGAAATTGATGAAATTACCATTGTAGAAAATGGTGATCACACTCGCATTACCAACCTTGATTTCAGTGACATTGCGGAACAATACGATTACGTTCACTATTGCCCAAATGAAACCATCAGTGGTGTAGAAATTTTTGATGTACCGAATGTGGGCAATGCGGTACTTGTAGCCGATATGTCATCTAATGTGCTCTCTCGCGAAATTGATATTAGCAAATTTGGTGTCATTTACGCGGGTGCACAAAAAAATCTTGGCCCAGCAGGGATTACACTTGTGATTATTCGCGATGATTTAATTGGTCATGCTCGCCAAGCAACACCATCAATTTGGAATTACGCCACACAGCGTGATGCAGACTCAATGATCAATACCCCGCCAACATTTGCTTGGTATCTCTGTTCATTGGTTTTCAAACACATTCAAGCGATTGGTGGCTTAAAAGAAATTGCTAAACGCAATGCGGAGAAAGCGCAAACCCTTTACGATTATATTGATAGCAGCAAACTCTATCGTAACGTCGTGGCTAAAGAAAACCGTTCAACCATGAATGTCACATTTGTGACAGGCAATCCTGAACTTGATGCTAAGTTTGTTGCGGAATCTACAGCTGCAGGTCTTCAAGCCTTAAAAGGTCACAAAGTGTTAGGTGGTATGCGTGCATCTATCTACAATGCAATGCCATTAGAAGGTGTACTAGCGCTTATTGAATTCATGAAAAAATTTGAAGCTGAAAACAGCTAATTATCCTGGTTAATTAAACTCAACGTGCGGGCTGAAAGGCCCGCTCGTCTTTATAAGGAAAGCATATGCAATACATCAACGTTGCCAATCAAGGCGTAAAATCTCTTTCACCTTATCAAGCCGGAAAACCTATCGAAGAACTCGAACGCGAATTAGGCATTACGGATATCGTTAAACTGGCCTCAAATGAAAACCCTTTCGGCTTTCCTGAAAGTGCGAAAAAAGCCATTCAAGCCCAACTTGATCATTTAACTCGCTACCCTGATGCAAATGGTTTTGAACTTAAAACAGCTATTGCAAAAAAATTTGGTGTGCAACCAAACCAAATCACCCTTGGCAATGGTTCTAACGATTTATTAGAGCTCTTTGCTCATACCTTCGCGAGTGAAGGCGATGAAGTGATTTATTCACAATATGCTTTTATTGTTTACCCTTTAGTGACCAAAGCCATTAACGCCGTCGCAAAAGAAATCCCCGCTAAAGATTGGGGACATGATTTAAACGGATTTTTGACCGCACTTTCAGATAAAACTAAACTGATTTTTATTGCCAATCCAAACAATCCAACAGGGAATTTCTTAACGGAAGCTGAACTGGATACCTTCTTAACCAAAGTCCCTGAAAATGTGATTGTGGTATTAGATGAAGCGTATACTGAATTTACTCATCCAAATGAGCGCGTTAATTCTTTTGCATTACTGGATAAATACCCGAACCTTATCGTTTCACGCTCTCTATCAAAAGCTTATGGGCTTGCGGGTTTACGCATTGGCTACGCGGTCTCTAATCCTGAAATTGCAGATTTATTAAACCGTGTTCGTCAGCCATTTAACTGTAACAGTCTCGCTTTAACCAGCGCGATTGCAGTGATGAACGATGACGCTTTTGTGGAAAAAGTGGCGGAAAATAATCGCCAAGAAATGAAACGTTATGAAACCTTCTGTCAACAATATGGCTTAGACTTTATTCCGTCTAAAGGTAACTTTATTACCATTGATTTTAAACAACCTGCTTCACCAATTTATGATGCATTATTGCGTGAAGGCGTGATTGTACGCCCAATTGCAGGTTATGGCATGCCAAATCACTTGCGCATCAGCATTGGCTTACCGCAAGAAAATGACAAATTTTTTACGGCACTTAAAAAAGTGCTTAATTTAGGAAATGAGAAATAGGAGCTTTTATGACTCAAGTAACAATGATGGGTAATCCCATTGAAGTAAGTGGCAACTTTCCCAAAAAAGGGGAAAAAGTGACCTCACTTACGCTCACCAATAAAGAACTTGCTGACATCACGCTTGATGCTTATGCAGGAAAATGCAAGGTCTTAAATATTTTCCCGAGTATTGATACAGGTGTATGTGCAACTTCTGTTCGCAAATTCAATCAACAAGCGGCTAATTTGAAGAATGCCGTGGTTCTTTGCATTTCAGCGGACTTACCTTTTGCACAAGCACGATTCTGCGGTGCAGAAGGTATTGAGAACGTAGAAACACTTTCTACTTTCCGTCATAAAGAAGTTCATGAAAACTTAGGCGTAAACATCACAACTGGTCCAATCGCAGGCTTAACCGCACGTTCAGTAATTGTTTTAGATGAAAACAACAACGTATTACACAGCGAACTGGTGTCTGAAATTAAAAATGAGCCAAATTATGAAGCTGCGCTAGCCGCACTATAATGAATAAGGCGCTTTTTTATAGAAAGCGCCTTTTTATTTATTCAGGGAAAATCTCATTCAATATCAATGCAATTCCATCATCATTATGCGAAGTAGTGACACGATTAGCAGCTTGTTTAATTTCATCAGGTGCATTGCCCATTGCCACGCCTAATCCTACGCTTTCTAGCATATCTAAATCGTTAAAGTTATCACCGAAAGCAACACATTCCTCCATCTTCACATGAAAGTAATCTTCGAGAAAACGTACTGCATTACCTTTTGTTGCGGATTTATGCATCACTTCAAGGAAATTCGCATGAGAACGGCAAATGCTCAAATACGGGAATTTCTCTTTCAAGATTTGCTCAATACCAATCACTTCATCTGTTTCACCAATGATTTGAATTTTGTGCGGAGAATAGACCGCACTTTCATCATAAGGATCAATCTGAATGCCTGTTACGCTACGTTCATAAATCACCCATTTATTATCCAAATCGCGAGCGACGCAATCATCATAGGTATAATAATTGACACCTAGCGCAGGATGGTCTGCTAATACTTGATTAATGGCTTGAATATCAGCGGGATCAATTTGTACCGAATAAATAGGCGTGGTGTTTTTATCTAAAATCAAGGCACCACTAAATGCCACAATGATGTTGTAGTTTTCAATGAGTTTCGCATAAGGCCAAATACCAAGCGGCGAACGCGCAGAGATTGGTGTAAATGGAATACCTTGTTTGGTAATGCGTTGAATTGCGTCTAAGGTTTTAGGCGAAATTCGATGATCGGAAGTTAATAAGGTACCATCAAAATCGCTGAATACGGCTTTATACATAATTGCTCCAAATCGTCATTATTTTTCTGAAAGGTAAGGATCGGCAAAGCCTAAACCCTGCATAATTTCAGTTTCTAAACTTTCCATTTCTTCGGCCTCATCATCTTCAATGTGATCGTAGCCCAGCAAATGTAAGCTACCATGCACAATCATATGCGCCCAATGTGCCATTAAAGGCTTTTCTTGCTCGATAGCTTCACGCTCTACTACCTGACGACAAATCACTAAATCGCCCAACAGCGGTAATTCCACTTCGTCAGGACATTCAAAAGGAAAAGACAACACATTAGTTGGACGATCTTTTCCACGATAAGTTAAATTTAAATCATGACTTTCTGCTTCATCCACAATGCGCACCGTCATTTCCACATTATCACTTTCTGGTTGCACTGCAGCAGTTGCCCATTGCAGAATTTGTTCTTCTGATGGTAAACCTTCTGTATTTTCACAGGCCAGTTGCAAATCGATAATCATATTGCCCATGCTATTCTCCTAAATTCGTTTCATTTTCTGACCGCACTTTTTGCTCACGTTCAGCTCGACGCTGCGCAGCGATTTCTTGACGGTGGATTTCATCTTGGGCTTCCCATTCTTCGTAAGCTTGCACTACTTTTGCCACCACAGGATGTCGCACAATATCTTTACTTTCAAAGTAGTTAAAGCTTAATTCCGATACTTTGCTTAACACTTCCATGGCGTGACGTAAACCCGATTTGGTGCTACGCGGTAAATCGATTTGGGTTACATCCCCTGTAATCACGGCTTTAGAATTAAAACCAATACGGGTTAAAAACATTTTCATTTGCTCGACCGTCGTATTTTGGCTTTCATCTAGAATGATAAAACTGTCATTAAGTGTGCGTCCACGCATATAAGCTAATGGTGCGATTTCAATCACATTGCGCTCCATCAATTTTTGTACGCGTTCAAAGCCTAGCATTTCAAATAATGCATCATAAAGTGGTCGTAAATAAGGTTCAATTTTTTGGCCTAAATCACCCGGCAGGAAACCTAATTTTTCGCCAGCCTCTACGGCAGGGCGAGTCAGCAAAATTCGACGAATTTCTTGACGCTCTAATGCCTCAACAGCAGCCGCCACGGCTAAAAAGGTTTTCCCTGTTCCAGCAGGTCCAATTCCAAAACTAATATCGTGCGTAAGAATATTGTGTAAATATTGAATTTGATTTTCACCACGCGGTTTAATCAAACCACGCTTAGTTTTAATTGTGGTGCTATAGACCTGATTTTCACTACGTGACTCACTTCCCGATTGAGATAACATTCTGCTCTCTTGCAAGGCAATATGCACATCTTCTAAATCAAGTTCTTTCACTTTCCCTTTAATTGGTGCGGTCTCCACATATAATGTTTGGATTAATTTAACCGAACGCTCAATGAATTGTTCATGGTGAGATTTGGGATTTTCATCATTTGATTTCACGGTAAAAGTGAAATTATTGCGGGAAATATTGAGGTTAAATTCTTTTTCTATCAGTTTGATATTTTCATCAAATGCACCGCAAAGGGATTGCAGACGATCATTTTCTTGAGGTTCTAAGGTAAACGTTGTCATTAAATTTCATTTAAGAATTGTGAATACTGTCTCCATTTTAGCCTAATTATGATGAATGTAAAACGGGCTTCACCAACTGATGAAGCCCGATAACCAAATTAAGGCAATTCTGGGAAAAGCATCTTAATCACATTCATTGTCAATCGTCGAGATTGTCCACTAAATGGGAAAATATGCATCATCATCATAGGATTAAAGTTTGCCTCAATCACACCCCACGAGCGTAGGCTCGGTTCTGCCGGCTGTTTCAAATCAGGAATAATCAAATCCACGCCACACACTGCCGCCCCCATTGCTTTGCTAATCCCGACCGCAATTTCTTTGTAACTGGCATGCATTTCATCCGTCATATCAATAGAATCACCGCCTGTACTAATATTGGAATTCGCACGTAATTGGACAAGTTGATCTTTCGCTGGAATAGAATCCACGGTTAAGCCTTGTTCCTTAAGCTGCAACTGCTCAATATCTCCTAATGCAATTTTTTTCAATGGTGTACGACTACCATCGCCCCGTAAAGGATGATCATTTTTTGCGGCGACTAATTCAGCAACGGTATGTACTCCATCTCCAATTACATTTGCCGGAACGCGTAATAAGACTGCTAACGTTTGCTCTCCCAACACAAAGAAACGATATTCGGTACCAAGTAGATAATCTTCAACCATGATCTCTTTATCTTCACGGAAAGCAATTTCTACTGCTTTTGCAAAATCATCTCGATCCGTTACACCTTGCTGGAAAATACTGATCCCTAAACCAAAATTCGTTGACTTTGGCTTAATCACGATAGCTCGATTCTCAAAAAGTGGGAAATTTTCGACCGCACTTTTCACATCGGTAAACTCGATGCTTTGCGGTACGTTAAAGCCTGCTTTTGCTAACACTTTCTTCGTCACCACTTTATTTTCCATGATGAGTGGGGAAATATAGCTATCGTGAGAAGTCATATTACCATTTTTCACATACTCCAAATGTTCGCCAAATTGAAGACTAATAAATTGATCGCGTTCATCTAAAATCTCTATGTTTAATCCTTTTTGAATTGCATCAAACAATAACGCCTGTGTGGACAGTTCCATATTATCAAACGCACTTAAGGCATAAAAACGTTCAAAGGCTTTGGCTTTATTGGATTGCGCGATATCCGCCCCTAATTGTTGGTAACTGCCGACCTGTTCAATTGCCGCAACCACTTTTGCACAAAGCGTTTGGCTTGGATTTGCAAATTGTCCTAATTTGTCTTTAACAATCGTTTTAATCTCATCACTTACATTGAGTTGCTCAAGCATTTTGAGCATTTCAAGGAGGACTAATTCCCCTTCTACCGCATAAACACTTTGCTGTCTTGGGTCTTCCCATGCTACCTCTGCAAGACGTGCTTTACCTAATTCTACGCCCTCTTGATCAGCCGTATCTTCAAGCCATGCCATTAACAAAATAAAATAATGAATGAATTTCGCATCATCAAGCTCTATTCCGTAAGGTGCAAACGGATTGAGATCAAACAAACGGAATTCTAAATATTGAATTCCTTTTTCAAGTAAATCTCGTGCTTTTTTAGCACCACGCAAGCGTACACTTGAGTAAAATTCTTTTTCCGCAATCAAATCACCCGATTTCACCCAGTGTTCTAAGGTCTCAACATACTCTTGCAAACTGTCATAAGAGACGTGGATCTTCGGATCATTCACATAACCATATTTCCCTGAACGTAAACTCCGCACATATTGATGCGGTTTAAGGGGTGAATTGCCTCTGAAATATTTTTCCTCTACCGTTGGTGTCGCAGAAAACAAATAAAGCAAAATCCATTGATAACGTAAGAAGTTCTTCGCTATTTTTAGGTAAAAATCATTTTGAAAATCAACCACACTTTGTGTTTCATTTTGTGCATGAAATAAGGCTTCAATAAATTTAGGGTCAATTTGAAAATTGTAATGAATACCACAGACCATTTGCTTATATTTACCGTAAGACTGGACTAAATGCTCACGATAAGCCACATCTTCATGATTATCTAATTGTGCGACCTTAATGTGCTCCTCTGGCGGTAACCCCGCAGGCATACTGAAAGGAAAAATAAATTCATTCTCCGGTAAAGTTCGCAAAGTTACTTCATGAATAGCAGAAAGCCAACGCAATGTATCCTCTAATTTTTTCATCGGAGGAGTCACCAATTCCAACTGACTTTCTGCAAAATCTGTTTGAATGTAAGGGTGGAAACGACGATTACCAAAGGCTTTGGGGTGCGATGATGTCACTATTGAACCATCCGAATGCACCCGTTGACTTTCCTTTTCAATCCCAAAAGTGCCTTGCTGGAATAAGAGTTCTAGATGATGTTGTTTAATAATTTGCTGAATGTTCATATCCGTTCCTACTCAAGATGTTTGCTCTACATTATGTAAAAAGATTAATAAGTAACAAAGTAAGAAAATAGCATGAAATATAAAATTTTGATATAAATAAAAATATTTGATAATTATTTGCATTATCTGTTTTAAGTATATTACAATGGGACAATTCTTGTTTTCAGAGAATTAGCTATATTCCCCTTCCCCCGATAATATAAAGGAGTTTTTATGAAAATTAAACATTTTCAAATTGCCGCACTAACCGGCTTAATGGCGTTTGCAGGATTCGCTTCTGCAGATATTACTGTTTACAATGGACAGCACAAAGAAGGTTCTCAAGCTGTTGCTGATGCATTTACAAAAGCAACGGGCATTAAAGTGACCTTAAACAGTGCTAAAAGTGATCAACTTGCAGGTCAATTAAAAGAAGAGGGCGATAAAACCCCTGCTGACGTATTCTTTTCTGAACAAACTGCACCTTTCGCTGCCCTGTCTGATGCGGGCTTATTAGAACCGCTTTCTGCAGATACTATTAAACAAACTGCACACAAGGGCGTTCCTGTTGCACCGAAAAAAGACTGGGTCGCATTAAGCGGTCGTTCTCGTGTTGTGGTTTACGATCACACTAAATTATCTGAAAAAGACATGGAAAAATCCGTGTTAGATTATGCAACACCAAAATGGAAAGATAAAATTGGTTACGTTCCAACTTCAGGCGCATTCTTAGAGCAAGTTGTTGCGATTACCAAATTAAAAGGTAAAGATGTCGCTCTTAAATGGTTAAAAGGCTTAAAAGAAAACGGTAAACTTTATGCGAAAAACAGCGTTGCTCTTCAAGCGGTTGAAAATGGTGAAGTACCAGCAGCGTTAATCAACAACTATTACTGGTATACACTTGCAAAAGAAAAAGGTGCTGATAACCTCAAAACACGTCTTTACTTCATTCGTCATCAAGATCCAGGTGCATTAGTGACCTATTCTGGTGCAGCGGTATTAAAAGGTTCTAAAAATAAAGAAGAAGCGAAAAAATTCGTTGATTTCTTAGCAAGTAAAGAAGGACAACAAGCGTTTGTTTCAGTACGTGCAGAATACCCACTTCGTACCGATGTGGTTTCTCCATTTAACATGGAACCTTATGCGAAATTAGAAGCGCCTGTTGTTTCGGCAACGACTTCTGAAGACAAAGACAACGCCAATAAACTTATTGAAGAAGCTGGTTTGAAATAAGTTTAATTTGCTATGCAATATAGGGCGTGTAATACACGCCCTTCTGTTATTTACTCTACTTATTTTACACTAATATTTTAAAGGATTTTTCTGTGTCTAATCGCCCACCTCGCTGGCTTATAGCCTTAATCGTGCTGATTAGTTTGCCATTATTACTCCCTTTTTTATATGTTATTGAGCGTGCTGCAGATGTCGGATTAGCTCGCAGCATTGAATTACTTTGGCGCCCAAGAATGTGGGAATTGCTCAGTAATACCCTACTTTTAATGGTATTTGTCACACTTTTTGCCATTATTCTCGGCACACTATGTGCGTTTTTATTAGAACGTTATCGCTTTTGGGGGAAAGGCTTTTTCCAAGTAGCCATGACGCTCCCTCTTTGTATTCCGGCTTTTGTCAGCTGTTTTACGTGGATCAGTCTCACCTTCAGAGTAGAAGGCTTGTGGGGAACCATCGGTATTATGACGCTGAGTTCTTTCCCGCTTGCTTATCTCCCTGTCGCGGCGACCTTAAAAAGACTCGACCGCTCTTTAGAAGAAGTGAGCCTTTCATTAGCTAAAAGCCATGCTTACACATTTTGGCATGCGATTTTTCCACAACTCAAACCCGCCATCGGTAGCAGCGTATTATTAATTGCGCTTCATATGTTGGTAGACTTTGGCGCCGTGTCTATTTTAAATTACCAAACCTTCACTACGGCAATTTTCCAAGAATATGAAATGGCCTTTAATAACAACACCGCCGCCTTACTTTCTGGTGTGTTAATGGTGATCTGTATCTTTGTTGTGATGGGGGAAATTCGTTTTAGAGGCACACAAACACTCTATCAAAGCTGCAAAGGCGTAATACGCCCCTATCCGTTGAAAATGCTCTCAGCAGGAAAACAAATTTTAGTCGTGAGCTTTTTCACGACCATTTTTGTGCTCAGTATTGGTGTGCCGATTACTATGCTGATTTATTGGCTAACAGTGGGAAGTTCCATTGAAGGTGCGGTCGATTTTGGGGAATTTTTTACCGCCTTCACAAATTCACTGACTATATCAACACTAGGTGCAACACTTACCGTTATTTGTGCCTTACCGTTGGTATGGGCCGCAGTTCGCTATCGCAGTAAATTGACGATTTGGCTTGATCGAATCCCTTATCTACTTCACGCAGTGCCAGGGCTCGTTATCGCATTATCGTTGGTCTTCTTTACCATCAACTATGCGTATTCGCTTTATCAAACCTTTGCCATGGTTATCGTCGCCTACTTTATGCTTTATCTTCCTATGGCACAAACGACCTTGCGTAGTTCGCTTGAACAAATGTCTAGCAACATCGAAAAGGTAGGACAAAGCTTAGGTCGTAGCAACTTTTATATTTTCCGTACCTTAGTTATTCCAGCCATGTTGCCAGGGATTGCAGCCGCCTTTGCTTTAGTATTTTTAAACTTAATGAAAGAGCTTACGGCAACCTTATTACTAACTCCAAATGACATTAAAACGCTTTCAACCGCAGTATGGGAATATACCTCTGATGCACAATATGCGGCTGCAACGCCTTATGCCATTATGTTAGTGCTATTTTCAGGGATTCCTGTATTTTTACTGAAACGATACGGTTTTAAATAACGAGAAGATAAAAATGACAACATTACTCGACATTAAAAATTTGAATAAATCCTTTAATGGGCACCAGGTTCTGCACAATATCTCTCTGCAATTAGAGAAAGGTGAAATTCTGTTTCTTCTTGGCGCATCTGGTTGTGGAAAAACCACCTTATTGCGTAGTATTGCTGGTTTTGAACAACCAACAAGCGGTGAGATTTGGTTAAAGAATCAACCTATTTTTAAAGAAAACCTTAATGTGCCAACCCAGCAGCGCAAATTAGGCTATGTGGTACAAGAAGGCGTGTTATTCCCTCATTTAAATGTTTACCGAAATATTGCTTATGGCTTAGGCGATGGTAAAGGGAAAACGGAAGAGGAAAAACAACGCATACAGGAAGTGATGAAACTAACTGGTATTAGCAGCTTAGCTGATCGTTTTCCCCATCAACTTTCAGGCGGGCAACAACAACGTGTTGCACTTGCTCGAGCACTTGCACCAAGCCCTGAATTAATCCTGTTTGATGAGCCATTCAGTGCATTAGATGAGCATCTGAGAAATCAAATTCGTTACGATATGTTACAAGTATTAAGAGAAAGTGGTTCCTCTGCCGTATTCGTGACCCATGATCGTGATGAAGCGCTATGTCATGCAGACAAAATCGCAGTGATTCAAGAAGGAAAAATTCTCCAAATTGCGACACCTAAAACGCTCTATTGGTCACCTCAGTATTTGTCTATTGCTAAATTTATTGGGGATAGCATTATTCTTCCTGTAACATTAAAAAGCGATGGCATCGCGACCTGTCAATTAGGTGAAATTGCCGTCGAAAATAAAGGAAATGGCCATACACAAGGGAAAGTGTTATTCCGCCCTGAGCAATTCTCTCTTGCGAAAAAAATCCAAGATCCGAGCGCTTCTTTTAAAGGTGAGATTAAGCGAATTGAATCAAGAGGACGAGCTATCAATATTTGTATTGATGTTAGCGGTTATGAATTGAATATCAATGAAGATCTCATTAACGAATATCATACTGGCGAACAAGTCACGCTGTATTTATATGGGAAAGGGGTATTCTATAATGACTAAAAAAAGGCGGAACACATTGTTCCGCCTTTTTATATGATTTAATGACCAAGTGATTTTCGCATTTTGATATTGAGCATTTCAACTACTGCTGAGAAGCCCATTGCAAAGTAAATGTAGCCTTTTGGAATATGAATATCCAAGCTTTCGGCAATTAAACTTACTCCAACTAAAATTAAGAATGCTAAGGCTAAAATCTTCAATGTTGGGTGGGTATCAACAAAATCACCAATTGGTTTCGCCGCAAACATCATCACACCTACTGCAATCATAATTGCTAAGATCATCACTGGAAGGTGATTTGCCATCCCTACGGCTGTGATCACTGAGTCTAAAGAAAACACAATATCTAAAATCGCAATTTGGATTAATACACCCAAATAACTGACTTTCTTCTTGTTATTCTCTTCTTCATGATGTGCTTCAGGATGCATCGCTTCTTTAATTTCGCCTGTACTTTTCACAATCAGGAATAAGCCCCCAAGGAATAAAATCAAATCGCGGCCTGAAATTTCCTGACCGACCAAAGTGAATAGTGGTTCCGTTAATTTCATCATCCAAGAAAGGGAAACAAGAAGTAAAATACGGGTAGTCATCGCTAACCCAAGACCGATAATACGACCAGATTGGCGTTGATTCGCGGGTAAACGTCCCACTAAAATACTAATAAAAATAATGTTATCGATACCCAAGACAATTTCAAGTGCGGTCAAAGTAAGCAATGAAATCCATGCTTCAGGATCAACAAGCCATTCAAACATAATATGTTCCTATATAAAATCCGAAAGGTTGCATCATAGACAGTTCGCGTAGAAAATCAAGATTTTTCCTAACTTTTTAAGGTCTCGAAAATCTTTTCTGCTAACGCTTTAGAAATACCAGGTACAGAGGCGATTTCATCCAACGTGGCATTTTTGACACCTTGCAATCCACCTAAATATTTCAACAAGGCTTGGCGTCGTTTAGCGCCTACCCCTTCAATGGTTTCCAATCCACTTTGGGTAAAGGCTTTTTGGCGTTTTTGACGGTGACCGCTAATCGCATGATTATGGCTTTCATCTCGAATATGTTGGATTAAATGCAGGGCAAGACTATCATCCGGCAAATGAATCTCACGATCTTGTTTACTAATAATCAACACTTCTTGTCCCGCTCGACGATCCACACCTTTTGCCACACCAATTAAGTGCGGTCGATTTTTATCCCATTTCACGTTGAGATGATGAAAAACCTCTAAGGCGCGATTAAGCTGCCCTTTACCCCCATCAATAAAAATAATATCGGGGATTTTATCTTCATCAAGATCGCGGTCATAACGTTTCTTTAAGGCTTGCTCCATCGCTGCATAATCATCGCCGCCAGTAATGCCTTCAATATTAAAACGACGATAGTCTGATTTCAGCGGGCCTTCTTGGTTAAAGACCACGCAAGATGCCACAGTTTGATTACCCATCGTATGACTAATATCAAAACATTCCATGCGTTTAATTTCAGGCATATCGAGCAACTCACAAAGGGCTTGATAACGTTCGTGCATTCGGGAAGATTGTTTAAGTTGAGTCGCTAAAGCCGCTTTGGCATTAATTTGTGCTAGTTGTAGATATTTACCTTTATCACCTTTAGCGGATTCTTGTATCACCACTTTTCGGCCAGCTTGTTCAGTTAATAAGGCCTCAAGCTCCGCTTTTTCATCTAATTTATGATCCACAATAATACTATTAGGAATACTTCTGCCCTGATGACCTTGCAAATAGAACTGCCCAACAAATGTTGCGGTTAATTCAGATAAATCAGTGTTAGCGGGTACTTTAGGAAAATAACTGCGATTGCCTAATACTTTACCTTGACGAATAAACATCACTTGAACACAAGCTAAACCGTGCTGATACGCAATAGACATAATATCCATGTCGTCCAAACGCTCATTGGATACGAATTGTTTTTCGATGACTGCACGAACCACTTGAATTTGATCACGATAACGTGCCGCACCTTCAAAATCTAAGTCTCGGCTCGCTTGTTCCATTTTACCAATGAGATAATCTAATACTTGCTGATCTTTCCCTTGCAAAAATAATCGCGCTAATTCAACTTGTTGGTTATATTCCTCATCAGTCACATAACCTGGCACACAAGGTGCACAACAACGCCCGATTTGATATTGCAAACAAGGGCGGGAACGATTGTTATAAACCGAATTTTCACATTGACGAACAGGGAATAATTTTTGCATTAACGACAAGGTTTCACGCACTGCACCTGCATGAGGATAAGGCCCGAAATACTCACCTGCAATTTTTTTCGTTCCGCGATAAGAAGTAATACGAGGATGACGTTCTTTCGTCAATAAAATAAAAGGATAGGATTTATCATCTCGCAATAATACGTTATAACGAGGTTGATAAAGCTTAATGAAATTATGCTCAAGCAATAACGCTTCTGTTTCAGAAGAAGTAATCGTCGTATCAATATGATGAATTGACGACACCAACGCTTCTGTTTTTTTGCTGCTTAAGTTTTTGCGGAAATAGCTGGAGAGTCGCTTTTTGAGATCTTTCGCTTTGCCCACATAAATAACCTGATCTTTATCGTCATACATACGATAAACACCAGGTTCATGAGAAACGTCTGAGAGAAACTTCTTGGAATCAAACATCAGTAAAAACTACGCCAAAATTGACCGCACTTTTTCTAAATCTTCAGCCGTATCTACACCAACAGCAGGCACTTCTTTAGCTAACTCCACGTGAATACGCTCACCGTACCATAATACACGGAGTTGCTCTAACTTCTCTAAGTTTTCTAATTGTGTTGGTGCCCATTGCACATATTGCTTAATAAAGCCTGCACGGTAAGCATAAATACCGATATGACGAAGATACGCATCGGCCAGTTGTGCCTTTGAGGTATCCTCCAATTGCATAAATTGATCACGATCGTAAGGAATCACTGAACGAGAGAAATATAAAACGTAGCCATCTTTATCTGTGACGACTTTCACGGCATTTGGATTAAATAACTCTTCCGCTTCATGAATTTTTACCGCAAGTGTCGCCATATTCACATTAAATTTCGCTAAATTTTCTGCTACTTGACTCACAATAACGGGGGGGATTAACGGTTCATCCCCTTGGATGTTTACAATAATTTCATCATCAGCAATTCCGAGTTTACTCACGACTTCTGCTAAACGTTCCGTACCAGAATTATGCGCTTCTGATGTCATGCAAACTTCTGCCCCAAAAGCTTTTGCGGCCTTTTCAACTTGTTCCTTATCTGTCGCAATAATCACTCGGCTCGCGCCTGATTGCTGAGCTTTTTCAAAAACATGCTGAATCATGGGCTTACCGGCAATATCGGCTAGAGGTTTACCCGGTAAGCGGCTCGATGCAAAACGAGCAGGGATAATAACTGTAAATGACATAATCATTCCTTATTCTTTCAATGTTTCGGCTTTTTCTGCCAACAATACAGGCACGCCGTTTTCAATAGGATACGCTACTTGCTCAAAAGGGCAAATGAGCCGTTGATTTTCTTGATCGTATTTCAATCTTGCCAAACATCGCGGGCAAGCGATCACTTCTAATAATCGAGGATTGAGTTTCTCACGCATATTTCACTCGAATAAGTTAAACCAAATGACGAATTTTTTCCCACAATTGTGGAAGTTTTTGGCCTTGATTTTCAGCCTCTACAATCTCTGCATCAACGGGAACATACCACCAATTCTCTTTAGCAAAAGCGTGGCATTTTACGGCATCCTTTTCCGTCATAAAGAGCGGTTGATTTTCAGCGAGTTTTTCTAATAATTGTGGCTCAAAATGTTGATGATCTTGAAAAGCTTTCGTATTGGCTAAACGAATATTTAAATTTTCCAACATCATGAAAAAACGTTGGGGGTTGCCAATTCCCGCGATGGCTGAACCTTGAGTAAATTCACTTAACAAGCGTTTTTCAGCCGTCACTAAATTAATCGCATAGTGAGGAACGAGCGTCATAACCGCATCAGAATAAGCGTTTTTTCCACCATTGGTAATCACAAAGTCCACATTTTTTAAACGACTTGGTAATTCACGCAAAGGCCCTGCCGGCAAAACAAAGCCGTTCCCTAAAGCACGTTCTGCGTCCATCACCACAATTTCAATATCACGCTGCAACTTATAATGTTGTAATCCATCATCCGAAATAATCAGATCGCAATCCTGTGTTTTCAAAAGTAATTCGATAGCTTGCTGACGATTCGGTGAAATCACCACAGGCACACCTGTTCTTTTGGCAATTAAAACAGGTTCATCGCCCCCTTGAACGGGATCGGTTTCAGGCGTAACAAGTAAAGGATAGGTTTTAGATTGGCTACCATAGCCACGAGAAATCACACCTACACGCAATCCTTGTTTTTGCAACTCTTCAACTAACCACACCACAACAGGCGTTTTACCATTTCCGCCCACAGAAAGATTACCGACAATAATGACCGGTTTTGGAGATTTATAAGAGGATAAGATATTCAGGGAAAATAGTGCTAGGCGAATTTGGCTAATCAACCAAAATAGCAGTGAAAAAGGAAGAAGCAACCAAGCAAGCTTTGAATTAGAGTACCAAAAAGGCATTTCATTTATCCTATATTGATTTTGGGCGAACACATTGGTTCGCCCTTATTATTTTATCCGCTAAACTGCATACTGTGTAATTGTTTATACGCGCCATCAAGCGCTAACAAATCTTGATGCGTACCACGTTCTTTAATTTCACCGTGCTCAATGACTAAGATTTCATCGGCATTTTCAATGGTTGATAAACGATGTGCAATCACCAATACTGTACGATCTTTTTTCAGTTCTTCTAATGCTGACTGAATCGCTCGTTCAGATTCTGTATCTAATGCCGATGTAGCTTCATCTAAAATTAAGACCGGTGAATTACGTAGTAATGCACGAGCAATCGCTAAACGCTGACGTTGGCCACCTGAAAGAGTTGCCCCATTTTCACCAATAACGGTATCAAAGCCTTGTGGAAGTTTCTCGATAAATTCAAGGGCATAAGCTGCTTTTGCTGCTTCAATAATTTGCTCACGCGTGTATTTATCTTCTGCCGCGTAAGCAATATTATTGGCAATCGTATCGTTAAATAAATGCACTTGTTGAGAAACGACAGAACAATTCTCACGTAAATTAGATAAACGATAATCTTGAATTCTCACACCATCTAATAAAATCTCGCCTTCGTCAATATCGTAGAAACGCGTCACCAAATTAGCAATCGTTGATTTCCCCGAACCTGAACGTCCGACTAATGCCACAGTTTTGCCTGCAGGCACATAAAAAGAGATATTATTTAAGGCTTTCTCTTCTTTACCCTCATAAGCAAAACTCACGTTTTTAAATTCTAAATCACCTTTTGCAGGTTCTGCTTTATACGTGCCATTATCTTTCTCTGTTTCCAAATCTAAGATGGCAAATAATGTCTGACACGCTGCCATGCCACGTTGGAACTGTGAGTTCACATTCGTCAAAGATTTTAACGGACGCATCATCGCTAACATGGAAGAAAAGACCACCGTGAAAGAACCCGCAGTTAAATTATCATCAGCAATTAATGGTGTCGTTGCTAAGTAAAGCACTGCTGCCAACGCCAAAGAAGCAATTACTTGCACAACTGGATCTGAAATCGCATCAGCAGTCACCATCTTCATACCTTTGCGACGCATATCGTTACTGACTTTATCGAAACGCTCTTCTTCAACTAATTGTCCACCAAAAGACAGCACCACTTTATGCCCTTTTAGCATTTGTTCCGTTGCAGAGGTCAATTCCCCCATGGAATCTTGCATGTTTTTACTAAGCTTACGGAAAATCTTAGATACCATGCGAATCAGCACTGCAATAATCGGCCCAATCACGAAAAGTACAAGTGTTAATTCCCAACTAGTATAGAACATCACAACAAGCAACGAAATTAAATAGGCTCCTTCGCGAACAATCGTCACTAATGAACTAGATGAAGAGTTCGCTATCATTTCTGAATCGTAGGTAATACGAGAAAGCAATTTACCTGTTGAATTACGATCAAAGAAGCTCACTGGCATAAACATTAAATGTTTAAACAAACGGCGGCGCATAATCATCACTACTTTACCGGATACCCACGCCAAGCAATAAGTAGAGACAAAGTTGGTCACCCCACGCAATATAATCATACCAACGACAACAAATGCCATCATTTTCAAGAAAGAATGATCGGCTTTTCCGAAACCATCATCAAGCAAAGGCTTAAGCATATAAATCAAACCTGAATCTGCCAAAGCATTAAAAATTAAAGCAAAAGCGGCGACTAATAAGCCTGATTTAAACGGTGAAATCATCGGCCATAAACGCTTAAAAGTTTGTGTGGTTGAGAAATCTTTATCTTGCATAGCTTATTCTTACATCAATTATCTTAAAAAAATTGGCTGCATTGTACCTGTTATTTCGGGGATAATCCAATTACACGGGCAAACCAAGGTGAAAAATCTCCTCTCGCTTTTTCAATTTCAATGCCCTTTTCAGTAAAATTTAACCTTATATGACCTGAAATAGCGGTATTTTCGACCGCACTTTGATAACGATTTAACCGTTCAATCACGGTTGGATGAGGAAAATTCCACGCATTCCATCGTCCACTTGAAATTAAGGCTATATCCGGTTTTGTCTGTCCCAGTAAAAACTCGCCTGTTGAAGTTTTACTACCATGATGCCCCACCTGTAACACGTTAATCTTGCCGAGGTTTTCAGCAAAAGATCTTTCTGTCGCCACATCAGCATCACCAGTTAAAAGGATCTGATACTGCCCATCCGTTAGTAAAATTACGCAAGATTGCGGATTTTCCGCCCTGTCTGTAATTTGCATTGGTGAAAGAATTTTAAAATCAAGTCCTCGCCACTGCCATTGTTTCCCCTGAAGACAAAAAGTGCGGTGCATTTCGCCATAGCTTTTGCGAGAAGGTGTAATCAGATCAATCTCTGAGTATGCGGTTAAAATCGTTTTAGCACCGCCTGAATGGTCATTATCATCATGGCTTAAAATCAAGGTTTCAAGTTCAATCCCTTCCCGTTGAAGATAAGGTAATATCTCTAATTCCGCCATGGAAGAAGCCCCTATTCCACTCTGCCAAGCAGGTCCTGTATCATACAACACACCTTTCCCCTCTTTCACAATTAAGGTTGCTAAACCTTGTCCCACATCTAAGGTATCTAACTGCCATTTTGGTTTCGTGATATATCGATACCCAAGAGTACCAATACAAAAACTAGAAATAAGAATAACACCTAAAAGAGCTTGTTTATAAGCTTCTGACGATAAGATTTTTGTGCTGTTTAATGTGAAAAATCGACTTGATTTTAACGGTATATTTTTTGTTTGAGCTTGAGACAAAAAATACAATCCACCTAACATTCCGCCAAAAACAAGGCTTAAAAGTGCGGTCAGAATGAGGGATAAATTAATCGAAATCGGAACATACGCGCCTTGGAAAACACTGAGAAATTGCGTAATACCTTGAGCAATCGTATTTGAAAGATGCCAAGAAGAAAATGCGCCATTCGTTAACACCGCAAAGAGAATCAAGGGTACAAGTAAGAAGCTATATAAGGGCACTGCAATTAAATTCGCCAAGAATCCATTTAACGCCAAGCCATTAAAGAAGAAAAGCTGAATAGGCGTGAATAAAATCAATAACCCCAACTGCAAATGAAACAAGCCTAAAATCCACCGCACTTTGTTGGATAATTTTTGATGCTGCCACTCAATGATTGATAAGGGAACATATCGGTACCACACAATCAGACAGGCAACGGCACCAACTGAAAGCCAAAAGCTCACCGAAAGTGGCATAAGAGGATCACAAAACAGTAAAAACGCTACCACTAAACAAAGCATTTGCAAAGGCGTGTAATATCGTCGCGAAAATTGAAGGATTGCAATAAAAAGCAATGCCATCATTGCACGAAAGGTCGATAAACTAAATCCTGCTAAATAGGCGTAACCTAAAGCAATCAACACGCCAAAGCAAAGCGGAAACCAGGGCGAAATAAAGCGTGTAGGCAGTGCAAGTTGCAATAATCGAGCAAAGAAAAAGCCTATCCCCATGGCTAAACCGATATGGAGTCCTGAAATAGCAATCAAATGTGCCGTATTCGTTTGTTGATAAATCAGCCACGTTTTATTATCCAGCCAAGCCCGTTCGCCAAATGCCAATGCGATAAGTAAACCTTGTAAAGAAAGCCCTTCCGTCTGCTTGAGGGTATTTTGTAGAAAATCTGTGCGGAAAGAAAAATCGTCCCCAATTTTGACCGCACTTTTCACATTCCCTACGGCAATAATCCTTTTGGAAAAATACCATTGCTGTCGATCAAATCCTCCATGATTTAATCTTGCAGAAATAGGACGAAGCTTTACATCAGCCCGCCAAATTTCACCAAGTTGTGGTTTTTCTGGTGCTCGCCAATTAATAAAAATTTGTTGTTCTTTCCCATCAAATAAAGACGTCGTCGCAACCAACGTTTGATAATCTTGCTGATGAAGAATTTCTGAGATGTGAAGATCTAACGTGATTTTATTCGGTAAACCTGAGATTTTTTCTGCCTCAGTCAATAACGATGAGGCTTGTGAATGCACGTAAGCTAAGGTAAGCAAAAACAAAATACTACTTATGCAAAAATTTCTGACTTTAAAATAATTGAACCAATGGAAACAAAATGCGGTCATAACCAACATTAAAATGCTCAGCCCCGCTCGTTGCCAGGTAAACAGTAAAAAATCGGGCACGACAAGTAAAGAAAAGGCTGAAATGATGAGCATGATGCACAGTTGAAATAACATGAGTTTCATTTGGAGTGTGATTTATAGCGAGAAAATAAGGCAACCTAGCCTTAACCTCATAAATAAACAAATAATTACGCCATTTTTTGCGATCTCGATCGCAAAATTTAAATTTCCAGGCTAAATTTATTTGCTAAATAGATGAAGTTCTGCTATTTATATCGCCCTTAAAATAACTAGGTTCTTATGTCAGCTATTTTAGTGGTAAGAACTAATCACAAAAACAAGACAGGACATCATTAAATTCTGTACTATTATTAGGAGTTATCAATGTCTAAGGCATCTCTAAGTTTGCTGGATTTAGCCGGTGTTACACCTTATCAACCTAAGAAAGATGAGGAATACATGAATGAAGATCAAATTCTTCATTTCAGAAAAATTTTAACTGCATGGCACGAGCAAATTGTGGAAGAAGCATCAAGAACTGTTGCTCATATGCAAGATGAAGCGTCAAACTTCCCGGATCCAGCTGACCGTGCGACCCAAGAAGAAGAATTCAGTCTTGAATTACGTAACCGCGATCGCGAGCGTAAATTAATGAAAAAGATTGAATACACATTGAAAAAATTGGACACCGATGATTTCGGTTACTGCGATTCTTGTGGGGAAGAAATTGGCATTCGTCGCTTAGAAGCACGTCCTACTGCTGATCTTTGTATCGATTGCAAAACCCTTGCTGAAATTCGTGAAAAACAAGTCGCAGGTTAATTGATTCAAATAACCCAACAAAAAAGTGCGGTCAAAAACAACCGCACTTTTCGTGTTTTTATCAAATGCGCATTTAACATAGAGAATGGAGTAAATTATTCTTACTTATATAAAAAATTTATTTGGTAAAAAAACTAAAAAAGAAACCGAAACCAATATAAATTCGCCCGTTCCCAAAACGGCGCCAAAAAGCAAAAAATCTAACGTTTCAAAAACAGAGCGTTCACAACCCAAGATCGCCCCGTCCTCTTCTCACCATAAAAAAACCAACACACAAGCGTCTCGTTACGACAAACATAGCGTGAAAGCCTCTCATTTTGGCATTAATCCACGTATGTTTAGCCGTAATGCCATTACTGTGGTAGAAAAATTGCAACGACAAGGTTACGAAGCTTATATCGTTGGGGGGTGTTTGCGTGATTTATTATTAGGTAAACATCCAAAAGATTTTGATGTGGCAACAAACGCTCGTCCAGACCAAATTCAGGCAGTATTCCAACGCCAATGCCGCTTAGTTGGTCGTCGTTTCCGTCTTGCGCATATTATGTTTGGTCGCGATGTGATCGAAGTCGCGACATTCCGTGCCAGCCATTCGGATGCGCGCAGCGAAAATCAAGCGAAACAAAGCGATGAAGGAATGTTACTGCGTGATAACGTGTACGGCACCATTGAACAAGATGCCGAACGCCGTGACTTTACCGTAAATGCCCTTTACTACAATCCGCAAGATAATACATTACGTGATTACTTCAACGGAATTGATGATCTGAAAAACGGAAAATTACGTCTGATTGGTGATCCAGTGACTCGTTATCAAGAAGATCCCGTGCGTATGCTACGTTCTGTGCGCTTTATGGCGAAATTGGATATGTTCTTGGAAAAACCAAGTGAACAACCAATTCGTGAGCTTGCGCCATTACTGAAAAATATTCCACCAGCGCGTTTATTCGATGAAAGTCTAAAATTATTGCAGTCTGGCAATGGTGTAAAAACCTATAAATTACTGCGTCAATATGGCTTATTTGAACAGCTTTTCCCAAGCTTAACGCCTTATTTCACCGAAAAAGAAGACAGCCTTGCGGAACGAATGATTTTAACTTCGTTAAATTCAACTGATGAACGTATTGCCGATAAATTGCGCATTAATCCTGCCTTTTTATTTGCGGCATTCTTCTGGTATCCATTACGCGAAAAAGTAGATGTGCTGAAAAATGAAGGTGGTTTAAACAATCACGATGCTTATGCCCTTGCGGGAAATGAAGTGCTTGATCAATTATGCCGCTCATTAGCCGCACCTCGTCGTCATACATCCGTCATTCGTGATATTTGGATGTTGCAATTACAACTGCTTAAACGCACGGGTTCTCACCCTGCTCGCACGATGGAACATCAAAAATTTCGTGCGGCCTTTGATTTATTGGCGATGCGTGCTGAAGTAGAAGGTGGCGACACCGTTGAATTGGCTAAATGGTGGCATGAGTACCAACTCAGCAATCAAGAACAACGTCGCCAGTTGGTTCAAGAGCAACAAAAATTGCATCCAGCGCCAAAGAAAAAATATTATCGCAGACGTAAACCTAAGGCGGCTAACTAATGGTTCAAGTGTATATCGCCCTTGGCAGCAATTTAAATACGCCTACAGAACAATTAAATTCGGCATTAGAGGCAATTTCTGCGCTACCTAATACTGAATTAAAATCGGTCAGCGGATTTTATCAAAGCAAACCATTAGGCCCGCAAGATCAACCGGATTATGTGAATGCGGTAGCGATGATTGAAACAACCCGCCCACCTTTAGCCTTGCTCGATGAATTGCAACGCATCGAAAACGAGCAAGGTCGTGTACGTTTACGTCGTTGGGGTGAGCGTACACTGGATTTGGACATTCTGCTTTATGGTGATCAAATCATTCAAAATGAACGCTTAACGGTGCCTCATTACGATATGAAAAACCGAGAATTCGTGATTGTGCCGCTTAATGATATCGCACAAGACTTGGTTTTACCGGAAGGCGAAAAAGTCGCAGACTTGGTAAAAGCCTTTGAAAATCATCAAATGCATAAAATCAAAAATAGCGAAAAAATTAACCGCACTTAACTCAAAACAAAAGGGCTGATATTCACTATCAGCCCTTCTTTTTTACCTATCAAATTAGGCGGCAACGGAAACAAAGATTTCTGTGCCGATAATCACACAAATAAAACCAACCAACATTGGGACAGACATACGTTTTACGATTTCAAATGGTGAGATTTTTCCCATACCTGATACAGCCACAACCACACCAGAAACTGGTGATAAACCACGACCCAAGTTAGAGGCTTGTAACATTGGAATGGTTAAGAACGCTGGATTGACGCCCATTTGAGTGGCTAATTTTGGAATTAATTCTGCAAAAGCATAGAACGCCGCGTTACCTGAACCGGTCGCCATCGTTGCTAAAATGGTAATCACCGCAAGCACTAACATCATAAAGAATGCTGAACCGCCGAAGGTTTGTGCTGAGTCGATTAAATTAGTGATAAAGCCGATTGTACTTAAACTTTGTGCAAATACACCTGCCGCCACTAAAAGCATGACTACTCCTGCAAAGGCATCGGCCATACCGCGATATGCCACCACGAGGTTATCAAAGGTTTGTTTCGCGTTAAAGCTACGTAAGAAATCCACTATGGCAGTAATGATAAAGCAAAGCACCATTACGGTAACGATGTGTAAATTTGGTAAGCCCCATTTACCGTCAAAAATCAATACGCCAATAATGGGTAATAATGGCAAAATCGCATAGTAGTTTGGTGCAGTGGTTTTAATTTCATCTGCATTCAAACGTTCTACTTGCACGCCTTCTTTTTTATCTAAATAACGCTGCCAGAAGAAGTGTGCGACAGCAATCCCTAAAATCGCAAAAATCGAAACCGGCAAGGCGGTGCCAAAGGCAAACTCACCTAAAGGAATTTTTGAAATTTCAGCAGAAAGCACCACGTCACCCGATGTTGGGGAAAGGATAATCGAAATTGGCGATGCACAAATTGCCGCAGCCGCTCCACGTGAAATCCCCACATTTACCATGACAGGGAATAATGTCGCCATTAATAACACCCCTAAACCTGTTGCAGATGACACGGCAAAAGACATTAAACATGCAAGGAAGTAAGCAAACACCATTAAAATATAAGGTGAACGGATATTTTTCAGTGGTTTTGAAACCAATTTCACCACTACATCGTTCGCACCAAGATGGGTCATGTACACAGAGAAACCACATAACACCATAATCATCAAGCCTAAACCGCCGCCACGATTACCGAGTAGATATTTCACATATTCTAAAATATCAAAATAGGTGGAACCGGTGCTTTTCACGCTTTCCGGTAAAATCGAATGTCCCATCAGTACTGAAATGAATAACAAGACCAAGCCACCGAACATCAACACGCCAGTCGCTGAATAGCCTTTCACGATATAATATGCCACCAAGACAATGGCAATCAAACCTATAATCAGATCCATAATTCACCTCTTTATTAAAATAATAATATCAGCAAGATAGCGATTGAATTGAGAGTTGTAAATCAGTTCAATACGAAAATTTGAGGTAGATCACAAAAAGAGTTTTGGGGAGAAAGTGCGGTTAGTTTTAGTTGAGTTTTTGAGATTGGAAATGTTTGAGACAATTGAGTTTTAGGAATTGGCTTGCCGACGACTTTGTAAGTAAGAATGTCGGCTATTTTGAATTATAAATAATTTAACTAAAATTAATCTCAAAAGATATTAATAACTTTAATGAAATCATAATTTTTATGACTTATTTCTAAATGGATTTTTAGATAAATGAATTTTATCCTCTCCATCTAACAATCTTATGAAAAAATCCTCATATTTATAAGCTCCGGATGATAAATAAATTCTATCTACATATTCTGATATTTTAGGTTCATAATCTAAATACATAAACTTATTATCATAGGTCCTTATTCTCTCATCCTTAAGAGTCGTTATATAGACTATTCTACACTCTTGTTCATTCTCAAAAGCTGCATGTTTTACTAGATAACTAATAGGAAGTAATAAAGTATCTATCAATTTATTTTGATATTCTTTATCTTTAAAAGATAGATGAAATATATTTTTATGTATAATTTCAAGTTGTTCAATTACATTATTTACCTTATCCTCAATACTATTAAAGTAACTTTTAATATTCTTTTCATCTTTTTCTTTATGAAATGTTATCTTATCTCTATGAGAAATATTCACATAATTACTCTCTGGATCTATATATATACACCTATATAAATTAAGTTTTTTTATTACATTTTTGTAATTTTTTGAGTTTTCTTTAATATTATCTATAAAATCAACATGATCATGTTCATTGTTAAAAAAACCATTATTAAATACTATGCTAACCCCTGACGATTCCAGATTATTTTCTTTTCCATACAATCTAAACTGGTTTAAACTATCGTAATTGAATGTAAAGCAAGATACAAATGCAACGGAATTATTTCTATTATCTAATGATGGTGTATCAAGATATCTTTTTAAAATTTTTCCTTCTGTTGGATCGTTTACATTCTTTACTGTATTCAATCTTAAACAAGAGCTATCTTTTTTATCGAATAAACTCAAGGCTACAGAAGGGCTTGTGTAATGAGCTACACATACATCACTGTTTACCTTAAGAATTGATAAAATTTTTCTTACAGAAATATATATACCGTCTATATATTCAAAATTATCACTAGAGTATAAAGATAACAACTTTACTACAGAATCGTAGTAAAAATATTTACTAGTCTCTTCGAAGTATCTCTGACTTTTGTCTTTATCATTCAAATAAAATCCAAATAATTCACCTAAAACGAATTGAGCCTTATAATATACATATTCATCATCAGATTTATGAATTTCCTCTAAGTGTTTTCTCGCATCATCATAAGCTCCGTTCTTTTTTAGCATTATTCCTAAATTAAATTTAGAATATGCAAATATAGATGTGTCATAGTCTCTTTTTATTTCTAGATAATAGCCTTTGGCCTTCTCAATTTGATTATCCTTTATACACTTATTTGCTAATTCAAAACGAGCTTTAGCAAACTCTTTTGGAGTTGAGTTATCTATACTTATTGATTCTAATTTTTTTATATCTATACTCATTTAACTATATCCTTCTATATATTATTAATCACATTCAAAATCCGCTTATCCGACACCTGATACTTCGTGCCTAACTGCTGCGCAAATAAGCTCACACGCAATTCCTCAATCATATAGCGAATTTCCGCGACTTCATCGGAAATTGGTTTGGATTTCGGCAGTTTAGCGAGCAATTGTTGGTAAGCTTGTTGTACTTGTTCTACGCGTAGCATCGCGGCACGATCGCGATTTACATCTTGAGCCAGTTTATCGATACGTTTATCAATAGCTTGTAAATAACGTTGTAAATCCGGTAGGCGATCATAACCGCTCTTTTGCACAAAACCTGGATAAATAAGACCACTTAATTGCGCCTTAATATCGGAAAAGGCAAAAGCCATCGTGAAATCCATTTTGCCTTTTAAACGTTGGTTTAAGGCATGGTTGAGGGAGAGGATCTGCTCCACTTTCTGCGCGATATCCACGGTCACTTCGTTAAGGTTTTCTCGAACAAAATCACGCAATTTTTCAAAGCCTGCTTCATCCCATACAAAACCGCCAAAATCGGCAATCAATTTATCCACGGCACAGGCGATACAATCGTCAATCAAATCCAACACACGACCAAACGGGGTAAAATACAGCCCCAACTTAGCTTTATTCGGCAATTTTTCATGCAAATACTTAATTGGTGATGGCACATTAAGTAACAACAATCGACGCAGACCTTGTTGCATCGCCACTGCTTGCTCAAACTCTGTTTCAAACAGTTTGATACCTACGGCATCTTTTTCATCCACAAGGGCTGGAAAAGCTTTGACGCTAAAACCACGTTGTTTTTGCTCGTAGCATTGCGGTAAATCTGCAAAGCTCCAAATATGCAGCCCGCTTTGCTCAATACCATCATCTGCCACAGCAGAAATACTTTCCTGCACACGATCTTTTAAGTTAAATTTCAGCTCATCCAAATTCATGGATTCGGCAATTTTCTTGCCGTTTTCATCCACTACGCGGAAAGTCATTTTTAAATGGCTTGGAATTTGTTCCCAATTCCAATGCTCTGCTTCTACAGTGACGCCCGTCATACGACGCAATTCATAAATCAGCGTATCTAATAACGGTTTTTCCAACGGCACGGCTCGACTTAAAAAAGCTTGGGCATAATTAGGTGCAGGCACAAAATTACGACGATAAGATTTCGGCAGCGATTTAATCAGCGCAATCACCAATTCTTCACGCAAGCCTGGAATTTGCCAGTCAAAGCCTGTCATTTCCACTTGGTTGAGCAATGGCAACGGAATATGAACCGTCACGCCGTCCGCATCGGTACCCGGCTCAAATTGATAAGTTAATTTGAGTTTCAAATTGCCTTGATGCCAGAAATTCGGGAAATCCAGTTTGCTCACCTGTTCCGCATCATCATTAATCAAGAATGAGCGCTCAAAATTAAGCAATTCAGGATCTTTTTGCTGCGCCTTTTTCCACCACGTATCAAAATGTTTTTGAGAAACCACTTCCGTACCAATACGCTGATCGTAAAATTCAAAAAGCGTGCGGTCATCCACCAAAATATCACGGCGGCGGCTTTTGTGTTCTAACTCCTCTACTTCTCGAACGAGTCGTTGATTTTCTTTGAAGAATTTATGTTTGGTATTCCAATCCCCTTCCACTAAGGCTGATTGAATAAAGATCTCGCGGCTTACCGTCGGATCAATAGCACCGTAATTCACTGGTCGAGCAGCCACAATCGGCACACCGTAAAGCGTGACTTTTTCATCGGCAATTACCGCCCCACGGGATTTCGACCAATGCGGTTCTGAATAGGATTTTTTAATTAAATGCTCGGCAAGTGGCTCGATCCATTCTGGCTCGATTTCCGCCACCATACGTCCCCAAAGTTTGGAGGTTTCCACTAACTCTGCCGCCATCACCCATTTCGGTTGTTTTTTGAAAAGTACAGAATTGGGGAAAATTGCAAAATGGGCATTACGTGCGCCAAGATATTGTTGTTTCTCTGCTTCTTTTAAACCGATATGAGAAAGCAAGCCGCTTAAAAGTGCGGTATGAATTTGCTGATATTCGGCTTTTTCGGAATTAATCGATAAGCCCATTTCACGCACGGTTAAACGAATTTGATGATAAATATCCTGCCATTCGCGAATGCGTAAATAATTTAAGAAATCCTTTTGGCATTGACGACGGAATTGGTTTTTGCTCAATTCTTTTTGTTGTTCTTGCAGATAACGCCAAAGATTGAGGAAAGCCAAGAAATCTGATTTTTTATCGGCAAAACGACGATGTTTTTCATCGGAAGCTTGTTGTTTTTCTTGTGGGCGCTCGTGCGGATCTTGAATGGATAACGCGGCGACAATAATCATCACTTCATGCAACGCACCTTGTGAGACAGCGGTCAGCAACATCTTTGCTAAACGAGGATCCACAGGGAGTTGCGATAATTGACGACCTGCAGTCGTTAATTGACGTTTCTCACCTGATTTGGTGCGAACCATTTCAAACGCACCCAATTCTTCCAACAGTTTTATCCCATCTTGAATATGGCGTTTATCTGGTGCATCAACAAATGGGAAGGCTTCAATATCATCCAAGCCCAAAGCTGTCATTTGCAAAATAACGGAGGCTAAATTGGTGCGTAGAATTTCAGGATCGGTAAACTCTGGACGAGAATTAAAATCCTCTTCCGAATATAAACGAATACAAATCCCTTCACTTACACGACCACAACGACCTTTACGCTGATTCGCAGAAGCCTGTGAAATGGGTTCAATCGGTAAACGTTGTACTTTGGTGCGATAGCTATAACGGGAAATGCGTGCTGTACCTGGGTCAATCACATATTTAATGCCCGGCACGGTCAATGAGGTTTCTGCGACGTTGGTCGCTAATACAATGCGATTTAATCCGCTCGGATGGAAAATTTTATTTTGTTCTTGCGCAGACAAGCGAGCAAAGAGAGGTAGAATTTCCGTGTGTTTTAGATTTTGTTTTTGTAAAGCTTCGGCGGTATCACGAATTTCACGCTCACCATTCATAAAGATCAAAATATCACCACGGCCTTCCACTTGCAGTTCATCCACCGCATTAAGAATACCTTGTAGCTGATCTTGATCGTCTTCCTCTACTACGGGACGATAACGCACTTCAACAGGATAGGTTCTACCTGAGACTTCAATAATTGGGGCATTGTTGAAATGTTTGGAAAAACGTTCCACATCAATGGTCGCAGAAGTGATGATAAGTTTTAAATCACGCCGACGTGGTAAAAGCTGTTTCAGATAACCGAGAATAAAATCGTTATTTAGGCTACGTTCGTGCGCTTCGTCAATAATCAAGCAAGAATATTGATTGAGGAGACGATCGTTTTGAATTTCTGCTAATAGGATCCCATCAGTCATCAACTTGATTTGCGTATCATCACTGATTTGATCGTTAAAACGGACCTTATAACCGACTAACCCGCCAAGCTCTGTTTCCAGCTCTTCTGCAATACGCGCTGCCACTGAACGAGCGGCAATACGGCGAGGCTGAGTATGACCAATCATGCCCAAATTGCCGAAACCTAATTCCAAACACATTTTTGGCAATTGGGTGGTTTTACCTGAACCGGTTTCCCCTGCCACCACAATGACCTGATGTTCAGAAAGCAGTTTTTGAATTTCTGCTTTGCGTTGGCTAACAGGCAAACTCTCTGGAAAAACAATCGGATTTTTAACCGCACTTTTACGATTTTCTACACGTAATTGAGCCTGTTCAATCTGTTGCTGAATTTCAGCAGCAACGGCTTGTTGAGCCTCTTGGCTTTTAATTTTTCCAATACCATGAATGCGGGCGGATAAACGACGTTGATCCACCAGCATGATACCGTTGAGTTTCGAAAAGAGAGATTGTTGTATCGGATTTAATTCACGTTTAACTGATTTGTTCTTCATACTGATTTACTTTTAAAACCACCGTAAGCCAAGCAAAGCCAACCAATTAAAAAGAGCGTACCGCCAATTGGTGTCACCCAAACAAGGAATTTGCCAGCACCCAGAGCAAGCGCGTAAAGGCTACCGCTAAATAGAAGAATGCCATACGCCCAAGTGCCTGCAGCGAAATTAGCCATTTTATTTGTAACCAATGTTTCACGGCATAATTGCAAAATGCCAATCGCTAAAATCGCAATGGTATGGAACATTTGATATTTCACACCCGTTTCAATCCACGCTAATTCTTTAGGCTCTAAAACCTTGCTTAATCCATGTGCTGCAAAAGCACCAATCGACACACATAAAAAACCGCTTAATCCCGCGATAAATAACCATTTGTTTTTCATTTAAAATTTTCCTATTAATACAGCTAAAATCCCTGCGGCGATTAGGGGCCCCACCGGAATACCGCCTAAGAAAGACACACCAATAATCGTACCAATTAATAATCCTGTCACCAAAACAGGTTGTTCACTCATTAATGGTACGCCTTTCCCTGCAAGCCATGCGACGAATACCCCTGTTAAAATAGAAACGCCCATTTTCCAGTTTAAAAATGAACTGAGATCGGGCAGTTGGATTTTTCCCGACACTAACGGTGCTAGGACACCAATCGTTAAGATGATGATCCCGATTTTGACACCGTATTGTTCGAGTATAGGAATGTATTTAGATAATAAGGTTTGCTGCATGATTAACAGTACGGCAGCTGAGATGGTAATCGCGCTATTTTGGCTAATTAGACCTAAAACAATTAAGAAAACCAATAACAACGCGACCATATTGAATTGTAATGTCATAATACCTCTAAAGTGCGGTCAAAAAACTGACCATTTTTATGCGTGTAAAGTTTTTGTAAATTATACCAATTTCTTGCTTTTCTGTGTTTTTTATTTAGTGAAAAAAGGCTAGAATACAAGTCAACTTTCTTCTCATACTCCCTGTTTTTACTAAGGTTTTTTTTGCCCTATGTCGAATGCCGTCAGCCCTGAATTAATTAAAACTGTTGTTCTGCTTGCTACCAGTGTCACTATCGTGCCGCTTTTTAAGCGCATTGGCTTAGGTAGCGTATTGGGTTATTTAGTGGCAGGCTGTTTAATTGGCCCTTCTGTTTTCGGCGTAGTGAAAGATGCAGAATCAATTCTGCATATGGCTGAACTGGGTGTAGTGATGTTCTTATTCATTATCGGTTTGGAGATGCATCCAGAACGTTTATGGGCCATGCGAAAAGCGATCTTTGGACGGGGATTTCTACAAGTCGGGCTATGTGGTGCACTGCTTACCTTTGCCAGTATCTATATTTTACATCTTCCTAAAGAAGTCGCGTTTATTGCAGGTATGGGCTTTACCCTTTCTTCCACCGCGATTGTAATGCAGGTATTAGAAGAACGCGGGGTTACAAACACACCAAAAGGCCAACGGGTGATTTCTACCTTAATCTTTGAAGATTTATCCATTGTGCCATTATTGGCTTCTATTGCCTTTTTAACGCCTGAAACCAAACACATTGAACATCAAACCAACTGGACATCCATTGCTGTTGCACTTGGTGCTGTTGTGGGGTTAGTGGTTGCAGGCAAATGGTTAATGAACCCAATTTTCCGTTTGATTTCCAAAGCTCATATTCGCGAAATGATGACAGCTGCCGCCTTGCTTGTGGTATTAGGCGCAGCCTTAGCCATGGAAGCGAGTGGGCTTTCAATGGCGATGGGCGCATTCGTCGCCGGCGTGATGCTTTCAGAATCTGCATTCCGTCACCAACTTGAAGCGGATATTGAACCGTTCCGTGGTCTATTGCTTGGCCTCTTCTTTATGGGCGTAGGGATGTCACTTGATCTAAGCTTAGTCTTCAATGATGCGCTTTGGTTATTGGGTATCGTATTCCTTTATATCATTGGCAAAGCCCTAGCCGTTTACACTGTTGCACGTATTACGAAACTTGATCAAAAAGAATCCATTGGTCGAATGACTATCATGGCGCACGGTGGTGAATTTGCATTCGTACTCTTCTCTGCGGCGACTACGGCGGGCGTGATGACCAAAGATCAAAATGCGACCTTTACCGCTGCAGTAATTATCTCAATGTTATTCTCCCCATTAATTGGTTTATTAATGCGTAAAATTAGCCAACGTAAATCCGTGAATCAAGATGAAAAAGTCGATACCAGCGATCTTGATCCTATTGTGGATTTAGAAGATAGCGTACTCGTGATTGGTTTTGGTCGTTTCAGTCAAATCGTCTGTCAATCGCTTCTTGTTCGTGGCATTAACGTATCGGTGATTGACCGTAACATCGAAAACATCCGTGCGGCAGCCAAATTTGGTTTTAAAGTTTATTACGGTGATGGTATTCGCCTTGATGTATTACGTTCTGCCGGTATCGAAAAAGCGAAATGTGTCGTCATCGGGATTAACGATACAGATCGTATTGAAAGCATTGTTCAGAATTTGAAAGATGCTTATCCTAAACTCCCTATTTTAGCGCGAACTTATGACCGTAAAACAACAGTAAGCCTGATTAAACGAGACGTAGACTTTATTGTACGTGAAACCTTTGAATCTGCACTTACGCTCAGCCATGCAACATTAATGCAATTAGGTATCAATAAAATTGAAGCTGATGAGGTCATTGCAGAAGTTCGTTACTTAGATCAAGAACGATTGAATGAAGAAGTTTTACATGGCTTTTCTACGGACATCATCCGAAAATATTGGATGCCAAAACCTTTCATTAAACCACATTCTGATGCTGAAGCACTAAATGAAGAAACGGCTGAGATTTTAGAAAAAGAAGATGACACCAATGACGAAGCAGCAGTTGAAACCCTTCTTCATGATGATTCTGAAGCCGAAAAACAAAAAGAAGTCGAATAATAAAAAAGCCCGATAAATCATTATCGGGCTTTTTATTAGGCTTTCATTGTCACAATCCAGCAGTTGTGGATTTGTTTATTACGCTCAAAATCAAGCGGTAAGGTTTTCGCTGAAATTTCAACCGCACTTAATCCCAATTCATCTAACGCCTCAAAATCCATTTTAAAACCACGTTTATTGTTCGAGAACACGATGGTACCGTTAGGACGTAAAATACGCTTAAAATTACGCATTAATTTGATGTGGTCACGTTGTACATCCCAACTGTCTTCCATACGTTTAGAATTCGAGAATGTTGGCGGATCCACGAAAATCAGATCAAACTGACGATCACATTTTTCTAACCATTGTAAGCAATCTGCTTGGATGAGTTTGTGCTGTTTGCCTTCGATATCATTTAAAATCAGGTTTTGCTCTGCCCAGTTTAAATAGGTGTTAGACATATCCACGGTCGTTGTTGATTTCGCTCCACCTAGTGCTGCATGCACTGTTGCAGAACCGGTATAAGCAAAAAGGTTGAGGAAATCTTTACCTTTTGCCATTTCACCAACCATTTTACGGGTTAAGCGATGATCTAAGAATAACCCTGTATCTAAATAATCCGTTAAATTCACCCAAAGCTGTGCGCCGTATTCATTTACATAGAAATATTCGCCTTTATTAGCTAATTTTTCATATTGGTTAGTGCCTTTTTGCTTTTGACGAACTTTCAAAATCAGTTTATTGGTTTCAATACCGGTGACTTGCAAGGTTGCAGTAACCGCATCCAATAAACGTTGACGCGCTTTATTTTCATCAATATTTTTCGGTGCGGCATACTCTTGCACCACAATATGATCGCCATAACGATCCACCGCTACGTTATATTCCGGTAAATCCGCATCATATAAACGATAGGCATCAAGGCCTTGCTGCTTCGCCCATTTTTCAATTTTCTTAATATTTTTCTGTAAGCGATTCGCAAAATCCACCGCTACCGTTGAAGTGCGGTCAAATTCAAGCGGATTTTCAACCGCACTTTCTTTGCGCTCGGAAATTTGATAATTCTTCTGAACACAATCTAATGGGCCATTTTTCGCTTTAAATTGACGATGAGAACGCATACGCAAGCAATCAAGCAAGGTTGATTCACTACTGAAAATCGATGCATTCCAACCACCAAATTCATTTTTAAGACGTTGTCCAAAGACTGAATATAGCGCAATCAACGCTGGGGTTGTGCCTAAACGTTCACCGTAAGGTGGGTTACAAATCACTGTTCCCGCTTCATCTGGGCTTGGATTCTTTAATGCGGCGACATCACCTTGTTTCCACTGAATTAAGTGTGCCACACCTGCATTTTGTGCATTCTTTTGCGCTTTTTTCAGTACGCGATGATCGAGATCGAAACCATAAAAATGCGGTTTTGGATTTTGATTAAAATAAGTTTCAGCTTGCTGTACCGCTTCTGCTTTCACCTTATCCCAAGCATCTTGATTATGCCCTTTCCAGCAATCAAAGCCCCAATGTAAACGATGTAATTGCGGTGCAATTTGTGCTTCCATTTGTGCGGCTTCAATTAGCAAGGTGCCAGAACCACACATTGGATCCACTAACGGTGTTCCTTTTTTCCAACCTGAACGAAGCACAATCGCGGCAGCTAAGGTTTCACGTAAAGGCGCTTGGCCTGTATCTTCGCGATAACCTCGTAAATGTAATGCTTCGCCACTTAAATCGAGTGAAACGACGAGCTCTTCTTTATTCAAATAAACATGAATTCGCACATCTGGATAGTCTTTATCCACATTTGGACGTGCTTTCCCTTGGCGTTCAAAATAATCCACAATGGCATCTTTCACACGCATCGCACCAAATTGAGTGTGACGAATCTCTTGGTTTGTCCCGTTAAAATCAACAAAAAATGTGGATTTCTCATCAAAATAACTTAACCAATCCTGCCCTGTCACAATTGAATACAAGTCTAAATCACTATATACCTTGCCATTTACAATAGGTAACAAAATACGTGAAGCCAAACGTGACCATAATAAGCTGCGATAAAGTGTTTCATCATCAGCCTGAAAATGTACACCGCCTTGTGCAATTTTACATTCCGTTGCACCAAGCTCTGTCAGTTCGACTTTTAAGAGTTCTTCAAAACCACGGGCAGTGGTGGCAAATAGTTGTTTCATGCGTTTTCTCGATAGGGAAAAATTGGGCGGATTATAGCATAGTTTTAATTAGGATTTCGCCTAAGGCGACCTACTTTTCTTTGCTTGTGCAAAGCAAAGTAGGCAAAAGAAAACACACCCCAATTAAATCGCTAATCCTCATTCTTTTTCAATTTTCTTTACAGAAATTTTCGAACTCGCTTCGCTCAAACAAGCGAAAATTTCTTAAAAATTGAAAATTATTCGGGCGATTTAGATGGGGGTAATAAAAAAACAGCCTTAAAGGCTGTTTTTAAGATAAAAGCAAATTAGATTATTTACTTAAACATTGAGCATAGCTATCAGCGGTGGCTTGAAGGAAATTCGCATAAGAATTTGGACCAAGCTGTACGTTATCGCCAATAGGATCTAAACGACCCACATTAACTTTTGTACTTTGCGCTAGCGAATCAATTACTTTTGGTGTGAATTGCGGCTCAGCAAAAAGACAATTTACATGGTGTTCTTCAATCTCTTCTTTGATGTGAGCAATGGTTTTTGCACCTGGTGCCACTAATGGATTAATGGTGAAATAACCGGTTTGATTTAAACCATAAGCATCATTGAAATAACTATAAGCATCATGGAACACAAAGAAACCTTTATCTTTAAGTGGCGCTAATTGTGCTTTGATCTTGTCGCTTTGCTCAGTCAAAGTGCGGTTAAAATCAGCTAAGTTTTTCGCGATGAGCTCTTTTTTATCCGGATGTTGTTCCGTTAATTTATCCGCCACTTTTTGTGCCACAATTTGGCTGATGGCTGGTGAATACCATAAATGCCAGTTCACGCTTAATCCATTTTCATCCACATCGTGGTGATGATGCTCATGGTCATGACCATGTTCGTGCTTATGATCATGCCCATGTTTATGATCATGGCCGTGCTCATGTTCATCGCCTTCATGATAATGTTCATGATGGACTTTACTTAAAAGTGGTTTAATTTCTGGAATATCAGAAATATTGATGACTTTTTTACTGTCAATTTGGCTAATTGGTTTTGCTAAGAAAGCGTCAATATCTTCACCAACCCAAAGCACTAAATCCGCCGATTTCACTTTTTGCACATCTGAAAGTTTTAAGCTGTAATCATGTGGAGAAGCACCTGCCGGCACTAAAACTTGTGTATCCGTCACACCGTTTGCAATAGACGATGTAATAAAACCGAGGGGTTTCACGGAGGCCAATACATCAGCATTTGCCATCATTGGAAGCGCTAAAAGTGCGGTAGAAATTGCACTCATTTTTAATACTTGTTTCATGTTTGTTTCCTTACTTTTATTGGGAATTATTCTCAAAGCTAACATAGACTACGCCTTTTTGATAAAATTGCAACATTCCAAATAAAAAAATGAAGTGATATTTCTTCATCTTGTTAAATACTTTCATTCATAAAGAAAAAGCAACGTTTTCACGTTGCTTCATTTCTTTATTTTAATAACTTATCGATTACCCTAGAAACGGCAAAAAATCCAAAGGTTGCGGTGATCATGGTTGCTGCACCAAAGCCATTTGCACAATTCATGGTGGCTGAGACTTCACAGCCTTCGCCCATTTTAGGGAAAATCAAAGGCTGGCTAGAAAACACTGCATCAACAGCAAATTTACGTTGTGGATTTTGAGTAAAATTGAAATCCTTACGTAAAACTGACCGCACTTTTGCCAATAATGGATCTTGAATCGTTTTGCTTAAATCAGCAATTTGAATTTTCGAAGGATCGGTCTGACCACCTGCGCCACCAATGGTAATAATCTTGATTTTATTACGTTTGCAATAGGCAATCATCGCGGCTTTGGTTTTCACGCTATCAATGGCATCAATCACATAATCATAACCACGATTTAAGTATTCCGCTTGATTATCCGGTGAGATGAAATCATCGATGACATTTACCACACATTCGGGATTAATCAGCTTAACTCGCTCGGCCATCACTTCCGTTTTAAGCTTGCCAATATTGCCGCTTAATGCAGGAAGTTGACGATTAATATTGGTGACACAAATATCATCCATATCAATCATGGTGATCTGCCCTACGCCACTCCGAGCCAATGCTTCCACCACCCACGAACCTACGCCGCCAATACCAATGACACACACATGAGCCTGACGCAAACGCGCCAAGCCTTCTGGTGTGTAAAGGCGTCCAATGCCGCCAAAACGTTGTTCGTAGTTATCGACACGAGCCATTATTGTAGTACCCAAACACGTCCATAGTGTTTTGATAAACCAGCGATATGACCTGCTTGATCGCCAATACCACGGTATAAGTCAAAGTGGTGACCATTTACCGCGCCGCCCACATCAAGAGCCACCATTAAGTGTAATTTGTGTGTGCCCATCCAGTTACCATTATTATCAATATCTGGCACTTCAACCAATAATACGGTTCCAGAAGGAATCACATTGCGATCAGAAGCAACGGCCGCCATTGGCACTAAAGGCACACCTGCAGAACCTTTCACTTCACCTGTTGGATCGTTTTTAAAGAAAACATAAGATGGATTACGTTCTAACAATTCTCGTACTCGAGATGGGTTTGCTTTCCCCCATTCACGAATCGCTTGAATAGACATTTTTTCTTTTGGAATTTCACCATCTTCTACTAACAAACGACCAACAGCTTGATATTTATAGCCATTTTGGCCTGCATAGGCTAAATAATTTAAATTGCCATCACCGTAATCAACATAGCCACTCCCCTGCACGCCTAATAGGAAGTTATCCATCATTGAATCACTGTAAGCGAGCTCTAAGCCTTGTCCTGCCAATGCACCATTATAAATTTCTGCACGACTATAACGTTTATAGCTTGGCATCGCATAAATTGGATGTTGATATTGACCTTGTGCAGTACGGCGTGCATGAATCACCGGCGAATAATAACCTGTCATCAATACGTTTTGATAACCATCAAAACCTTTCATAATCTGAGGATTAATGCCGTATTGTGCTAATTCATTTACATTGGCTCCTGCAAGCACCCAGTTAGTGATTTTGCCATAATTCGCCGCAAAGCGATTTGTTAATGAATTTGAATAATCACGAACATTCGTCAACTGCGTTAAAAAATCACCTTGGTTAACGACCGCCCCTTTGTTCTCCACGGAAGCCACTGGACTTAAAATAGCTTGTTGATAAGTACGTCCACTATACTTGGCCCCGAATTTTTGTGGATCGTCGCCTGTCGCAGTACGCGGCAAGCTAGAATTATTTTTTGAAGAAACTTTACTTGGTGCCGATCCACATGATGCAAGTACTGAAATAGCCGCCATCACAGAAAGAATTTTTACGGCGAGATTTTGACGAAATTTCATTCTTATTTTCCTAAATTAAACTAACTAATACAAAGTTGCATACGCTATCAAAAATTCCCTTTTAGGACTAGCACTATTTCATAAAATGATTAATTAATATTCACATTGTTTATTTTCTTAACAAACGGAAAGTCAAATTCAGTTTAAATCTTGCAATAATTTTTGAAACGAGTATATTACGCGCCATCAGACGCGGGGTGGAGCAGCTTGGTAGCTCGTCGGGCTCATAACCCGAAGGCCGTCGGTTCAAATCCGGCCCCCGCAACCAAATTACAAAGCACTGAAATTTCGGTGCTTTTTTGTATTCAAAGTGACTATTTTCTATTCTAGAATGTTGCCGTCACCCCAAATTTAATCGTTCTCCCTGGTGCAGGCATGGAGGAACGTGTCATTGGGTCAAGATAATAACGATCAGTTAAGTTTGTCGCAGACAATGACAGCGCAAGATTCTCATTCACTTTGTAATTCATATACGCATCCACCAAGAACACCGGTTGCCAACGTGGGTTATTATTGCTATTGGCAAACCAACCGGCATCACGCAAGGATTTATTGCGGGTTTCTTTTACATTGGTGTGATACACCATTCGCGTGCCAACTTCTAATCGTTCATCTAAGAAACGTACACCAAGATTTGAGGTAATGCTGTATTTCGGCAAAATGGCATTTTTTAAGTAGCCGTTTTCATTACCACCATTAACACATTCGGGATAGGCTTTAAATGTGTGTATATCACCCGTACTACCAACATCTCGAATTGCTGAACTTTTATCGCAGAATTTATTTTTGATGTTGTAGCTAATACCGATATCACCGAAGATGCGACCTTGATCATAACGAGCGGATAATTCTACGCCTTCTAAAATCCGTTTATCAAACTGCTTCATCTCATAATTAATATCACGGTCAAAAATATTTTTCGTGGTATTTTTGTACCAATTTAGGCGAATATCCGCACGGCGTAAACTTGGGAAGAAACCACGTAAATCATGTACATAGCCCACTTCAATATTTTTGCTGTGTTCCGGTTTACGTTTATAAAGCGGCGTGAGAATATCAATGGAATAGCCAATAGTATCTTCAAAAATACTCGGCATACGTTTGGTTTCATCATAGCGCACATAAATTCTGGCGTTATCACTTAAAAATGCGGTAGCACTAAAGGAAGGTGCCCAAGCGTGATCTTTACGCTCTGCCTTTTTCATTTTTTCCCACTGTTCTTTAGTTATTGGTGTTTTTTCTGGCGAGCCAGAAAAATCAGCACCAATGTCATATAAATAATCTTCTTTCCCAGTTTGTGGATGTATTACTTTTTTTTTCTAACATTTCTTTTGTAATGCGTCCATCCTTAAGCGGAAAATGCTCAACAGAAAAATTACCGTATTCGTCCCGTTCCCAATAAATAGTTTGCGTTGCTGATTCATCCCATTGTGCATCGTTTTGGCCAAGTATGGCATGAGCCTCATTTTCTTCTTCTGTTGATTCTGTATAGCCATGTGCATAAATATAGTTAGATTGATTATTAACCCACTGTTCAAATTCGGATGAGTCATAGTCTGGTTTTGGATAAAGTTCTTCAAATTCATTATACAATTTTGTATATAATTTAGACTTTCTTTCATAGTTTAAATAGTTTTGCGTGAGTTCAGGACTAACTTGTTTTAACTTTTTCACGATAAATGGAATTCGTGATTCGGTTAATACCTCTTCCTGTTTTAAGTTTGCAATTTTTTCCTGCAAACCGCGATCTTTAGATTTGTAATGGGTATATTTCACCCCAGCAGTCAGTAATAACCAATCGGTTGGTGAATATTCAAATTTGAAGCCTGCATTAAATTCATTTCGGTTGCCTTTTCGATTTCCTGAACGAGCTGAGTTTGATACTCGGCAAATACCATGTAAATCGCCCTCCACACAAGTAAGATTTCCCCCTTCCGTTTTATCATCAGTGTCGTATTGATTAAATGCAGTAAGTTGATATTTATCCCAAAGCTCATAAACATTGGTACTGTCTAAAGTTTCACGACGGTAATTTGTCATAATGCTTAAACGAAGTTTTGGACTTAGTTCCGTGACATTGCTAAAGGTTATTCCCATATGATTATCACGGGCAAATTGCACTTGAGCGGGTTGAGTATTAAAAATCCCATCAATATTTTTAAATTTAGGATTTTTCATATATTCTTTTACTTTATTATGAAAAATTTCATAAACGCGATCTTGTGCGCGTTTACGTTCAGCAGGATCTTCTATCTGATCCAAATCATAAGCTTTATCACCGATCTCATCAGCCAGTTGGTGGTACGCTTCATTTCCAAGTGATTGCGTTTCATAATCGCTAAAAAGCACATCGCCAGGTGAGCCGCCCGATGTATTAGTTGCCGTATCATTTTTTACTGCCCAGACACCTATCTTTAAATCAAGCCATTTGTTATCCGGCGGGTTATAGGAAAACTCAACATTACCTGTTTTTTGTTTTACATCTGCTAGTGGCCATTGGGTGACGGTATTACGTGCAGAATAGTTATAGCCAAGTCGGGAAGGCATTATGTCACCATAATTTATTCGCGTGTCTCGGAAGTTCGCAGAAAGTGAAGCATGTTTATTAAAGTGGAATTTACCCTTTAATAACCAAGATCGGCTTTCATAAGATGTATTTGGTACTTCTTCACCCGGTTTATAAATTCGAGCAATGAGTGGAATATAAGGGTCATCGGAGTTTTTATCTAAATTAAGCGGGCCGGTTGTTCCTTCACCGTATTTTTTCCCTCCCCGTTTACCGGCAAAATAATTCCCTTTTTTACGATAAGCATACGCCCCTAAGACTTCATAACCATCATCTTTTGCTGCTAACGCCAAACGTACAGCATTATCGTGTAAAGGTTTATTTCTGCCTTTTTTTCGTGGGCTAATCCGATCATCATCTTTAAAATACAACGCCCATTCACCTAATTCGGCACGCCCATCTGGTGCAACAAGTCGATAATCCTGACCGATGGGAATACCTTCATAAGGACGAGCCTTAATGGAATTGTCGGCGGTCTCCGTTTTAAGTTCAATACCCCATTTTTGGCCCGGTTTGATAATATCGTCAGGATTTAAAGTGGTCATACGAATCGTGCCTGACGCCCCGGAGCGTAAAGTGCGGTCTAAATTAGGGCCTTTTTCCACATTCACTTCACTCACTAAGAATGGATCAAGATAGTTACGATTACTTACACCGGAATAACCGCGCCAAATGGTAATCGCCTGTTCAGTATCATCAACTAATACAGGAATCCGCCCTTGTCCCCAAGAACTACGAATAATAGGATCAATCGCACCTCCATTACGCGCATCGCCACTATAGACGCCTGTAATACCACTTAATAAATCAGATACAGATTGAGAATGATAAGTTTCAATTTCTTTTTTGCTTTTATATTCAGTGACATTATTTTTACTATAAACCTCATCTTTACCTGCTAATGTCTTACTTTCTGCCGTTGCACTAACATTAATGGTTTCCAATTGATTTATTTCTTCCGCCTGGGCTCCTAAAGGGACTATCCCCATAAAGGAAAAAAGCAATAAAGTTACGGTAGTATAATTTTTGTTTGAGTCATCCATCTCTATCCCTCTTAATATAATAAAAATAATTATCATTATTATACGCGTGATGATTTTAAAAACCTATTAAATAACTCAGGTTTATATTAAAAATGAGAAGAAGATCACAATTTTAATTTTTGTAGAATACTCAAAAAAATAAAGGCACAATGTCATGAAACATTATGCCTTTATCCATCAATCTTATTAGATTTGATACTTTGTCTTATCGCCGATATCAAAGTGTAATGGCATTCGCCATTTTTGAACCGCAAGAATCAATAATAACCCGCCGACAATCAACGATAAAATTCGGGCAATCCAACTACCTTCAAATACCCAAGCAAGCCAAAGTGCAGCGACAAATGCGGGTTGTAAATTTAACAATGGTACTCTAAAACAGAAATATTCTTTAAAACATAAACTGCCAAGTGTTACCAGTGCCCCCCCCAGTGCCAATTCATGCCAACCTAAAAGCGCACATAATAGTGCAAGCCATGTAGCAAATTGGAATGTTAAGCGGTAATGTTTTAAATAGATATGAAGAGACGAAGCACAACAAGTTGCCGCAATCAACACGGCAATTTGAGCCTGTTGAGGATACCAAGTTAAAGCGAAAATACTAAATGCCGCAATAACAAAGCCTGTGCGATAAATAATGACAGTGAGTTTATCCCAAATATCCATTGGAGATTTAATATGTGGATCAGCCATGTGATTTCCTTATTTTTGATGATAAAAGTGCGGTTAAAAACACTCTCATTTCTGACCGCACTTTAAACCAAGATTATTTTAATCGATCTAAAATCTTTTGATGAATGCCACCAAAACTACCATTTGACATCACAAGAATGTGATCTGTTGGTTTCGCTTCAGCCACAATCATATCTACTAATTTATCAACATTTCCTGTGTAATGTGCCGGTTGCACACATTGTCCTGCAATTTCAGCCACATCCCATGGAATATTATCTGGTTGTAGCATAAATACGGCATCGGCACGTCCAAGTGCAGGTGCAATTTCATCTTTATGCACGCCCATTTTCATGGTGTTTGAACGAGGTTCTAATACCGCAAGAATACGTACACCTCCGCCTACTTTGTCACGCAACGCAGTGAGTGTTGCCAGAATGGCTTCTGGATGGTGAGCGAAGTCATCATAAACCGTAATCCCGTTTACTTCACCCTTCACTTCTAAACGACGTTTTGCATTGATAAAACTGCCTAATGCCTGACATGCATCTTCAATTTTGACGCCTGCATGGTAAGCGGCTGCAATCGCCATTAAAGCATTGTGCATATTATGCTGTCCGACAATATTCCATTTCACTTCAGCGACTTTTTCACCGTGATGGAATACGGCAAATTCAGAACAATCATTGGTAATACGTTCCGCAAACCATTCTTTACCTTTACCGATTAATTGCTGTTCTGACCAACATCCCATATTGAGGGTTTCTTTTACGCTCTGTTCATCTGCAAAAGAAAGAACGCGTCCTGTAGAAGGAATGGTTCGGATCATATGATGGAATTGACGCTGGATCGCGTGAAGATCATCGAAGATGTCCGCATGATCGAAGCTGATATTGTTTATAATCAAGGTTTTCGGATTGTAATGTACAAATTTAGAACGTTTATCAAAGAACGCCGTATCATACTCATCCGCTTCAATCACGAAGAACTCACTCTCCCCTAAACGAGCAGAGGTACCAAAATTCCCTGCAATACCACCGATTAGAAAACCTGGTTTTAGCCCATTTTGTTCTAAAATCCAAGTCAACATGCCCGTTGTTGTGGTTTTACCATGTGTACCTGAAACCGCTAATACCCAACGATTACGTAACAAATGGTCGTGTAACCATTGCGGACCTGATGTGTAAGGCAAGGCATTATCTAAAACATATTCCACGCAAGAATTACCACGCTTCATGGCATTTCCAACAATCACCATATCTGGCACAGGTTGAAGTTGAGCTACATCATAATTAGGAATAATTTCAATGCCCTGTTCTTGTAAAAAAGTACTCATCGGTGGGTAAACATTGGTATCGGAACCCGTTACTTTATAGCCCATTTGTTTGGCAATCATCGCAACACCACCCATAAAGGTCCCGCAGATGCCTAAAATATGAATATGTTTCATTGTTCTTCTCTAGTTGCTAAAAATGCTGACTATGATAAATCAACTCAAAGATTGAGTAAATAAGGGCTGTTTACATAAACAGCCCTCTTTTTTATTTGATTCGGTCAAAGCCCGCTTGAAGATCGGCAATTAATTCATCCGTGTCTTCAAATCCAATATGCAGACGAATTAATGAGCCCGTTAATTTACGTTCAATACCCGGGCGAATTTTCGCAATTTCTTCTGCTTGATTACATAAAATGAGCGATTCAAACCCGCCCCAAGAATAAGCCATCGTGAACAGTTCAAAGTTATCCATAAAGGCTGAAAGCTCTTCGTCATTTAAACGCTTATGTAATTCAAAAGAGAATAAACCGCTTGCACCCGTAAAATCACGTTTAAAGTTTTCATGACCTGGGCAGCTTGGTAATGCTGGATGATAAACTGCTTTCACTTGTGGTTGTTCACTTAACCATTTGGCCACTTTTAAACTACTTTCATGATGTTGTTTTAATCGTACACCTAAAGTGCGAATGCCTCGCGCTGTCGTATAAGCGGAATCGGCATCAACCATTTGTCCCATTAAATAGGAATGCTCGCGCAATTTATCCCAAGTTCGAGTATTAGCCACGGCTGTACCGATCATAATATCAGAATGCCCCACTAAATATTTGGTTCCTGCTTGAATAGAGATATCAATACCGTGTTCTAACGCTTTGAATAGTACGCCCCCCGCCCATGTATTATCGATCATAATGACGATTTCAGGGCTCACGGCTCGAACGGCTTTAACAATCGCGGGAATATCAGGTACTTCCATCGTTAAAGAACTTGGAGATTCTAAAAATAAGACTTTCGTATTTGGTTGCACGAGTTTGGCAACATCAGCACCTATCATGGGATCATAATAGGTCGTATCAATGTGCATTTTTTTCAAAATCACATTGCAAAAATCTTGTGTCGGCTCATAGGCAGCCCCTGTCATTAAAACATGATCGCCGGTTTCCACAAAGGATAAAATAGCATTGGTTACCGCTGCTGCACCACAAGGATAAAGATAGCAACCGGCTCCGCCTTCCATTTCACACATTAGATCTTGAAGCGCAAAATGCGTTAACGTGCCACGACGACCGTAAAAAAGTTCTCCTTTGTAACGATTTTTTGTGCAATGTTTTTTATCTGCAATAGTGTCAAACACTAAAGAAGATGCACGTTGAACCACTGGGTTTACCGCCCCTTGGGTAAAACGTTTTTTACGTCCGGCATGAACCAGTGTGGTTGATAAAGTATGATGTTCTGACATATATTTCACCTATAACTTAGACAATATTAATTAATTCAATAGATAAAAACAGCTGTTAAAGTGTGGTCAATTTTTTTAGAATACTGACCGAGTTTTTGCGTTAGCAAAATTTTTATTAACATTTATATAGGAATTATGACTATGGTATTAGTAACTCGTCAAGCTCCAGATTTTACTTCCTCTGCAGTTTTAGGCAATGGTGAAATCGTTGATAACTTCAATTTCAAAAAACACATCGAAGGTAAAGCTGCGGTATTATTTTTCTACCCATTAGACTTCACTTTCGTTTGCCCATCTGAGTTAATCGCATTCGACCACCGTTATGAAGAATTCAAAAAACGTGGTGTTGAAGTTGTTGGTGTATCTATTGACTCTCAATTCACTCACAACGCATGGCGTAATACCCCAACTGAAAACGGCGGTATCGGTGCAGTTAAATATGCATTAGCAGCTGACGTTAAACACGATATCGCTAAAGCATATGGTATCGAACATCCTGAAGCTGGCGTTGCATTACGTGCATCATTCTTAATCGACAAAAACGGCGTTGTTCGCCACCAAGTAGTTAATGACTTACCATTAGGTCGTAACATCGATGAAATGTTACGTATGGTAGATGCGTTACAATTCCACGAAGAACACGGTGAAGTTTGCCCTGCTCAATGGGAAAAAGGCAAAGAAGGTATGAAAGACAACCCAGAAGGCGTTGCTAAATACTTGAAACAAAACGCTGACAAACTTTAATTTTTAAGAAAAAGCCACATTAAGTGGCTTTTTTTATTTTTGTAGATCCTTTAAAATGAACGTATCTTTAACCAAAGTGCGGTTATTTTTATGAAATATAATATTCCCATTTTCCTGACGATTCTCCGAGTGATTTTAATCCCATTCTTCGTCTTGGCGTTTTATCTCCCTATCCCTTCAGCGCCTTTTATTACCACTCTTATTTTCTTTATCGCGGGTGTCACTGACTGGTTTGATGGCTATCTTGCTCGAAAACTAAAACAAACAACTCGCTTCGGTGCTTTCCTTGATCCTGTAGCTGATAAAGTGATGGTGATTACTGCCCTTGTATTAATTGTGGAATATCAACATTCTTTCTGGATTACCATCCCTGCGATTATTATGATTTCACGTGAAATCATTATCTCTGCTTTACGTGAATGGATGGCTGAGTTGGGTGAACGTAATAAAGTAGCCGTTTCATGGCTAGGAAAAGTAAAAACCACCTCTCAAATGCTAGCTTTAGGTGGATTACTCTGGCGATATAACGTTTATATGGAAACATTGGCAATCATACTACTCTACTTGGCAGCGATTTTAACAGTGTGGTCAATGCTCCAATACTTGAAAGCAGCAAAAGGCAGCTTATTAGATAACATTGAATTATAGAATTGGCTAAATTTTAAATGAAAGGTGCGGTTATTTTAATCGTGCCTTTTGTTTTTGAACTATTTTTAACCAATCAAAAACTTTTTTTACGAATTTTATTTGACACAATGAGATAAATCCGTAAAATACGCCCCGTTGTTTGGCAACAAGCAAACGCGGGAATAGCTCAGTTGGTAGAGCACGACCTTGCCAAGGTCGGGGTCGCGAGTTCGAGCCTCGTTTCCCGCTCCAATTTGCCCGAGTGGTGGAATCGGTAGACACAAGGGATTTAAAATCCCTCGCCTTTCGAGGCGTGCCAGTTCAAGTCTGGCTTCGGGCACCATTTCAAAATCATACCAGTGGGTCGTTAGCTCAGTCGGTAGAGCAGCGGACTTTTAATCCGTTGGTCGAAGGTTCGAATCCTTCACGACCCACCACTTTAAATCAGCACCTTAACGGGTGTTTTTTTTTATGCCTAAAATTTAGGATAAAGACTTTCCTACTCTCTTTTTTCTAAAAACATATAAAAAAATAACCGCACTTTCGTACGGTTACTTATCTATATTCTAAAATGATTAGCCGTGATAACGTCCTACGCCTAATTCATCTTCTTTACGAGTTCGGTTCATCACCTCTTGTGGTGATTGTGCAATACGTAATCCCATTTGATCTTCTGTACGCACTACTTCACCACGTAGAGAGTTAGTATAAACATCAGTAATCTTGATATCGACAAACTTACCAATCATATCTGGTGAGCCTTGGAAATTAACAATACGGTTGTTTTCAGTACGTCCTGTTAATTCCATAATATCTTTCTTAGACGGCCCTTCTACCAATACACGTTGCTCTGTACCAAGCATACGGCGACTATATTGTGCCGCTTGTTGGTTGATACGCTCTTGTAAAAGATAGAGACGTTGTTTTTTCTCTTCTTCAGAGACATCATCTGGCATATCGGCAGCGGGTGTACCTGGACGCGCAGAATAAATAAAGCTAAAGCTCATATCAAAATTCACTTGTGCGATCAGGTTCATTGTTTGTTCAAACTCTTCCTTGGTTTCACCTGGGAAGCCCACAATGAAATCTGAGCTGATTTGAATATTTGGACGCACCGCACGTAATTTACGAATGATAGATTTATATTCTAACGCGGTATGACCACGTTTCATCATGGTTAAAATACGGTCAGAACCAGCTTGTACCGGCAAGTGAACGAAGTCCACTAATTCAGGTGTATCGCGATACACGTCAATAATATCGTCAGTAAATTCGATTGGGTGACTGGTGGTAAAACGCAAACGGTCGATACCATCAATGGATGCCACTAAACGTAATAATTCCGCAAATGTACAAATACCACCATCAAATGTCGGGCCACGATATGCGTTTACGTTTTGGCCTAATAAATTAATTTCACGTACACCTTGATCAGCCAACTGCGCAATTTCAAATAATACATCATCAACAGGACGGCTCACTTCTTCACCACGGGTATAAGGCACCACACAGTAAGTACAATATTTATTACAGCCTTCCATAATGGACACAAACGCGGTTGGGCCTTCTGCACGAGGTTCAGGTAAGCGGTCAAATTTCTCAATTTCAGGGAAACTTACATCCACCACCGAACTTTTACCGCCACGGATTTGGTTAATCATTTCTGGCAAACGATGTAAAGTTTGCGGACCAAATACGATATCCACATAAGGTGCACGATGACGAATATGCTCACCTTCTTGTGAAGCTACACAACCGCCCACACCAATCACTAGATTTGGATTCTGTTTTTTTAATTCTTTCCAGCGACCTAATTGATGGAACACTTTCTCTTGTGCTTTTTCACGGATAGAACAGGTGTTAAGAAGTAACACATCGGCTTCTTCTGGAATATCAGTTAATTCCAAACCATGCGTATTTAAGAGAAGATCAGCCATTTTTGATGAATCGTATTCATTCATCTGGCAGCCCCATGTTTTAATATGTAATTTTTGCGTCATATTGCTTAAAAATAAAGATTAGTAAAAAGATAAAATCGGTCGGCTATTGTACAGATTTGTGGCAATTCTGGCTAGTGCAAAATGGACTTTTACCTATTTCGGTATAGAAAAAGTGCGGTTAAAATTACCGTGAATTTTAACCGCACTTTGTTTAGTATCCCTCTTCTTCCATATTGGGTAGGAATGTTTTTTGTTTAATTCTCTTCACTCTTGTTTCAATTCGCCCATCTGGGTGTAGCTCAATTTCACGCCAGCCTGGTTGTAAGGTATCTAAAGCAAAATGGTTGCTATCTGGCTTAAATTGAATACAAGTCGCTGGTGTTGCCATGGTTTGATAACCTTGCCAATAGCCATCGACTTCTTGATGAATATGCCCGTATAAAATCCCTTTTACATTGTTGAATTGAGCAAGAACCACTGAGAATTCATGAGCATTACGTAAATTATGCTGATCAAGCCATGCTGAATTTGTTGGCAATAAATGGTGATGTAATACAACCAAACTATGACGTGCTGGATTTTCAGCTAATTTTGTTTTTAACCAATCTAACTGATAAGTACTCAATTCACCATGAGGCACACCAGATAGTTGGCTATCTAACAAAATCACTTGCCAATGTTTGCCTAGAAGTAAATGTTTTGATGCATTAATAGGCGATTGGCTTAAATGCTCTGCCATTTTAGGTTGGAAATCATGGTTACCCGGAAGCCAAAATACCCATTTATTTAACGATTTAACCATTTCAACAAATCGCAGATAGCCTTCGTCGCTACTATCTTGTACCAAATCCCCTGTTGCAAGCACAACATCGTACTCAAAAGACTCTAACTGAATTTCTTTTAATACCTGAGAAAAACTTTCGTGCGTGTTGATACCTAATAAGTCTTTGCTTGTATCTTTAAACAAATGAGGATCGGTAATTTGTAATAATTTAACAACTTCACTCGCAGGTTCGTATTCAAATCTATTGTTCATGGGACTCCTATTGCCAGCGTTGCTGCAATTGGGCGTAATTTAATTGAAGCCATTGCAAGCCCATTACTGCAATGCCATTATCAATTTTTCCTTCACACATCCATTGATAGGCTTGTTCACGTTTCACCACATGAACACGAATGTCTTCATTCTCTTCTGCTAAACCATGAAGTCCCTTGGCTTGCGAGCTATCTACTCGTCCGACAAACAAATGAATACGTTCGACGACACCGCCCGGGCTATCCCACACGCTTAAACAATGTGTGAGATCTTGAACGGATACGCCTGCTTCCTCTTCACTTTCACGCAAAGCGACTTCTTCAGGTTGTTCACCCTCTTCTACCATCCCGGCGATCAATTCTAATAACCAAGGGGAACGAGCTGATTCAGGTTGATATGCACCAATACGTACTTGTTCAACTAAAACCACTGCATCTTCTTCCGGATCGTAAGCAATCACTGCAGAAGCGGCACCTTTGACCAATAACTCACGTGTCACAATGCCACTTTCGCCACCGGCAAAAAGCTTATGTTTAAACTTTACTTTCTTAAGTGTAAAAAAACCTTTATAAACAGTTTCTTCATTAAGAACTTCTATATCATGCTGACTAAACTGTTGAATTTCTGACATCATTACTCTCCTAGTATCGAGGTCGCATAATACTCCCATAAAAAAATAAAAAAAACTGAACCCTCTATTTTTTTGTCGAAACTTTGAAGCTGGTCACAAAAAAAGAAAACCTATGATGATTTCTTATTCATCATAGGTTTACATTAAGAATCTATTGAATTAACAAACGCGGCTGGTAATTACCCCATCGGCCACTTTCGTTTTAATGATGTCGCCTGTTTTGACTTGCTTCACACTCACAATGGCATGTCCTTTGTCATCCTCTGCAATGGAATATCCTCGTGCCAATACTTTTAATGGGCTTAATCCATCTAACTTACCACACAATGTTGCTAATTTATTTTGACGTTCCGTGACTTGACGATTCGCCCCTAAATTTAACCGCACTTGTAACTGGGCTAAATACTGCGATTGTTTTTGCAACCGATAAGGCAACGGATTTTGTTTTAAGCGCGCGGAAAGTGCGGTCAATTTTTGCTGCGTTTTATCCATTTGGCGTTGCATTGCCAAGACTAAACGATGATGTAATTGCGCCGTTCTGGCTTTCTGCATCAATAATTGATTTTGCGGATGTTGATTTTGCAGGCGTAAACGTAACTGTTGTAAACGTTGTTGTTGATGACTAAAAATACGATCTAACGCCATCTCCAAGCGCTGTTGCTTATAAGCTAACTGTTGAAGTAATTCCCGCTGATTGCGACTCACTAACTCCGCTGCAGCTGACGGTGTCGGCGCACGTAAATCAGCCACAAAATCGGCAATGGTGACATCGGTTTCATGACCTACCGCACTGATAATCGGTAAATTAGAACGGAAAATCGCTCGTGCCACTTCTTCTTCGTTAAAGCACCAAAGATCTTCTAAAGAACCACCACCACGGCCGACGATCAATACATCCACTTCTTGACGCGCATTAGCGAGTTCAATCATTTGGGCGATTTCAGCCGTTGCTTCTTTGCCTTGCACTGCCGTTGGGTAAATCACCACTTTTAAACTGGGATCTCGGCGAGCCAAAATATGCAGAATATCTTGTAAAGCAGCGCCAGTCGAAGAGGTAACAATGCCCACCGCTTTAGCAAAGTCTGGCAAGCTTTTCTTCAAGTTTTGTGCAAATAACCCTTCAGCCGCCAATTTCATTTTTAGCGCTTCAAATTGCTGTTGCAATAATCCTTCGCCAGCAGGGTGCATAGATTCAATAATCAGCTGATAATCACCGCGAGGTTCATATAAACTGACATTCGCCCGCACCAAGACCTGCATGCCGTTTTGCGGACGAAATCCCACCCGCAAATTTTTCATGCGGAACATTGCCCCGCGAACTTGGGCATTTTCATCTTTCAGCGTTAAATACCAATGCCCCGACACAGGTTGGGTGAAATTAGAAATCTCCCCTGTAAGCCAAATCTGTGAAAAATTTCCTTCCAACATTTGGCGAGCGGCGTTGTTAAGCTGGGAAACCGAGTAAATGTTTTCAGACATTATTCAATCAACACCCAACCATCATCTAACCAGTTACAAATCGAATCAAGCAATAATTCCATTGTACTTTCAGGATCTTCTGTATCATTCACTAAATTATTCAAGAATGCCCAATCTAGCGCTTCACCATCAGAAAGACGTTTCAACACTTCCGCTTCAATGACATTCACTTCATCCAACCATTCGCCATTTGCATAAATGCGGAGCGGATTTTCGGTGTAAAGCAATTTGCAGTTATTGTCCTGCATTAATACACCTTGTTCCTCTTCTAAAATTGACCGCACTTCGTCAGGATCAAACATTTCATCCGATACCAACATTTCATAACGACGTGAACTCACTGTGCCTGCTACCGCTTGTTTGAACAATGCATCAAAGGCTTCTGACTCTGCCAATTTCGCTAAGAATTGTCTTTTCATCGCCTGAATATTTTCATCCGCCAATTTGCCCGTACGCTGCTCCGACTGTGTTAAACGTAACGGTAATTGGAATTCGCTTAAATTCAATTCAGGATCTTGATGACAAAATGCTTTATTCACGTTATCGAGAATGTCCGCTAAATTCGGGTAACGCAAACCAAAAGAAAAGGTCAAACAATCATCTTCTGCCACACCATAATGTGACATACGAGCCGGAATATAAAGAATATCGCCTGGGTTCATCACTTCATCAATTACCAATTCCCCCATATCATCGAAAATACGGATTGGCTGATTCGGTTTGAATTCAGTGGAAGAATCGCACCATTTACCTAATTGCCAACGGCGATGACCATAACCTTGCACTAAGAACACATCATATTCGTCATAATGTTTACCGACGGAACCACCTTTAGGTGCATAGGACACCATAATATCGTCGCGTTGCCACTGTGGGATAAAGCCAAACTTATTCCAAAGCTGACCGAGTTCTGTGCTCCATTGTTCTAAATTTTGGACGAGCACCGACCATTTCTCGGGTACATCTGCAAAATCTTCTTCGGATAACGGACTGAAAAATACTTTCCAATTATCATCTGAAAAGGTTTTCACTAAACGCGCAGTCACCTCTTCGCCTTGTGCTAATTCGATAATATCGTCAGGCTCGAATTGGTCAACAATTTCAGGTAAACCATTACGAATAATCAATGGTTTTTTCTGCCAATAATCACGCAGGAAAATTTCAGGGGTAATGCCCTCAGGCAGACAATATTGGTTGGAAAGTGCGGTCATTTTTTTACTCCTTTTCCTGTTTTTCTTGTTGGGCTTTTTCTTGTGCGGCTTTGGCTTGCTCTGCTGCACGTTTACGACGAATTTCTTTAGGATCCGCTAATAATGGACGGTAAATCTCAATACGATCACCATCTTTTAATTGATCCGTTAATTTTGCAGGACGGGAATAAATCCCGACTTTATTCTCGCGCAAATCAATCTCTGTAAACTGTTGTAAAATGCCTGATTGCAAAATAGCCGTTTGGATCATCGTGCCTTCATCCACTTTGAAGGATTTTAAATAATAACGATCAGGCAAGGCATAGGCGATTTCAATATTAATTTGGTTCATGTCTTATTCTGTCTTAATGAGTTTTCCGTTATTATAGCGGAAAAGTGCGGTCAATATTAACGATAAAATCAGGAGTTCATCATGAATTGGGTATTTTTTGCCATTGGTTCAGCCTTTTTCGCTGGGCTTACCGCTATTTTAGGAAAATTAGGGGTTGAAGGCATTAACAGCAATCTCGCGACCTTTATCCGCACAATTGTGGTGTTACTCGTTACAGCGGGTATCATTAGCGCACGTAACGAATGGCAACTGCCACAACATATTGCGGCAAAACCTCTCACCTTTTTAATTCTTTCCGGTATTGCTACAGGTCTATCTTGGCTTTGTTATTATCGTGCGCTGCAAATGGCGCCCGCCTCTTGGGTTGCCCCTATAGATAAACTCAGTGTCGTGATTGCCATTATTTTAGGCGTGGTATTGTTAGGCGAACCTTTAAGTATGAAATTAGTTATGGGAAGTCTATTAATTCTCTCAGGCGTTTTAGTCTTAGCCTTATAGATTGAGAAATTAGCCCTTTTTCGCTACAATACGCCACTATTTTTATTCAAGCAGAAAACTATGTCTGAAATTAAACTCATCGTAGGGCTGGGAAACCCTGGCGATAAATATGCGGAAACCCGCCACAATGCAGGTGAATGGCTAATTGAGCGTTTGGCTCGTCGCTTTAATGTTTCGCTTAATGCAGAAAATAAATTCTTCGGTTATGTAGGAAAAACACTGATTAACGGCAAAGAAGTCCGTTTTTTAGTGCCAACGACGTTTATGAATTTAAGCGGAAAAGCAGTGGGTGCACTTGCTAATTTTTATCGCATCAAACCAGAAGAAATTTTAGTGCTACACGATGAATTAGACTTACCACCGGGCACAGTAAAATTAAAACAAGGTGGCGGACATGGCGGACACAATGGTTTAAAAGATATCGTGGCTCAGCTTGGTAACAGCAACAATTTCTATCGTTTACGCATTGGTATTGGTCATCCTGGACACCGTGATTTAGTTTCAGGTTTTGTGCTTAACAAACCTTCGCCTGCAGAAAGAGAAGCTCTCGATAAAGCGTTAGATGAAGCTACCGATTGCATCGAATTGCTTTTCAAAGAAGGCATGGTGAAAGCCACCAATCGCTTAAACAGTTTTAAAATTTAACTCAAAAGTGCGGTGAAAAAACACTATAAATTTTAACCGCACTTACGCTTACAATAAGGAAAACATCATGGGATTTAAATGTGGTATCGTTGGTTTGCCAAACGTCGGCAAATCTACCCTTTTTAATGCATTAACCAAAGCCGGTATCGAAGCGGCAAACTATCCGTTTTGCACCATCGAGCCAAATACCGGCGTGGTGCCAATGCCGGATCCGCGTTTAGACGCCTTAGCGGAAATTGTCAAACCTGAACGTGTATTGCCCACCACCATGGAATTTGTGGATATCGCAGGCTTGGTGGCCGGCGCGAGTAAAGGCGAAGGTTTGGGTAATAAATTCCTCGCCAACATCCGCGAAACGGACGCCATTGGCCATGTCGTACGTTGTTTTGAAAACGATGACATCGTGCACGTTGCAGGTAAAATCGATCCATTAAGCGATATCGAAACCATCAATACCGAATTAGCCCTTGCTGACTTAGACAGCTGTGAACGTGCCATCCAACGTTTACAAAAACGTGCTAAAGGTGGCGATAAAGACGCAAAATTTGAGCTTTCTGTGATGGAAAAAATCCTTCCTGTACTTTCTGAAGCAGGCATGATTCGTTCTGTTGAGTTAGATAAAGATGAGTTATTAGCAATTAAAAGCTACAACTTCCTTACATTAAAACCAACCATGTACATTGCGAACGTAAATGAAGACGGTTTTGAAAATAACCCATATTTAGACAAAGTGCGTGAGTTTGCAGAAAAAGAAGGCTCTGTTGTGGTGCCTGTATGCGCGGCGATTGAAGCAGAAATTGCTGAGCTTGATGACGATGAAAAAATCGAATTCTTACAAGATCTTGGTATTGAAGAACCTGGCTTAAACCGTGTAATTCGTGCAGGTTATGCCTTATTAAATCTTCAAACCTACTTCACTGCGGGCGTGAAAGAAGTACGCGCATGGACAGTTTCTGTTGGTGCAACCGCCCCTAAAGCGGCCGCTGTAATCCACACAGACTTTGAAAAAGGCTTCATCCGTGCAGAAGTGATTGCTTACGATGACTTCATCCAATTCAAAGGTGAAAACGGTGCAAAAGAAGCAGGTAAATGGCGCTTAGAAGGTAAGGACTACATCGTCCAAGATGGTGATGTCATGCACTTCCGCTTTAACGTATAAAAACACTTCAGACCGCATGATTATGCGGTCTTTTTGTATTTATAAAAGGAAAAAAACAATGTCGGATAAATTAAATCAACTCATCGAATTGTTAAAACTAGAAAAAATTGATGATCTTATCTTTCGTGGTGCAAGTGAAGACTTAGGTTTTCGCCAAGTGTTTGGTGGCCAAGTCGTGGCACAATCGCTTTCTGCCGCGATGCAAGTTGCCCCAGTGGAGCGCGTACTCCATTCTTGCCATGCTTACTTTTTAGCACCTGGCGACAGTCAACACCCGATTATTTATGATGTGGAAACTTTACGTGAAGGGCGCAACTTCTCTGCATTACGCGTAAAAGCCATTCAACATAAAAATGTGATTTGTCACGTCACCGCCTCATTTCAAGTACCTGAAGAAGGCTTTGACCACCAATCCGCTATGCCGCAAGTGCCAGGCCCTGAACAATGCATTGATGAACACGAAATCATGTTAAAAGTGGCACAGACTTTGCCAGAAAGCTTGAGTGAAAAATTTGCCCAAGAACGACCATTTCATATTCATAGCCGATATTTGAACAATCCATTTGATGGTCGAGAACTGCCACCAGAACAATATGCTTGGTTTAAAACCAATGGAGAAGCACCATTAGATTTACAGACGCAACAATGTCTCTTGGCCTATTTTTCTGATTTTCACTGTATTTTGACCGCACTTCACCCACATGGGAAAGGCTTTTTACAGAAAGGGATGAAAGTAGCTACAATCGACCATAGTATTTGGTTCCACCGTCCTTTCAATTTAAATAATTGGCACTTACATGCCATTGAAAGTAACAATGCTTTTGCGGGACGAGGTTTAGCAAGAGGACAAGTTTTTGCTGCCGATGGCACATTAATAGCCACCACACAGCAAGAAGGGTTAATTCGTTATCAAGAATAACCGCACGTTAAAACCAGGTGCAGACTAGCCTTCGTAACCGATATCTTCGAAAGTTGGGTTTTCTGCGCCTTGTTTGGCTAATTCATCACAAATTTCATTTTCACGATGGCCTGAATGGCCTTTCACCCACTGCCAATCAATGTTATGGGTTTGAATCGCCTGATCTAACGCAATCCATAAATCCTGATTTTTTACCGCTTTGCCCGTGCTGGCTTTCCAATTGTTTTTCTTCCAATTGTAAATCCATTGCGTGATGCCATTTTTCATATATTGGCTATCGCTATAAAGCGTCACATGACAAGGCTCTTTTAAGCTATTTAAGGCCTCGATCACTGCTCGTAATTCCATGCGATTATTGGTGGTTTTAAAATACCCTTTTGAAATATGTTTTTCGTGCTGTTTATAGCGCAGGACAATCCCTATTCCCCCAGCGCCTGGATTGCCTAGGCAAGAGCCATCCGTAAAAATTTCAATCTGTTTTTGCATAACTAATTCGAGCTTGTGTAAAATAGACGGTATTTTAAAGGAAACAAATAGGTAGAACAATGATAAATCCGGATCGCCAGATTGTACTGGATACTGAAACCACCGGTATGAACCAAATTGGTGCGCATTACGAAGGGCATTGCATTATTGAAATTGGCGCGGTGGAAATGATCAACCGTAAATACACGGGCAATAATTTTCACATTTATATTAAGCCGGATCGTTTGGTTGATCCTGATGCCATTAAAGTTCACGGTATTACGGATGAAATGCTGGCAGATAAACCGGATTTCAAAACGATTGCACAAGATTTTATTGAATACATTCGTGGTGCTGAACTACTGATTCACAACGCCCCCTTCGACGTGGGCTTTATGGACTATGAATTCCGTAAACTCGGGTTAGATATCAAAACGAACGATATTTGCCTTGTTACCGATACGTTGCAAATGGCACGCCAAATGTATCCTGGAAAACGGAATAGCTTAGATGCGTTGTGTGATCGTTTAGGCATTGATAACAGCAAACGCACGCTCCACGGGGCCTTACTGGATGCGGAGATTTTAGCCGACGTTTATTTATCCATGACGGGCGGTCAAACTAGCCTATTTGATGAAGATCATGCGGATAGTCCAATTATCCAAGCTGGTACCAATATGCAAGATCGTCAAAGTGCGGTCAATTTTTCGCAAAATTTAAAAGTGTTACAACCCACCGATGATGAACTCCAAGCCCATTTAGATTTCATTAAATTGGTCAATAAAAAAAGCGATGGCAAATGTTTTTGGTCGATTCGTACGGGGGAGGAAACCTCACATTAATCGGTTATCTATTAATCAGATAAACATAAAAAAGAAAAAAAAGATTGACGGTTTTAACGTTCATCATTATTATACCCAGCACTTAGCGGAGTGGTAGTTCAGCTGGTTAGAATACCTGCCTGTCACGCAGGGGGTCGCGGGTTCGAGTCCCGTCCATTCCGCCAATTAAGCCGAGATAATGAAGCACCAGAAGGTGCTTTTTTTATGCCCGAATTTTACCTGCCAGCCAACATTCGCTATAATTAACCAAATTTACACTTTACAGAGATATTTTTTATGACAACTCCTGTCGTTGCCTTAGTGGGTCGCCCAAACGTAGGCAAATCCACCCTATTCAACCGTTTAACCCGTACTCGTGATGCGCTTGTTGCTGACTTCCCTGGTTTAACTCGAGATCGTAAATACGGCCATGCCAATATTTCTGGCTATGATTTTATTGTGATCGATACCGGCGGTATTGATGGCACAGAAGAAGGCGTTGAAGAAAAAATGGCGGAACAATCCTTATTAGCGATTGAAGAAGCCGATGTAGTGCTTTTCTTAGTGGATGCGCGCGCAGGTTTAACGGCAGCAGACATTGGTATTGCCAATTACTTACGCCAACGTACGAATAAAACAACCGTCGTGGTGGCGAATAAAACTGACGGTATTGATGCAGACTCACACTGTGCAGAATTCTATCAATTAGGCTTAGGTAAAATTGAACAAATTGCTGCATCACAAGGCCGTGGCGTGACTCAATTAATGGAGCAAGTACTTGCACCTTTAGCGGAAAAATTACAAGAAAACGAAGCAGAAAATGACCGCACTTCTGATGAAGAAGAAAAAGATGAATGGGATCACGAATTTGACTTCGATTCAGAAGAAGATACTTCATTGATTGATGAAGCATTAGACGAAGAGCTTGAAGAAGAACAAGATAAAAATATCAAAATTGCGATTGTAGGCCGTCCAAACGTTGGTAAATCGACATTAACCAATCGTATTTTAGGTGAAGATCGCGTGGTGGTTTACGACATGCCAGGCACAACACGTGACAGTATCTACATTCCAATGGAACGCGATGGGCAACAATACACCTTGATTGATACAGCGGGTGTGCGTAAACGTGGTAAAGTGCATTTAGCCGTTGAGAAATTCTCTGTTATTAAAACCTTGCAAGCAATTCAAGATGCAAACGTGGTATTACTCACAATTGATGCGCGTGAAAACATTTCAGACCAAGATCTCTCTCTACTTGGCTTTATCTTAAATACAGGACGCTCACTCGTGATCGTCGTGAATAAATGGGACGGCTTAGATCAAGATGTGAAAAATCGCGTCAAATCTGAATTAGATCGCCGTCTTGATTTCATCGACTTTGCCCGTGTGCATTTTATTTCTGCTTTACACGGCAGTGGCGTGGGGAATCTTTTTGATTCGATTAAAGAAGCTTATGCTTGTGCGACACAAAAAATGACGACGTCCCTTCTCACCCGAATCTTACAAATGGCAACGGATGAGCACCAACCACCAATGATTGGCGGTCGTCGTATTAAATTAAAATATGCTCACCCAGGTGGTTATAACCCACCAATTATCGTGGTGCATGGTAACCAAATGGATAAATTACCGGATTCATACAAACGTTATTTATCTAATTATTATCGTAAGAGTTTGAAAATTATTGGTTCGCCAATTCGCTTGCTATTCCAAGAAGGTTCAAACCCATTCGCGGGTAGAAAAAATAAACTCACACCAAACCAATTACGTAAACGTAAACGCTTAATGAAGTTTATCAAAAAAGCGAAACGCTAATCTTAACAAACAAAGAGCGGTCAAAAATCACTGTGAATTTTGACCGCTCTTTTTATTGAAAAATAAATTATTCGTCTATAACCACTTTGCCAATATAGCCTAGATTACGATAACGTTGAGCATAATCAATACCATAGCCGACAACAAATTCATCCGGAATAGAAAAACCAATCCATTCAACCGGTACTTCCACTTCTCGGCGAGAAGGTTTATCTAATAAGGTACAAATCGCCAAGCTTGCAGGATCGCGTAAATTTAAAATGCCACGTACTTTTTCAAGGGTATAGCCCGTATCAATAATGTCCTCAACAATCAGCACGTGTTCATTGCGAATATCGCCCTCGAGATCTTTCGTAATTTTCACATCGTGATTGCTTGTCATCCCAGCGCCATAACTTGATGTGGTCATAAACTCCACTTCTACCGGTAATTTTAATTCACGCACGAGATCGGCCATGAACATAAATGAACCACGTAAAAGCCCAACAACAATCAGTTTATCAATGGCTTTTTGTTGATAAAAATGCGTAATTTCCGCGCCAAGTTCAGCTATGCGACTACGGACATCCGCTTCTGAAATCATAATATCGACGTGGTGTTTTTTCATAGTCTTTCCTTTTTTATTTAATCGTTTGCGTATTCTACAATAAAAAAGGCTGAAGTTTAAACCTTCAGCCTTTTTAACCCTAACGAATTTACTTTCTACTCTACCTGTTGGAGCAATCTGCAATCGCTACTAAACAGATGTGCGTATAGTAGCAGAAAGAAATTACATGTCAATAAGAATTATTATCATTTTTAAAAAAATTATTAATTTCCTGAAATTTTCATCTTATCTAACAAGATTGAACCGGTTTGAATATTGGAACGATGTTCAACATCATCTGCTACTGCCACAATATTTTTTAACATATCCTGCAATTGACCCGCAATCGTAATTTCAGCAACTGGATATTGGATCTCGCCATTTTCCACCCAGAAACCGGCTGCGCCACGAGAATAATCCCCGGTCACAATATTGACACCTTGTCCCATGACATCGGTAACCAATAAACCAGTGCTCATTTGACGTAAAAGTGCGGTCAATCCGCCCGTTAAATTTGGTTTCACGAGCCAGTTGTGAATACCGCCTGCATGCCCAGTACTTTGCATGCCCATTTTTCTACCGCTGTAACTGGTGAGCAAATAGGTTTGCAACACGCCATCTTGAATAATTTCAAGATTCTGTGTGCGAACCCCTTCGCTATCAAAAGGCGTAGAGGCTAAACGTCTTAACAAATGAGGACGCTCACTGATTTGGAACCAATCTGGCAATACTTGTTTTCCAAGATGATCGAGCAAGAAACTGGATTTGCGATATAAGCTGCCGCCACTAATCGCGCCCGTTAAATGAGAAATTAATCCTGTGGCCACATCATTTAAGAAAATCACGGGCACTTCGCGCGTGCTTAATTTCTGTGGATTTAAACGCGCGATCACTTTTTTCGCGCAATTTTGTCCTACCCAATCCGCGGAAGAAAGCGCATCAAACTCACGTGAAACCGTGTACTCGTAGTCATTTTCCAGTTGATCTAGCTCTCCACCAATCACCGAACAAGATAAAGAATAGCGGCTAGATAAGTAACTTTGTAGCATGCCGTGTGTATTGCCATAAACACGCACGCCAGTATGTGAATTAAAACTTGCACCGTTACTATTCACGATTTTAGCATCGTATTCCAACGCTGATTTTTCAGCCTCTAAAGCTAATTTTGTAGCCTGTTCAACATCAACACTTGCCCCATGATAAAGTTCTAAATCGGGCGCTTCAAAAGCCATTAGTTCTTTATCTGCTAGCCCTGTGCAATCATCTGGTGAGGTATATTTTGCAATAGCGAGCGCGGCTTCAACGGTGTTTTTAATCGCTTCTTCACTTAAATCTGAAGTAGAGGCATTACCTTTTTGTTGGCCTAAATAAACGGAAATACCTAATGCCCCATCGTTAGTAAATTCAACATTTTCAATCTCTTGCAGACGGGTTGAAACCGATAAACCACTCACTTTTGTAACGCCAACTTCTGCGGTGGCTCCCGCTTTCTGGGCGGTTTCAATCGCAAAACTGACTGCATCACGCAATGTTTGCTCTTGAGATTTTAAAAGTGCGGTTAAATTTTCTGCTGTTTTCATGGTGATAATCCTATTAAAAATTTGCGCCATTTTATCTTATTTTGAAAGTTTATGCTAAAATGCACCAAATTTTTCATAAGGTAACAGAATGGCAAAACGGAAGAAAAAAGAAGCCTTTGATTGGGAAGATGAAGACCAAGAAGAGATTATTTGGGTAAGCAAAAGTGAAATCAAACGCGATGCTGAGGATTTAAAACAGCTCGGCGAGAAATTGGTGAACTTAACCAAAGCAAATCTGACTAAGGTTCCACTAGACGATAGCTTGAAAGATGCCATTGAATTAGCACAACGCCTGCAAAAAGAGGCGCGTCGTCGCCAATTGCAATACATCGGTAAGCTCTTACGCTCAATTGATGCAGAGCCTATTCGTGAAGCTTTAGAAAAAATTGAAAACAAACATAATCAGCAACAAGCTATGCTGCATAAGTTGGAAATCTTACGTGATGAATTGATTGCAAAAGGTGATGCGGCTCTGACTGATTTGTTAAATGAACATCCTTCTGCAGATCGCCAACAATTACGTAATTTGATTCGTGCAGCACAAAAAGAGAAGGAACAAAATAAGCCGTCAAAAGCTTATCGCGAGATTTATCAGATCTTAAAAACACTCATTTTAGAAGACTAAAATACCGCTATTTTTGACCGCACATTGTGTCAAAAAAGTGCTATGATTGGCTACCCTTTTAGAAAGGAAAAAACGTTATTTATGAATATTCGTTGGAATATTATTTTAGGTGTCATCGCCCTCGCTTTATTAGGCTGGTATTATTCGCTTAATCAAGATCATAGCGATTTACAAAGCCTAATTAAAAAGCCTGATAGTCCGGAATACGTCGGTAATAAAATGGAAACCACCGTATTCTCGCCTGAAGGCAAAAAGCAATATCTTGCAATTTCCGATAAAGTGGAACATTACACACAAGACGGTCATACGGATTTTATTTCGCCGTTAGTCTATCTTTTTGATGTCTCTTTGGACAATAAAGACAAAGAAGCAAAAACCGATAAAATTCAATTAGAAAAACAAAATTGGAAACTTAGCGCGCAAAAGGCAAAATTAACGAAAGATCAAATGCTCTATCTTGAAGGTGGCGTGATTGCCGAGAGCCTTGATCCTTTATCTCGCCTACAACGTGTTGAGACTGAAGCCGCAGTAATTAATTTAAAAACACAAGACATTACTTCCGATACACAAGTAAAAATTAACGGATTAAACTTTAACTCGAGTGGATTGAAGCTCGTCGGAAATTTACGTCAGCAAGTTGCAACTCTAAAGGAACAGGTAAAAACATATTATGAAATCAACAAACAATAAAATTCTGCTTTTAACGGCGTTAATGATGACTTCTTTGTCTGCTTTTGCGTTAAAAGACGATACCAATAAACCGATTAATATTGTCTCAGATAATCAATCTTTAGATATGGAGAACAGCGTCGTAACCTTTACGGATAACGTTGTGATTACGCAAGGTTCCATTTTGATTAAAGCCAATAAAGTAGTCATTACTCGCCCACCAGAAAATTCAGGTAAAAAAGAAACTGTTGAAGCATTTGGTAGCCCTGTTACCTTCCACCAACAACTTGATGATGGTAAACCTGTTGACGGTAGAGCGAATAAAGTTCACTACGATTTAGGTACTGAATTCTTAACATTGACCGGTAATGCTGAATTAAAACAATTAGATAGCAAAATTAACGGTGAACGCATCACTTATGATGTAAAAAAACAACAGTTAAAAGCCAATGGTAATGGAAAATCACGTGTACAAACCGTCTTAATTCCGACCCAATTACAACAAAAAGGTAAAAAATAACCGATGTCTGTATTACAAGCTGAATTTCTCGCAAAAAGCTATAAAAGCCGAAAAGTGGTGTCTGATGTGAGTTTAACCGTAAACTCCAATGAAATTGTCGGCCTACTTGGTCCTAATGGTGCAGGTAAAACCACTACTTTCTACATGGTCGTCGGTTTAGTGCGTCATGATCAGGGAAAAATCACCATTGATGGCGATGATATTAGCGTATTACCTATGCATGAACGTGCTCGTCGAGGAATTGGCTATTTACCACAAGAAGCCTCTATTTTCCGTCGTTTAACGGTGTATGAAAATCTAATGGCGGTATTAGAAATTCGCAAAGATCTCGCTGCTGAGCAACGCCGAGAGAGAGCGGATGAGTTAATTGATGAGTTCAATATTGGCCATATTCGTGATAGTCTGGGACAATCGCTTTCTGGTGGGGAACGTCGTCGTGTGGAAATTGCACGCGCCTTAGCGGCAAATCCTAAATTCATTTTATTAGATGAACCTTTTGCGGGTGTTGACCCAATTTCGGTGACAGATATTAAGAAAATCATCACAGATCTCCGTAATCGTGGCTTAGGTGTGTTAATTACCGACCATAATGTACGCGAAACCCTTGATGTTTGTGAACGCGCTTATATTGTTGGTGAGGGAAAAATTATCGCGACCGGCACACCGGAAGAAGTCATGAATGATGAGCACGTTAAACGTGTCTATTTAGGCGAACAATTTAAACTATAACCTATGAAATTTACGACATTGCTCTCCCCTGATGATATTCGTCAGGGGGTTGCTTTTTCTAGCAAGAAACGATTATTTGAATCTATTGCCGCTTTCGTTGTGGAAAAACTTCACTGCGAGAATGGTGAACAGGCTTGTTTTGAATGTTTATTTGAGCGGGAAAAATTAGGTAATTCAGGATTAGGTAATGGTGTCGCTATGCCTAAAGCCAAGTTACCTACTACCGTGTCGGATAAGATCCTAACGGTATTTATGCAATTAGAAACGCCTGTCGAATATGATGCTGCTGATAATAAACCAGTGGATATCGTTTTTGCTGTGCTCGTACCCGAAAATCACTGCCAAGAATATATTCCTGTTCTAGCAGAACTCAATGAAAAATTAACGGATAAAAACTTAATTAAACAACTTCGTTCAGCACAAAATGCGGATGAAATTTGGCAAATTTTTGAATGTGCCGATCATTCAGAGGAATCTGAGGATGACACAAATTTAGATAATATTGAACCTCAAGAGGTATAACCTAACCTACTAACCATAAGGAATCACGCAGATGGAAATTATTATTATCAGCGGTCGCTCCGGCGCGGGGAAATCTGTCGCATTACGAGCTTTGGAAGATATGGGCTATTATTGCGTGGATAATCTCCCTCTCGATTTACTTCCTCAACTCACCAATATTCTCGCCAAAACTCAAACGGCTGTTGCCATCAGCCTCGATATTCGAAATCTTCCCCATTCAAGTGCTGATTTAGACAAGATTCTGACAGATATTCAAGCCACTTATTCCGTCAAAATTATCTTTCTAGATAGCGATCGTAGTACACTTATTCGTCGTTACAGCGATTCACGTCGTCTTCACCCACTCTCAGCACAAGATCTCCCGCTTGAATCAGCGATTGATTTAGAATATCAGCAACTTGAGCCTTTAATTCAACATGCTAATTTTATTATTGATACCGCACCACTTTCTACCCATTCGTTATCTGAACGTTTAAGAGAAGTTTTACGTGGTAATACGGATAAAGAACTTAAAATCGTGGTTGAGTCGTTTGGCTTTAAATACGGCATTCCGCTTGATGCCGATTATGTCTTTGATGTACGTTTTCTACCTAATCCGCACTGGAACCCAGAACTTCGTCCAATGACGGGGCTTGATGAACCTGTTGCACAATTTTTACTCGCGCATGATGAAGTGAATAATTTTATCTACCAAACGCGTAATTACATCGAAACATGGTTACCGATGTTAGAGCAAAATAACCGAAGCTATCTCACCATAGCCATCGGTTGTACAGGAGGTAAACATCGTTCTGTTTATATTGCTCAACAAATTGGTGAATATTTCCAAGCCAAAGGTAAGAATGTAAAAATTCAACATAAATCCTTGGAAAAGAATAAAAAGAATTAATCAAACCATAAAAAAACGCAGCGACTTGCTGCGTTTTTTGTTAAACCACATATTGCTCAAAAATCTCGGGCAAATGTGCAATTAACGTTTCTTTTCCTGCCACGGTTTCATGCTGCCAAACTTGCAATAGCACATCTGGTGTAAATAATCTTGATGCCTGCTCTGCCAACGGTAAATAGCTAATATGCCAAGGCTCTCGGCCTATTTTTTTACCTTCTGGTTGGCTGATAAATGGCAAAGCAAAATCAAAGTGCGGTAGATTTTCAGTGAGAAATTCACTTAACTCAAAGAAATAGCCACCGCGTTCATATTCCCAAGGTTCAAGTTGTAAAGATTGACCTTGCGGCAAAAGATCAGGATCAAAAATATCGATTTCTGTTCCCCAATGATGACGACTTCCCCCAGGAAGCGCTGACCAACGTAAAATGGCTTGTGCTTTTTGCCAATCATCGAACGACGTTAAATCTAATGAATTTCCCGCATCATCATGCACTTTGCGTTCGCCGTTAAATTTACCGTTCCAAATGAGTTGTTGACGTTCAAAATCACGAAAACTACTCGCAGGTTGCAAATTAAAGCCATTTTTGACCGCACTTTGCTGCAATCCTTGAAACGCTTTCATTGCCTCTGCTTGCAAAAAATGATTCGGAGAATGAGGTGTAGGCAAATTGATCAAATGTTCACGAGATTTGCCAGTTAACATTTCAGGCGTTAATTTCATCTTACTTGTCCAATAAATTCACTAACATTTGATGATAAATCTGACCGCACTTGGCAAGATCATCTACACTGACACATTCATTCACTTTATGAATCGTCGCATTAAGTGGCCCAAATTCCACTACTTCAGCCCCCATTAACGCAATAAAACGTCCGTCAGAGGTACCACCGCCTGTTTCTGCTTGTGGTGTAATACCAGTTGTTTGCTCAATCGCCGTCGTTAATGCATCTAATAATTTACCCGGTTTCGTTAAAAATGGTTTACCCGATAAATTCCAATCAATACGGTATTTCAAACCATGCTTTTCGAGCATTTCTGCCACTTTCTGCTTAATAATTTCGTCAGTCACTTCCGTACAATAACGTAAATTGAATTGCACATAAAGCTCACCAGGGATGACATTATTACTCCCTGTGCCGGCATGAATATTCGCAATTTGCAAACTGGTCGGCGGGAAAAATTCATTGCCATTATCCCATTGATATGTGGTTAATTCCTGTAAGAACGGTGCTGCTTTGTGAATGGGATTTTCCGCTAAATGAGGATAAGCTACATGACCTTGGATACCTTGAATGTAAAGGTTACCCGTAATTGAACCTCGACGGCCATTTTTGACTACATCGCCTAATGTTTTTGAACTAGATGGCTCGCCTACCATGCAATAAGTGATTTTCTCACCGCACGCCATTAAGGTTTCGACAACACGTACCGTGCCATCTTTCGCGGCAGCCTCTTCGTCAGAAGTAATCAACAAAGCAATCGTTCCTTTATGATTCGGATTAGCTTTCACATATTCTTCTGCCGCCACAATCATTGCTGCCAATGAGCCTTTCATATCTGCCGCACCACGACCATAAAGCACATCATCTACAATTTCGGCAGAAAATGGCGGATAAGTCCACTGCGTTTCATCGCCCGTTGGTACTACATCAGTATGCCCTGCAAAGGCGATTACAGGCTCACCAGCACCATGTTTTGCCCATAAATTTAACGTATCGTTGAAAGGCATCCATTCAATTTGAAAGCCGAGTTTTTCCAAACGCTCAGCAATCATTTGCTGGCAGCCCTCATCATTTGGGCTAATAGAGGGACGACGAATTAATGCTTGTGCAAGCTCAAGAGTTTTTTGTTTCATAATATTCAGTGACGACTAAAAGTGCGGTCTAATTTAACAAAATTTTCCTTCAATTTAAATCTGTTCAAATAAAAAACGGATAACCTCGTTATCCGTTTTTATTAGTTTATGAAGAATCCTAGAATTGAACTTGTAAACGTAACCAATATTGACGCCCTGGCTCATTCACTCTAACTGTTTGAAGCCCCGCTGAAGGATCTGCACCTTTACTCACAAATTCTGCATAGGATTTATTAAATACGTTATCAATTCCGCCCTGCAAAGTGGCATATTTATTAATTTTCCACCCTGTATTAAAGGATAACGTTCCAAAACCAGCGGAAGCACCGATGTCCTGCCCAATAATATTGCCTTGTCCCGTTGCATAGCGTTTTTGAGCCGAAACCAATCGCCATAAAACTCCTGCACTCAAGGTTTCATTATCCCAAGTTAATGAGTTTTTCCATTCTAATGGTGGAGTTTGAGCGAGTGGACGGTCGTCCGTGCGATTTTTACCATAAGTATAAGCAAGACTACTACCGATTTCCCAGTGACGAGCAAATCTCCATTTGCCTTCAATTTCGCCGCCTAATCGAGTTGCCTTGATGTTACGAGCTGAGACATTTTTACCCACCCGTTCTAACATGATAAAATCGTGAACATCACTACCAAATAACGATACAGAAAAATCAAAGGCATCATTTTTCCAAATTAATCCCGTATCAATTTGACGGTTTTGTTCTTTATTCAACACTTGACTTGCACGGCGCTCCCAATAATCCGGTGCACGCTCTGCAACACCAAGACCAGCATAATATTTAATACCATTAATCTCTTCTTCCCAACGGAAGAAGCCCGCATGTAAATCATAAGTACGTTTTTTATTCGGATGATTTGCCATTAAGGTGTCATATTCAGCCTTTACTTCATCATAACGATAACCTGCAATGAATTTACGGCTATCATTTATCGTCCATGCTCCTTCTGCAAATCCGCCCCATTGGGTGAAGTTTTGTTGCGGTTGATAAGGTTTATGCGTGTAACCTTCCCCTTTCATTTCCATACGCGCAAGGTGTTTGTCACGCATATAATCAATGCCAATCTGTAAATTAATATCCGGCCAATCAAAAGTTGCCTTTAAGTGTCCCGTATTTGTTTCACGTTTTGGGTTCATGGCTTTTTTAACTTGATTTCCCATCATGCTTAAATAACGCATACTATAAGTATCCATCACGTGATCTATCTTACTTTGACCGTAGCGTAATTCAAGTTCAGTGAACCATGGTGTAATATTTCGTTGTACAAATCGAACATTCCACGCATCACGATCAAACTTACTCCCATCCATCATTCGATCTGCATAAGCTGCTTCGCCTCTACTCCGTTCATAAGTTCCTGTCAATAAGGTATTTTCTGTCGGTGTGAAACCAAGCTGTAACATTTGATTACGGCGTTCAAAAGAGGAATGAACTCGATTGCCATCGCCATCTTTGTAATTTCCTGCCTCATTGTGTGACATACTCGTACGTAAATAACCATATTTACCACCAGCCATCGCATCAAAATAAGCATCACGGCGTTTATTTCCACCAAGGGTTACACTGCCATTTAAATAAGTGTTTTGCGTATCAAATTCAGGTTCTTTACGAACAAAATGTACTGCTCCAGCCACTAGACCCGTGCCTTGTGTGACTGTTTGAGGTCCTTTAGTAACAACTACTTCATCATAAGCGGATGGGAAAATATAAGCAGTTGGAGGATCCATACGATTGCTACATCCTCCATAAATAAATTGATCATCCGCTTGAATACTTAAACGAGAGCCCCCTAATCCTCTAAAGAGTGGATCTCCAGAACTTCCCCCTTTGCGAATCACGCTCATATTTGCTACTGATTGTAGTAAATCGGCTCCATCACCAGCAGGTAAAGGTTGAAGCGTTGTTTTAGGATTAAGTTTGACTGAATTAGCATTCGTCTGAGTAACACCGGTGACCACAATAGGATCCAACAATGTTACAGACTGTGCATCTTCAGCAAAAGCATTAGATAAGAAAAATGGAAGTAGAAAGAGAGCAAAATAAGATTTGTTATGCATAATCAATCCTTTGTTTGGCAATTAATTAAGAAAAGTTACAATTCAATCACATAAACAATACCAAACAAATAACCAACTGCTATGAAATATTTATCACATCAGTGATTGAACTTGCAATAACACTGTAATGAATCTTATTCTTATTAAAAACAAAATGCAAGGTTAAAAGATGACTATTTACTTACGTATTTCTGGTAAACATACTACTGCCAGCACCAATTGAACTATCCCCAAAATAGCGCAAGGAAGACCTAATAAAAAATAAGTGCCTATGATAGTATCAATAGTGCTATCCCAGTTTAAGTCAACAAAATGCAAAGATAATCCGACGATAATAGGAATTAAAAAAGGCATAAAAAATGCCACCAATAAATACCGCCCATAATAGCGACTTGCTTTTTCCCGAGTAACAAAAAAGATAAGTGTTGTCATCACCCCAGGTATAAATGAAATAAGAAAAGAAAGAAAAAATGCCTCTCCAACAAATTCAGAAATAATGACTGCACATAACAATGCAATAAAAAAGCTCCCAATAAAAAAACGCGGTATAGCCTTTTGTAAGGCATTATTCATCTTTATATTTCCTTTCAAATAAAATTAATAGCTCTAATAAGTAAGCAAAAATAAATTTTCCTACTTTAATACTACTTAAATGCTACGCTATATTCTTTTTCGTTAAAGCCAATCAATGCTTTACCATCTTGCAAAATAATCGGGCGTTTGATTAACGTTGGATTTTCAGCTAATACGGAAAGTGCGGTAGATTTCGAGAGTGTATTTTTCATATTTTCATCAAGATTACGCCAAGTCGTACTACGTTTATTGACTAAATTTTCCCAACCAAATTGTGCTTCTGCTTGTTGTAAGAATTGAGTATCTAATCCATCCACACGATAATCATGTAATTTATGTTGAATATTATGTTCAGTTAGCCACTTCAATGCTTTTTTCACTGTATCACAGTTTTTAATGCCATAAACGATAATCATATTCTCACCTCTAAAAATAAAAAATCCTCGATTTCATCTAGAACGAGGATTTTAACTGCTACATGAATTAATCACAAATAGATTAACCTATACAACTTATATATCCAAAAGAAAAAGTGCGGTGAAAATCAACCGCACTTTTCAAAAGGGAAATTAGAATTCGTAACCTACGCCCACTTTAGCGCCATAGTTATTCACTTTAGTATCGTCAAAGCTACCTAAACGGTTATATTCTAAACCACCGTTTGCATACACTTTGTCTGCTAATTTATATTTAGCACCCGCAACTACACCATAACCCACTTTGGTTTCAGAAGAGCTTTTATAACGTTGTTCTGCGCGGTCTTCAAATTTGAAACGGTTAGCCGCAAGACGAGCACCAACATAAGGTTCAATTTGAGAGTTGGTATCGAAGTCATAGAATACTGTCGCACCTAAACCTTGAACTTTAGTGCCTTGGAAATTACCGTGATGAGTATAATCACCTGCTACACGTACATTACCTAATTTGTAACCTACTGCAACACGTGGCTCAATTTTAGTTTTGCTTGAACCACCATTGGTCAATTTAGTTCTTGAAAGACCAAGATCACCTTCTGCATATAAACCTGCATTTGCAGTTGAAGCAACCGCTAATGCTCCGACAACGATAGCTAATAATGATTTTTTCATTGGATAACCCCTGTTATTTGATTGAAAACACTAGAAATATACCATACTGCTTATTAATTTTCACTATGAAAAACCAATTTTTCGTGACATTTTCGGCATAAATAAGCAATTTTATCGCGTTGAATACGATTATGCCGCCGAATCGTTAAGTAATGAGTCTGACATTCACATTGATAAGCAAACATTTTGCCTTGTACATTCTCTACATCAAATTGATGGCAAGTATCAGCCGGGAGATTAAATAATTGTGTCATCACCGCTTGCCATTCCTGTCCATGCGGTTTCACCCGACCAAATACTTGATACACAATAAGATGGGCTAATTCATGGGGAACCACCTGACGAATAAATTCATCTGAATTCTCAAGTAGCAAAGTGCGGTTAAATTTAATCTCATTTTTCTGTAAATAGGCAACACCAGCCTTAACTCCTCGCAATTCATAACTAATTGTCGGAACAGAAAATGTTCGTTGAAAGTGATTTTCAGCCAATTGTAATGTCTCTGCAAGTTTGCGCTGCACCTGCATTTTTAAATGCCGAAACTGAGTTTGAGATGACATCATCATGTTCAGTAAACAAAAACCGCTAAATTAGCGGTTTTTATCATATACATTTAATTTACTTATTTTAGACCAGCTGCTGCACGTAATTCTTCTGCACGATCTACTTTTTCCCATGGGAATTGTTCACGACCGAAGTGTCCATACGCGGCAGTTTGGCGATAGATTGGTTGAATTAAATTTAACATTTTAATTAAACCATAAGGACGTAAATCAAAGAATTCACGCACTAATTTAACCAATACTTCGTTTGATACTTTTCCTGTACCAAAGGTTTCTACCATGATCGACGTTGGCTCTGCCACACCAATTGCATAAGAAAGTTGAATTTCACAACGATCTGCAAGACCTGCTGCAACAATATTTTTGGCCACATAACGCGCGGCATAAGCGGCTGAACGGTCTACTTTTGATGGATCTTTACCCGAGAAGGCACCACCACCATGACGAGCTGCACCGCCGTATGTATCAACAATGATTTTACGACCCGTTAAACCACAGTCACCCATTGGACCACCAATCACAAAACGACCGGTTGGGTTAATGAAATATTTTGTTTGTTGAGATAACCATTCGCTTGGCAGAATTGGCTTGATGATTTCTTCCATCACGCCTTCATAAATTTCTTTTTGTGAGACTTCTTCACTATGTTGTGTAGAAAGCACTACTGCATCCACACCCACAATTTTGTTATCTTCATATTTTAAAGTCACTTGGCTTTTCGCATCTGGGCGTAACCAGGCCAGTTTTCCGCTTTTACGTACTTCTGCTTGTTTTTCCATTAAACGATGGGCGTAAGTAATCGCCGCAGGCATCAAGACTTCGGTTTCATTTGTCGCATAACCAAACATGATCCCTTGGTCACCCGCACCTTGATCTAATGGATTCTCACGATCCACACCTTGGTTAATATCAGATGATTGCTTACCAATCGCATTTAATACCGCACAAGAATTACCATCAAACCCCATCTCTGAGTGTTTGTAACCAATATCACAAATCACTTGGCGAGTGAGATTTTCAATATCAACCCATGCTGATGTCGTAATTTCACCACCGACTAACGCCATCCCTGTTTTTACATAGGTTTCGCAAGCCACACGAGCTTTAGGATCTTGTTTTAAAATTTCATCAAGTACCGCATCAGAAATTTGATCGGCAATCTTATCTGGATGTCCTTCTGAAACCGATTCAGAAGTAAATAAATAGCTAGACATAAGTTCTCTTCTTTTGGATGTATTGACGTATAGACGGCTATAATACGCTTTTTTGACTAATAAGCAAGCATTCCTATCAAGTATTTTTGAAATTTAACCAATTTTGTAACACTTGTTCGCCAAATTCTGACATGTAAGACTCAGGATGAAATTGCACAGAAAAAATAGGTAAATTTTTGTGCTGTGTTGCCATCACGATTTCATCATCACAAACGGCTGTAATTTCTAATGTCTCTGGCATACTTTCTGTTTGTACTGCCCAGGAATGATAAAGACCTATTTCAAATTCGGCTGGAAGCCCTAAAAATAAGCCTGAATTTGACCGCACTTTTAAGCGGCGTTTCTGTCCATGGCGCACACTTGGCAAATTATAGATTTCTCCGCCAAAGAATTCACAAAGGGTTTGATGTCCTAAGCAAACCCCTAGAATGGACTTTGTTTGATAAAATCGTTCTAACATCGCAAATAATTGTGGATACATGCTTGGAACATCTGGTCCTGGAGAAATTAAAATATGTGTATAACCTTCTACACAATCTAATGATAAATCTTCAACACTTACAACATCAAAACGCACCTGTAATTGGCGAATGAGATCCACTAAATTATAAGTAAAAGAATCATGGTTATTGATAACTAAAATTTTTTTCATACGGGCTAGTGCCATAATTCGGTGACTAAATTCATTTCAACATTATAGCGATTCTGCGTTAAAATCCTTTTTATTTTTTTATCTACAAGCCATGCAAACATTTATTCAGCAAGCTAATACTTATGGTGCATTACGCCAACCTTTTTTCTTCTTAATTGATTTTGAACAGAAGAAACCGCTTATTTGTTCTTTTGATGAAAGCACTGAAAAAGGGCTGATTTGGGATATTCAAGGCGTAAAAAATATCACTGAAAATCAACCGCACTTTGCTTTGTCTATCATTGATAAAAAACCCATTACATTACATCAATATGAACAAGGATTTCATCTTGTTCAACACGAATTACAAAAAGGTAATTCCTATTTACTCAATCTCACTTATCCTACCGAAATCAAATTAAATGGGGATTTAATCCAAATTTTCCATTCAGTTGAGGCGCCTTATAAATTACTTTTTAAGGAGCAATTTGTCTGCTTTTCACCTGAATCCTTTGTGCAAATTCGACAAAACAAAATTTACACCTATCCTATGAAAGGAACGATTGATGCGAGCCAGCCTAATGCCAAAGCTAATTTGTTAAAGGATGAAAAAGAGCAACGAGAACATTACACCATTGTCGATTTAATGCGTAATGATCTTGCAATGGTTGCCAAAAATATCAAAGTATCTCGTTTTCGCTACATCGATAGTATTTACACAGAACAAGGCGAAATACTACAAACCAGTTCAGAAATTTACGGTGAATTAGAAGATAATTGGCAAAATAAAATTGGCTCAATATTAGCCACACTTTTACCTGCAGGCTCAATCAGCGGAGCGCCTAAAGAAAAAACGGTTTCCATTATACAACAAGCTGAAAAGCAAGAACGAGGTTATTACACAGGAATTTTCGGTATTTTTGATGGCGAAAACCTAAATAGTGCCGTCGCAATTCGCTTTATTGAACAAAGAGGTGATAAATTTTATTTTCGTAGTGGTGGTGGCATTACCATTCAAAGCCAACTTGAAGACGAATATCAAGAGCTGATTGCCAAAGTTTACCTTCCAATCCAAAAGGAAAAGTAATGTTCCCTTTATTTGAAACCATCGCCATTGAAAATGGCAAAATTAAAAATATTGCTCTGCATCAAGCACGCTATGAACATAGCCTTATCACTTATTATGGAAAAAGTGCGATCACTTTTTTTAATCTTTTAGATCTAATTCAAGTACCTAAGAAGCTACATAATAAGCTTGTTCGCTGTCGAATTGACTACAACGCTCATCAAACCAAAATTTTATACGTTGAATATACACCTAAAACACATCGTGTATTCAAGTCCATAGTCTGTAATGAAATTGATTATTCGCTCAAATATGCTGACCGTGAACTTATCAATACCTTATTTGCACAAAAGGGAGAGGCTGATGAAATCATTATTATTAAAGAGGGATTTGTCACAGACTGCTCTATTGGTAATCTCGCCTTTAGAAACGGAACTCAATGGTTCACACCGAATACCCCTTTATTAAAAGGCACACAAAGGGAATATTTACTACAATCCGGTCAACTTCAAGAAATTGAAATTAGACAAGAACAACTTGAGCAGTTTGACGAAATTCGAGTTATTAATGCATTGAATGAACTATAAAACGCCCATTCATTTGCCTCATTTTACTTGACTAAATCCAACATCTCTTGTGCATTCGCTAAAGCAAGATCCGTAATTTCACTGCCACCGAGTAATCTTGCAAGAGCAGGAACGCGTTCTTCTTGAGAAAGTGCGGTCATTTTGGTTTCTGTTTTATCATCAACAGTAAATTTTTCAACATTAAATTGATGATGCCCATGACACGCCACTTGTGGTAAATGGGTCACACACAGTACTTGGCACTTATCGCCTAATTGACGCAACAATTTACCCACTACACTCGCGGTTTTACCGCTAATACCGACATCAACTTCATCAAAGATCAGCGTTGGAATTGCCGATTGATCGGACGTTAATACTTGGATCGCTAATGAAATACGAGAAAGCTCACCACCTGATGCCACTTTTGCTAGCGGTTGTGCCTGCTGTCCTAGATTACTGCGTAAAGTAAAGACGATATTATCTGCCCCATTTGCCGTCACTTTAGTTAAATCTGAATTCACTTCAATGAAAAACTCGGCATTCTCCATTGCAAGCCCTTTGATAGAATGTGTAACCTGCTGTGCTAATTTCCCTGCAGCTTGGCAACGGCTTTCATGTAATTGTTTTGCCGTATGTTGCATTTTCTCAAAGGCGGCTTTTTCTTCTAAAATCAGGCGCTCTTCACTTTCTGAAAAATCTAAAAGTGCGGTCAATTCTGCTTTTAATTTTTGATGCCACTCCACCAATTCTTCTGGTTTCACATTGTGCTTACGTGCAAGTTGTAAAGCTTGCCCTAAACGTTGCTCAATCTCTTGTAATAACATCGGATCTTGCTCAATATGAGAAGCAAGATGTTGAACTTCACTTGTCGCCTCTTGCACTTGGATGAGTGCATCATTCAACATTGTTTGAACGGAAGCATATCGAGGATCTAACTCACTTAATTCATCAATATACTGTGTCGCACGATAAAGCATAGAATCAATGCTCACTGTTTCATTTTCACTGAGTAGCTGTAATGCTGATTGTGATAACTGTGTCAGCTGTTCGCTATTTGATAGACGACGTTGATCCTCTTCCAATTCCAAATATTCATTTGGACGAAGGGCAAACTCATCTAACTCCTCAACCTGATATTGTAAAAGCTGTTTCTTCGCTTCATTTTCGGCAACTTTTTGTTGGAAGGTTTTAACTTGCGTTTGAAGATTTTTCCACGCGCGATAATCTTCTCGCATTTGTGCGAGCAAATCATAGTGATGTGCAAATGTGTCCACCAACTGAAGTTGGTAGTCATTTTTCAATAATAATTGTGAAGCGTGCTGCCCATTAATATGAATAAGATATTGACCAATTTCTTTTAATTGAGAAGCCGATACAGGCGTGCTATTAATAAAAGCTTTAGAACGCCCATCTGCATTGATGACTCGGCGTAAAATACAATCGGAAGGATTATCAGAATCCTGCAATTCTTGCTCTTGCAACCATTGATAAGCAGGGTTCGTTGGTTCAATAAAAAAAGAGGCGCAGATTTCAGCTCTTTCCTGCCCTTCTCGAACCATAGAGGTTTCAATACGCTGCCCCAAGCATAATCCTAACGCATCAATAGCAATAGATTTTCCTGCGCCGGTTTCCCCCGTGATCACAGACATTCCTTTCGCCAATTCAATCTCTAATTGACGAACAATTGCAAAATTATTGATGGTAAGTTGGGTTAGCATAAAAAATCTCCTTAACTGTATATCTATATATTATAACTGATATAATATACAGTAAAGAGATTTTTAACTTTTTGGATTAGAAATTTTTAAGCCAGCCTAATTTCGTGCTTAATACATTGTAATAATTATAATTTTTTAGATGTAATAAACGTAGCTTGTGCGGGCTTTTTTCAATGTGAACGATATCATCAGGAGAAAAATCTAGCGCAATTTGACTATCACAGCCCAACTCTAGCTGTGAAGTATTATGTTCAGCAAAGCGAATTGAGATTTTACTGTCTCCATCAATTACTAATGGTCGAGAAGAAAGTGTGTGTGGGAACATCGGCACAAGGGCAATCGCATTTAAATTTGGCGTTAAAATCGGGCCGCCTGCGGAAAGCGAATAAGCCGTTGAACCTGTTGGTGTGGAAACAATCAAACCATCTGAACGCTGAGAAAACGCGAATTTATCATTGATGTAAACATGGAAATCAATCATGTGCGCAATTTTAGCTGGGTGAATCACCGCCTCATTTACGGCATTGCTACTGGAGATAATTTCACCGTTTCGTTCAATTTTAGCTTCCAATAAAAAACGCTCTTCTACAAAAAATTCACCATGTTCTAAACACGCTTCAAGCTGCGCATAAGCATTTTTCGGGTCAATATCGGTCAAAAAGCCTAAGTTGCCTCGGTTAATACCAATCATTGGAATATTATATTTAGCCAAAATGCGAGCACGCCCTAGCATATTGCCATCACCACCGATTACAATCACGAGTTGAGCTTGTTCTCCAATTTCTTCAACGGTTGCTAACACCTCTTCCGGTAAACCAAATTTTTCACCCACTTCTTTTTCGACTAAAACTTGATATCCTCGCTCTTTCAGCCACTGATACAAGTTTTTATGCATTTGCAAATTAATGTCGCGACGTGGTTTTCCCATCAAGGCGATGGTTTTAAATGATTTGACTAATTCATCCATAACTATGATTGCTCCCAAGTACAGACTTCCTGATTTTTGACCGCACTTGAATTTAAAATTTTAGCCATTATATTACATAGCAATTCAGTTTTGCTAAAATAGCACTAATTTTTGATAAATGGAGAAAAAGATGTCAGAACAAGCACAAAACTTAAATGAAAATGAAGAACTTGTTGAAGAAGTTCAGCAGGAAACCACCGCAACGGAAGATCCGTTAAAAGAAGCGATTGCCCGTGTACAAGAACTTGAAGAACAATTAAAAGCACAAGTAGAAGAAACCTCTAAAAAAGAGCAAGATTTATTGCTCCGTACGCGTGCAGAAATTGATAATATGCGTCGTCGTAGCGAACAAGACATCGAAAAAGCACATAAATTTGCGCTCGAAAAATTCTCAAAAGACATTTTAAATACCATTGATAACTTAGAGCGTGCGCTTGCCACACCAGCCAATAAGGAAGATGAAAACATCAAAGCCTTATTCGATGGTGTCGAGCTGACTTTAAAAGAGTTACTCTCAACAGTTTCTCGCTTTGGTGTCGAGCCTGTTGGTTCAGTGGGTGACACCTTTAATCCAGATCTTCACCAAGCCATCTCTATGCAACCAGCAGAAGGCTTTGCAACGAATCAAATCACCACCGTTTTACAAAAAGGTTATACCTTAAATGGTCGTGTGATTCGCCCAGCCATGGTAATGGTTGCAGCTTAATTTCTTTTCTAAGACTAAAAGAGCGGACGATTTTTCGTCCGTTTTTTTATTATCAAAAACCTTGATTCAGATCAAATTATTAAAAAATAATTTGAGAATAATTATCAACAAAAACACTCTTTCCTCCCAGATTTAGCAAGCTTTCACCTTAATTTCAGCCATCAAAAAAAAGCAAATAACACTACATATTGTGTGTTGATCTATTTAATAAAACTATATATAGTGATTTCGTTTTTTTTAAGTTAGCCTATATAGGAGTCATAAAATGAATGCTTTCTTCGTGATTAAGCGTGATGGTTCACGAATTGGGTTTGACCTACAACGTATTACTAATGCAATCAAAAAAGCGGCAAGTGCGGTCAATATTGTTGACGAAATTTATATCCATGATCTGAGCCAGCGAATTAATACCGAGATTTTTAGTCACTACCAGCATGAAATTGATATCAACCAGATTCAAAAAATCGTTGAAGATCACTTAATGACAAGCAAGTATCCACAAATTGCACGTGCCTATATTGAATATCGTCACGATCGCGATCTTGCCCGTGAAAAACGCAGCCAATTAACTAAAGAAATTGAAGGGCTGATTGAACAAAGCAATGTAGAATTGCTTAATGAAAACGCAAATAAAGATGCGAAAGTTATCCCTACCCAGCGTGATTTACTAGCCGGTATTGTGGCCAAACATTATGCTAAACGCCACATTCTGCCAAGAGATGTTGTTGAGGCCCATGAAAAAGGGGAAATCCATTATCACGACTTAGATTACGCGCCATTTTTCCCGATGTTTAACTGCATGCTCGTTGATCTAAAAGGCATGCTCTCTCGTGGCTTTAAAATGGGTAATGCCGAAATTGAACCGCCTAAATCTATCGGTACAGCAACAGCGGTTACTGCACAAATTATTGCTCAAGTCGCTAGCCATATTTATGGCGGTACAACCATTAATCGTATTGATGAAGTGCTTGCACCTTATGTTCAACTCAGTTTTGAGAAACATCTGAAAAATGCCGCACAATGGCAAATTCCGGATGCAGAAGGTTATGCCAAAGCGCTAATTGAAAAAGAATGTTTTGATGCGTTTCAATCCCTAGAATATGAAGTTAATACGCTCCATACATCAAATGGCCAAACGCCGTTTGTTACCTTTGGTTTTGGCTTAGGCACAAGTTGGCAAGAGCGTTTAATTCAACAATCGATTTTGAAAAACCGTATTCGTGGTTTGGGTAAAAATCACAAAACGCCTGTTTTCCCTAAACTGGTCTTTACTATTAAAAAAGGCGTGAACCAAAACGAACAAGATCCGAACTATGATATTAAAAAACTGGCATTAGAATGCGCATCAAAACGCATGTATCCAGATATTTTAAACTATGATCAAGTGGTCAAAGTCACTGGGTCATTCAAAGCTCCAATGGGTTGTCGTAGCTTCTTGGGAGCCTATGAAGAAAACGGTCATGAAGTGCATGATGGGCGCAATAATTTAGGCGTGGTGAGTTTGAATTTGCCTCGTATTGCTCTTGAAGCACAAGGAGATGAAGAAAAATTCTACCGCACTTTAGATGAACGCTTAGCCCTTGCGAAGAAAGCCTTGCTTACCCGTATTGCTCGCTTAGAAAATACCAAAGCTCGTGTCGCGCCAATTCTCTATATGGAAGGTGCGTGTGGCGTTCGATTAAACGCTGATGATAAGGTCGCGGATATTTTCAAAAATGGCCGAGCATCAATTTCTTTAGGCTATATTGGCATTCACGAAACCATCAATGCACTGTATAAACAAGGGCATATTTTTGACGATGAACAACTACGCGAAAAAGGCATCGCAATTGTGCTTCGTTTAAGCGAAGCGGTCAAACAATGGCAGAAAGAAACGGATTATGCATTTAGCCTTTATTCCACACCAAGTGAAAACTTGTGCGATCGCTTCTGCCGTTTAGATACCAAACAATTTGGTGTCATTGAAGGCGTTACCGATAAAGGCTACTACACTAACAGCTATCACTTAGATGTAGAGAAAAAAGTGAATCCATACGATAAATTAGACTTTGAAATGCCTTATCCTGAATTAGCGAGTGGCGGCTTTATCTGTTATGGCGAATACCCTAACATTCAACATAACCTGAAAGCACTCGAAGATGTATGGGATTATAGCTATGATCGCGTGCCTTATTACGGCACCAACACGCCAATTGATGAATGTTACGAATGTGGTTTCACAGGAGAATTTAATTGCACAAGTAAAGGTTTTGTCTGCCCGAAATGCGGTAATCATGACAGTGCAAAAGTCTCTGTAACCCGACGGGTTTGTGGTTATCTCGGCAGCCCTGATGCTCGTCCATTCAATGCGGGCAAGCAGGAAGAAGTAAAACGTCGAGTAAAACACCTATAATGTCACGACATTGATTATGATAAAATAGCTCATCAAAAGTGAGCTATTTTTATTTCAATAAAGAAGGAAATACCATGCCAACACTTGCTCAGATTACCCAATCCATCATGCAAGATCCCGATAATCAATCCTTTACCGCAAAGAGTATCGAACCGCTTTTTGCCGCGCCAACTACCGCTCGTATTAATATTGTCGGACAAGCACCTGGAGTTAAAGCCCAAGAAAGTCGTTTATACTGGAATGATAAAAGCGGTGATCGCCTGCGTGAATGGCTGGGCGTGGATCGTGATACCTTTTATCACTCGGGTATGTTTGCAGTTATTCCAATGGATTTTTATTACCCAGGCAAAGGCAAATCGGGTGATTTACCGCCACGCAAAGGCTTTGCAGAAAAATGGCATGTGCCAATTTTAGCAAACTTACCCAATATCGAGCTCACCATTCTTATCGGGCAATATGCACAAAAATATTATTTACCAGAAAATGAGCTTAATGTGACTGAAACGGTTCGCCATTTCCGTGATTTTCTCCCTCACTTTCTCCCTCTCGTTCACCCTTCTCCACGCAACCAAATTTGGCTCAAGAAAAATCCATGGTTTGAACAAGAGATAGTTCCAACATTACAAAAGCAAGTGAAAGCGATTTTATCTCGTTAAACAAATATTCCACGAATAAAGTGCGGTCAAAAATCAGGAGGTTTTTGACCGCACTTTGCTTTAATACTAATCAATTTTTAGTATGCATTATTTTCTGGTTAATTACTCTTGTGCTACAATCAGCGGCCATAAAAAATATAAGGAAAAATATGCAATCAATACCTGTTACCAAGTCTCAACGAAAAGCATGGAATAAACAAACTATTATATTCCTTTCTGATGTCGTGCTCTTTTTTATTTTACTTAATACCCTTCCTTTTGAACCTGCGGCAAATAAAGGATTATCTTTACTCGCATTTGTAGCCATTTTATGGCTTACCGAAGCCGTCAGTGTAACGATCACTGCATTGTTCGTGCCCATTTTATCTGTCCTGTTAGGATTGGCTAATAGTCGTGAAGCGCTTGTTGCCTTTGCGGATCCGACCATTTTCTTATTCTTTGGTGGTTTTGCCCTTGCTACTGCATTAAATGTGCAAAAAATTGACAAAATGATTTCGAATAAAATCATGCAATTAGCGAAAGGTCGTCTCTTTGTTGCGGTGCTTTACCTCTTCTTAGCAACGGCATTTTTATCCATGTGGATGAGTAATACCGCTACTGCGGCGATGATGATCCCGCTTTCAATGACCATTTTAAGTCAGTTAGACCGTAATAAAGATCATAATACTTATGTATTCGTGTTATTAGGGATTGCCTATAGTGCCACCATTGGAGGAATGGGAACACTCGTAGGAAGCCCACCTAATGCCATAGCCGCCTCTCAACTTCATTTAGGTTTTGCTGACTGGTTAATGTATGGCACGCCAGTGATGTTAATTTTATTCCCGCTTATTATTGGTTGGTTATATCTTGTATTTAAACCCAAATTAGGCCTTCATTTTGCTGCTGAATTTGAAAAAATTCACATGACCAAACAACGTGTTTTAACGTTGATTATTTTTATCACCGTAGCGATTCTTTGGATTTTTGGTGGGTACCTCAACCCAATTATTTCTCAATCATTGGGTTTACCAAAACCAATTGGCAGTTTTGACAGTATGGTTGCACTCTCCGCTGCGATTGTCATTTGTGTAACCGGGATCGCAAGTTGGAAAGAAGTACAAGAAAATACAGAATGGGGTGTACTGTTCCTTTTTGGTGGCGGTTTAACCTTAAGCTCAGTATTGACTCAATCTGGCGCAAGCAAAATCATGGCAGATGGCATTGTCTTCATCATTGAAGGAGGCCACTACTATGTGATGGCATTAATTATTGCAGCCTTTATTGTCTGCTTGACTGAATTTACATCAAACACAGCAAGCGCAGCCTTACTCGTCCCAATCTTTATTTCTATCGCACAAGCCCTGAATATACCACCGCTTGGTTTTGCGATGATTATCGGCCTAGGGGCATCTTGTGCCTTTATGATGCCGGTCGGTACACCACCGAATGCGATTGTGTACTCAACAGGTTTTGTTAAACAATCAGAAATGATCCGCGTGGGTAAATTTATTGATTTAACCTGTATGGTCATTATTGCAACCATTGCTTATCTGTTCTGGATGTAGCCTTTAAATTAAACAAGTGCGGTTGAAAATAACGTAATTTTTTAACCGCACTTTTTTTATTTTCTTTACGCAAACGTTTGCGGTGAATAAAAATTAACGTATAATTCGCACAATTTTTTTCTACTTAAGGGAACCTAATGAATAACAATCTACTTTATACCGTGGAAGACAAACCACCTTTCGGATTAAGTTTACTCCTTGCGGCACAACATTTACTTGCCGCACTTGGGGGAATTATTGCCGTACCATTGGTCATTGGTAACGTCTTAAAATTACCTACCGAAGATACCATTACGCTAGTGAATGCTGCACTGCTAATTTCTGGTGTAGTGACCGTTATCCAATGTAAAGGCTTGGGGCCTATTGGTATTCGTTTGCCAAGTGTGATGGGAACCAGTTTTACTTTTGTTGCTGCTGCACTTGCCATTGGTTTTAGCAAATATGGCATCGCCGGTATTTTAGGTTCTTCTCTCATTGGTTCCTTAGTGATGATTATCGGCAGTTTCTTCATGCCCTATATTCGCAAATTGTTCCCACCACTTGTGACGGGGACTGTCGTCATGATGATCGGCTTAAGCCTCATTCCTGTTGCCGTTGACTGGTTCGCAGGTGGTCAACGTGGTAATGCAAATTATGCGACGCCAGAAAATTTAATGATGGCGAGCTTTGTATTAGTGATCGTGGTAGCCCTCGTACAATGGGGTAAAGGGATTTTCTCTGCAGCCGCCATCGTTATTGGGATGATGACTGGTTATATCGTTTGTTTAGCCATGGGCTGGGTAAGCTTTGAAGGTGTAAAACAAGCACAAACTTTCGCGATTCCACAACCACTACACTTTGGTTTAGCTTTCCCAATTTCTGGTATTATCGGCATGTCTATTGCTTATTTAGTGACAATCGTTGAATCAAGCGGTAACTTCTTAGCGCTAGGTAACGCAACCAAAACCGAAATCACAGGCAGACATTTACGCGGCGGGGTTTTAGCTGATGGTTTAGGATCTACCCTAGCTGCCATTATGTCCACCACGCCATTCTCTTCATTCTCACAAAATATCGGCGTGATTTCCTTAACTGGTGTAGCAAGCCGCCACGTGGTTGCGCTAACCGGTGTGCTTCTAGCACTAGCGGGCTTATTCCCTGTATTCGGTGCATTAATTGTTTCAATTCCATTGCCTGTATTAGGCGGTGCAGGCTTAATGATGTTTGCAATGATTATCGCTGCGGGTATCCAAATGTTGGATAAAGTCGCACGTAGCAAACGTAATGGTTTAATCATCGCCATTTCTATTGGCTGTGGCTTAGCGGTGACAACTCGTCCAGAATTGCTTGATAAATTACCGCACTTTTTCAAAGAAGTGCTTGGTTCAGGCATTACTGTTGGCTCATTACTTGCCTTAATTCTTAACCTTGTGCTTCCAGAAGATAAAGTGGAAGAAACAAAAGAATAAAAATAGATAACGAATAAGGGCAGACTAACACTGCCCTTTTCTTTTCCTGTAAAACATTTCTAAAACTGACCGCACTTTGTTAAAATCAAGCATCATTTTCCATTTATGAAGGAATAAAAATGGCAGATTTACCTTTCTTCGTTGAGCTCAACGAACAAAATCTAACTGAAACGTTGCAACGTTCCGTCGAAACCCCGCTTGTCATTAACTTTTATGCACCAAGCCATAAAGAATCAGCTGATTTTGCAAAAGTCTTACAACGTGTTGCAGAACAATACAAAGGACAATTTATCCTCGGCTTAGTGAATTGTGAGACTGAGCAAATGATCGCTGCACAATTTCGCATTCAAGCGTTACCAACGACCTATCTTTTCAAAGAGGCTCAAGCATTAGATGCGTTCCCTGGTGCATTAGATGAAGCCAGCTTATTGCAACGTTTGAGTGCCATTTTGCCAAAAGAAGAAGATTTAAAATTCCAAAAAGCCTTGGATTTTTTACAAGTGGAAGATTACGACTCTGCTCTTCCATTACTGAAAGAAGCCTGGGAGCTTTCAGATAAGAAAAACAGCGATGTCGCATTACTTTATGCGGAAACCTATATCGCCATGAAAAAAACGGAGCATGCGGCAGATATTTTAGCGCAAATTCCGATTCAGGATCGCGACAGCCGTTGGCATGGCTTACAAGCGCAGATTGAGCTTTTAATTAAAGCGGCTGATACACCAGAAATTCAGCAATTACAAGCGGATTATGCGAAAAATCCAACCCCTGAAATTGCGTTGAAATTAGCAGTTCAGCTACATCAAGCCAATCGAAACGAAGAAGCATTGGACTTATTATTTAGCATTCTTAAACAAGATCTTTCTGCAGAAAATGGTGAAGTGAAACAACAGTTTTTATCTATTTTATCAGCCATTGGCAATGCAGATCCTATCACCAATAAATATCGCCGATTGCTGTATTCATTGCTTTACTAATACGATCAACTATTTTTTTATGCATGAAGGCTTTATAATGGACGAATTCCAAAAGCCTCATGCTTTATTTTATAAACAAAGGATTATTTATGTCAGACGTTAAACACAGCAAATTATTAATTTTAGGTTCAGGCCCTGCAGGTTATACCGCCGCTATTTATGCCGCTCGCGCAAACTTAAAACCTGTTTTAGTGACCGGTCTTCAACAAGGTGGCCAACTTACTACTACGGATGAAATTGAAAATTGGCCTGGTGATTTTGAAATGACCACGGGTCCAGGTTTAATGCAACGTATGTTGCAACACGCTGAAAAATTTGAAACGGAAATCGTGTTTGATCACATTAATAAAGTCGATTTATCTTCTCGCCCATTCAAACTTTATGGCGATATGCAAACCTTCACATGTGATGCATTAATCATCGCAACAGGGGCATCTGCACGTTATATCGGATTAGAATCTGAAACCGCTTATAAAGGCCGCGGCGTTTCAGCTTGTGCAACCTGTGATGGTTTCTTCTATCGCAATAAACCGGTTGCTGTTGTGGGTGGCGGAAATACTGCAGTTGAAGAAGCACTTTACTTAGCCAATATTGCTTCTGAAGTGCACTTAATCCACCGTCGCGATAGTTTCCGCGCAGAAAAGATCTTAATCGATCGCTTATACAAAAAAGTCGAAGAAGGCAAAATCGTGCTTCATACTGACCGCACTTTGAATGAAGTATTAGGCGATAACATGGGCGTAACTGGTGTACGTTTAGAAAACGTGAAAACTGGCGAAAAAGAAGACGTGAAATTAGATGGTTTATTTATTGCTATCGGTCATGCACCAAACACTGAAATCTTCCAAGGCCAGCTTGAACTTAATAACGGTTATATCGTCGTTAAATCAGGTCTTGAAGGCAATGCGACAGCGACCTCTGTGGAAGGCGTATTTGCGGCAGGTGATGTGATGGATCACAACTATCGCCAAGCGATTACTTCAGCAGGAACAGGCTGTATGGCTGCATTAGATGCTGAACGTTATTTAGATGCACAAGAATAAATAAATTTCCTTATTTATTTTCCCCCTCTTTAGCCAAGAGGGGTTAAGGGAGATTTTAAAGAATCAATTCTGTATCAATAAACTCGCCTTCAAACTCCCTCTCAATAGAGAGGGAGAACTTTTTAAATACTAACTCTACAAATCTATGGACAAACTTCGCCAAAAATATTTACAAAAATGGCTTCGTGCGCAGCAACAACCTGTTAAAAAATTAATGCGCACCAATATTGCCCTTGCCACACTTTCTTCCTTAATTCTTGTGGCTCAAACCTATTTTCTTGCGACATTGCTCGACAAGCTCATTATGCAACATGTCGATCGCGCTGAACTGGTTCCATATTTTATTGCATTAATCATGGCTTTTGCTTTGCGTGCGGTTATTTTATGGCTACGCGAAAAAATTGGCTTTAAAGCAGGTCGATTACTGCGCAATCACATGCGTCAAAAGATCTTAGACAAAATCCATCAAGTGGGACCTGCGACCATCAATAATAAACCAGCCGGTAGCTGGGCAAGTATCATGCTTGAACAAGTGGAAAATCTGCATAATTTCTATGCGCGATTTTTACCACAACAAAGTTTATCGGCTATTGTACCAATGGTGATTTTAATTGCCGTATTCCCACTCAACTGGGCCGCTGGATTGATTTTGATGGTTACTGCACCACTTGTGCCAATTTTTATGATTCTGGTAGGGATTGCAGCGGCAGATAGCAGCCAAAAAAATATGGCTACCCTTTCTCGCTTGAGTGCACAATTCTTGGATCGCTTACGCGGTTTAGAAACCTTGCGTCTTTTTAACCGCACTTCAGAACAAACTCAACATATTGAAAACACAACGGAAGACTTCCGTGAAACGACCATGACAGTACTTAAAATGGCGTTTCTCTCTTCTGCCGTGTTAGAGTTTTTCACCTCCATTTCCATTGCTTTAATGGCGGTGTATTTTGGTTTTAGCTATTTAGGCCAAGTCGAATTTGGCACTTATGGCACCACGCTGACCTTATTTACTGGCTTTTTCTGCTTAATTCTGGCACCAGAGTTTTATCAACCATTGCGAGATCTAGGTACTTACTATCACGATCGTGCAGCCGGCATTGGTGCTGCTGATGCCATTGTAGATTTCTTAGAGGCAGATTATTTAATTGCGCATCAAGGCAATGAACAAATTCCAGCACAAAGTGCGGTCGAAATTCAGGCTGAAAATTTAGTAGCGCTTTCGCCACAAGGCCAACCATTAACGAAGCCTCTTTCATTCCATATTCCGAAAGAAAGCCATATTGCCCTTGTGGGCCAAAGTGGTGCAGGAAAAACCTCTTTAATCAATGTATTACTCGGTTTCTTACCTTATGAAGGCAGCTTAAAAATTAATGGTGTTGAACTGAATCAAAGCCGTTTAAGCGACTGGCGCAAACAAATTGCGTGGGTAGGTCAAAACCCATTACTACTACAAGGTAGCATCAAAGAAAATCTACTTTTAGGTGATATTCAAGCAACTGATGCTCAAATTGAGCAAGCCTTGATTTCCGCTCAAGCGAAAGAATTTACCGATAAATTAGGCTTGGATAGCGAAATTAAAGATGGTGGGATAGGGGTATCCGTAGGCCAAGCGCAACGCTTAGCGATCGCTCGCGCTTTACTACGCAAAGGCAATTTATTATTACTCGATGAGCCAACGGCTAGCCTAGATGCTCAATCTGAAAATCTGGTACTTGCTGCCCTTGCAGAAATGAGCCATAACCAAACCACCTTAATGATTACACACCGTATTGAAGATCTGAAACAATGCGACAATATTTTAGTGATGCAAGAAGGTAAAATTGTTCAACAAGGAAATTTCAACCAATTAAAAGATCAAGGCTTCTTTGCCGAATTATTGGCTCAACGAAAAGAGGATATTCAATAATGCGTGCCTTACTTCCCTTTTTACGTTTATTTAAATTCGCCAAGTTGCCTTTATTTTTAGGCTTGGTTTTAATGATCACGGGTCTAGCCTCCAGCATTGGCTTACTGACCACATCGGGTTGGTTTTTAGCCGCAACAGCTATTGCAGGTCTTGGCACGTTATTTAATTTCTTCTACCCTTCTGCTTCTGTACGTGGGCTTGCTATTAGCCGTACCCTTTTCCGTTATTTCGAAAAGTTGGTCACGCACGATGCGACTTTCCGCATCTTGGCTAAATTACGGGTACAGGTTTTTGAGAAGATTATCCCCTTAAGCCCTGCGGTGTTAAATCGCTACCGTAACAGCGATTTATTAAACCGCTTAGTGTCTGATGTGGATACCCTCGATAGCCTTTACCTTCGCTTAATTGCGCCATTTATTACGGCCATTTTTGTGATTCTAGCCATGTGTATTGGTCTAAGCTTCGTCAATGCACCTTTAGCCTTAGGTCTAGGTGTGAGCCTGCTTTTATTGGTATTGGTTATTCCAACCGTTTTCTACCAACTGGGTAAAAAATTTGGTGATAAACTCGTGCATTCACGTGCACTTTACCGCACACAATTCTTAGAATTTATCCAAGCACAAGCTGAATTATTACTCTTTAATGCTGAAGATAAATTAAAAGATAACATGGCAAAAACCGAAGCTAACTGGCAAGCAGACCAGCAAAAAGAAGCTAATTTAAGCGGATTTTCAACCGCCCTTTCACTCTTTTTAAATGGTTTGATTATTGCCGCAATGTTGTGGTTTAGCTCACAAGCGGAGTTTGGTAACGATGAATATCGTATGGCGTTTATTGCGCTCTTCACTTTTGCCGCTTTAGGCTCATTTGAAATCTTAATGCCATTAGGTTCAGCATTCTTACATATCGGGCAAGTGATTGCGTCAGCTGAACGCGTGACAGATATTATCGAACAACAACCATTAGTAGCTTTTAATGGCAAAGCGGAGTTCGATCAAAACGCCACAACATTAATTGAAGCAGAAGATCTTTCTTTTACTTATCCTGAACGTCAAAATCGTGCTTTAGAAAACCTGAATTTAACCATTCAAAAAGGCCAAAAAGTTGCGATTCTAGGTAAAACAGGTAGCGGAAAATCCACGTTATTACAGCTTTTAGTGCGTAATTATGATGCTAATCAAGGAGATTTATTCCTTGCTGGCAAGCCAATTGCTGATTATACAGAAGACACATTACGCAGCCAATTCTGCTTTTTAACACAACGTGTTCATGTATTTAGCGATACACTTCGTCAAAATCTGCAATTTGCAAGTGCGGTCAATATTTCAGATGAAAAAATGATCGAGGTGTTAAATCAAGTGGGTTTAGGAAAGTTGTTGGAACAAGAACAAGGTTTAGATATTTGGCTAGGTGATGGTGGTCGTCCACTTTCTGGTGGAGAACAACGTCGTTTGGGCTTAGCGCGTATTTTGCTTAATGATGCGCCAATTTTATTATTAGATGAGCCAACTGAAGGTTTAGATCGCGAAACTGAACGACAAATTCTGCGTTTAATTCTTGCCCATGCTGAAAATAAAACCTTAATTATGGTAACTCACCGCTTAACGGCGATTGAGCAATTTGATGAGCTTTGTGTGATTGATGAAGCGAAGCTAATTGAAAAAGGCACTTATTCAGAATTATTGCAATTAGAAAAAGGGTTCTTCAAACAATTAGTGGAGCGTGTGTAAAACAAGGAAGGATAAGTTGGGTGGAAATCTTCCCAGCTTATTCTCGGCACACAGAAATTCCGACTTTGGCTGCTTTCTTCCGAACCTGACCGAGTAAACCGGACACCGTTGCGAGAGACCGAGAAGATTTCCATTGATATCGCAATGCGATTAGGTGGGCTATTATGCAAGAATTGCCCCTGTATTGCAAAGGTTAATTTATCAATTCAGTGAATTTGACGAGAAAATCAACCGCACTTTTAAGGTAAAACCATGAACTATCTCCAATACTACCCTACCGATGTTGTAAATGGCGAAGGTACACGTTGTACCCTTTTCGTTAGCGGTTGTACGCATGGTTGCCGTGGTTGCTACAACCAAAAGAGTTGGTCTTTTGATAATGGCGTATTATTTGATGAAGCGATGGAACAACAAATCATCAATGATTTAAAAGATACGCGCATTAAACGTCAAGGGCTCACGCTTTCTGGTGGGGATCCGATGCATCCTCGTAATGTTGAAGCCCTACTTCCTTTTGTACAACGTGTAAAAAAAGAATGTCCAGATAAGGATATTTGGGTATGGACGGGATATAAACTGGATGAACTTGATGATTATCAACGTCAAATGTTGCCTTATATTGACGTGCTCATTGATGGAAAATTTATACAAGAACAGGCTGACCCAAGCTTGGTTTGGCGTGGTTCAGCCAATCAAGTGATTTATCGTTTTAAGGTTTAACCAAATAAGGTTAAGCTATTCTGCCAAGCCGTTTCTTTGATCACTTCAGCATTTTCACTTCTTAAACTACATAAAGCGTCAAAGGTGTGAACAATCCGCTCTGGTCGGTTAGGTTGCCCTTGAAAGCCAAATACGGGCATATCTGGTGTATCCGTTTCTAACACCAATGCCTCTAATGGTAACTTGGCAATCGCTTGACGCGTTTTATTCGCGCGTTCATAAGTAATTGTGCCGCCTACGCCAATTTTATAGCCTAAATCCACAAATCTTTTTGCTTGCTCATAACTTCCTGAAAAACCATGCACGACACCACATTTTGGCAAATTGGCTTGTTTTAAAAAGCGGAATAATTGCTCGTGGGATTTTCGACTATGTAAATTAACCGACAGATTGTACTTCTTCGCTAAATAAAGCTGGCTCTCCAAAAAGAGCTGTTGCTTTTGCCATAATTCATCCATCAATAACTCTGGAATCGCACACTCTAAACCAATTTCTGCTACGGCTGTACAATTTTGATCACGTACAGATAACGCCGCATCCAATTTCTCTAAATCATGCTCTTGATGTTCTTTGATATAAAGAGGGTGTAACCCAAGTCCACAATAAAGATGCTCAGGGAAAAGTGCGGTCATATTTTGGATTGTTTTAAAATCCGATTCTTTTACCGCCACAATCAAGATTTTCTGCACATCAGCTTGCTTAGCGTTCTCTACGAGCTGAGCTAATGGCTCTCCCGTGTCATGATGAAGATAATCGAGGTGGGTATGAGTATCGAAGAAAGGCATAACGTTATTTCACTTAAGAAAAAAGGTGTGTAGATTACGCATCCACACACCGAATTAATTATTCAACAGAAACGGATGTAATCACCACATCTTCGGTCGGAACATCTTGGTGGAAGCCTTTATTACCGGTTTTTACTTTTTTGATTTTATCAACCACATCCATGCCTTCAACCACTTCACCGAATACGGCATAGCCCCATTCTTGTACCACTTCACGGCCAAACATCTCTTTTGAACGGTAGTTTAAGAAGTCATTATCTGCCACGTTAATGAAGAATTGTGCCGTTGCAGAATGTGGATCAGAGGTACGCGCCATGGCGATTGTGCCACGTTTGTTACTTAAACGATTGTTAGCTTCATTTTGGATCGGTGCGTTTGTTGCTTTTTCACGCATTCCGCTTTCCATACCACCGCCTTGAATCATAAATCCATCAATAACACGATGAAAAATTGTGTTATTATAGAAACCGTTTTTACAATAGTTTAAAAAGTTTTCTGCAGTGATTGGCGCTTTATCAAAATCAAGTTTAATTTTAATATCGCCAAAATTTGTGTGTAATGTAACCATTTTGTTTTCCTCTTGAAAATTAAGGCATTCATTATTCCACAAATGGCGAGAAAGTGCCACAAGGAGCAGAAAAAGTACGGTCGTTTTCCAACTAGTTTTAAGAGAAAAAATATGTTAAAGATTTTTAATACCCTCACTCGTGAAAAAGAAGTGTTCAAACCTATCCATAAAGGAAAAGTGGGTATGTATGTGTGCGGCGTGACCGTTTACGATTTATGCCATATTGGCCATGGTCGTACCTTTGTATGTTTTGATGTGATTGCCCGCTATTTACGTTCTTTAGGTTACGATTTAACTTATGTGCGTAATATCACTGATGTGGACGATAAAATCATTAAACGTGCATTAGAAAACAAAGAAACCTGCGATCAACTTGTAGATCGCATGGTGCAAGAAATGTATAAAGATTTTGATGCGTTAAACGTACTACGTCCAGATTTTGAGCCTCGTGCGACGCATCATATCCCTGAAATTATTGAGATTGTGGAAAAACTGATTGCACGTGGTCATGCTTATGTTGCAGACAATGGTGATGTCATGTTTGACGTGGAAAGCTTTAAAGAATACGGCAAATTATCGCGCCAAGATCTTGACCAATTACAAGCCGGTGCACGTATTGAAATTAATGAAATCAAGAAAAATCCAATGGATTTCGTGCTTTGGAAAATGTCGAAAGAAAACGAACCAAGCTGGCCATCGCCATGGGGTGCTGGTCGTCCAGGTTGGCACATTGAATGTTCAGCGATGAACTGTAAACAACTTGGTGAACATTTTGATATTCACGGCGGTGGTTCTGATTTAATGTTCCCGCACCACGAAAATGAAATTGCGCAATCTTGCTGTGCTCATGGTGGTCAATATGTGAATTATTGGATCCATTCTGGCATGATCATGGTAGATAAAGAAAAAATGTCGAAATCCCTCGGCAACTTCTTCACTATTCGTGATGTATTAAACCACTACAATGCAGAAGCGGTGCGTTATTTCTTACTAACAGCACACTATCGCAGCCAGCTCAACTACAGTGAAGAAAACCTGAATTTAGCACAAGGTGCATTAGAACGTTTGTACACCGCTTTACGTGGCACCGATCAAAGTGCGGTTGCTTTTGGTGGTGAAAATTTTGTGGAAGCCTTCCGTGAGGCAATGGATGATGATTTCAATACACCGAATGCCCTTTCTGTCTTATTTGAAATGGCGCGTGAAATCAATAAATTGAAAACTGAAGATGCAGAAAAAGCCAATGGTCTTGCTGCTCGTTTACGTGAATTAGCGGGTATCTTAGGTTTACTTCAACAAGATCCAGAAAAATTCTTACAAGCTGGTTCTGACGATGATGAAGTCGCAAAAATTGAAGCGCTTATCAAACAACGAAACGAAGCCCGTGCCGCTAAAGATTGGACTGCAGCAGATGCGGCACGTAATGAACTTACGGCAATGGGTATCGTGTTAGAAGATGGCGCCAACGGCACGACGTGGCGTAAACAATAATCTCGCAATTTTTCACATCAATTTTCCATTTTTTCAAACTCAAGGTGTAGCTATTCCGCTCAACCTTCATTCAGGTAACTCAAAGTATGAGTCGCCTAGGTAACTGTTGGGATAATGCTCCAATGGAGCGTTGGTTCCGCAGCTTTAAATATGAATGGATGCAAGAGGGCGACTATATAACCTTGGGGCAAGCGATGGACGATGATTTCAATACGCCGAACGCTCTTTCTGTCTTATTTGAAATGGCTCGTGAAATCAATAAATTGAAAACTGAAGATACAGAAAAAGCCAATGGTCTTGCTGCTCGTTTACGTGAATTAGCGGGTATCTTAGGTTTACTTCAACAAGATCCAGAAAAATTCTTACAAGCGGGCTCTGACGATGATGAAGTCGCAAAAATTGAAGCGCTCATCAAACAACGCAACGAAGCGCGTGCTGCTAAAGATTGGGCTGCTGCAGATGCGGCTCGTAATGAACTCACTGCAATGGGAATTGTGTTAGAAGACGGCCCTAACGGCACGACGTGGCGTAAACAATAATCTCACTTTGATACAAAAACTGCGGTCAAATTGACCGCAGTTTTTCTTTTAAGAAGAAAGCATTACATTTTCGGTTTTTCCATTGTTTTTGCTTTTTTCTTCATTTCTTTTGCTTTCATTTCTTTTGTTTTCATATCATCAGATTTCATTCCTTCTGATTTCATATTATCCATTTTCATGTCGTGAGATTTCATATCATGAGATTTCATCATCCCATCAGATGCCATTTTGTCATTTTGCATTGGCATAGCGTCTTTTGTCATCGGCATGGAATCTTTTGTCATCGGCATGGAATCTTTTGCCATCGACATTTCATTAGATTTCATATCGGTCGCATAAAGACTGGTTGCGAAGAAAAGTGCAGCAATAGCAGTAAAGGTTGTTTTTGAAGTAATATTTTTCATTTTGAATCTTCCTTAATTTGTGAATAATTAGCATTGGATGGAAAGGTTTCCCCTTTCATTATCATTAGACGAATGAGAAATCTATTTCTTACACTTTTTTCAAGGAAAAAATATGGAAACTGGAATTTCCAATAAAGACTTGGCTCAAATTAGAGAGCAAATGCTGAAATTTGCCACATTACAGGTGGGCGATTCTGTATTAGCTGAAGATTTGGTGCAAGAGAGTTTTTTAAGTGCATTTAACCATCTTGAGCAATTTAAACGACAAGCGGCATTTAAGACCTGGGTCTTTGCTATCTTAAAAAATAAAATCATTGATTTTCTTCGCCAGAAAGGCAAATTAGTGCTAGAAACCGAAATTGAAGATGAAGAACAAACTAATCATTTCTTTGATGAAGGGGGCCACTGGAAAGCTGAACATTCTCCACTCGATCTCGAACTGAGCGAAAGTGCGGTCTATTCTGAAGAATTCTGGCTGATTTTTGAAACTTGCTTAACTTGCCTGCCAACCAAACAAGCCAAGATTTTTATGATGAGAGAGTTTTTGGAATTATCTTCCGAAGAAATTTGCCAAGAAAATCAACTAAGCATAAGTAACTTGCACACGACACTCTATCGTGCTCGCTTACAACTTCAAAACTGCTTATCTCATAAACTTTAAGGAGTGATTTTATGAAATGTCGCCAAGCGACTCGACTCATTTCAGATGCGCAAGAACGCTCATTAATGACTAAAGAAAAAATTGGGCTCAATTTGCATCTTGCCATCTGTACACATTGCCGTAAATTTCAACGAAATTGTGGCACATTGAGAAAATTAATGAAGGATTTCAAAGGATAAAAAAGCGGAAGAGAACTTCCGCTTATTACTCTATTACTTCGCCATTAATGCTGTTGCACGTGAAATCACTTCTTTGACTTCATCATCCGTCAATTTACCTTCTTTCACAAATTGCACCTTGCCGGTTTTATCAAGCAAAATAATCACGCTGTCTTTTTCACGTAATCCCCACGCATTTTTAACCGCACTTTTATCATCTAAAATCACTTGGCTATGGGCATTTTCTTTTTTGCCTTTTTCTGCGCTACTTTTCACAAACATACCCGTGCCCACAACGGCATCATCAGCATTAATAATGGTCGTGGTTTGATATTTGGCTTGGTTAAAATGAGCTGCTTTGATGGCTTCGATCATCGCTTGATTTTTCTCTTTTGCCGCACTTCTGCCTGCAATATGCTGAATCACACGGACTTTGCCAGGTAATGCCGTTGAGCTCCACGATTTATACGCTACATCATTGCCATTTAAAGTGATTTCGCCTTTATCCGAAACCGTTACATTGGCTAAAAGTTGATTAGGTTGAATATTGTGAGCGAATGTATTGGCTGAGATTAAACTCCCCATCACAGCGCTCAAAAGCATGATTTTTTTCATAAATACCTCATAAATTCCGTGAAATGCCCATTTTTTGGCGAATAGTCACTTTTTTGTTATACTCCGTGCGCATTATACTTTGCTTAAATCAGATAAAGAAGGAAAAAGAAATGGATCAAATGCCAGCTTGCCCAAAATGTAAAGGTGAATATGTTTATCACGATTCTGTGAATTTTGTTTGCCCTGATTGCGGTAATGAATGGAATGGTAACGAAGCAGTTGAAGCCGATGAAGATCAACTGATTGTTAAAGACAGCAACGGTAATTTATTAGCCGATGGTGATGATGTACTTTTGATTAAAGATTTAAAATTAAAAGGTTCATCTGAAGTGTTGAAGAAAGGCACGAAATTCAAAAATATCCGTTTAGTTAACGGAGATCACAACGTCGATTGTGGCAAAATCATGTTGAAATCAGAGTTCTTGAAAAAAGCTTAAGAATTCTCAATAAAAAGAGCGGTCGATTTTAACGTTATTTTAAATCGACCGCTCTTTTTTTATTTTCATTATACCTTCGCAGGCTTCACAATTTCACTTGGATAACAACCAAGCACTTTCAGATAATTACTGAACTGCTTAAGCTCTTCCAAGGCAATTTGGGTATCTGGATGATGAATGTTTCCTTCAATCTCCAAATAGAACATTTCTTCCCAAGGTTTGCCATAAATAGGGCGCGATTCAAGCTTAGTCATATTGATACCGTGCTTTTTAAACACAAGTAAGGCGTCCACTAAAGAACCCGCTTGTTGCGATGTGGTCATCAACAATAAGGTTTTCGTGTGGATTTGCGGTGAAACTTCACGTGCTTGTTTGGCTACGACAATGAAACGAGTAATGTTGTTTTCTTGGTTGGCAATATTATGTTTTAACACATGTAAGCCGTAAAGCTTGCCACCATCTTCATTACCTAATGCCGCAATATTCGGTTTATTCAAGCTTGCCACGAGCTGCATTGCATGAGAGCTACTTTCGCAGAACTCAATATGCACGCGATCAAGACTTTGAATAAATTGACTGCACTGCTGAATCACTTGTGGATGGCTATAAAGCGTATCAATTTTGCTTAAATCATCTTGCTCATTCACTAAAACACAGTGCTTGATAGGATAAGCCAACTCACCCACCAAAGATAAGGTGGTATGTTGAAGCAAATCATAAACCTCATTAATTGCACCTGATGTGGTGTTTTCTAAAGGAAGTACGCCATAATCAGCTTCTCCGCTTTCAACTTTTTCAAAAATTTGAGCAAAGGAATCGCAACTGATTTCAGCAAACTGCTGATTATAACGAGCCGCATAATTACGCGCAGCCAAATTAGAGTAAGAACCACGCTTGCCTAAGAAAGCAATATGTAACGTTTCTTCTCGTTGCTCATTGAGCTTTTTCTGCAAATATACTTGTTGTGTTAATACAGAATCTTCAATGATTTTTTGGAAGACTGACGTAATATACTGTGGTTCAAGCTGATAATTTTGACTTTCAGCAAATTGCACAAGCTCTTGTAAGAGCTGTTGCTCACGCTCTAAATCACGCAACGCTTTTTGCGTCACTTCTTTGCTTCTCACTACATCATATGCCAGGCGATGACGCTCTGAAAGCAGCTTTAACAAGCTGCGATCAATTTGCGTAATTTGCTGACGAATTTCTGATAAATCTAATGCCATTTCATTCCTTATTTAAAGGTTACTTCATTATGAGGGATATATTTTTCAGCACTAATAGGTGAATTTTTCTCAAAAAATTCTTTTAAAACATCCGCATCAATAAAACCAGTGTTAACGAAAGTTGGATTTTTGGTCATAACCGGATAACCATCTCCACCTGCAGCATTATAGCTTGGTACAGAAATACGGTAAGTTTTATTTAAATCCAATGGTTTGCCTTGAATTTTCACATTTTCAACTTTCTTATCCGCACGATTTACTGTCATGCTGATACCTGAGTATTGTGCATAAGCACCAGAATCCACTTCTTTAAATGCCACCACATTTAAATAATCCAGTAATTCTTTACCGGTTAATTCAAAATAACTCACAATGTTACCAAATGGATGGATTTTTAAAATATCTTTATAAGTTACATCACCTTCTTGGATAGAATCACGAATACCACCTGAGTTCATGATACCAATGTCTGCTTTCGCTTTTTGACGTTGTGCTTCTGCAATTAAGTGACCAAGGTTAGTTTGTTCAAAACGAATAATGGTACGGTCGCCTTCTAACTTACCTTTTAGTTTACCCACTTTTTGGCTTAATAAAGCATCACCTTTATCTTGGTAAGATTTTAAAAGTTTTTCCATTTCTGGATCTTGTGGAATCTCTTCTGCGTAATTTACGTATTCCGTTTTACCGTCTTCTTTTTTCACTTTCTTCTTCAAGTTCACTGGAATTAATTGATAATTCACTAATTTTAATTCACCATTTTTGAACTCAAAGTCAGCTCGACCAACATATTTGCCCCATTCAAAGGCCTGCATAATCCAAGTACCATTTTGGAAATCTGGTTTACATGGCTGAGTAGGTTGATAATCTTTAATCCATACGCCTTTTTCATCCACGCAAATCGGATCATGGCTGTGACCACCGATAATCATATCGAATGCGCCTTTATCTAAATTACGTGCAAGACTTACATCACCTGGCGCATTTGAACCATGTTTCGCATCATAGTAATAGCCCATATGTGTTAAAGCAATTTTTACATCGGGCTTAACGGTTTCATTTAGCGCTTTTAATGTGGCTTTTGCTGCCGTTGTTGGATCTTCAAACTTCACATTATGAAGGTATTCTGGGTTACCTAATTTTGCGGTATCTTCGGTGGTTAAACCCACCACGGCAATTTTAAGATCTTGTTTATTTAAAATGGTATAAGGCTTAACTAAGGTTTTACCTGTTTTGGTATTAATGACGTTTGCTGATAAGAATGGGAAGTTCGCCCATTTTTCTTGCATATCAAGAATTTGTAATGGATTATCAAACTCGTGATTACCTAATACAGTAGCTTCATAGCCCATCGCATTCATTGCTTTAATATCAGGTTCTGCTGTTTGCATATCTGACTCAGGTACACCAGTATTAAAATCACCTGCATTTAATAAAACGAGTGAGCCACCTTTTTGCTCCACTTCAGCTTTTACGCGATTAACAATTGTTTTGTGTGCAGGAAAGCCATATTCACCTTTTGCATTCGGCCAAAAATGTCCGTGCGTATCGTTGGTGTGCAATATGGTAAATTGATAGGTTTTATCTTGTTCATATGCCATTGCCGCAGAAGTTGCTAGCACAAGAGGAAGCACGGTAAATAATTTTTTCATAATAAAAAACACCTCTATTTTTGACCGCTCTTTACCTTCGCAGAAAACAAAAATAACAGAGCAAGATAGGAAATAAAAAAGCTATACTCCCGAAAGAAGTATAGCTTTTCAACAAAACATTGTTAGATGAGTACCTGCGCAGGCGCAACATAACCTTGTGGAACTTGTTTCTTATCTTCAAAGGTAACAAATTCCCACGCTTCCTGATCGGCAAGTACAGCACGGAGTAGCTTGTTATTTAAACCATGACCAGATTTATAAGCTTTAAAATCACCGATGATGTTATAGCCACACATATAAAGATCGCCAATCGCATCAAGCATCTTGTGACGAACTAATTCATCTCTAAAACGTAATCCATCTTCATTTAAGATACGGTAATCATCTAATACGATGGCATTATCTAAGCTGCCACCTAGCGCAAGACCTTGAGATTGAAGATACTCAATATCTTTCATGAAACCAAAGGTTCTTGCACGACTAATTTGATGTACGAATGCCTGTGCTGAGAAATCCATCACGTAATTGCGTACATTTTTACTAATCGCAGGATGATCAAAGTCGATTGTGAAATCTAAACGGAAACCATTATAAGGTTTGAATTCTGCCCATTTGTCACCGTCTTCTACTCGTACATTTTTCTTAATACGAATAAATTTCTTCGGTGCATTTTGTTCTTCAATACCTGCGTCTAAGAGCAAGTAAATGAATGGGCTTGCACTACCGTCCATGATTGGAATTTCAGGCGCATCAACTTCAATAATAATATTATCGATACCTAAACCTGCTAATGCTGCGTTTAAGTGTTCTACGGTTGAAACACGCACACCTTGTTCATTCACAAGTGCAGTACAAAGCATCGTATCACGCACTGAATCAGCATTCGCAGGGAAAGTCACCGGCGGATTAAGATCGGTACGGCAGTAAATTACACCAGTATTCGGCATAGCTGGACGCAACGTTAACGTTACTTTTTTGCCGCTATGTAAGCCTACACCTGTTACTTTAATGCTTTGTTTTAATGTTCTTTGTTTAATCATCTCTTTTACCTTATTGCTTCACAACAAGATTACTTCTACTCTTATTTCTCATCACGACCAAATGATGCCGGATTAAAGAAATTAGGATTATTTCTTAACTGTTCTAAACGGCTTGGATCAAGCGGTTTATTTAAGTTACCGTATTGCGGATTTTGTTCCTGTGCTGGTTCTGGTTGTGGATTATGTCTTAATGCATCTAAACCATGTAAACCAACTGGCGGTTGAGGTTGAATCGTTTCTTGCGCTACAGGCTGTTGAACTGGGGCTTGTTGTACTGCTGCTTGAGGACGAGCAATTACGACTGGCTCAGCCGCAACAACATCACCTAAACCTGTTGCAACGATCGTGACACGAATTTCATTGCTCATTTCAGGGACTAAACTGGTACCCACAACGATAGTCGCGTCTTCTGATGCAAAGCTACCTACTGTGTCACCCACCACGTTAAATTCGTCAAAGCCGAGATCCATACCTGAGGTAATATTAACAAGAATACCTTTAGCATTAGAAAGATCGACTTTCTCTAATAAATCATTTTTAATTGCAAGACGCGCAGCTTCTTCTGCACGACCTGCACCTGGTTCACTTTGAGCTGAACCGAAACCAATCATTGCTTGGCCCATTTCCGACATAACGGTTCTTACGTCTGCAAAGTCCACGTTGATTAAACCTGGAGACGTAATCATATCGGAGATGCCCATAACAGAGTTACGTAATACGTCGTTTGCAGCAGCAAAAGCATCAATTAAGGTTGCATTTTTAGGGAGAACTTTTTGGATTTGTTGGTTAGGAATAATGATCATTGAATCCACATATTGTGAAAGATCTTTAATCCCTAATTCAGCAAATTGCATACGTTTTTTGCCTTCAAAGCTAAATGGCTTAGTAACAACAGCAACGGTTAAAATACCTAATTCTTTCGCGACTTTAGCGACGATTGGTGCGGCACCAGTACCTGTACCACCGCCCATACCGGCTGCGATAAAGACCATGTCTGCACCTTCAAGCATTTTACGGATTTCTTCTTGGTCATCTTCAGCCGCTTTACGACCCACATTTGGATTTGCACCCGCACCAAGACCTTTCGTTGTAGCCCCACCAATTTGTACAGTTTGTTGAACTTGGCTTTTGCGTAATGCTTGCGCATCGGTATTCACCGCATAAAATACGATTTTACCGTGTTCTTCGCTATCAATTGCACTTTCGCCCAAGAAATTACCATTGAATTCTTGTTGCACCATGTTAGCAACCATGTGGTTAACTGCGTTACCGCCGCCTCCACCGACACCGACAACCTTAATCAGTGCACCTGTTTGCTCTTCAAAATCACCATACTCTGGGTATAACATTTGCTGTTCTCCGTTACTGCTAATACTCTGCTAGCATATTAATAAAAGTTAAATCTTTTTTATTGTAAATGAAAAAGTCAAAATTATCAAAATTCTGATTTCACTTTGTTGAAAATATTTTTAAGGCCTTTCCAGAATTTTTTACCTAATGCTTCATCGCCATAATTACTATCCACAGGATCATTATCACTATTTTGATGATGATATTGTAGCAATCCCACGACTGTTGAATATTGCGGACGATTTACATAATCTGTTAACCCCGTGATATTTAGTGGACTACCAATACGCACCTGGCAACCAAATACACTTGATGCACAATCTTTTAAGTCTTCAATCTGTGCACCACCACCAGTGATAACGACCCCCGCAATTAATTCAAATTTAATATGTTTGGTTTCTAAATCTGCTTTAAGCTTATCTAATTCGTCCTTAACAACGCCTAATAGTTCAATATATCTTGCTGAAGTGATTAAAGATAAATCACTTTTTGTTAAAGCACGTGGTGCTCGACCACCAATACTTGCCACTTCAATTTTTTTATCACCATGTAAACGTGCCGGATATAATGCACTTGCATAGTTCACTTTAATGCGTTCTGCTTCTGCACGAGAAACGGTACATGCATGGGCAATATCATTGGTTACAATGTTCCCTGCGTAAGGAATAACTTTACTGAAACGCAATGAGCCATTGGTATAAACCATCATATTCATGGTGCCTGCACCGAAATCAATCAAGCAAACACCAAGATCCTTTTCATCTTCAGTTAAAACAGAATGTGTTGCTGCAAAGCCGGAAAACACAACTTTATCAACTTGTAATCCACAACGCTCAACTGCTTTTTTCAAGTTATTTTGCCAGTCTTGGTGACATGCAATTAAGTGTACGTTTGCTTTTAAACGAACACCTTGTAAACCTAATGGATTTTTAATATTAACTTGTTTATCTACGGCATATTCTTGTGGAATGATGTGTAATAAAGAAAGCCCCTCAGGTAATTTCACTGAGCTTGCTGTATGCAAAGCATCATCGATTTCATCTTGAGTCACTTCATTTTCAGAAATAGCAACAAAGCCGCTCTCATTCAAGCTTTGAATATGTTCACCTGTAATCGCAAGAGTCACGCTCATAATTTGGCAATCGGCCATTGATTCAGCTGCCTCAATAGCACGTTGGATAGAATTAACAACGGCATCTAAATCAGTAATACTGCCACGATCAATCCCTTTTGATGGACAACTACCTACACCAAGTACATTTACTACGCCATCAGGAAGGACTTCCCCAACAACAGCAACAACTTTTGATGTACCAACTTCAAGACCTACAATTACTTTCGGTTCCAACTCTTTTGCCATTTTCTTATTACACCCAATGAATTATTTTTTTATTTCTCTATCAATCCAACCGCTGCTGATGCAGATGCATAGCGCAAATCTACATAATCAATTCGTTTACCTTCAGGCACTTCAATTTGTGGATAAATCGTTACAAATCGATCTAATTTTGGTTTCCAATCCCCGCGCCCAAGTTTCAATACTATATCATTATCTAGCGTAACTTGCCACGCACCACGATCATCAATTGTTACGCCTTTAACCAGCAAATTTTTCGCCTTAAAATCAGCAAAAATTTGATTCCAAGCCTCTAATACCTTCAAGCTTTGATAATCCGGCCCCCCTAAATAAGGTAAAGCTTTTTCTTTTAACTTATCCATCGGCAATTGGAAAACCGTTCCATCTTTTGTAACAAACTCTGTTTTATTCCAAATGGCAACTGGCTGATATTCTGATAACCAAATACTTAAACGATTTGGCCAAATTTTACGAACCACCGCACCTTTTACCCAAGGAATCGTTTTAAGCTGCTCTTGAATTTGCTTGACGTCTTGTCCCCAAAAGCCCTTGAGAGATCCCATTTTAAGCAATACGTCTTGCACATCTGGATAAGTGGTAAATTCATTTTGACCGACTAAGGCATAGGCAGTAATTTTTCTATCAGCGTCTAAGCTTTCAAGCCAACTTTGCCAGTTTGAATAAACAAAATACCCTAGCCCTGCACAAAGTAACACCAAAGCAAGTTTAATCTGCAACATGAAACGGAATTTACCTTCTCCGTTGGATGAGCGACCAAATTGCGTTGGCGGTGTATTTTTGCGCTTAATTACATTCATTACGCACTCAACTCCAAAATTTTCACGACGAGTTGTTCAAATGAAATACCGACTGTTGACGCAGATTTAGGGAATAAACTGTGACTTGTCATGCCTGGGTTCGTGTTTACTTCTACTAAACGGAAATTACCTTGTGCATCGGTCATTACATCAATGCGACTCCAACCACGACAACCCACAACGTCATAAGCACGTTTAACTAATTTCGCTAATTCTTGCTCTCGTTCAGCTGAAAGACCCGCTGGGCAAAAATATTGAGTGTTATCTGAAATATATTTCGCATCGTAATCATAAAACTCACCTTCTGGCACAATGCGAACAGCAGGCAATACTTCGCTACCTAAAACAGGCACTGTTAATTCATCGCCAGCCAACCATTCTTCAATCAAAATGGTGTTATCAAATTTAAGTGCATAATCGACCGCACTTTTTAATTCTTCGACTGCTTTTACTTTCGTTAAACCGACACTTGAACCTTCAAGAGATGGCTTAACCATCAAAGGTAAACCTAACTTTTCGACCACAGCTTGTGGGTTTAGTTCGTGAGCGTTTTCTTTGGTTACAATCTCCATATCGGCAACAGGTAAACCAAAGGCTTTCCACAACATTTTAGTACGCATTTTATCCATGGTTAATGCTGAAGCCATCACTCCACAACCGGTGTAAGGCAAGCCGATTTGTTCTAATAAACCTTGCATAGTGCCATCTTCACCACCGCGACCATGTAAAATGTTAAAAACGCGATCAAAACCATCTGCTTTTAAATTCGCGACATTATATTCTTTAGGATCGATACCGTGTGCATTATAACCTTGGCTTACTAAGGCGTTTAACACAGCTGCACCAGAATTAAGAGACACTTCACGTTCAGCTGATGTGCCGCCTAACAACACAGCAATTTTTTCTTGTTTTAAATTCATTGTTTTATCCTGTTTTCTTTTTATTTTCATCAAAAGTGCGGTTATTTTTCGATGTATTTATGCTTTCCAACATTCTGCTAAACCACGAGAAATTTTGCTTACACTTCCCGCGCCTTGGGCAAGAATTAAATCGCCATCTTGAATAATTTGATCTAACACATCACCGAGTTGTTCCGTATCAGAAACTAAAATTGGATCGACTTTTCCTAGATTACGAATAGAACGACAAAGTGCTTTACTGTCTGCACCAACGATTGGTGTTTCGCCTGCCGCATACACATCTAACATAATCAAGGCATCCACTTGGGATAAGACTTGTACGAAATCATCAAATAAATCGCGAGTACGTGAATAACGGTGAGGTTGGAAAATCATCACAATACGTTTATCTCCCCAGCCTTCACGTGCTGCTTTGATGGTCACGCCAACTTCAGTTGGGTGATGGCCATAATCATCCACTAAGCGTACTTTACCATTTGGACGAATAAACTCACCTAATTGGTCGAAACGTCTGCCTGCCCCTTGGAAGTCTGCAAGCGCTTCTAAAATCGCTTCATTGCCAATGCCTTCTTCTTTTGCTACTGCAAGTGCGGCTGTCGCATTTAACGCATTGTGTTTACCTGGAACATTCAATAATACATTGATGCGTTCACCACTTGGACAAACTACGGTGTAATGACCTTGGAAACCTGTTTGTTCATAATCTTCGATATGATAGTCAGCATGTTCACTGAAACCATAAGTTAACACTTGGCGTCCAACTTGAGGAACAAGCTCCATTAACACAGTATCATCAGCGCACATAACCGCTAAGCCATAAAACGGCAAGTTATGTAAAAATTTCACATAGGTGGCTTTCATTTTCTCAAAGTCACCTTCATAGGTATCCATATGATCCGGCTCAATATTCGTCACAACAGAAACCATTGGCTGTAAGTGTAAGAAAGAGGCATCGCTTTCATCTGCTTCAGCGATTAAATAACGACTTGCACCTAAATGCGCATTTTTACCGGCTGATTTAACTAAACCACCATTAACGAAAGTTGGATCCAGTTTCGCTTGAGTATAAATCATCGAAATCATGGCAGTGGTTGTGGTTTTACCATGGGTACCAGCCACCGCAATACCATGACGGAAACGCATAATTTCAGCTAACATTTGTGCTCGCTGAATCACGGGAATACGATTTTGCTTAGCGGCGATTAATTCTGGGTTATCTTCATGGATCGCGCTTGATACCACAACCACACTCGCCCCTTGCACATTTTCCGCTTGGTGACCAATGAAAATTTTTGCGCCAGCTTGAGCAAGACGCTGAGTCACGACACCATCTGCAATATCAGAACCAGAGATATCATAACCTTCATTTAATAAAATTTCGGCAATCCCACTCATACCGGCGCCGCCGATACCAATGAAATGAATTTGTTGAACCCGACGCATCTCAGGAATAATTTTTCTAATCTCGTCCGAAATATGTTTCATATTATTTCACCTTTATTTTTAACCGCACTTTTAGGTTAAGGGTTTTTATTTACTATCCCTCAACTTCTCTGTTCTTATTTCGCATTCTCTACAATGACATCAGCTACACGTTTAGCCGCTAATGGTGCTGACATTTCTTTTGCCTTAATCGCCATCGCTAGCAAGGTTTCACGATCTATTTTTTCTAAGAAATCGACCAACACATCCGCATTTAATTCATTTTGCTGAACGATTTTTGCTGCGCCTACATCGGCAAGATATTTCGCATTTAAATATTGCTGTTGATCTTTATGTTGGAATGGCACGAAAATTGCTGGTGTCCCTACTGCTGCTAATTCACACACTGTTAAAGCACCAGAACGACAAATCACCACATCGGCCCAAGCGTAGGCTTCCGCCATATCATCAATAAATTCTGTAATTTTGACCGAATCTGCATGTTCACCATAAAGTTCGGTCACACTTTCAACAGAACCTTTACCCACTTGATGACGCATGTCTAATTTATCCGCCAAACGAGCAACCACTTGTGGAATCGTTTGATTGAGTACGCGAGCCCCTTGGCTTCCACCCACGACAAGTACTCTCAATTTTCCACTTCTTTCTGAAAAACGCGCTTGTGGTGATGGCATTTCAAATAAATCTTGGCGAACTGGGTTTCCTACCACTTCGGCATCTTTGAATGCAGTTGGAAAAGCTTGTAATACACGTGTCGCAATTTTTGCTAACCATTCATTGGTTAAGCCCGCTACGGCATTCTGTTCATGTAAAATAACCGGCACGCCACAAAGTTTTGCAGCGATGCCACCTGGGCCAGATACATAACCACCCATACCTAATACCGCATTAGGTTGATATTCTTTGATAATTTTACGAGCTTGCAATACCGCTCTTAAAATAGCAAAAGGGGCACCAAGTAATGCTTTAATGCCTTTACCACGTAACCCTGAAATTTGAATAAAACGAATTGGAATACCATGTTTTGGTACAAGCTGTGCTTCCATTCGATCTTTGGTGCCTAACCAGCAAATTTCCCAACCTTCTTTTTGTAAGGTTTGAGCAACAGCGATGGCGGGGAAAACATGTCCACCAGTACCACCCGCCATAACTAATAATTTTTTACTCATAAATATTCCTAATCATCCCTCAAACGCGCTTGACCACCACGTTGTAATCTATTTTCATGGTCAATACGCAATAAAATTCCCACAGTCGCCGACATAATAATGATACTTGAACCACCGTAACTCACTAACGGGAAAGTTAAACCTTTTGTTGGTAGCATCCCTAAAGCCATACCAAGATTGACGAAACCTTGGAAGAAAATCCAGAAGCTAATACCTAAAGCAAAAAAACCACGGAAACGTTGCTCTAACATGAGAGATTCACGTCCGATTTTCATTGCGCGAAAAATCAATAAACCCAAGAGGATCACAACAACCAAAATACCAATAAAACCGAATTCTTCGCCAATAATCGCCATGATAAAGTCAGTATGTGCTTCAGGAAGATAATCAAGTTTTTGAATGGAGTTACCGAGTCCTTCCCCACTAATTTCACCACGCCCAAAGGCCATTAAAGAGTTTGTCAGCTGAAATCCTGTTCCGTATGGATCTTTAAATGGCTCTAAGAAACCGGTAAAACGTTTTAAACGATAAGAGGCTGAGAGAACCAGCCATACAAAGAGAAGTATGCCTGTACCAATTAGCAAAATAAATTGCCAAAAATTCGCACCGACAATAAAAAGCATGCCAAAGGTAATAACGAAAAGTACAACGGTACTCCCTAAGTCAGGCTGAGCTAGTAAGAATATCCCTAATACCCCCATCACAATGAAAGGCTTAGCAGCACTGAATTTTTTACCACGTACTTCATCATAACGACGCGTAAAATAGCTCGCCAGGAAACAGGTCAACGCTAACTTCGCAAATTCCGCAGGCTGGAAATTTAAAATTCCTAAAGAAATCCAACGTTTAGCACCATTAACAGAAGTCCCGATACCAAGAACCAGTATTAATAAAACAATAGCTAACAAGAAGACTTTTGCGTGCCACTTTTCCCATTGGGAAGAAGAAATTTGGAGAGTTAAATAGCAGGTTGCTAAAGAAAGCAAGACATAAACGGCATCACGTTTAGCAAAATAGAATGTATCATTAAATACGCGTGCACTGTAAGGCATCGAAGCAGAAGTTACAGCCACCAAACCAATCAACAATAGCACGACAAAAAGCCAAAACAATGCGCGATCGTAAAGTAATCCTTGCGGTGTTACTCTCGCCCATTGTTCATAATGTTGTTTAATTTTATTGATAAATTCCATTACTACCCTAATTTTCTAAGCTAATTTTGCTAAACGAGTAAACTCTTCGCCACGTTTTTCAAAAGAGGCAAACTGATCCAAACTTGCACAAGCGGGAGATAATAACACCATATCGCCTGATTTTAAACGTGGACGTAAAAATGAAATCGCTTGTTGCATGGTTTCAAATAAATGACTTTGGCTTGAAAGTGCCGCAAGTTGTTTTCCATCTCGACCAAAACAATACGTTGAAATATGAGGTTGGTTGATTAAATCGGCTAGTTCAGAAAAATCTGCACCTTTACCATCGCCACCTAATAAAAGGTGTAACGTTCCCTCAACATATAACCCAGCCAATGCCGCAACCGTGCTGCCCACATTAGTCGCTTTAGAATCATTAATCCAACGAACGCCATTCGTCTGATAGGCTAATTGGAAACGATGATCCAGCCCTTTAAATTGACGAAGTGCGATACGAATTGCCTCTAAATTTATGTCTACTGCTTGCGCTAATGCTGTCGCCGCTAAAATATTCATGTAATTATGACGACCAACCAAGATTGCTTCATCACAAGGTAAAATGACTTCCTCTTTCGCCATTAAGTACTGTTTACCATTTTCGGTTTTCAACCAGTAATCCGCTTGATTTTCAGCAAAAGACACAACCTTTTTAGCTTGATTTTCACCTTCGCCAAACGTGAGTTTATCTTCTAAATTCACTACCGCTGTTTCTGCATTGTAATAAATGCGTAATTTTGCTTGGCGATAATCTTCTAAATCCACATAGCGATCCATGTGATCTTCTGTCACATTAAGCACAGTCGCTGCAGCCGCTTTCAAACTGTTAGTGGTTTCAAGTTGGAAACTGGAAAGCTCTAATACATAAAGATCGCAATCTTCATTTAATAATGACAACGCAGGAATGCCAATGTTTCCGCCCATGCCCACTTTTATTCCCGCCGCTTTCGCCATTTCATAGACTAATGTTGTCACGGTGCTTTTACCGTTAGAGCCGGTAATCCCAACAATTGGCTTCGTTGCTGCTCGGCAGAATAATTCAATATCCCCAATCACTTCCACACCAGCTGAAAGTGCGGTCTGAATTTCAGGTATTTTTACCGCAAGTCCCGGGCTAATGACAATAATATCGCTTTCAAGTAACCATTGTTGATTCAAACTACCTGTGTGTAAGGGTACATTTTTAGGTAATTTATCCGCGCCTGCTGGATGTTGGCGTGTATCAATCACACGGATGTTTGCTTGTTGAGATTGAAGATATTCAACGCAAGAAAGTCCTGTTTTTCCAAGGCCTATAATAGTAATCGTTTTATTTTGGTATAAAGTTGTCATGTTGTTTTTCTTCTCTCGTATTCTGGGATCACGCAGGGTGCAACAAGTGCACCCTACAAAAATTATCTTAGTTTGAGCGTTACAAGCCCCATCAACACCAACATCAAGGAAATAATCCAAAACCGAATAATCACTCGAGGTTCTGGCCAACCTTTTAATTCAAAGTGGTGATGAATTGGTGCCATTCTGAAAATACGTTGTTTTCTTAATTTGTAAGAACCCACTTGCAAAATGACAGATAAGGCTTCAACAACAAATACACCGCCCATAATCACTAATAAGAATTCTTGACGAACAAGGATGGCAACGACACCAAGTGCACCACCAAGTGCAAGGGAGCCAACATCGCCCATAAAGACTTGAGCTGGATAAGTATTAAACCATAAGAAACCTAAGCCTGCGCCTACGATTGCAGTACAAAACACCACCACTTCAGAACTATATTTGATGTAAGGAATATGTAAGTATTCTGCAAAATTAACGTTACCGGTCGCCCATGCAATTAAAGCAAATGCACCTGCGACTAACGCTGTTGGCATAATTGCAAGACCATCTAAACCGTCGGTTAAATTTACCGCATTACCTGTGCCCACAATCACAAAGTAAGACAACACAATATAGAATAGGCCTAATTGTGGCATGATATCTTTGAAGAATGGAATCACTAAACGGGTTGCATCGGTATCATGACCTAACCAATACAACCAAATGATCGCTATTAATGCCACCACTGACATCCAGAAATATTTCCAACGCGCAATTAAACCATCGGTATTTTTACGCGTGATTTTACGGAAATCATCCACAAAGCCAATTGCACCATAGCCAAACAATACAAATAAGCAAATCCAAACGTAGGGATTCGTTAAATTAGCCCATAATAAAGTACTGACACCAATGGAGAATAAAATCATCACACCGCCCATGGTTGGCGTACCTTTTTTCGCAAAATGACTTTCAGGACCGTCATTACGCACTTCTTGACCGAATTTTAAAACCTGAAGGCGTTTGATCACTTTCGGACCAATCCATAAAGAAATAAAAAGTGCGGTTAATAATGCCAAAATCGCACGTACGGTAATATAGGAAATGGCATTAAATGCCGTTTCGTAGCGAACTAAATATTCAGCAAGCCAAACTAACATAAGCTATCCTTTAATGAATAAATCGTCTCTTCCATTTTCATTGAGCGCGAACCCTTCGCTAATACGACGACTTTTTGGTTTTCTTGTAATTTATGTTTGATAATATCTAACGCATAAGCTGTCAATTCAGCTTTATCTTTAAAATGTTTTCCCAAAACAGCCTCAGAAATAATCGCACTTTCTGTTCCGTAAGAAAGGACTAAATCTAATTTAGCTTGTTTTGCATGTTCGCCCACTTGTTGATGACATTTTAGGCTATCCTCGCCTAATTCTTTCATATCACCCACGAGTAAAATACGGAAAGCATCATAACCTTTTAAAACATCAATAGCAGCTTGTAAAGAATCGACATTCGCATTGTAGGTATCATCTAATAACAGCAAATTTTCATTCACTTGAATCGGGAATAATCTTCCTTTTACTTGGGAACGATGTTCAAGACCTGCTTTTACATCAGCAAGACTGGCGCCCACATTCATAGTAAGTGCAGTCGCTGCCAAGGCATTTTTTACATTATGTTCACCTAAATAAGGTAAATTAATCTCAATGCTACCTTTTGGTGAAACTAGCGTAAACGTTGAGCCATTTGATGAATTTTTTACATTTTCAGCTTTGTAATCGCCACCATTAAAATATTGAATGGAATGAGAGCCAATTTCTTTTTGCCACAATTCGATATAATTATGTTCGCTGTTAATAATGGCTACACCATTTGGGGTTAAACCACGATAGATTTCACCTTTCGCACGTGCTACGCCTTCAATTGAGCCAAAACCTTCTAAATGTGCTGCTGCCACGTTATTCACTAATGCAGCTTCAGGCTGTGCAAGATGCGTTGTGTAATCAATTTCACCTAGATGATTGGCACCTAACTCAATAACAGCAAATTTATGCTGCTCAGTTAAGCGTAATAACGTTAATGGTACGCCAATGTCGTTGTTGAAATTACCATTAGTGAATAAGACGGCTTCTGGATTGCCAGATGTTTGTTGCAGAATGGATGCTGTCATCTCTTTCACCGTCGTTTTACCCGATGAACCTGTCATCGCCACGGTTCGAGGATTAATTTTTTCACGCAACCATTTTGCTAATTGACCAAGGGCTAAGCGCGTATCTGCAACAACTAATTGTGGTGTTGCAATTTCGGTATTGGGGTATTGTACAACTAAGGCTGTCGCACCTTGCTCAACGGCTTGCTCTAAATATTGATGTGCATCAAAATGCTCACCTTTTAACGCAAAGAAAAGCGAGTTGGATAAAGCTTTACGTGTATCAGTATTAATATTTTCAACAACAACTTGCCCATCTCCAATAAGACTAGCATTGAAAATTTGGGCAAGCTGCTGAGTTGTTAGTTTAATCATTCTGTTTTTTATTTTTTCGTTAAATAGGCTTCAGCCACTTCTTGATCGGAGAAATGAAGTGTTTTATCCCCAATGATCTGATAGTTTTCATGGCCTTTACCGGCAATCACGATCACGTCATCTTCAACGGCGTTCTCAATGGTAAATTTAATGGCCTCTTCACGATCTGGAATTACACCAACATCTTCCATTCGGCTAAAACCAGTGAGAATATCCGCTTCAATTTTATTTGGATCTTCTGTGCGTGGATTATCTTGAGTCACAATGACTAAATCAGCAAATTGCTCTGCCGCTTTTGCCATGAGTGGACGTTTACCTGCATCACGATCACCGCCACAACCAAAGATACACCAAAGGTTACCTTTGCAATGTTCACGGGCTGCATTTAAGGCTTTTTCTAATGCATCCGGAGTATGCGCATAATCAACGATAACGGTTGGTTTTCCTGCTTTTTTAATTAATTCCATTCTTCCATTTACTCCCTTTAACTGTGAAACTGTACGGATAAGATCATCGAAAGAATAACCTAAAGCCAATAAAACAGCCGTGGCTAACAACAGATTACTCACGTTAAAAGCACCAATTAATGGGCTATGTAATGTGCCATTCCCCCAACTTGATACAACATCAATCACAGCACCTTCATGAGTAAAACGAATTTGCGTAGCATAAAGCCATTGTTTAGATATTGGATGGAAATCTGGGTGGCAGCTGACTGCGATACCATTTGGTAATTCATTTAACCATGCGGCCCCAATTGGATCGTCAGCATTAAGAATTTGTACTTCAGGTGCTAAATCAACGAAAAAACGTTTTTTAGCTTCCGCATATTTTTCCATTGTTTCATGATAATCCAAATGATCGCGACTTAAATTGGTAAAAATAGCGGCTTTAAATTTGAGTGCTTCAACACGATGTTGAACTAAACCATGTGAAGACACTTCGATAGAAGCAAAATCTGCGCCTTTCTCTACAAAATCAGCCAGACTTTCTTGAACTTCCACAGCTGAACCTGTGGTATTTTTAGCTTCTTTGACTTGACCTAATAAACCATTGCCAATAGTGCCCATGACAGCTGCTTTATGACCTAACAGCGTAGCCCATTGAGCTAATAATTGAGAAACGGTGGTTTTACCGTTTGTTCCCGTGACTCCGACTAAAGTCAATTTTTCGGAAGGATTGCCATAAAATTGACCTGTCAATGCCGAAAGCTGAGCAGATAAATGATAGTAGCAAATCACTGGCACATTATTTTGCCATTGGATGCTCAAATGCTCGTTTTCTAAATCTGTTTCTAAAATAACCGCACTTGCACCAGAAGAAATGGCTTGAGGCACAAATTGACTCGCATCAAAACGATGTCCCTTTACTGCCACAAACAAATCACCTTGGGTCACTTTGCGGCTATCTAACACCATCGCCTTCACATTAATGTCTGAAAGCACTGGAAGATCAAAAAGTGCGGTCAATTTTTTCATTGTTTTGCCTTTTCTTAATTCATTTTTTCAAATTTTTGATCGCTTAAGCGAACAGTGCGTCTTGCTGTTTTTTCTGTTGGTTCTGCATCTGGTGCAATACCATTAGCACGCAAGGTATAGCCCATAATGCTAGAGAATACGGGGGCAGATACCGCACCACCATAGTACTGTCCTGCTTTCGGATCGTTAATCAAAATAACTAATGCATAACGTGGATCGCTAATTGGTGCGATACCCGCTGTAAATGCCACATATTTATTGACATAGTGGCCATTTTCAATTTTACGCGCAGTACCTGTTTTCACACCAACACGATAACCTTCAACCATCGCACGTTTATTTTTAATTGCCACTTTCTCTAACATGCCCACTATATCTTTCGTAATTTTTTCAGAGAATACACGTTGCCCAATGACTGGTGGATCGACTTTCGTGATAGAAAGCGGACGATAAATTCCGAAGCTACCTAAAGTGGCATAGGCGCGCGCAATTTGTAATGGTGTTGAAGTAATCCCATAACCATAGGCGACTGTAGCTCGCTCAATATCCGCCCAACGTTTACGGTTTGCATTTAATACGCCACGTTGCTCACCGATTAAGCCTAACTCTGTATCTTTACCCAAGCCTGCATTTTGGTACGTTTCCATCAATGCTGAAGGTGGCATACGTAACGCAAGACGGCTCACACCACGGTTACTTGAGTTAATCAAAATTTCATCTAAGGTTTGTTGTGGACGAGGTGCCACGTCGACAATTTCTTTACCACTTACGGTAAATGAACCTGTATTAATTACCTCATCACGTCTCACTGCGCCACGTTGAAGTGCGGTCAACACAACGAAAGGTTTTACGGTTGAACCGGGTTCAAATGTGTCAGTAATGGCACGGTTACGTTTTAACTCGTCTTTTACATTAGCCAAATTATTTGGGTTATAAGAAGGTGCGGTTGCCATGGCTAATACTTCACCGGTACGAACATCCACTAATACGGCTGTGCCTGATTCTGCGTTATTCTCAGTTACCGCTTTTTTGATTTCACGATACACCATGGATTGTAACTTTTCATCAATACTTAGGGTGACATCTTGTGCATCGTATTTTTTCTCATCCGCAATATGCTCAACCACATTACCACGTTTATCTTTACGAACAACGCGAGCACCATCTTTCCCTACTAACATTGAGTTGAAGCTCGCCTCAACGCCTTCAATTCCTTTACCATCAATATTGGTAAAGCCGATTAATTGGGCCGCCTCTTCTACACGAGGATAAAAACGACGTGGTTCAGTCTCTAATGAAATACCTTTAATTTTGAGATCACGGATATAATTTGCCTTGCTCGCTTCTACTTGACGTGCTAAATACAAGAAGCCTGATTTGGCATTTTTCTCAATTTTTTTCACCAACTCTGCTGGAGTCATATTTAATTCGTTAGCAAGAGCTTTGATACGTTCTTTATCATCTAATGCATTTTCTTTTAGCATTAAACGCGGTTCTGCCACGATCGCACTCATCGGCACACTCACCGATAACAATTGACCATTACGATCTAAAATTGAACCACGAACAGAAAGGACGTCATCTTTACGTAATGAGCGTTTGTCCGCCTCACCAGAAAGGATTTCAGAATTAACTGATTGCACATAAGCAGCACGAGCCACTAATGCGCCTAAGCCTAAGAAAATAAAACTTGTCGCGATGAGATAACGACCACGAAGAAAGCATTTCTCAAATACCATCTTCGGTTTGTTTGGTTTTACTGACGCAGGTTGAGCCAATTTTCTAATTGTTTTCTTTGGCTTTCCTGGTTTCTTAGAGGAATTAAATCTAACCATTTTATCTAAAATCCCTATTCAAAAATAACCACTTCTTGTTCACTTTGAACACGTTGCATTTTTAATGTACCGATTGCAATGGATTCAACTCTTGTATTATCACTTTCGGTTGCTTCTTGTAATTGCAAATTGCGATATTCGTTTTCAAGGGCTTGGTGTTGTAATACCAACTGCCCGTTTTCAGAAATCAGGCCTCGTGTTTGATGGGTCATCCAAATTGTGCTCATTGCAGAAGCTAAAATTAATAAAAGTAGAACGACAATTAATTTATTAGAAGAAAAAATATCTTCAACGAGAATATGTTGTAAAGGATAACGTTCGCTATTTTCTAACATCTTATTTCACCCTTTCCGCTATACGTAACACCGCACTTCTTGAACGTGGATTCGCTGAAATTTCTGCCTCACTTGGCTGAATCGCCTTACCAATGATTTTTAATTTTTGATTACGTTGGATTTGATCTTCTCGTAATGGTAAACCTCTCGGGATATCCTCACCTTTACTCTGTTTACGCATGAAATGTTTTACCATTCTATCCTCAAGTGAATGGAAACTGATAATCGATAAACGCCCTTCTGGTGCCAACATATCTAATGCAGAATTTAATACACTTTCTAATTCATCTAATTCCGCATTAATATAAATTCGAATGGCTTGGAAACTACGAGTCGCGGGATGCTTATGTTTATCTTTAAACGGTACAGATTGAGCAATTAACTCCGCGAGCTGAGAAGTGCGACTTAAACATTCAGTACCATTTTTGACTGCACTTTTATTAAATTCTACGATGGCTGTAGCAATTCGTTTTGCAAAACGCTCTTCACCGAAGGTTTTTAACACCCAAGTTAAATCATCAACAGATACTTGTTTTAGCCACTCTGCCGCGGATAAACCTTGTGTGGTATCCATGCGCATATCTAACGGGCCATCTTTCATAAAACTGAAACCACGCTCTGCTTCATCAAGCTGTGGAGATGATACGCCTAAATCCAGCAAAATGCCGTCAATTTTACCAACTAAATCGAGTCTTTGACAGATATCAGGGATGTGTGAAAAGCTATTATGTTCAATATGAAAACGAGGGTCTTGAATTTTTTCAGCTTCAGCAATCGCACGTGGATCACGATCAACGGCAATTAAACGACCATTTTCAGAAAGTTGGGAAAGAATAAGACGAGAATGACCACCACGACCAAAGGTACCATCAATATAAATTCCGTTTTCTTTCAACGCCAAACCATTCACCGCTTCGTGAAGCAAAACCGTGATATGTTCAGGTGCAGAAAAGGAATTTTGCGTAGTCATAAGTAAAAAGTAAACGTTAAATCAAAATCGATAAAGAAAAGATAGAGCGGTGCGAGCACCGCTTATCCTGCTAGTGCTGCTGTTCTTATAATGACAGCATTTTTAGTTCTTCAGAAGCACCGAATTCAGCACTTGAGCCAATTTCGATATCTTCATCAATTTGTGCGTACCATTCAGTATCGCTCCAAATTTCAAATTTGTTCAACTGCCCTACCAACATTAAACCTTTTTCTAATTTTGCGTGTTGACGTAATGGACCACTCAACAAGATACGACCTTGCGCATCCATTTCACATTCTGTGGCATAACCGAGCATAACACGTTGTAAACGGCGTTGATTTGGGTCAAAGTTAGAAAGTGAAAGTAGTTTTTGTTCGATTTTTTCCCATTCATCTAAAGGATACAGTAATAAACAAGGCTGACGAATATCAACGGTACAAACCATTTGACCTTGGTTCTTTTCCATGATTTCAGCACGATAACGCGTAGGAATCGCTACACGACCCTTCGCATCTAAATTTACCGCTGCTGCACCACGAAACATTTCTCAACCTTCAAACATTTATTTTTAGAAAAATTTAGTAGAACTCTCCACAAAATTCCACTTTTCACCACTTTGAGTAAGTTTATCGGTTGTGGCCCTAACTTGCAAGCAATTAAAACGTAAAGATTGGTAAATATTGCCAAAAAAATAAACAAAAACCGTTTAAGGTTTCCCTCAAACGGTTTTTCAATTTTTAACTCGATTTAATTAGTTATTTACATACGCTTCTTCGTCACGAGCACCTAATGGTTTAAGCTGTGTGAAGAATAATACTAAACAAAGTACTGTTAAGCCTAAGCCGATATAAACAGATAATTGATAGTCTAAACCGAAACCGATTTTGTTGTATGCAAGGTAAGTGAAACATACAGTACTGATAAATGCCGCAGGGATTGTACATACCCAGTGGAATTTATTATAGCGATATAAGTACGCTGCTGCAGTCCATAACATAACCATCGCAGTGGTTTGGTTCGCCCAAGTGAAGTAACGCCATAAGATAGAGAAATCCACTTTTGATACAATATAACCAACCACGAATAATGGCACAGCAATAATTAAACGTTTAGCTAAGGTTTTTTGTTCTAAATGGAAGAATTCTGCAATAACAAGACGTGCCGCACGGAACGCTGTATCGCCTGATGTAATAGGAAGAACAACTACACCTAACACTGCAAAAATACCACCGATAAACCCTAAGAAGTGAATAGAAGAATCATAAACCACTTTAGAAGGAGAACCTGCTTTAATCGCTTCTAATAAAGTTGGTAATGAATCGTAGAAACTTAAGCCAACCGCACACCATACTAATGCAATCACACCTTCACCGATCATCGCACCGTAGAAAATGAAGCGAGCTTCTTTTTCGTTTTCAGTACAACGTGCCATTAACGGGCTTTGTGTTGCGTGGAAACCAGATAATGCACCGCAAGAGATTGTTAAGAACAAGAGTGGCCATAATGGTAAATCAGCACGGGTTTCAAAGTTTTGGAAGAATTTCTCAAAAGACATTCCTTCTACTGAGCGATAGAAAGAAATTGGATCAGCAGAATTAAGATCAGCTGTCACTAAACCATATACCATACCTACAGACATGAAGAGTAATAATGCTCCGAAGAATGGGTAGATACGACCGATGATTTTATCAACTGGAAGTAATGTTGCAAGAATGTAGTAAATGAAGATGATAGCAGTCCAAACACTGATAACTGTCGCTTTATCCATGCCCCAAACAGTAATACCACCCGCTTCAACTGCATGGTGAATCTCTTCTGCATTGCTAATAGAAATACTACCTGCTGATGCGCCTAAAACATCCATTGTAATGGTACCCATTAATTGAGCTGGACTTGCAACGAATACCACACCCACTAATAATAAAAGTACAACAGCTAAGATATTAATAAATGCTTTAACCGGACGACCTAAGTATTTACCTGCGAGGTTAGGCATAGATGCACCGCCATTACGCACACTTAACATTCCACAGAAATAATCGTGTACCGCACCAGCAAAGATACAACCGACTACAATCCAAAGCATTGCAACTGGCCCGTATAACGCACCAAGAATCGGACCAAAGATTGGACCTGTACCTGCAATGTTTAATAATTGAATTAACCAAATCTTAGTTTTAGACATTGGCATATAGTCAACGCCATCATTCATGGTATAAGCTGGCGTTTTACGGTTTGGATTGATCACAAAAATGCGCTCAATTACACGACTATAAAAGAAATAACCTGCAAGCAATAACGCCACGCAGAAGAAAAACCACAACATAAAAAATACTCCTCAGGAATAAATGAATACCGAAATGTAGTCATATACTAGACTTCGTCGGCGGTATTCTAAGTGAAAATCATCAAAATCAAAATTTTAATTTTTACATTGTTTCAATTTTGTGATCCATGTCACGTTTATCATTCCGTTTTTTTCACTTACAATAGGCATATAAATTAAAATAATTAATAAAGGATCGTTAATGGCTTTTACTCGCTGCCCTGAATGTCGTAAAAAAATCAGCGAATCTGCTCAATTTTGTCCCAATTGTAGTTTTTCTTTTAAAGAAGAAGATCTTGAGATTTACAAACAAAAACGCGAACAACGACGCCAACAAAATGCCGAAATTAATCGAAAAAGCACTAAGCTTCATCTTATTTGGCTAGCTATTTTTACTATTGTTATTTTGCTTGCAAGTTGGCTGACAGGAGAATAAAAAGTGCGGTCAAAAAACAATGAGAATTTTGACCGCACTTTATCTTTATTGCTTATATCTTATATACAGATTAATCTTTTATTTTATCTAACAATACTCTTACTACCTTCGGTACGCCCATCCCCGCTTTTTCTTTTATTGCGATGACGTGCTTACGAACAAATCCTGTATTGGGATTTGGATCGATCAAGTAAATTGGCGCTTTGCTTGGCGCTTCATTAACTAAGCCATTCGCAGGATACACTTGCAAAGAAGTACCAATCACTAACACGACATCCGCTTGCGCTACAATATCAATTGCTCGCTCTAACATCGGCACCATTTCACCGAAAAAAACAATATATGGACGCATTGGATGCCCATTTGGATCTTTATCTTCCAATTTCTGATCGCCAAAACAATCCACAATATAACTTTCATCAAAACTACTGCGAGCTTTATTTAATTCACCATGTAAGTGTAAAACATTTGAGCTTCCTGCGCGTTCATGTAAATCATCTACATTTTGCGTGATAATTCTGACATCATAGGCTTTTTCTAATTCAACTAAGGCGAGATGCGCTGCGTTTGGCTTAGCTACCACGGCATTTTTACGGCGTTGATTATAAAAATCGAGCACTTTCGCTCTATTCTTCAACAAAGCTTCAGGTGTGCAAACTTCTTCGACTTTATGCCCGGCCCATAAACCATCTTCCGCTCTAAATGTGGGAATACCACTTTCGGCACTAATTCCTGCGCCGGTTAATACGACACAAATAGGTTTCATAATATCCTCCTCAGCACTTTATATTATAAGCCTGAACAACAAATTTACTTCAAATTTATAATAAAAAAATCGGGCAATTTTTAAACTGTCCGATTTGTTGCTATTTTTGACCGCACTTTATGCTTTTGCGGTATTAATACGCTCAAATGCTAACACTTTATTTTCTAACTGACGGAGTAATAAAGTGGCAATGCCGGTAATAATGAGGTAAATACCACCTGCAATACCGTAGATAGTGAGTGCATCATATTCGGTACCGTAAAGTTGGCGTGCATATCCCATGATATCCATGATCGTAATGGTAGAAGCCAACGCTGTACCTTTAAATACCAAGATAATTTCATTGGTATAAGAAGGAAGTGCACGTTTTAATGCATAAGGAATTAGGATTTTTAACGTCTGTATACGACTTAAACCTAATGCTGCACAGCTTTCCCATTGACCTTTAGAAATTGCTTTTACTGCCCCGTGGAATAATTGGGTTGAATAAGCGGCACTATTCAATGCTAAAGCTAATGCTGCACAGAACCATGCGTTGGAGAATAATCCCCATAATGGACTGTCTACCAACCATTGGAATTGGCCAGGGCCTGCATAAATTAAGAAAAATTGCACTAAAAGTGGGGTGCCTGTAAATAAAACAAGGAATAAATTGACCGCACTTTTCACTAATTTATTACCAATAGAAAGCAAGAAGGTTAAGCCCAATGCGAGGAAAAAGGCAATAAACAATGCGACGACCGTAAGTAACAGGCTAGTCGGAATACCTTGAGCAATGACAGCTAAATACTCTTGAAACATTATTCGACTCCCCGTTCAAATCGAGTGAAACGTAATTCTAATTTGCGAATACCTGCTTGGCTGATCAACGTAATCACCAAATAAATTAACGCAGCAATGCCATACCAAGTGAAAGGCTCATGGGTGTTTGTATTGATATATCCAGCCTGACGCATTAAATCATCGACACCGATTAATGACACCAACGCCGTATCTTTTAATAACACGAGCCATTGATTGCTTAATCCTGGTAAAGCGTGTCGCCATACTTGTGGCATAATCAAATGGATGAAGGTATAAGGACGGCTTAATCCTAACGCTGCACCTGATTCCCACTGTCCTTTTGGAATAGCTTGAATCGCACCACGTAAGGTTTGTGAGGCATAAGAGGCAAAAATCAAAGACAATGCAAATACACCACAACCAAAGGCACTGAATTCAATATACTCACCCGTCAGCATTTCTACTACTTGGGTTGAACCAAAATAAATCAGTAGAACTACTAAAATTTCCGGTAAACCACGCAATAAAGCGATCACAACAGAAGCTGGTTTCGCAATAAATACATATTTATTCGCTTCTAAAGCCGTAAAAATAATACTGAGTAATAAACCGACAATTAACGAGCAAATAGCAAGCCCTAAGGTCATTAGGGCTGCATGTCCAATTAATGTAAGATAATCATAAAACATAGATTATTTTGTCATCCATTTGTCATAGATTTTTTGGTATTCACCATTTGCTTTCACGGTTTCTAAACCTTTATTTAAGCTTTCTAGCAATTCTTTACTTGATTTATTCACCGCGATACCTAAACCATTACCGAAATATTTTTTGTTAGTCACTTTCTCGCCAACAAATTGAATTTCAGGCTCTTTAGAAATCATATCAGACAATACGGCGGTATCACCGAAGATGATATCAATACGACCATTTTTTAAGTCTAAGATCGCATCTTGTAAGCTTGCATAAGATTTTGCATTATATTGCTTGGTTTCTGCGGCAGTATATTGTTGGAATGTTGTTCCGTTTTGAACACCAATTGTTTTTGCTGAAGCTAAATCTGCTTTGCCTTTTAGAGCCACATAACTTGCTGTGCTATCATAATACGCATTAGAAAATGAAACTTGTTTTGCACGCGCTTCAGTAATATCCATCGCAGAAATCGCTGCATCAAAACGTTTTGCTTTCAAGCTTGGAATTAATGCATCAAAAGATTGGCTTTTGAAATGACAAGTCGCTTGGATTTCCTTACAAATTGCATTCGCTACATCCACATCAAAACCGACAATTTCACCTTTTTCATTTGTTGTTTCAAATGGCGGGTAGCTCGGCTCCATCGCAAAAGTAATTTCTTGTGCATTCGCAGCAAAAGCTGAGCCCATTAACATTGCGCTTAAAAGTAATTTTTTCATGTTGTGTTTCCTTATTCTGAGTGTGAAAGATATTGTTTAAATTGTTCGGTTTTTGGATTATCAAAGCAATCTGCACTGCCCATTTCAATAATCTTACCTTGCTCCATATAGACGACCTTAGTCGCCACTTTTTGTGCCACGTTCACTTCGTGGGTCACAATCACCTGAGTAATACCTGTTTGTTGAAGTTCTTTAATGATATCAACAACTTGAGCTGTAATTTCAGGATCTAGTGCTGCCGTTGGTTCATCAAACAACAACACTTGCGGTTTCATCATTAATGCTCGAGCAATGGCTACACGTTGTTGCTGACCGCCAGATAAGTGAAGCGGGAAACGATCGGCATGCTCTTCCAAACGTAAACGTTTTAAAAGTTCTAATGCATCTTTTTTCGCTTCTTCCTCACTAATGCCTAACACTTTTTTCGGCGCTTCAATCAGGTTTTCAATCACCGTTAAATGTGGCCAAAGATTATATTGCTGAAATACCATGCCCACATCTTGACGAAGTTGACGAATAGCTTTTGGATTATTATTCGCCTGAGACAAATCAAAATGATTATTCGCAATATGCAATTCGCCAGAGGTTGGTACTTCTAATAAATTTAATGTACGGATTAACGTACTTTTTCCTGCACCACTTGGTCCAAGTAACACCACGGTGTCGCCTTCTTGTGCATCAAGATTGATATCAAACAATGCCTGTGATGAACCATAAAAGAAATTCAAATTTTTAACACTAATCGCCATACTAAGTTTACTGTTACCCTCTCTCGATTTCTAAGAATGAATAAATATTACTTTTTAATGATTAATTATGCAAGTGTTTTTATAAAAAATCCCAAAAATTTTTTTGGGATCTTTAAATCATTGAATTTTAAACCGCACTTATTGCGAATTAGGCCTCTTTCGCCATCTCAAATTCAACTAGCATCATTAAAATATGAATCACTTTGATGTGGATTTCTTGAATGCGATCTGCATAACCAAAGTGTGGCACTCGAATTTCAACATCCGCTAAACCTGCCATTTTACCGCCATCTTTACCTGTCATTGCAATCACTTTCATGCCTTTTGCTTTTGCCGCTTCAATCGCATTTAAGATATTTTTAGAATTGCCTGATGTCGATAATCCAAATAAAACATCGCCTTCTTTACCCACTGCTTCAACAAAGCGAGAGAATACATATTCATAACCAAAGTCATTACTTACACAGCTTAAATGACTTACATCTGAAATCGCAATCGCAGGATAACCTGGGCGGTTTTCACGATAACGACCAGTTAGTTCTTCGGCAAAATGCATAGCATCACAGTGAGAACCACCATTACCGCAAGATAATACTTTACCGCCATTTTTAAAGCTTTCTGCTAATAATTTAGCTGCTTTTTCAATAAGTTTGATGTTGTCATCATCTGAAACAAACTTGTTTAATACGTCTTGAGCTTCCATAAGCTCTGCTTTAATTTGATCAAAATACATTTTATTCTCCTTAAAAATTAAAATTCAAAATAGCGTTGGCATTGTATAGCGTTCATTTCAAATAATCTAGCGCTCTTTCTTATCTCTCTATTTTCCAGCCTACTTCTCATTCTTTTGCGATACTAATCACAGATTCAATTAAAAACACTTTAAAAAATGACCGCACTTTTTAAACTCAAACAATTTAAAAGGAGAGATTATGCGAGTAGTTTATTTATTACTTTGTATGTTATTCAGTCAAATAACTTGGGCGAACGATAGTGATTTAATGCTATTAGGTACCTATGAAAACCAAGATATCCAGGGTTGGGTGATGTCTGAAAAATTAGATGGAGTACGAGGTTATTGGGATGGCAAAACGTTATTAAGTCGTCAAGGATTACCCTTGCCTGCTCCAGCATACTTTACGGCTCAATTTCCGCCTTTTGCCATTGATGGTGAACTATTTAGTCAACGTAATCAATTTGAAGAAATTGCTTCTATCACGAAATCTTTTAAAGGTGATAATTGGGCAAAATTAACACTTTATGTTTTTGATGTGCCTAATGCCTCAGGCAACCTCTTTGAACGTCTTAAAACCTTAGAAGATTATTTGAAAGATCACCCTACGCCTTATATCAAGATTATTCCGCAAATTCCAATTCGAGATGAAACACATTTATTCGAGTATTTACATGAAATTGAAAGGAAAAAAGGTGAAGGAATTGTGTTACGTAATCCTCATGCGCCTTATGAAAGAAAACGCAGTACACAAATTTTAAAGTTAAAAAGCACTTATGATGAAGAATGCACCGTGATAGCACATCACAAAGGAAAAGGACAATTTGAGAATATACTCGGATCGCTTACCTGTGAAAATCATCGTGGAAAATTCAAAATCGGTTCAGGATTTAATCTGAGTGAGCGTGAAAATCCACCACCTATTGGCAGCACGATTACCTACAAATATCGTGGATTAACCAACTCCGGAAAACCTCGTTTTGCCACTTATTGGCGAGAGAAAAGATAAGAGCGGTCAAAAACATCGCTATTTTTAACCGCTCTTTTATGTTTAATAACTCAATTATAGGTGTTGATTAATAAACGCCGCTAATTGATTTTTTGGTAACGCACCGACTTGTGTTGCAACAAGTTGGCCATTTTTGAAAAGTAGTAAAGTTGGGATACTACGTACACCAAATTGACCTGCAACTAATTGGTTGTCATCTACGTTGATTTTAACGATTTTTGCTTTACCTGCAAATTCAGGTGCAATTTCATCTAAAATTGGCGCAATCATTTTGCAAGGGCCACACCAAGGTGCCCAAAAATCCACTAATACAGGGATATCAGATTGCACAACCGCAGTTTCGAAATCTGCATCAGTAATATGTAATACTTCGCTCATTTTTATTTCCTTATCTAATAAGATGTTGAGTAATTAACACCTAACATTAATTGATGCCGTGCATAATAGCATAAGGTATATAGAATTGCACAGATTAGTTCGATTGGTAAAAACTAACTATTTAAGCTGTGCAAATGCCTGTAATAAATCGGCCTTGATGTCTTCCACATCTTCTAAACCAACAGAAAAACGCAACAATGTGTTTGTAATACCACGGGCGACACGTTCTGCTTCAGGAATATCCATGTGAGTTTGGGTCGCAGGATAGGTAATAAAACTTTCTGTACCGCCTAAGCTTTCCGCAAAGGTAATCAACTTGATTGATTTTAAGAACGTATTCACCCAATTTTCATCTTTCAAACGGAAAGACAGCATACCGCCTTTGTTTGGATATAACACACTATCAATTTGTGGTTGTTCGCGTAAAAATTCCGCAATCGCCTTCGCATTGTCTTGATGGCGTTTCATACGTAATGAAAGGGTTTTCATTCCACGCACGGTTAACCAAGAATCGAATGGCGAAAGTACGGCACCTGCACCATTTTGAATATAGGCGATACGATCACAAAGTTCTTGTCCTTTTGCAATAATCAAGCCCACCAAGCTATCATTATGACCCGCAATATATTTTGTGCCACTGTGGATTACAATATCCGCGCCTAAATCTAATGGACGAGATAGTACAGGGGTTAAGAAGGTATTATCCACAATCATTAATAAATTGTGTTTTTTCGCTAATTTTGCAATTTCTGCCACATCACATTCTTCCATTAATGGATTTGATGGAGTTTCAATAAAAATTGCTTTTGTATTTGCTGTAATAGCCGATTCAATTTCAGCTAAAGAAGCGGTATTCACATAAACGGGTTTTACGCTGTTGTTATTTTTATAGGCAAAATCCAATAAACGATAGGTTCCACCATATACATCACTTGATAAAATCCATTCATCTGGGCCTTTGAATAGATTCATTAACACTTGAATTGCCGCCATGCCGGAGGAAAAGGCAAAACCACGATCACCATTTTCTAATTTGGCTACGGTATCTTCCAAAACACTACGCGTTGGGTTTTTCGTGCGGGTATAATCAAACCCCGTGCTTTCGCCAATCCCATGATGGCCATAAGCCGTTGAAAGATAAATTGGCGTTGAAACCGCACCAGTGCGCTCATCACTGCGATTCCCCGCCTGGGCTAATAATGTATCGATAGAATATTGTTGTGTCATAATTTACCTCTAAATATGCAAAAATTTGACCGCACTTTTCTTGATTTAATGGCGAACAAAACGTTCCAATTTTGTCATAAAGCCACTCACGATAAAAGTAGAAATTGAAAACTCTGTAAAAATTACATTCTTGTGCTAAATTTTGCTGTAATTTCAACCGAAACGAAGATTTTTTCAACATTTGAATTTTTTTTTCATATCTTCGATTGACAGAATTTCAAATTCCCGTAAAATGCACCGCACTAACAGCGTATGCGGGAATAGCTCAGTTGGTAGAGCACGACCTTGCCAAGGTCGGGGTCGCGAGTTCGAGCCTCGTTTCCCGCTCCAAATTTTCACATGATGCCCTGCGGGAATAGCTCAGTTGGTAGAGCACGACCTTGCCAAGGTCGGGGTCGCGAGTTCGAGCCTCGTTTCCCGCTCCAATTTGCCCGAGTGGTGGAATCGGTAGACACAAGGGATTTAAAATCCCTCGCCTTTCGAGGCGTGCCAGTTCAAGTCTGGCTTCGGGCACCATCTAATTCCAAACCAATAATCAGTACCTAGTCCAATACTTAACTTTAATTTTTAATTATCGTTAGGTGAGGAATTATGGACTTCTCTTCTATTTCTAAAAAACCTTATATTATTACTGTCGCTTGTACTAAAGGCGGTTCTGCAAAAAGTACAAATGCTGCCAATATTGGGGCGTTCTGCGCTGACCACGGTTTAAGAACTCTTCTTATTGATACTGATACTCAACCAACCTTAAGCTCTTATTATGCTTTAACTGAAGAAGCGCCCGGTGGTATTTATGAGTTTTTAACCCGTCGTGATATTGAACCTTCCCATATCATTTCAAAAACATCCATTCCAAATTTGGATTTAATTCAATCAAATGACCCATCAAACAATGTAAGTCAAACTCTACGTAATGCCCCTGATGGTGCAATTCGATTTAGTCACTTAATTAAAAACATTGATAATTATGATGTTATTGTGGTTGATACTCGAGGTACTAGAGATATTACTGTCGATATGTCTGTCTTAGCAGCTGACATCCTATTCTGCCCTATTCTTCCACACATTCTTTCTGCGAAAGAATTTATCCGTGGAACTATCGGAATGTATCAAGATTTAGAAACCTTTGAATCATTTGGCTTCAAATTACCACCTCTCAAAGCTATCGCAAATTGCGTTGATAATACTAATGACGTGAAATTTGTACTCAATCAATTACACGTACTCTTTGAAACCAATTTTGATGAAAGCAAAACCTTCCTTGATTTTTCAATCCCTGCGCATGTGGCATATAGAGAAGCTGCAACTTATTCATTGCCAGTTTATCGCCATAGCCAAGCTGAATATCCTGTTATCAAAGAACTGTGTTGCTTGTTACTCCCTCAATTCAAAACACTTTTTGATAAACCAATGAAAAAGGAAGGCTAATATGACTGATAAACTTATTGCTTCTATTGAAGCGGAAAGTGCGGTCATTGGTGCTCTCATTATTGATAATGACAAATTTGATGAGATCGCAACTTTACTGCGCTCTGATGATTTTTATGTCTCAGCTCATAAAGCATTGTTTGAAGGTGTTAGCCATCTATTAACACAAGGAAAACCCGCTGATATTTTAACTTTGGAGCAGTATTTCAAAGATAAAAAACTGATTGATCAGATAGGGGGATTAGCATACTTAGCTGACATTATTCACAATACCCCTTCTGCATCTAATATCACTGCGTATGCTGAGATTATTTCTCGTTATAGCAAACAACGTCGTTTTTTGACTCTGGGCCAGTTTATTGTAACTGAAATGCAATCTTCAAAAGATGAGATTGAATTAACTTCTTTTGAGGAAAGTGTTGATAAGCAATATACCAATATTGTCATCGAACAAGAGACGGATGGTGTTGCTGATCTTAATGCCAGTTTCGAGCGAATCCTTTCTCGCATGGAAACATCCTCTATTAATGCCGATCCAGTTAGTGGAACACCAACAGGCATTATTGAATTAGATAGAGCAACAACAGGCGGTCAACCAGGAGAACTTATCATTATTGCAGCTCGTCCAGCAATGGGTAAAACAACCTTTGCACAAACGATTGCCGCAAGTACGTTAGATAAATTTCCTGACAGTCCTATCCAATTTTACAGCCAAGAAATGCCAGCTGATCAACTATTAGAGCGTTTTATGGCAATGCGCTCTCGCGTCAGCTTGCAATCTATTCGTCAAGCGACTGAGCTTGAAGAGGAAGAATGGACTCGCCTTGCTAATGCAATGGGGACAATTAAAAAAGACTGGAAAGGTCGTTTGTTAATTGATGATGAAGCTTCTTTAACACCTCATCGTTTACGCGCCAAAGTACGTAAAAACACTCGTCTATACGGCAAACCTAAAGCGATTTTCATTGATTACATCCAACTAATGAGAACCGGAAGTAAAACTGAAAATCGCAATTTAGAACTTGCCGAAATATCCAATGATTTAAAGAAATTAGCCAAAGAAACTGGATGCCCAATTTATGCATTATCTCAACTAAACCGAGGTTTAGAAAATCGAGCTAATAAGCGTCCAATCAATGCCGACTTACGTGACTCCGGCTCTCTTGAACAAGATGCTGATGTCATCATTCATCTTTATAGAGATGAAATTTATAACCCTGACACAGAAGATAAAGGCATTGCGGAAATCATCATTGGTAAACAACGTAATGGCCCGTTAGCCACAGTAAAAACACTGTTTCAAGGTCAATACAGCCTTTTTGAGAATTTAACGACACAGGATAGATATTATGAATAATCCATTTATTGCTAAAAATAAAAAACAACAAAGTCAATTAGACGCGATTGCGAAAGGATTAAATGTTCAACCTATTAATAATCAGTCTGCTGCTTATCAAACAACAACAGCAACACATTATCCTGCGCAATCTAAATACATTACCGTTACGTTAGATAAATTACGCCCTTATGAACACAACCCTCGTAAGACACGTAATCCTAACTTTGAAATGATTAAAGAGTCAATTCGTCGTCGTGGTCTTGATCATAAACCAAATATCACTCAACGACCTGGTGAACCTTTTTATATCATCGCTGACGGTGGGAATACTCGTATTCAAGCATTAAAAGAACTGTTTACAGAGACTCAAGATCAACGTTTTTGGTCTATTGAATGCTTATATAAACCCTGGAAAGGTGGAAGTGCTGATAGTGTAGAAGCGGAATTAGATTTGCTTATTGGTCATTTAATTGAAAATGATACACGTGCAGACCTCACGTTTATTGAGAAAGCCTTGGGCATCCAGCAAGCGAAAGAATACTATGAGCAAAAGTTAGGAAAATCCCTTTCTTCTCGCGAGCTTTCAAGTGAGTTAGAACATGATGGATACATTATTGCTAATACAACAGTAGCAAAAATGGAACGCTGTATTAATTTCCTATACCCATACATTCCTGATGTGCTATTTAATGGGCTGGGACATGCGCCAATTGATAAATTGCTTGCGATTCGTAATAACGCCTTAGCCATTTGGCAAAATTATCAATTTGAATTAGATGTTTCTTTCGATGAAATTTGGGGAAATAGCTTATCTCGCTGTAACGACGATCAGCCATTCCATATTAAAACTTTCCAAGATTATCTTATTGATGAAATGTCATCCATGTTAGGTGATCGTGTGAGTTATGAAGTCCTTTATCTTGAAATTGATCTCGATGAGCAAAAATTCAAGAAAATGGCGCAAAAACAACACGAAATACAGCAAAGCGTACAAGAAAGCATCCAAGATGTTCAAGCGTTTAATACACCACAGCCACAAGAAACCGCATTAGATACATTATCTCAACCTAGTGTAGTCACTACTCCAAAAATGACTACTACTGAAAAAAAATCAATACCTGCGCCAGTATTAAAGCAAGCAAGTGTTGAAATTTCTCCTTCATTTGAGGATGAAGCAGATAATAAAACAGAGGATGAAGAGTTTGATGAAACTAATGCTAATTCAGAAGGGCTTTCTTTTGATTTTGCTAAAAATTTAACTCAACAATTTGGCATTACTCCAGGTATGAGCATCCAAGAACAACGCCAACAACGTGCAGAAGAAAATGGATTAGGCTTTGCTTGCGTAGGCCGTCAACCAGTTGATGATATTTGGAAAATTTATCCTGGTCGTCAGCATAAAGTAGAAGCTTATTCACTAGCACTCGACATTGCGGAAAGTGTTGGATTAACTGACTACATTGAACATGTAGTAAAAGAGCCTGTTGATTACACTTACCGCGTAAAACCATTAGATAAAGATGTGAGCGGTGTAGCACAGATGTGTTATGACTTCTTAAATTTATTACAAACAGATGTGCACCCACAGACATCTTTCACCTTATTACCGGAATATTTACTCAATACTCAAGAAATTGATGATACCACGCTAGTTAAATTATTCCGTTTAATTCGCCTCGTTCGCTATATTCGTTCAGAAGGAGATGCATAATGAGCATGTTCAGCAATTTAAACCAAGTGGTATTGAATGAGATTTTGGTTAATTTACAAGAAGGCAATATCAATGTTTGCCGGAACTATGGTTTCTCAAAACAAGAATTGCAAGAAATTGAAAAACTCAGCACAGAGGAAGTTTATGAACTGGCTAACACCAAAGCTCCCTTTGCCAAAGTTGAAATTAATCACGATACATTTTGGCGATTAGTGGCTCGAGTACGCATGTCGTCACAAGAACGTCGCCTTATTGATCGCGCATTAATGTTAGGTGCATCCATCCAAATGCTCAATTCCTACTTCGGCTTAACCACTTCAAAAGTATCTGCTCGTCGTAGCCTACTTGGAAAACAAGAACCAATGGGACGTAAGCCAGCTGCAACCGAAGAGGAAGAAAAATTAATTTGGGACTTATGGCAAGAGCATAAAGGTGATGTTCAAACAATTGAATCAACAGAAGGACTAGAGCTGTTAATTTTAATTGCGGAAGAAACCGGTATTAATTTAACTGAAATCTGGAAACTTGTTAGCCGCTGGAATGCAGCTTAAAAAACATAACGCCCAACCTAGTGCGTTACGTTAAGTTGGGCGTTATTCATATCGTTAGTAAGGAACTTGAGAAAGTTCATTGGCTATTGTAAAGATGTTTAAGCACATTGCAACAATAAAAATGAAATATTCTCAGAGAGAATTAAATTATGGAAACAAAATTACAAGAGCATGGGTTGCTCTTTTTTGGCAACCAGCATGAAACAGTTCCAACCCGTTTGCTATTTGATCCTTATTTAACATCAAGAGCAAAATTGGCATGGCAACTTATAAAATACAAAGCAAGAGAATTTCAATCAGGCATGTTCCCATCATACGAAGTGCTTGCAAAATTACTTTCAGATAAACCTTATGATGAAGCAGAACTCTCGCGTAAGCTAGTTAGCCAAACGTTGTTATTACTTAGATTAACTCGTTGGCTAACACTTTGTGAAACTGTACGTAATGAGCAAGGTCAAGTATTGGGTAATTTTTACATCCTTCATGATGAACCTATGCCAATCATTGATACGATTCAATTAAACCATGATTACATCGCACTCCTTGAAAAATCCATTCAGCATCGAGATAACTTTGTGCGAGGTGTAGCAAACCATATTGTAGAAAACCTGCTCTCGGATAATACTCAGTGGCATTATATTTCTCACATTGACTGGATGCGAGCTCGCCTTCAAGACTATCAAAAACGTCCAAAAATGGATATTTCAGAGCAAGAAGAATCAACATTTATTCAAGAAAACTTACTAAGTTCCAATAAGGAACTCAGTGAAAAAACAGGGGAACTCAGTAAAAATAACCTTAGTTCCAAAATGGAACTCAGTAAAATCAAGCAGAGTTCCAAAAGGGAACTCAGTACCCAAAATGATGATAAGTCATTGATTTCAGGCTTAGTTCCAAAAGGGAACTCAGGTTTTTCACAGTACAGTACAAGTACTAGTATTTATATAAATACGTACTGTACTGGTAATGCGGATGAAATTGACTGGCCGACTAATATTCAGTTTTCATCATTGGAAAAAACAGCAATTATGCAAGCAATGCGTGGACTTGATTTAGGAATCTGTAAAGCGATTTTATTTGAGCTTGAACAGCGTGTGGCAAAAGGTGAAGTGAAAAAACCACAAGGCTATGTAGTGACATTAATCCAACGTGCACACCGTGGTGAATTTAAACCGTATTTGTATGAACAATTTTTAGCTACACAAGCGCAATCATTATCATCAAAAAATCGGTTATCACAACATGATGAAACTAGCTTAGTTAATAATGTAAAAGCAGATAACGCAATAAAGCCAATGCGAGTGCAATCTGAAGAAGAGCGAAAAGCGAGAGCTGATCGTATTCGACAATTTAAAGCTTCAATTTGCAATTGAATAAGCTGTATAAAAGCAAACTGTGTCTTGTAGAAGGGTTCTACAAAGTACAAAATTCAATCACTGTCCAGGGGCTGGACAAAGTACAAAAATTAATCACTGTGCTAGGGTTGCACAGTGAACAAAAATTAACCAGTGTGCGGGGACTGCACAGTGAACAAAAATTAACCAGTGTGCAGGGACTGCACAGTGAACAAAAATTAACCAGTGTGCAGGGACTGCACAGTGAACAAAAATTAACCAGTGTGCAGGGACTGCACAGTGAACAATATTTAACCAATGTAAAGGGACTTTACAAAGTGCAAATTTTAACCAAATGATAAAAGGTGACATAACATGACAACAACATACAACCAACAGCTTGGGCCGTTACGCAGTGAGATTACATTTACGCTTCATACTCAGTATGCAACACGTCTTTGGAATGGTCGTGACTTAGTTAAAAATGAAGCCGGGGAAGTCGTTACATCATCAATTCTCAGTATTCCTAATGCTCTATCTCTATTGAGTCAAATTCAGCAAGCTGCCGAACAAGATGATCCTTATGCTGATGATTATCTTCTTCGTTTTGAACAAAAAGTATTAGGGTTTCGTAAAGAGATGCAAGATATGACCTGGAGAATGGTTAATCTCTACAGTGAGAAAATCCCTGAAAACTTTCAAATTGAGCGTTGCGCCAATATTGCTCCGATTCAATACCCTATTTTTGTGAATACTCAGTTGGGTTATCAATTATTGTATCTTTTGGCTGATTTTGATTCGTTAGCTCGTACAGTGATGACCGCTTCACATATTGCATTACTTACAAAAGATGATGCGTATGATTGGTTAGAATCCGGTGCTAAATTAATTCGTCGTGCATTTGGTGTGCTTGAGAATTACCGAAATTCCGGTATTACACGCCAAGATGCGCTTGAAAATAACGCTCGCTATCAAGCTGCTGTAAAACGTATGAAATATACCTTAACGCCTGACGTGCTTTCCGGTACAACACGTGCAACATTTGCTCCAACAATTAAAAAATCATCACTTGCTGAATCAGATGATAATGGCTCTGTTGAAGTCCAAATTACAGCAAATAAAACTGAATAATGGAGATTGGGATTATGGATAACGTGCTCATTCCTTCTGATATGTATAAACAATTAGGACGCACAACCCCACTTAATGACTCGCTGAAACAGTTATTCAGTGAGTTAGACTCAGTGCAACAGTATGAATTACTAGCTGAATCCCTTGCTACAGTCCGTGAAGCTTTAATGTTGCAGCAGAATGAAATGTTGCAGAACGTTCGTAAAAGTGAACTTAGTGTATTACCTATTCACATGATCCGAGATAAAGCTTCATCATCCGGTGGGACGTTTTTACGCTGGCGCAGTTTTCAAGCCTCTAAGACTGGTGATGCTGTGTTAAATCCGGTATTTAATAATCCTCAGTTATCTTCAGACTTACGACAAAAACTTGTCTCAGCTGAGAAAGAACGCATTTTGATTAATCTGCAGGTCTCCGTACTAAATTTTATGATGAGACAGGTATCAAGTGCGGTAGATAAAATTAAAGAGATAGAAGATCATTTATAACATTCACATTTGTGAACGTTGGATCTTCTAGTTTGTAATCGGCTAATTTATATAGTTTGTGATCGGCTCACTAAAAGGCCTTTTAAAGGTAAGGGGACAAGCCCCTTACCTTAACGAAAAAAAAGCCTTTGCCTTTCGTGGTTGTGTTAAAAAATCTCTGTGTTTTTTACTCAATTTACCCTTAAGGATTAGATGTAAAAAATGCACAATCTTGACAGTTAATTTTGTGATTTAGGAGAAATCAATATGGCTGGAATTAATAAAGTAATTATCGTGGGACATTTAGGTAATGATCCTGAAATGCGAAGCATGCCGAATGGTGAGGCTGTTGCAAATATCAGTGTAGCAACTAGCGAAGCTTGGACGGATAAAAACACTGGTGAACGTCGTGAAGTGACTGAATGGCATCGAATCGTTTTTTATCGCAAATTAGCTGAAATTTGCGGCCAATATCTCAAGAAGGGAGCTCAAGTCTATATTGAAGGTCGCTTACGTACTCGTAAATGGCAAGATCAAAACGGGCAAGATCGTTATACCACGGAAATCCAAGGTGATGTAATGCAAATGTTAGGTACTCGCCCTCAAAGTGTAGATGGTACAAATAATCCTCAGCCAATGCCACAACAAGATGCATCGGCAAATGCTTTTGATGATTCAATACCATTCTGAGCTCAATCTAATTAAGGTTAATTGTGATGAAAAAAATAATTTTTGTTTTATCTGCCGTCGCTGCTTTAAGTGGTTGTGCTGAATTAAACTCATTAAATGATGCGGTTGGTAATGTTGCAGGTCAGCTCAGCAGTGTTCTTGGCGGGGGGAATAGTTCCTCTAGTTCTTCCGGTGTGGCTTACACTCAAAGTTCTCGTTCTCATCGCTATAACGTAGAGGATTCAATTACATCATCTAAAAATATTGACTCTCTTTACGTAAAAATTAAACGTAATTTAAAATTCAAAACACGGGAGGAAGCATTAAGTGGGCTATCCGGGTATGAGCGTCAACGTTACGAATCGCTTTTAGATGAAGAAGGACATGCTCATGAAGCGACTCCTGGGGTCTATTATCACATGGCAAATAGCTATGTTGGCGGTCGAAAAATTGACATAACGCTTGCAAAAGAGGATGGCAAGGTTAGAATTTCCTGGATTGCATCCTCAAACGAGTCTGATTTTGCTCAATTTGTTAAATCAGAAGTGATAAAAGCAATAAAATAATACGATAACAATAAACATAGTGTAGGTAATCAATACCTCATTCTCCTTTGCCCCAACCTTAGTGGGGCTTTTTTTATTTAAGCTATTTTTAAATTTCGATACCGATAATAACGATTATTTTATATGATAGATAACGAAACAAATTTGTTTTTTGAGATCTATCCAAACTTTTCCTTTTCCTCATATTGTTTAATATCTCAAACGTTTACCCCTTGGTTACAAGGGGTATTTTTCTCCTGTAATAGCAAAATATAAATTAAGTGGCTCAAAATGAAGTGAAGATAATGGGCTTGCACACTTTGACAGAATTTTAGCTTTCTCTTTATGGTTTCTAACCAAAATAGGAAACTCCTTTACACCATTTGCAAGCAACCAAAGCGTTCTTGTCATACCATCATTAAGACTACAGCTTATTTCTCCATCTTTAATATGAACATTAACATCTGCAAGTGGAACTGGAGAATCCATACTTTTAGCAAATCCGTTTTCAGCATGATGAAACTTATAATCTTTTCTCCATGTTGACTCATCGCCCGCACATGTATTTTTATCTACCTCATACGGTGATCGCTGCCATAAAGGAAGAAACTTTTGAGCATCTACGATGACAATCATGTTCTCTTGATTAGCCATATTTTCAATATGCTGTGGATAACGCATATACACGACTTTCTGCTCTCTCGTTTTCATTCTAAAAATAATATATCTATCTCGACCTGAATATCTAAGCGTATCAACCATCACTCCAATTGATGAAGGGGTCAGTTTTATCATTATTTACTCCTCAATTTAAAAAGAATTCCTAATTGTGGTTTATCTTATTACATCGAAAATATCTCTCAAATATCAATGAGAGAAAACATCATGAAATTATTTTTATGCGAAAAACCATCACAAGGCAATGATATTGCAAAAGTATTAGGTGCGACAAAGCGTGGTGAGGGTTGTTTATCAACACCTGACGGTCAGCTTACAGTTACCTGGGGAATTGGTCATCTAGTAGAACAGTTTAATCCTGAAGAATATGATCCTGCCTTTAAAAAGTGGGCTTTTGAGACCTTGCCAATTATCCCAGGTAAATGGGGGCTTTCACCTAAAAAAGAAACAAAAAAACAGTTCAACGTTGTAATGAAACTTATCAAACAAGCTAAACTTGTTGTCATTGCAACCGATATTGATAGAGAGGGCGAAACTATAGCAAGAGAATTGCTGGATTTAGCAGGATTTCGAGGGCAAATAAAACGCCTTTGGTTGTCTGCACTAGATGATGCCAGTATTCGTAAAGCCTTGGGTGCGCTTAAAGATAATGAGGAGACGCTCCCTCTTTACTATGCAGGACTTGCACGTAGTCGAGCAGATTGGCTTATTGGTATGAATTTCTCTCGTCTCTATACCTTATTAGCGCAACAACAAGGGTATCAAGGGAAACCTTTAAGTGTTGGTCGGGTACAAACTCCAACATTAAGCCTGGTTGTTAATCGCGACCGTGAGATAAAAAACTTCATTCCTAAGCAACATTTTGCTTTGCAAGTAATGCTTTCTGATGGGAATCAGCATTTTGCTACGCAATATGTTATTCCGGAGCAATATTGTGATCCTGATGGACTTTGTTTGTCTGCCCAAGTTATACAAGCAGCAAATCAGCAAATTCGTCAATTGGGCCAAGCGAAAGTGGAATCAGTTGAAACTAAACGAGAAAAACAAAATGCCCCACTTTGCTTTGCATTAAGTGACTTACAATCAGAAGCAAACCGCCTTTATGGGCTGGGTGCACAAAGAGTGTTGGATATAGCTCAATCACTTTATGAAACTCACAAAGCGACAACCTATCCAAGAACAGATTGTGGTTATTTACCGGAGTCTCAGTTTGCAGAAGCCCCTAAAATTATCCAATGTTTATTACAATCTGATAATCGATTACAACCCCTTGCAGGTATGTTAAACCTTAATCAAAAATCACGAGCTTGGAATGATAAAAAAATTACCGCTCACCATGGCATTATTCCGACTATGATTAAAGCTGATATTAGCAAAATGTCTGATGAAGAATTAAAGCTTTATGATCTCATACGTCGTCGTTATTTAGCTCAATTCTTACCTGTTTCTGAAACAGATAAGACACAAATTATTTTGAAGTGCGGTCAACATATATTAAGTGCACGTGGGAATGTGCTTATTGCTCCAGGTTGGAAAATTCTATTTGGCAAATCACTTGATGAAGATGATGATGCACCTCAAGCCTTACCAACGTTAAAGCAAGGACAAATCTGTCAGATTTCTGATTCAGAAATAAAAACCTTACAAACATCACCACCTAATCACTTCACGGAAGGTACATTGCTCACCGCAATGAAAAATGCAGCTCGCTTTGTAACTGATGAGCGTTTAAAACAACGCTTACGAGAAACTGAAGGGCTTGGTACAGAAGCCACTCGGGCAGGAACGATTCAAGGTTTGATTGATAAAGGTTTCTTGAAAAAGAAAGGGAAATCACTATTAGCGACAGATGAAGCAATGACGCTAATTGATAATTTACCTCAGATGTTAAAAGATCCGGGTTTAACCGCACTTTGGGAGCAAGCGCTCAATCAAATTGCTGAAAGAACGCTTTCGCTAGAAGTGTTTATGCAAAAACAAGAAGTCTTTGTGCGACATTTGATGGCTGATTGCCTTAAAAAGGGAATGAGTTTGGGGAATATTGAAATTCGTAAATGTCCTAAGTGCGGTGCACCAATGATTAAAAGAAATGGTAAAAATGGGGCTTTTTTGGGGTGTTCTGCTTATCCAAATTGCCAACATATTGAAAATATTGATAGCAAAAAGAATACTAAGGGCGCGAAAAGTTCTAAGAAAACATCGAGTAAAAGTGTGAGTGAGCAAATTTCATCTTTACGAAACTTATTGAACTAGGATTTAAGCGCCTGTGAATGGCGAGTCCTCAAAAATAGTGCTATACTAAAGCCTTCGTAAGACCGTTCGTGAATTGTCGGTTATCAATTCACACTAGCCAAAAATGATTCCAGCACGCTGAAAGGAATTTCTCACATTGATTAACGCTCCTTGTGAGGTGTGCCACCTAGTTAATCAGAGTAATGATGGAGTAACGCCCCAATTTACTCTCGACTTTTCAAATCGCTGGCCATTGCGGATTTTTAAAGTGTATTGCAAAGTGCATTTTGAAAATTCGCAATGGCTTGCTACTTTCTCCTTACCGGAGCCCACCGGTGAAACAATGGGTGCCCTTTGTGTCAATTTGATGCCACAGATATAACCGATTGATGGCCACAAAGTAATCGGATAAGGCGAGCCGTAAAAATCCGTATATGGTAACGAACGTATCAGTATTTTTATGAATCAAATTAGTTTGGCCTACTTAATTTTTATTTAATCAATCTATAGTCAAAACTATAAGGTCATTCAGGAAACTGGGTGACCTTTTCTTTTGACTAAAATATCTCCAAATAGAATTTTTAATTTTTTATACATTTAACGTTTGCTTTAGATTTTAATAACAACAGTTTTTAAGGTGCTGTGCAAACAGCTCTTATAAGTTGCACGATTCTTGAGAAGCAACGCCTTGCCTTAGCGCAAGTAGAATCATAGCCAAAATTTTTTCCAGCACACTGAAAGGAGAATCTACGAATAATTCGTAGGTGTGCCACCTTAAACTACCCTTAACCTAAAATAAGATTACTTATTCTAGTTTAATCACAATTTAACCCTTGGCGGGAAACATTTTTCCCGTGTTGGGTAAGGATGTTTCTCCGCTTTTTTACTACTTAGGAGAAACATTATGTCTAACCAAAACGCAAAACCAAATTACTTCAATCTTCATACTTCTGGCATTGGTTATTTAAGCGATATTCGCGAAATCAAGCCGAAAAAAGGAGATGCATTTTGGGCTTGTCGAATTGCTGCTCTTACAGGCTCTTCCGATTCTCCGGAATATCGTTTTTTTGATATGAACGTATCCGGTGAAGAAACTGTAAATTTAATCAAACGCTGTCAAGAAGCTGTTGAAGCTAAGAAAAAAGTCTTAGTTTCCTTTGTAATGAGTGATTTGTGGTATGACACATTCACTTATTCAAAAGATAGCGAATATCACAAAAAAGGTGATACTGGCGTGTCGATTAAAGGACGACTCTATCGTATTAACTTTATTAAAGTTGATGGTGAGTTGAAATATCAAGCAAAACGCCAAGATGAGCAAGGGGATGACTAACCTATAAACTGATGAAAGCCAACAACAAGATTTGTTGGCTTTTTCTTTACCCTGAAGGGGAAACTCCCCTTATGGGTGGTTTCTCCTTTTTTATTTCTATTTGAGGAGAAACCTATGAATACTTACGCTAAATTTTGCCCTAATGTTTTTGTTGCTAAATGTCCGGATGCTCACCAAAAAGGTGACATTATCATCTTAACCAGTAAATATGGTAAAGAGACTGAGGTAGAGATTCATAATCTCGTGAAAACATCTGAGGATGCGTATTTTTATTCCTTCACTCGTTGTGATGGTGTAAACAGTCAAGTTCGTGCAGAAAAAAAAGCTGAGCGTTATCAAAACGCGGCGAGTAATGCATTAAAGCGCAGTGAACAATATTGTGAAGCTGCTAATGAAGGCCGTGAATTTCTTCGCTTGGGGGAACCGATTAAAATCGGTCATCATAGCGAAAAACGTCATAGAGCCTTGATTGAACGTAATGCAAGACGCATGGATAAGTCTGTTGAAGAAATGCGTAAAGCAGAAAGTTATGACGGTAAAATTGCTTATTGGGAACAGATGGCTGGGAAAATTGATTTATCCATGCCGGAAAGTCTTGAGTTCTTTAAATTTGAATTGGAAAAAGCCAAAGAAAAACACCAAGAGCTTAAAGATAAACCTGAATTGCGAACACATGCTTTTTCTCTCACTTATGCTAAAAAAGCAGTCAATGAGCTTGAGAAAAAAGTAAAATTAGCCGAATTACTTTGGGCGTAAATGCAAGTCAGACTTTTTAAATAAAGTGGACTCTATTAAAACTATGTACCATTAAAGTGTGTGTGAATTTGACCGCACTTTCACCCATAGGGGATATATCCCTTATGGGCGATATTCCCTATTTTAGAAGGAATATCGAATGTTTAAATTAAACGAGCAACAACAAGCTATTTTAGAACAGGCACAGGTTATTTTAACTAAAGTGATGGAAGAAAAGCCCTTTTACCAAGGTGCACAGGAATTTACTGAGCCATCAATAGTTAAACTCTATTTTCAAACCATTATAGGGAATGAAGAAAGAGAAAATTTCGTGGTACTTTTCTTGGATAGAATCCACAGATTGATTAAATCTGAGGTGATGTTTCAAGGATCTGTTTCAGAAACTTCTGTGTCGATTCGGGAGATTATTCGACAAGCATTAAAGCTAAATGCATCAGCAATTATCATTGGGCACAATCATCCAACTGGAAATGTTGAGCCTAGTGATGCTGATAAATATATAACCAAGAGATTAAAGGAAGCTTGTGAATTAATGGATATTAAATTACTTGATCACTTTATCGTTTCTGGTTCAGCTTCTTTTTGCTTTACTGATAATCATCTTATTTAGCTAACAACCTTTCACCCATTGGGGGATAACACCCTCAATGGCAGTGTTATCCCCTTTACTTTTTACATTTTAAAAATTTAGGAGAAACACTTATGTGTAAGGAAAATCGTATTTTAGAACTTGGAAAAATCTTCGTCTCTCGTCGTATCTTAGCGGAATTAACTACCGAAAAGATCAATGAGGTCATCTCGTGGCATCAAAATGGCTGCATTATCATGCTGGGGAATAAAGATTGGATTGAAAAACCGCCACATCCGCTTGCAGAAATTGTCATGAATTTCTATCAAGCAGATAATGGTAAAGACACCATTCAACTCTCTACTTCAGTAGATGATGACGGGAATCGAACAACTAAGATTTCTTTTTCTGATGAAAGTGAAGATGAGCAAAGAGGACACTTTGATTGGGATATATGCCAATCAAAAAGAACACCACTTAAGTTAGGGAATGTTTTGTGTACTATCTGCGCTAAACAGTTATTGGGAATGCCAACCATTCATCGCTTAATTGAAAAACAATTAGGTTATGATTGGGGTGCTACCAGCGTTGAAGATTGGATTGAAAACGATCATGCCGTAGAGAAGGATAAACGCATTGTGAGCCAGCATTTTATTGATGGGGAAAGTGTTTTTATCATCACTGAAGCAGATCGTAGCTCTACAACGATTATGCTCGGATATGAATATTAATCTATTTACCTTGAAAGCCTATCTACATAAAGTAGATAGGCTTTTCCTTTTTAGGGTATGATAAATAAAACTCTTTTTAATAGTATAACGATGCCTTATTTAACCTCTTCTCAAACTGAATGCCTAAAATGGTTAGCACTCATTACAATGATTATTGATCATATTGGCGTGGCTTTTTCAAATGCTTACCCGGCCCTATCTTGGTGTCGGGTGATAGGGCGATTTTCCTACGTGGCGTTTGGATTTATCATCGCGCTTAATTTATCTCGAGATAAAGTGAACTTTAAAAGTTATTTCACTTGGATGATAGCAACCGCATTTTTATCTGAAATCAGTTTTACGCTTTTCGAGCCTAATTATGACCGTTTAAATGTCCTATTTCAGTTTTTATCTGTAATCGGGGTAATATGGGTATATAAAAACCGTCAAGACTTAAATAGCTGGGTCATGTTTTTTGGATTGGGCTTTTTTATTATTCTTTCCGCACTCTCTGATTATGGTTTACCAGGGCTTTTATATTGCATTGGTTGTTATCTCTTTTTGCAAACAAAAGATACTCAATATCATCTTATTACGATGCTAACCTGTGTATTGCTCGCACTTTTCGTCAATCACAGTTTTATTGATAATTTCGGGGAAACTATTGTTGAAACAGTTAGTGTCGTCGCTGTTGTAATTGGCACAATGATATTTATTCTTCACCCTAAAGGCCTTCGTCAATGTAATCTCTCAATCTCTCGTATGCCTAAGGCTTTCTTTTACCTTTTTTACCCAGTTCATTTAACAATTATTGTTGGAATAAAATATATTTTTATCAGCTAATTTTTCTATCTTTACTTCAAGAAGAATAAATTATTCAAATTCAGTTGAGAGTTATCCATATTAAGACATTATTTAAATACCTTAATTGGAGCCTCATCATGAAAAAAATTCTATTAACCACGTTTGCATTGGTTGTGCTTTCAGGTTGTGCGCACAGACAAACAGCCGATGAACAACAAGCATTAGAAAATCCAAGTATTCAACAAGGTCAACATCAAGTCTTACAACCGGAAGATCGCATAGTCCGTCCGGATATTTACACAGACTATCAACCTGAACGTACAGAAGTGTTACGTGAAGGTCGTTATACTTTAATTAATTTTTCTCCGGAAGAAGGTCAAAAATATCTTCTTGATCAAAGTGTCTCCGTCAATATGTTAGGCAAAAAGAAACGTGCCTTGACTGCAACTGTTGAACAAGGATTACGTACTACATTAAAAGATACAGGCCTTTCACTTTGCCATGGCTTTGGTCAGAATGAACCAACACTTTCTACGCTTTATTCCCGTCCATTACCAAAAGTACATTATCAATTTGGCCCGATGGCTTTACGTGATGCCCTTCAAATGTTAGCAGGGCCGGCTTATGAAATTACTATCAATGACGTTTCTCGTACCGTTTGTTTTAAATTACGCCCAGCTGTACCGGAACGTGCTACAGGGGAAAAGCCGAAAGTAGAAACCACAACAACGACAACAACCACAACAGAAATCATCGAGGAATAAGCAATGAATCATGTTAAAAAAATATCCTATGTGGCGATGATATTAGGGATGTTTTCTACTGCTGTATTTGCTGAAGTCACTGCGGCTAATACACTTGCTACTCAATCCCTCAATCAACAAAACTTGGTGACAAATAAATTAAATCAACAAGAGTTATTAGCTAAGTCTCAAGAGTGGGGTTTAACTGAGCAAGAATGGCAACGCTACCAAGAGCTTAATCAAGGTGCTCGTGGTATATGGTCGCCAGGGCTTGACCCTTTAACCTCGCTTGGTGTGGAGTCTCGAAATGAGCAGGAAAGAGAGCATTATGCTCGACTACTGGCAAAAAAAATGCACGACCGCATGGAGCGAGAGCTGCAGTTCCAACGCACTTATGATCGCGTATTTGCTGAAATGTACCCAAATGAGCAACCATTTAAGGTTGAACCTCATATTTCAGAGCGATTTGGACGGGTGATTTATTTTACTCGCCTAGAAAATTGTGACAAATGTGAAGCGAATGCTGATCGTGTACTGCAATATGTGAATGATAAAACGCCTATAGATATTTATTTTGTTGGCGTGAAGAATAATGAGCAAATCTATAATTGGGCGAAAAAACATAACATCGACCCAAATAAAGTGAATAGAAAATTAATTACCCTTAATCATGATAATGGAGCCTGGTTACAGTATGCAGATGGCAAAATGCCTGCTGCATTCCAAATTCAACAGGATGGGCAATGGCAACAAATCGTCTATTAAAAATCGTATTTAGCTTAATTGGTCTTGGATTAGCAACGCATGCTGTTGCATTTAATGGATTCGGGGCAGATATTGATGGTTATATCAAAGATGCTTCTAATCGCTACCAGGTTGATGAAGCGATGTTACGTGGTTTAGTGAAAATTGAAGATGGGTGGTATGGAAATGTTTCCCCAACCGGGGCAACCGGTGTGGGGCAATTTACCCGGGGCACCTGGAATTGGCTTGCCACAACAGATGAGGGACGTGCTTTAGGGATGACGCTGATCACCCGTTATAATCGAGATACGCCTTTTGACCCGCGCAAAAATAATCGGATAAACACTTTAGCAACCGCACTTTATGCGAGATGGCATATTAATCAGTTTTTTGAGCGAGGCATAAAACCATCCCATGAAAATTTATATCTTGCTCATAATATCGGTATAGATGGTTTACATCGAGCGCTACAAGGTAGAGCAACACGTGAAGATATTCTAAATATGAAGCGTAACGGGATGAAAAAAGGAATGTCGGTACAAGGCTTTCTTGTTTATCAAAGTGAGCGTTTTAATGTCAGTAAACAAATAGCTAACTTCCAGCGCCCTTCAGTATCACCACGTTATCAAATTGAGAATAAACCATTACCAGCCAATTTACATTGGGTTTCTCCAACAGAAACCGCTATGCGTTGGGTTGAGCCAGCGTCAAATCAAACAAATCAACAAGCTATTCGTTGGCAAAATCCAACCAATTAATACGAGAACAGAATTATGCAGTACAAATCCTTTTTCCTCTCTTTGGTCTGCTTAGGAGCAGTAGTTCAGGCGCAAGCTGAATTAAAAGTTATTGGTGATTTTGGCGGAGAAAGTGCAGTCCGTTTTTATGAAGCATTACAACCGGATGAATCAATGGTTCAAGCCTACCCTAATAGCGTTCCTTCAACATTGACCGAAGCGGATATTTTACCTGTTATCTCACATAGAATGACACCGGGCCAAATACAACCAGTTCGAATGAATCTTCCTGGAATGTTGCCTATTTTTCTTATTGGAACAGATAACTTATCTAAAAATTGGCTACACGCTAATTATAATTATCTTAAAAAAATTGGTGCAATGGGACTTGTAGTAAGCGTTAAAACAACAAACGAATTAAGCGAGTTACGCCAATTAGCACCGGATTTAACCTTAATGCCAACGCCAGGGGATGACTTAGCTTCAAGATTGAATCTTGCTCACTACCCTGCTTTATTGACCTCAGAAGGATTGTCGCAATGAGTCAAAAACACGTTTTAGAAGGCTTGCTTAGACCGCCTGTTGAGTTTTTCCCAGCTGCCGTCCATGGTACTTGTGCTTTTGTTTGTTGCGGTGCGCCTTGGTCGCTCGCATTAAATCCTCTTATTGGATATGGATTAGGGGCCGCTTTCGCAGGTATGGGAATTATGCGTTTTCGTCAAGGCATGGAAATTGTACGCTATCACCGAAATTTACGCAGACTCCCTCACTATGCTTTGACCAGTCGTCAAATTCCAGTAAGTAAAAAAGCCTTGTTCTTAGGACGAGGCTTTGAATGGGAGCCAAAGCATACACAACGTCTTTATGACTGTTTCTCTGCAAATGGGCAAATTTATTGGAAAAATGGGAAGTGGTTTAAAGCCGCTCGTGATTATGAAAAAGTGCATGATAATTGGTTATCTAGACTCACTTCAATGGACTCTCCATTAAATCCAGTAAGACCGCTACCGCCAGTTGGCGGCATTCCGGTGATGCATGGTGTGGAGCCGAATGAACGCGATATTATGCTTCCGTTAGGCGACCGTGGCGGTCATACCTTAGTATTTGGTACAACTGGCGTAGGGAAAACGCGTTTTGCTGAAGTGCTTGTTACACAAGATATACATCGAGGTAAAACACCTGAAGAGCGTGAAGTGGTTGTCTTTTTCGATCCGAAAGGCGACCCGGATATGTTAAAGCGAATGTATGCAGAAGCAAAACGTGCGGGGCGCGAAAATGAATTTTATGTATTCCATTTAGGTCATCCTGAAATATCTGCTCGATATAACCCGGTTGGTCGATTTGGTCGAATTTCAGAGGTGGCAGGACGTATTTCCGGGCAATTAAGTGGTGCGGGAAATAGTGCAGCATTTAAAGAGTTTGCTTGGCGTTTTGTGAATATTGTCTCCCGTGCATTGGTTGAAATGGGAAAACGCCCGGACTATGTGCAAATCTCGCGTTTCGTGCAAAATATTGATGCACTTTTCTTAGACTACGCCAAACTTCATTTTGATGCTGTCGATAAGAAAATATGGCCAACTTTGGCTTCGGTTGCGGCTAACTTAGATGTAAAAAATTTACCGTTCTCGATGAAAGATAGACCGCTTATTGCTGTTATTAACCAATATATTTTAGAGAATAAGATTTTTGACCCGGTACTTGAAGGGTTATCAAGTGCGGTACGTTACGATAAAACCTATTTTGATAAAATTGTGGCATCGCTTTTACCGTTACTTGAAAAACTCACTACAGGTAAAACTGCAGAGCTTCTCTCGCCTGATTACACTGATATTCATGATGAGCGCCCTATCTTTGATTGGGAATCTATTATTCGTAAAAGAGGGATTGTTTACGTTGGTTTAGACGCGCTATCTGATGCGACTGTCGCTGCAGCTGTGGGTAATAGTATGTTTGCCGATCTAGTCTCAATGGCAGGTCATATTTATAAATTTGGTGTAGATGAAGGATTACCGGATGCATTTAAAACTAAAAGCAAACCGCCTAAAATCAACCTTCATTGCGATGAATTCAATGAATTAATGGGTGATGAATTTATCCCGCTAATCAATAAAGGTCGTGGTGCGGGAATGCAGGTAACAGCCTATACTCAAACGCTCTCAGATATTGAAGCTCGTATTGGAAGTAAAGCGAAAACGGGACAAACAACAGGTAACTTCAATACACTTTTAATGTTCCGGGTAAAAGAGCCGGCCACTGCAGAGTTTTTAACGCGTCAGCTCAACGATGTCACAATTTATCAAAGCATGGTGACATCAAGTACGACAGATAACAGCAATCCGGATGATGGCAAGGCGTTTACTTCTAATACTGGTGAACGTATTTCTGAAAAAATGGTGCCAATGTTATCGCCAGCACATATTACAAATCTACCAAAAGGTCAGGCATTTGCCCTTCTTGAGGGAAGTACGCTTTATAAATTAAGAATGCCTTTACCTGCGGTTGATAAAGATGATGTGATGCCGGAGTCGCTTCAAGAATTGACGGCTTATATGCGCAAAAACTACCATATTTCTCCAAATTGGTGGCAATCTGCATTTTCTGATTATGCGCCAAGTCAAGATATAGCAACCGCTTTTCAGTCAATGTCATTAAATCGAGCACCTTCACACGCAGGAGAAGAAATGCTTTTCGGGGATGTTGATACTCCAGTTGCTGAAGATATGGAAGATGAAGATATTGATCAGAATGATAATACAGATGAGGATGATTTTGATGACACAGAGGATTAATCAGCCGGATATGAATTTGCTTGATATTCCGGATATGAGCGTAGATTTCAATTCAGTCACTAGCTGTTCTTGTGGGCTGGAAAACGCTGATGAATTACTTAATTACTTTTTACCTTATTTGGAAGATTGGAATAATCAGCGTTATACCACACATGAATTTGCGAAAAAGTATGCAAATAAAGGCATCTCACTTTGGACGGCTAATGATGTAAAAAAATCTGAAAATGGCATCCAGGCAATTCAAATTTTTTTAGACGGTGAAGTAAAAGGTTATCTTTTCTTTCACTGTAAATTATCTCCAGCGGGAACATTACAGTAATGGCAGAACAACAAGTCAAAAAAAAGAAAAAGGGTCTTTTTTACTACATTAATGCGGTATTAGCCGCCTTATTTGGTTCCCTGATTTTGAGCATTATTCTTGAATGGTTAGGTATTGCATTTTTATGGCCTGAAGAAGGTCATTTACACAGTCAAAAAATGATGCTAACTGAGCTTGGATGGCTTTCTGATAGTCTAACGAGAGGTCTTTTCTATCATTCTCCAAAAGAGCTGGCTGAAGGTCTTATTTTGTCATTACATGAATGGCTTTTTGTGAAAACAGGTGTAAAAGATTGGTTAGCCAACCCTCGTGAGCATAGTGGCGTAGGTTTGTGGGTGTATCATTATGGGCGAGCTTATATTGAGTCAGTGATTTATGTTTTTATCACCTTTGTTATTCGACTTGTAGTGATTGTTTTTACGTCCCCACTCTTTTTGTTAGCCGCATTTGCGGGCTTTACTGAAGGATTAATGATGCGTGACCGTCGTAAATTTGGTGCGGGCAGAGAGTCTAGTTTTCTTTATCATCATGCACGTCGATTAATTGGCCCGATTATGTTGTCGGCATGGGTATTGTATCTTTCTATCCCAATTTCTATTTACCCGAATATAATTTTGGTGCCAGCTGCATTTCTATTTGGACTATCCATCTGTGTAACGGCAGCGAGCTTTAAAAAATACCTTTAATATTCCTCTATGTTGTCATTATGGGTGCTTATTTTTCCAAGAATAAGCGCCCTTTTTTATCACTAAAAACTGTTTTGAATTTAAAAAGAGTTTCTCATTAAATTTCCCTCTCTTCTTTGGCACTCTTTGCTTGGAATCTGTTTCAAGTAAGGAGTTCTCCGTGACTAAAAATATTTTCAGTTTATCTCTAGCAATAGGGTTATTGTTTGGCGCTATAAGTGCTCAAGCAACAGAGCAAGAGCATTTAGCGCAAGCAATTAAACAGTTGGATGCAGCAAAACTCTCATTACAGCGAGCAGCTGCAAGTGCAAAGGTTTCTGCGAAAAGTCGAGAATATTTTGATTACGCTTCAGCGCATCAAGATATTACTACTGTGCAGGCAGGGATTAAACAATATATTAACCCTTCCCGGGCTATTCCTAGAAATCCTAAAGCTATTCGTAACTTAAAAGAAGATTATCTTAATCTTCGGAGTCAATAGGACATGAGTAACGCTAATTTCCCTTCTGTTTCACCGTTAGACAGCTTTTATGCTGTAAGTGGTTTAGATCCGCTAAAACTGAAAATCATGTTGGCCATTATTTTGATTGCCGTATTACTACTTGCGTATATGTGGTCAACTAATCATGGCTACAAAGGCATGGTGAATGATGGTGACATTTGGTCATTCTTTAAACTGATTCTATGGGGCGCAGCATTAATTATATGTGTTGTCAGCTTTTTTATTTAATAAACCATAAGGACATCTCATGAAGTTGATTAAATCCTTCTTTCAGAATGTTTCAAGTCGTTTTCTTGCGGTAGTAACTTTACTTTGGTTATCCGTTGAAAATGCATTTGCTACAGGCGGTGGTAATGGTATCAATGCCTCTAAAATCCCTGATTTTAAAATCCCAGGCGTAGATAGCAATACCAAAGACCCGATGGAAATTATCTATCTTGTTGCTAAATCATTGGCAACCCTGTTTGCAATTTTATTTGCAGCATGGTCAATCATGACAGTGGTTAAAGCATTAATTAAAACCTATAACGCAGCGACTGACGAAAATGACAAAAAAGGATGGGGCCCATTTATTATCGCTCTTATTCTTGGTTTCATTTTAATTTTCTTCAGCCTCTGGTTGGTGAAATTGGCTATCGGTCTGTTTTAATTATCTCTGTGAGGTCAAGATGTCAAGTGATAAAGAGCAAACGATCCCCTTTCTTCCTACTCGATTAAATCGTGAATCGAGTGTGTATGGCGGGTTATCTGTAAGTGAATTTATGTTGGCTGCAGCAATGGGATTTATCTTAGGTGCAGTGCTTGGCCTCCTTTGTTGTTTTGCCTTAGGCTTTGATTTTTGGTTGTTAATTCCGTCTCTCGCCATGTTGTTTTGCATTCTTTCTGTGGTGATTGGCAAAGTGATTATTGCGCGCCTTAAACGAGGTAAGCCGGAAGCCTACTTGAATCGAATGATTGAGGTTAAATTAGATGGAATATTAGGGGGGAATCGCTTTATCTCCCGTCAAGGCACTTGGTCTATTCGCCGAGTTAAAAAATAAGAGAGTTTATTATGAAAGACTTAAAAGGGATTGTTCATCAAAAAAATCGCGAAATCATGACCGGGCGAATTGCTATCGGTGCATTGCTTGTGATTTGTTTGGTGCTATGTGCCATTATTTTTACCGCGCCAAGTCGGTTAATGATTTATAACCCACCGGATTTACGTGCGGGAAGTCAACGCCCTTGGTGGGAAGTGCCAAAATCAACCGTTTATGCCTTTGCTTATCAAACCTTCCAGCAGTTAAACCGCTGGATGGAGAATGGCGAGGAAGAATACAAATTAAATATTGAAAGAAATAAAGCCTTTATTACGCCAAGTTGCCAAGAATTTTTGAAGAAAGACTACTATGACCGTTTATCTAACGGTGAATTACGGGAACGTGCACGTGGTGTTTATGAAATTGTGGGACGTGGATTTAAAGATAATAGTGTGATTGTTCATAGCCCCGATAGCTGGACGGTTAATCTTGATTTAAGTGTAGATGAGTATTTCAAAGATGAACCAGTAAAACGTGTTTTAACCCGCTTCCCGGTCAATATCGTGCGCATGGAAACAGATTTACAGAACAATCCTTGGGGATTGGGATTTAACTGCTACAGCTCAATTCCATTACGTTTAGAAGCAAAAGAATTTAGAGAAGGGGATAACCAATAATGAAAAAACTCACTTTGTTACTGAGCGCGGCTTTTATCTTTTCACCAATGACGGCATCTGCCGATGTGTTAATGAAATGGGCGCGCAAACCGTTACCTATTGACTTACAAATCGAAAAAGAACGTATTCTATTCGTAGATAAAAATGTAAAAGTAGGTTATCCACCTGAATTAGATAGCAAGCTTCGCATTCAATCAACTGGCGGTGCGGTTTATTTAAAAGCAACTGCAGATTTCCCAAAAACACGCTTACAGCTTATGGATGTTGCAACCGGAGAAATAATCTTACTTGATGTGCAAGCGAAGCATTCTGTTGCCAATGCAAGTGAGCCAATTCGTTTTGTTTATGAAAATAAAGTTGAAAAACAAACAACGGCTTATGGCCAAGATGCAAATGCATATAACGAACCAATGCCAAATGCGCGTCCGGCACTCCCCGCTCCAGCTGCATTAACACGTTATGCCGCACAAATGTTTTATGCGCCTTTACGTTCAGTTGAGCCTTTGGAAGGTGTGCGCCAAGTTTCACATCGCCTTCCTACACCGCTTAAAACGCTCTTACCTGCATTGCCTGTGCGAGCTACTCCATTACTCAGCTGGCAACTTGATGGGTATGTTGTCACTGCGGTTCGCTTGCAAAACCAGGGGCAATCTCGCATTGATTTAGATCCTCGAGAGCTTCAAGGTCGATTCTATGCAGCAACATTTCAGCATAATTGGCTTGGGGGGCATGGTACACCTGAAGATACCACAACGTTATATCTTGTGACAGAAGGTTCACCTAATCATTCTGTTATCCCTCAGTCAAATTCATACAAACCGAAAAAATTGAAAAAAGTCACCACAACAGTGACAACTCAAACGAAATAAGGAGAGAACAATGCAAATGAAAGCAAATAAAGCGTTCTATGTTATTGGTGGGATTACCGCGCTTGTCGTGACGCTGATGGCTGGATTTCTTTTCTCCGGTAGTAGCTCAACAACTACAGCAGAAACCAAAAAAGAAGATGCTTTAGATCTCTCTCTCAAAGATTTATCACCGGAAGAGCTACGCTCAATGGGGCTTGAGGGTGATACATCTAAAGATACGGTGAGAACACTTATTGGTAAAGTGAAGGAAAATAACAAACGCTTTGATGAAGTGATTTTACAAAATGACCGCTTGGTAAAAGAGAATGAGCAGTTAAAAAATCAAGCAAATAATACGGATTATCAAATTCAACAGGCGGTACAAGCAGAAACAGGGGCGTTAATTAATGAGATTAATGCGTTAAAAGATCAGGTTGTACAAGCTGGTAATCAAGTTGTAGGGAATGGAAATGCCCAGGCAAATCCCAATGCTCCTCTGCCAATAAACGGAGCAACAACTGGCCCTCAGGTTGAAACTCGAGGGGGAATTAATTGGGTGAACCCTAGTGATATGCCAACTACAGACAGCCAAGGGAATGCTCTACAAGGTATTGGTGTAAATGGTGCAGGAATCGGTTTTCCCAAAACCTTCGATAACAATGTGAATGACATCCGAAAATCTAATGATGGATTGCAATCTAGTACAGGTAATAATGCAATATTTAATACCGCTACACCATTTTTCACAATTGCAGCTAACTCTACTTTAACTAATTCTGTTGCGATGACTGCGCTTGTTGGGCGTGTGCCGATTGATAATAATGTGACCGAGCCTTATCCGTTTAAATTGCTTATTGGTCGAGATAACTTAATTGCAAATGGTATTGAACTGCCGGATATTGAAGGCGCAATTGTCTCTGGAACAGCAAGCGGTGACTGGACGCTATCTTGTGTTCGTGGTGATGTGAAAAGCTTAACTTTTGTGTTTAGCGATGGGCGCATTGTTTCAACGGATGATTCTAACAATAAAATTGGCTGGTTATCTGATCCACATGGTGTGCCTTGCATTCCTGGAGAACGCAGAACGAATGCTCCGGAATATCTAACGACCAACTTCTTCTTAACGGGGGCTTCAGCAGCTGCACAAGGCTTATCATCTTCTCAATCAACAACAGTGGTTGATGGCGGTGCAGTAATTGGTGCGGTAACGGGTAATAACGGTAAGTATATTCTTGGTCAAGCGTTAGGTGGCGGTTTGAGAGAAACAGCAGACTGGTTCCGTCAGCGTTATGGCCAAATGTTTGATGCGGTATATGTTCCACCGGGTAAAGAAGTGGCTGTACACATCGAAAAACAAATTGATATTGATTATGACCGCATGTCTCGAAAAGTGAAATACGGACAAGCCTCAAGACAACCTAACTTGGATTAAGGAGCAATAATGAAAGTTTTAATGATGATGGGCGTGATTTTAGCCGCAAGCAGTGTTTTGACTGGCTGCTCAACTTCTCAAGGTGATTTATTGCCAACTGGTGATGCAACAATGAAAGATATTTGGAATAAAGGTGGTAATGATAGCAATATTACATCTTATCGGACACCGAATGGCCGTCTTATTGATGCACCAAATTACGTTTCATCTCGTGAACAACAAACTTATACCCGTACAGCAGAAAACGAGGTGAAAAACCTTTTCCCTCGTTTACCAAACCCTGATTTAGTGATGTATGTTTATCCGCACTTAACTGATTCCTCAGAGCAAATGCCTGTACCAGGTTATTCTTCAGTAATTCCATTTTATGGACGTGTGCAATATGCCCAACCGGGTGAGCGTACAAGAATGTACTAGATGAGGTAAGAAACGATGGCATTATTCCAAGACGTGTTAGAGGCTTTCTTCCCTGCTAAAAAGGGTGATAAGCCTCAACCTAAAAAGGAACCTATCCTAACATCCATTGCACCGGAAGAAGCACAGCAGGATGATACCAATAACGTAGAAGAGACGATTGAAATCACTCCTGTTATGCGTAATAGAAAAATGACCAGAGAGCAACATGTTAAAATGCTTTATGGGCGCGATCCCTCTTTTATCTCCAATCTTCCTTATGCGGAATATTTGGAAGAAGAAGGCGTAATGCTTTTTGATGATGCTAAAAGTGCAGGTGCGGTATTTGATATTAAGCCTATAGGAACTGAGGGAAGAAGCAGCGACTATCTTAATCGCGTTCGCACATTGGTTAAAGATGCCTTACAGGATAGTTTCGATGAACTTGATACCAATCCTTACGTTGTACAATTCTATTGCCAGGATGACAAGGATTTAAGCGGTTATGTTGAGAATCTGAGACAGTACATTAAAACCACTTCACCTGAAGCGAGCGGTAGTGAGTTTACAGAACAGTGGCTTGGTGAAATGGAGCGTCACTTAAAAGCAGTAGGTAAACCAGGTGGGCTTTTTGTTGATGACCGGGTAACAAATACGGCATGGGCTGGAAAAGTGCGTAAAACACGCATGGTTATTTATCGTTATGCTGGAAATAATGAGACAGATACAATCGAGAAATTAAATACAGCTTGTGATCGTGTTCAAAGTGCTTTTATCACAGCAGGATTAACCATGGAACGCCAAAATGAAACTCAAATTCATCGTTGGTTATTAGAATGGTTTAATCCAAATCCATCACGCTATTTTAACGGACTCGATGATAAAGCTTGCTATGATCTTTTATCACTCTCTAAGGATGACTCTGCTCTACCATTACAAGACCAAGATTTTAGTGAAAATCTCTTTTTTACGCCACCGGAAAGTAAAAATGGCTATTGGTATTTTAATGAGCAACCTCACGAAGTCATTGTAGTTGATAATATTCGTAAGCAGCCAGATGTTGGCCACATGACAGGCGAAGTCACTCGAGGTCGTAATATTAATGCACTATTTGATTTATTGCCGGAATCAACCATTATGGCTATCACTGTAGTCATTCATCCTCAAGATAAATTACAGGCGCATTTAGACAAATTAAGTAGTCGAGCTGTCGGTAATAACTATGAGTCTATCTATTTAAAACAAGATGCCCTCACAGTAACTGAATATTTAAAAGACGGACACAAGCTTTATCAAGCTGGCATGGTTTTCTATGTAAGAGGGAAAGACGATCAAGAGCTACGCATTCGCTCAAGAGAATTAAGAACGGTTTTACTCAGTAATAATTTAGTGCCGGTAAAAGAAGGCAACGAAGTTGCGCCTCTTAATAGCTATTTACGCTGGCTACCGATGAATTTTAATCCTCAATTAGATGCAAAATCTCGTTTTTATACCAAATATTATTGGGTGCAACACATTGCGAATATGTTACCTGTATTTGGCCGTGAGACAGGAACGGGACACCCAGGAATCACCTATTTTAACCGCGGTGGAAGCCCATTAGATTTTGACCCACTAAACCCTAAAGACCGGACTAAAAATGCGCATAAGCTCATTTTAGGCCCTACAGGTTCAGGTAAATCGGCAACATTAACCGCACAAATGGCGCAACTGATGGCTGTGCACCGTCCTCGCTTGTTTATTGTAGAAGCAGGTAACTCTTTTGGATTGTTTTCAGATTATGCGGAGCGTTACGGTTTAACGGTTAACCGGGTATCTCTTGAGCCAAGTAGTAACATCGCTTTACCGCTCTTCTCTGAAGCGCATCGTTTATTGGAAATGGATATCGATCTTGAAGTTCAAGATGATGACGATAATGAAGATGAAGGCGAGGAACAACGAGACTTACTTGCGGAAATGGAATTAACCGCTCGCTTAATGATCACCGGGGGAGAAGCGAAGGAAGATGAGAAAATGAGCCGTGCTGACCGCTCGGCTATTCGCCAGGCTATTTTATTAGCTGCAGAGAAAACTTCACAAGAGACCCCACCTCGTCAAGTTTTAACCGGGGATGTAAAAGCCGCACTTGAGGAGTTAAGTCGTCGCCAAGATATTCGCCCGGAACGTGCATCTCGTCTTGCAGATATGGCCGAAGCAATGGATATTTTCTGCACTGGGGTAAATGGTCGATTCTTTAACCGTGAAGGGGAAATTTGGCCTGAAGCTGATATTACACTTGTCGATTTGGCGATGTTTGCACGTGATGGTTATGAAGCTGAATTAGCGATTTCGTATATTTCCCTAATTAACCATATCAACTCCTTAGGTGAAAAATATCAACACAGTTTCCGCCCTATCGTGAACATTACGGATGAGTCGCATATCATTACCGTAAATCCACTTCTAGCGAAGTTCCTGGTTAAAGGTTCTAAAATGTGGCGTAAATTGGGTATTTGGTTATGGTTGGCTACACAGAATATGGCTGACTTCCCTGATGAATCTGATAAATTACTCAGCATGGTTGAATGGTGGGAATTACTTAACCTTTCTAATGATGAAGTCGAACAGGTAAACCGTTTCCGTCGTTTATCCGAAGCTCAGAAAATGATGTTGTTATCTGCGAAAAAAGCAGATAAGAAATATACTGAAGGTGTGGTGCTCGCAACCAATATGGAAGCCTTATTCCGTGTTGTTCCACCTAGTCTTTACTTAGCACTAGGGATGACTGAAAAACACGAGAAAGCACAACGTAAACAATTAATGATGGAACATAACTGTACTGAGTTAGATGCGGCATTGATGGTTGCTAAAGACTTAGACAAAAAACGGAGGATTGCAGTCAATGACGAACTTAACTCAATCGCAGCCTAATCCTAATATGACTTTTCATCGTATTTTTGACATTGGGCCTCGCATCCAATCACTTGCTTTTACCTCTGATGAGGTGAAAGCCTACGTACTGCATTTCATTGCTAAAATTAAGACAAAAATTGGTTCAAACTGCCAATTAAGCGCATTTCCTCAGCGTGTATTTACTCAATCAAGTTGGAAAGTACACGCTAAAGGAGATAAAGGTGAAGTGCATTTATTATTTAATATCTCCGGGCGTTTCCAATTACCTGTGTTTTCTTCCGAAAACTGGCCAGCTAGACTTAATGTGGAATTAACCGATCACGTTGATGCATATTGGTTAATTCAATATTTGCTTTGGAAATTAGCTGCAATTTGGGAATCCCCTGCTGACTTATCCCCAGTTTTTGGGGATAAGACTGTGGGTAATGAATAAGGAGTCCTGATGTCTCAAGGTGAAAAGCCACAATCAAGAGGATGGCTTAAAAATGTACTCCGTTTTATTGCTATCCTTTTATTTTTATTTTTAGCCCTTACTGCAATTGGCATCTTTGCAACTCAATATCTTCAGAATGTTGATATTCGTGCTTGGTTTATTAAAACGCAGTGGATATGGTTTGCAGTACGATTATTACTATATGGTGCGATTATGTTGATGGTCTATTCCATTTCTCGTCGCCAACCATCTTCTATGCCGGCAAAAGCAAAATGGTTAATTGCGATGATTTTAATTTTTGCTGAAGCGATTACACAGATTACTTTAGCTTAGGGGGAAATATGACATTCTCAGTTGACAGTTATCTTGAATATTTCCTGACTCTACTTGGTTGGTTGCTTAATAACGGAGTTTTTGCGTTATTTGTTGGAACAGGGTTATGGCTTCTTCCGCTTATCGGAATGATCTTTAAAATTTGGCGTGACGTAGCTAAACAAGGGGATGATGAAGGTGAGAAAGGGGATTTATTAATCCGCTGGCTCACAATCGAACTCCTTCCAGCAATGCTTATCGTTGTTTTGACATTAGCCCCTCTTATCCCGGTATCATTGAATAACCTTGAATACAATGAACGTTCATCTATTCAATGTGGCTATAAAGTTCCTGCTTCCCCGGATAAATCAGGCTATGCGCCATTTACGACAACATTTGGAGACAGACAAGCCCGAATTCCTATTTGGTGGATGTTGATGCACAAAGTGGATAAAGGTCTAACTTATGGTATGACTGCAGTATTGCCTTGCCAGCGTGATTTACGTCAAGTTAGATTTGAAGTGCAACATCAAAAAATCACTAACCCAGCATTATTAACTGAAGTACAGCAATTTGTGCAACAATGCTATATCCCGGCTCGTCAAAAATTACAAACAAGCCAAATTGCCTTGAGTCCGGCACAAATTCGCGAAACATCCTGGTTAGGTGGTAAATTGCTTATTAATAACAGCGAGCTCTACCCTCGTTTTAGGGCTCAGCAACCTATTAGCACGTTCCCTTATGATGCAAATCGAGATGCGGCATTACCTAATTCGGGAAAAGGTGGTTTCCCAAGTTGTGATCAATGGTGGGATGAAAGTGGAGCTGGATTAAAATCTCGCTTACTTACAGATATGCGTCAAAACTTATCTGCCCAGGTGAGTGATTTCTTTAACTCTATCGACAACCAAGATGAAGCTTTATTGAGAACACTTTTACGCTCTGAAAACATAGATGTTTCAAAAGGGAAAATGTACCAAGGTTACGGTGGTAGTGTTGAATTTGGATTTTGGAATGCCATCACTCGACTCACCTCAACTGTAGGAACTGCAGTAGGAAGTTTAGCGATATTCCCTGGCCTCGATGCAATGCGACAAGCCTTACCAATGGTTCAATCCTTTATGATTATGGCCCTGATAGTTTTAATTCCAGTCATTACGATTTTAAGTGGTTTTTCAATTAAAGCTGTAGTGACACTAAGCTTTGTATATTTTGCACTTATTACAACCACATTTTGGTGGGAATTAGCTCGATGGTTAGACTCATATATGATTGAGATTATGTACAGCTCACCGTCTCATAACTCATTTAATATTAATTTTTTAGAGAATGCGCAAGACGATATTATCTCTAATTTTGTGATGGGAAGTATGTTTATATTTTTACCAACATTATGGTTTGGCGCTATGTCTTGGGCAGGTATTAATATGGGCGGGGCTATGTCTCAAGCATTAAAACAAGGTTCAAATCATGCTAGTTCAGCAGGGGGAAAAGGCGGAGAGTTAATTCAAAGCAAGTTAAAATAATAAAAAGGGGAATTTATATTCCCCTTTTATTTTATCTCATAAAACTCATCCATGTGTTCAAATGTATCTACGTCATCCTCAACATCAATTCTTGTTCCAAAAGAATAAAAACCAACCCCCTCAGGGCCATCTCGATAGCCATCCTCATGTTCTTCAAATTCTAACAGCGTATTCATTATGGATTTATTCTCAGCGCCACTGCCATAATCAGTCTCTTTAAAGGATTTAGCTTTAGAAATTACAACTCCAGCCAAAATTGGACTCGCAGCAAGAGCAGCAGCTGTCACAACAGCTTTACGAGGCTTTCCTGGGAGAAATGACAAAGTGCGGTCAATTTTCTTAAAAAATTGTCCGACAGTATGGCCAAACTTTTGAGCGTCCATATTCTCTCTCCTATTAAAATACTCTGACTTACTCTCATTGTACTCTCATTATTCTTTTATTAAAACCTCGTTTTAAGCAGGAAAAATGTGATTTTTGCGATCCACGTCGCAAATTTTACTCATTTTACTGATTTATCTATCCCCTCAATGTACCTTAACACTGCAATATAAAAATAAACCGTACCAGGAGGAGATATGAAAGCTCGTTTTAAAGAATGGCTTATTAGTTTAAATGAAATAGCAATGAATGAATTAGGAATTGATGAAATGCTTACTCATCTTGATGATGAACTGAACATCATTAACGGAAATGAATGTGAACAGGAGATTTTAAATAATTTAATACAAATCTTTAAAAATAGTGAATACCACTAAAAAAATAAGCGGGAAAATCCCGCTTATTTTATCTCTATTTACGCTTATGAAGCTTTCATACTGCGACGTTCAAAGTTTTGAGTTGCACTACCCGCTTTACAGCTCACCGTATCCATTTTACTGCCATTGGTGATATAAAGCATTGGCTCTTCAATACTGTTACTATTGTGTGGTTGCACAAATTGAATCGTGTAACTTGTGCCATTATTTCTCATTTCTAATGAGCTAGTAATAAATCCTGAACCAGTAGCTACATAAGAATCCTGATTAGCAAAAACTTGTTTTACCGGATTTTTAAAAGAAACCTGACCATAAGTGAATTCATAATCTGAACCATTTTTTGTTACAGATACCGGGCTTCCGTTCTCTGCTGTACAAGAAAAAATATTATTAGCTGCAAAAGCTGGCGTTGCAAACATAGCTACCGCTCCAATAGTGAGTAATTTTTTCATAAAAATATCCTTTATTTATTTTCCTAAAATGTAATCTGCTTCTTGGTTACGACGTTTAGCATTTACACCATTATTGTTGTTTTGACGATTTCTTACTGCATTTGCTAGTGCGTTCATATCGCCTGATTGCGCAGAAGCTTGGGCTGCGGCAATCACATCTTTTGTTAATGACCCGTAGTTATAGGCATAAGATGTTAATGCAGCTTGAGCATTTGGTGGTAACTTATCCCATGTTGAAGATGATACGTTATTTCTTGCTCTATTTGCAAACTCTTGTGTGCGACGTGCTAAATCACGCTCTGCGTCAGCACGACTAACTACAGTATCTTTCGTTACTTTGACAATTGTACCATCCGCTTTTGTGATAGTATCTGAACCATATCCAGTGCGATAAGCATTGACATCCCAATATGCTTTATCACTAAACCCTTCAAATTTTTTCAACAACCCTGTAGCTTGATCAAGTGCAGTCCCTTTAATTGCTGGAACTGATGAATAAGAAGTGTTACCTCTACTATTTCCGGATGTACCGCCAGTCCCGGTGTAAGACAGGGAGTTTGACATCTGAGGCACTTCTAAAGTGACATTGTTACGAGGAATATTGATATTGTCAGCATCTGCCAATTCAGCAGCATTGCTATTCGTACCATTAGCTAAATCACTAATCCGTTTATCTACACTGTCACGTGTAACATTTCCGGTTCCAGTGTTATATTCACGTAGCTCTTTATTTTGTAGGATTGCAACTGCGGAATTCCCGGTAAGTGATTTTTGTAGATCAATCTCCATTCTAATTTGACCTATTTCTCGGTCAATTAAAGTGAGGATCTTTTCTAACTCTTCTTGAGCATCTTTATTGTTGGCCACATTTGGCTCACGCATACCCGTTAAAACAGCTCGACGTGCAAGAAGCATTTTCTCCATTGTTTTAGCTACAGCAATTTCACTGGCTAAACGCTGCCCTAATACTTGAGCATCGGGATCTTCTCGTAAAGACTCAATTAAGCCACGAGTTACAGGAACTGTTGTAGAACTTAATTCTGCAAGTACTTCAACGGAAGGAGTGCTCATGTTAAGCGCTTTTTGTAATTGAGTTACCGTCTTAATATTTTCTTTTTCAATTTCAGGTGTTAAACCAACACCAGCTCGAGAGCTACTAGCAGTACCACAATCTGTTTTACAAGTAGTTAATTGCTTCTCACCGATCACATTCGTTAACCAATCTGTCATATCTTTAGGATTATCCCAAGTTTGACAAAGTAATCCGCTACAACTACTACCGGAGATTCGACCTGATTCTAATACATTACGCTTGTTTTGCATGTTGTAGCCAGCTTTTGCAACATCCTCAACAATTTTGATTGGTTCTTGTCCTTGGCCACCGCGTTTTTTACCCCCGACCCACTCTTTACCTTCCTTACCTTGAGATTCCTCAAGTCTCTTTTTAGCTCGAGTAGCATCTGGTTCAGTTGAAGTAATGTCTTTAAAGGATTCCATATCCGAACTTTGAGACCAACGACCATTTAAAGTTGCGTCTGCAAGCTTCTTAGACATTTCTTCACAGCTGGTTTTTAAGCTATTAAAATCAATTTTACCTTGATATAAACCATTCGTAAGAATATCGTATAACTGAGGATTTGCTCGTTGAATAACCATTGCAGGTAAACTCGCCACAGCTCCTGTGGCTGATTCGATAACGTTACTATAAAGATCTTTAAATCCTTCAGTTAAACCATTTAACTGATTTTTAATACTCGTCTTAATGTCAAAATTACCGCACATCAAGTTAGCTTTCCAACCAATCCCAAATTCAGCTGCAGGAATCGTACCTCGACTCGGGGGAGCCATATAACCTACACCGCCCCCAATTTGATAAAACACCATATCAGACAAAATAGAATCGGCTTTATTAAATCCAAACGGATTACTATTAGAAGCTGATACTGGCATGGTTGAGGATAAGATTGCGCACGATATAGCAATATAAGATGCTTTCAGTGCATGATTTAATTTCATACTCAATTCCTTTATTAATTAGACCAATCAATACTATACAAAAATGTTTGTCCGCGTTTTTTACAGCACTTGTAAGGACGCCATAATGCCCAGGCATAACTACCATTTTCAGATAGCATGCTTGGCGGGTTATCAGGGAAAATAGCACAAGACTGTGAAGTAACCGGGTGAAGCTGTTGCCATTTATGTGTCTTAGCATCCCCTTCCTTCACCGGTGGAGGAAACCACTCACCATTTGATTGATTATCTTTTTTCGCAATCGGTATATATACATGTGGTTGAAAGGTATTTGTCACAACATCTGCTACTCGATGCGCTGTTACAGCTGAGGCTTTATAATCATGCACCTGCGTTACCGTACCCGCTCTTGGATAAATATTCCCCCAAGTATCGCCATTCGCTCTAATTTCTCTCATACCTGGAATAAGCGCTTCAGGATAAACCATTTCCGGAACACCAAATCGCCATGCTAAAAAGTCCAAACCACTCAAGTAATAAGGCACAAAAGGCGTTGTCTGACTTTTGCAGTAATACCCTGTACTATTAAGCATTTGACTAATCGCCCCCTGCGGATGACCGATTACATCAACATTTTTAAATGTTGCTTGCGTGTAGTCTTTGTGTGGTGATTGATAATCTCCACCTTTTACCCCATTGCTAAGGAAATTCATTTCCACCCAAGGATTTTGAGCCTGATGGTTATAACTTGAAACCACTACCTCGGGAATATAGTGTTTTATTTTCGTAGATGTCCGGATCTTACAGCCGAATTTTGTACAAAATAGCCAAAAACAAGTGCCCACGACCTTATAATCTAAACAACTTGTCGAAGCACTTGATGCCATAATTGATGCAGTATTTAAAGAAGATTGACCGGACTCCGAAGCTTGCCCTGAAATACTGGTCAACGCAATTGCAATACAAAGCCCGGATAATGTCATTTTTTTCAATTTCATCTTGTCCCCTCTTTTGTAATCTCTCGTTGCCATAAACTTAATGCCTGAGCAATATTGGTTTCGCCATATATGACGCTATCCTCTTTTCCCGGATATTGAAATAAAATTGCAGGCACCTTCTTGATTCCATTTTGCCAACCACTTATAAGGCCCTGATAAGAACGCTTTAATTGCTCTTCAGACTGTTTCCATTCAGCAGACTGAAAAATCTGAGATGCTTGCTGAGCTGCTACACTAGGATTCGCACTCAATCGCTGACTAATCAAATTTTCCCATTGCTCAACTTGATCAAGTAAATACACCTGGCTTGCAAGCTCCGCGTGAAGAATTGGATAATCTTGTGTTGAATAAACAGTAATTATGGGATTAGGCCCCTGGGCGAACACTGATAGTGGTAACAAACCGAAAAGAAACAGTGATTTTTTTATAGACATAACCATCCTTTACGATGAAATTGGATAGTTGAAACATTAACGAAATGACAGGGGGGAATATATAAAAAATTCTTTTTGATTTTGAGATAAATTCTCCATTTCCAAAAAACAATTTTTGATAGAGATTCGACAGCCTTATTAAGTATGATTGGACTTGATAAGTCGCTGTGCAAACAGCTCTTATAAGTTGCACGATTCTTGAGAAGCAACGCCTTGCCTTAGTGCAAGTAGAATCATAGCCAAAATGTTATCCAGCATTCTGAAAGGATACTCTACGCAATCGTAGGAATGCCACCTTAAAGACCTTCCGAGGGAAAATGATTTCCTTCGGGCATGTCATTTTTCCAAGGAATTTTTTATTTCACATTAGGAGAATGACTATGTCCTCATCCACTCAATTGGAACACTATGATGTTCCATCAAGTAACCCTCTTGAAACTCCAACATTATCATTCCGTGTGGGAAAACACTTGGGCCGTTTTTTCGTTGCAGCTAAAAACAAAGCAACCGACAAATACAAACAAGTAACATCTGGTATCAATCAAAGCATTGAAGACGAAGAAGCTCGTCGGCTTTGCGAATTACAAATGATGCTAGATAGCCAAGCGGAAGAATATGAGGCAATTATTGATGATGTGCAAAGAACGTGGTTAAAACGAACAACGTTATTTAGCATTTTATTTTTGATTGTCGGTATTGTTGGTACAGTGGGTACTCTTTACTACCTTATGCATTAACATTGCATAAGCTATTCATTTTCAACCCTAAGGGGAATTTTTACCCTTAGAGGTAAAGGTTTCCCTTGCTGTAGGAGAAAACTTATGAAAGTGACATTACATAACAGTTGTTTAGCTTATTTAGCCAAACATAATGACTCAGAATCTCTAATAGAGGAAGTTCGCACTCAAGCATTAAATGCCTGGGAAAATCGAGGAAAAGATGTATCTTCTACTCGTATTATGGTGAATATCCCTAGTCAATACGGACAGAAATATCACTTCTTTACAGTTTCGCCATACGCAAACCGTAAAGATTTGTTAAGTGTAAGGGGGTAAACATGATGAAGCGTTTACTCAAGCTTGTTAGTTCCAATTGGGACAAAAAAACAATGCTGCTGGTTTCTGAAGATTTTCGTAAAATCGGCACTTACATCTTAGGTATTGCGTTTGTCGCAATGTTTGTTCAGAATGACAATATTCCGCTACTTCTTGCCATTATCATTATGATATTTGGCGGAATAGCTTGGTTCTGTGGTGTGTTGTTAGCTAAATATTGCAACAACTTAATGGAGACAGACGGAGCGTAACGTATGAATATTACGTTAAACTGGAATGGGTTCCTCTTTGCAATTGTCTTTGTACTGTTTTTTATGGGAACAGTTGCTTTTATTGGCGTGCGATCATTAAAACGCCAACAAGAGCAAAAAGCACAAAGCAAGAAAACACATTCCCTTGGTGTTAATTCATAACTGAATTAATACCTGCAACCTTTACAACAAACCTTGATCATGCCATTGGCGTGTTCAAGGTTTTCTTTTACCCGACTGGGAGCAATTTCCCATTCGGGGGGTTGTTCCCTTTTTTTATTGGAGAACAACCATGAAAAAAAGAACTCAACCTGCCAAAGATTTATACCAACAAATTACAGACCAAATTCTCGAAGCATTAGAACAAGGTGTGATGCCATGGCAAAAACCTTGGGATAGTGGATGGCCACAAATGGCTATTCCATGCAACGGTGAAAGTGGTCGTCAATACTCCGGGATCAACGTACTTCTGCTTTGGATGAGCGCTATTAGAAAAAACTTTACTCAACGCAAGTGGGTAACTTTTCAAGGAGCAAATCATCTAGGTGGCCAAGTCCGAACAGGTGAGAAAAGTACAGTTATTATTTTCTATAAACAAAATATGTTTGAAGAAAAAGACGATAGCGGAAACATTGTACTTGATGAAAACGGTGATCCGAAAATGAAGTCATCTGTATTTATTCGTGGTCATCACGTGTTTAATATTGAACAGTGTGAAGGCTTAGAAAAATACTATGAAGAATATCCTGAACCAGAAAAATCTTCTGAAATGCAAGCTCGTCCGGATTTAGATGTATTACCCAATAAAATGGGTATGCAGCTGTATAACAAGGCACAAGATCGTGCTTGTTATATGCCGAGAAAAGATTGCATTGTGATGCCGGATTTCAAAAAATTCAATACAGCTGACGACTACTATGCAACTCTACTGCATGAATGCGGTCATGCCACCGGGCATAAAGACCGATTAAATCGTGACGGTGTAGCTAAATTTGATAAATTTGGTTCTGAACAATATGCATTTGAAGAATTAATAGCTGAACTCACAAGCGCCTTTACCTGTGCGCACGTGAATGTTTGCAATAATATTTCACAAAATGCAGCGTATATTGAACATTGGATTAACGCATTAAAAGCCGATAAAAAAGCTATTTTCCGAGCATCTTCTCAAGCACGTGAAGCAACACAATTCTTGTTAAATGCTCTCGAATTAACATCGAATGAAGAAGCAAAATTAGCGGCTTAGCCTCAATTAAACCATTCTAACGTTTTTTGTTAGAGCTCTCATAAACCACCCTTTGGGGAGTAATCCTCAAAGGGGATTACTCCCGTTATTTTAGGAGTAATCTATGGATTTCGAGAAAAAATTCACCGCACTTTTTAAGTCGATTGCACCACAATATCGACGTTCTGAAGTGTTTTATGACTTTATTACAATCTTTGCCCTAGAGTTCTATCTTATCCTATATGGTGCACAAGCAGACGAATCGTTGAGACAACGCTATCAGACTGCAGCTGGGCATTATAATGAGGATGAAAAACAAGCTCTCAGTCGCCTTTTCAACATTATTGTTGAAGCTTTGGAGCATAAAACCTATGATTTCCTAGGCTCTGTGTTCATGGCGTTAGATTTAGGTGATGAATATAAAGCTCAATATTTCACGCCTGGTCACATTGCCCACTTTATGGCAGCAGTAACTCTATCAGATTGTCATAGTTTAATTAAAAAACGTGGCTTTTTGACATTGCAAGAGCCAACTTGTGGATCGGGCGTAATGATTATTGAGGCTTATAATTATTTGCGTGAAGAGGACTTTAACCCTCAGCAACAAATGTGGGCTCAAGCAAGAGATTTGGATTTTACTGCAGCATTAATGTGTTATATACAAATGACACTCTTACATATACCGGGAGAAGTCATTATTGGTAACACCCTTAAAGATGAAGTGAATTACCATTTATACACACCTGCTCACATATTGGGGAATTGGAACAAAAAATTGGAGAGTGCAGATTCCTATACTGAAGCAGAATATCAAGTTATTGAACCTGAACCAGTAGAAGATCCCCCGCTTGACATTGATTGGGAAAATGAACCTATGTTTTATTAGAAAAATACACTTACTCATTCAGAGTAAGTGTATTTTATTTAAGAAAGTCTATATTTTAAGAATCTCATATAGTAACTTCAACGATGAGGTATTCTTGATTATTATCCTTGTATTTGAGACTCTTGATAATCAAATTTTCATTTATGCATAATACCTCAGTCCGAGATAATTTGCCTCTTATGCAAGAAATCAGCCCAGCGAGAGAACGAGGTTTATGAACATATTTTGCATAATCACAATCATCCATATGAATCTCTATAACACAATTAGCATGAGAGCCAGCAAACTTTTTATTTTTATCTAGTAGCCATAAAACTTCTTTATTACTTTCAACTTTTTGTAATAACCAACCACAGCAAGCTTTTAAAATTTCATTATGTATCTCATTCACACTACGACCCCCAATATGTTGTGGATATTGAGCTTTAATTACTCCACTGCTTATTATTTGTTCTAATGCTTTTTCTGTTGTTCTATGGTACAGAGTTTTCATACGCTACATATATCCATGTGACAATAAACTAAATACCTACTTTAAGGTGAGTGTCGTTAAAAATTTGTGCCCACGAGATGAAACTAAGACACTTTCATTAACACCCAATGGATTAGTACCTGGCTTAAAGTAAATTTCAACAGCATCAGCTGATAGATGAGCATCATCGTCAAATATTGAAGGTGCACGTAATCCATGTTTTTTCATGAAATCCTCAAAATGACCTTTCAAAAACGCATCTTGTTGTTTTGATCTAGATAAATAATCATTAATAACCCCACTTTCATCAGTATTCTTATAGTTATGAAATAGTAATTCTCTTTTATTATATGGACACAGTACGTGATTAGCTAATTTATAATAAGATATATTATCTATATTTACATAAATAGATTCCCACTTAATCCCTACCAACTCACCTGAGTTATTTTCAATAGCCTTTACAACTTCAAGCTCTATAAAATTTGCCATGATAACCTCACATTACATTTAACATTATCAGAAATGGTATTTATTGCCACATTATATACTTAGACAAAAAAACAATTAGTGAAGTTCACACGTATTTATGAAATTCTCACTTAAATTAAGTTTAACTAATTATTTAAATTGACCATTCTACTTATACATGTAAAATACCTAGTGCAGTATTACTAGCAAGGAGATTATCATGGATATAAAGAAAATCATTGAAGAATGGTTAAGAAATACTGAAAACGATACCCCTCTTAATAGAGCTAACTTATTAGAAGAAATTGTCAGAACTTTTTATAATTTCTCTAAATTTGAGCGTCCAGGTGGAGAAGGAATAGATGGCCGAAATGGCCCTGAACGACAAGGGTTGGCTAGAGTTCTTGACGCAGCTATTGCACACTACGATAACATGAAGAATTAATTATATAAGAAGCCTAATAAATTTAAATTATTAGGCTTTTTCTCTACAATTAAGTATTTCCCTATTATAAATACCTTTTATTCTCGCCACCGTTGATTTAGATAAATCATATCGTTTCATTACTGTTGAAATAGAATCACCAGCTTTAAAATCTGCATAAATCTTTTTACGTATTTTATCTGTCACTTTAGGCGGTCTTCCGCCTTTAGCTTTTAAATTACCCGCAGCAATTTTGGCTCTTTTACCCTCTTGAGTACGATCTACAATAAAAGAACGCTCTAGTTCAGCAAATAACCCTAGCAAATGTATCATGGCCATTGCCATGGGATCAGAACGTTTTGTTGTATCAATGCCCTGATCTAGTGCTAGAAATCCTACATTTTTTCTTCTCAATGACTCAAATACTTTCATAAATTGGCTTAAACTTCTTCCTAGCCTATCAACTTTGGTCACGACAACAACATCCCCCTCTCGAATGTAATTAAGCATCTTATCCAGTTGGGCCTGATTCTCTTTATTTCTTGACAAAATAGTATCTAAATCCTCTTCAGCTGAAACTTTTCCAGAAAATTTACCTGAAAAGATTTTTTCGCATCCAAACTTTTCCAAGGCTGTTAATTGCTCACTCAAATCCTGTGTTTGTGTGCTGACTCTTGCATAACCGATTTTTGCCATATTTTGTGCTCCAATAACGAAAGATTCTTCTCAACTCTTGATACTATCAATATCCAGAAAAGGACAATAAGACTAATGCCAATCATAAAAATTACATTTATTTCCATTTTTACTACTAGTCAAAACTTAACACTTAGAGAAATCAGATTCTTTTTGTTCCCATTTTTCCCATAGAGTGAAAACGACCCCTATTTTTCTTGATTGTTTTACAACCTGCCCTAACGATTTTGTCAGAGTGTAATCATCAGATATATAATCTGTACCTATTACTGTTACCTCTTTAAAAGGTAAATCAATACCTTTTTCCAATTTCATTTCACATAAATAAATGATTAGCTTTAATTTATCTATGTTTGCTAATCGAATTTCATTGTCTGCTAGACAATAATTTAGGCGAACTGTGATTTTTTCCATTTTTTGCTCCTTTATTCAAAATTCAAAAGAAACCGCTATAAAGGTAAACGTGCAATATAGAAGCACCAAATCCCAAGATAAGAAAAAAATAAATTGTTTTCTTTACAACTTTTTGCTGTTGTTTTAATGGTCTGAACCAAGCTAAACCAATCAGACCAATTATTGATGAAAGTAACGAAATTAACATTAATGCTACATCCATTTTAATCTCCTTGTATGTACAAAACTTAACTTAACGCTTAAGCTCTTTTAATTCATCTTCATAACACTTAACAAGCTCATTTAGATTTTCTTCGGTTAATCCATCTCCTATTTTTATTGTGCCAGATTTGATTTTTGCTAACTTGTCTTCCAAATAAACAATTCTTGTTTGACTCTGCACTTTGTGAAATTCGTCTAACGTAGATTGTTTAAAGTCTTCAATAGATTGTTCCGTTTTTACTATCGCAACATTGTGCTTTCTATCAAAAAAAATTTCATTAGCCATTTCATTCTCCTTTATATGTTCAAAACTTAACAATTATTCAACTTAATCCTTAGAAATCAATTTCATTGTGAGAATTTTTAATTAAAAAATTAGTTATTGCGCTTTCTAATTTTTTATTGTTAATTATATCTCCTTGAAATAAATCCCCTAACACACAATGCTCTTGAATAAGTTTAATTATATCTTCAGGTTGGTTTTCTTGTTCTGTGGAAATTAATGCGTCTTGTATTATATGCAATAAAGTTTCATCTTTTTCATCATTTCTATTGAATAAGTAAAGTAAGGCTATCTGTAGTGTGAATTTAAATCTTTTATTTTGCCTATTGGTTTCTAAGAACATATTAAAGTAATTGTTCTCTCGTTCTTCAGTTTCTTTGATTGAGTATTGCATTTTTTCAAAAATAAATTTTTGTTCAGATAATGATAAATTTTTAAAAGATTGAAATTCAGTATAATGTTTAGGGTATGTTAGTTCGCCTAAATAGTTTCCATTATCTTGAATTTTTTGCAGGTACTCTTTTAATCCTTTGCGAGGATATTTATCTGATTCAATTATTTCGTCATACTTACTTAAGTTATTTCTACAGCAAAATAAATTTTCTCTATCTGAATACATATCAATGATATTTTCAGATTTTACTATCCGATAAAACTCAGTCTCTGTTGGAAGGCGGCAACCATAAAATTTAATAAGGACGTCCGCAATAACTAATGTTTCTAAACAAATGCTTTCATCGAACCATTTTTCAGACATAAGCTGAATATATAAGGCAAAATTTTTAGGATTTTCTTTTGACACGATTTTCATCGCGTATTCAGGTCTTTTGTTGTAATAATGAGTAATTTTATAAACTTGTTCTTGATTCATAAATCTTCTCCTATGTATGTTCAAAACTTAACGTTTTTTTAGGATTGCCAATCTATCTTTATAAAAGTAAATCAGTTTGAGTACACTCTTTAACGCTAAAAGAATTATTAGCAATGCAGAAAAAGCTACAATCTCATATATAACTATAATTAAAAACAAATCCAAAAAATCTGAAAGTGAATGCAATTCACTATGATGTTTATATATTGGGATAATTACTGCAGAAAAGGCTGTAATTAACGAGATTATCCCCATTATAAGATCATAACGAGCTATTTCTTTAAGAGTAAGTGATTTCATTTTTATCTCCTTGTAGCAAATACTTAAAAGAAACCGCTATAAAGGTAAACGTGCAATATAAAAGCACTAAATCCCAAGATAATAATAAAATAAATTGTTTTCTTTACAACTTTTTGCTGTTGTTTTAATGGTCTGAACCAAGCTAAACCAATCAGACCAATTATTGATGAAAGTAACGAAATTAACATTAATGCTACATCCATTTTAATCTCCTTGTATGTACAAAACTTAACTTAACGCTTAAGCTCTTTTAATTCATCTTCATAACACTTAACAAGCTCATTTAGATTTTCTTCGGTTAATCCATCTCCTATTTTTATTGTGCCAGATTTGATTTTTGCTAACTTGTCTTCCAAATAAACAATTCTTGTTTGACTCTGCACTTTGTGAAATTCGTCTAACGTAGATTGTTTAAAGTCTTCAATAGATTGTTCCGTTTTTACTATCGCAACATTGTGCTTTCTATCAAAAAAAATTTCATTAGCCATTTCATTCTCCTTTATATGTTCAAAACTTAATACTTTTTAGACTACCTAATATTGCCAGTCTAAAATCTTACCCTTCTCTAGTTTTTAGACCGTCTAAAAACCAAAATCAAAGTTTCTAGACAAATAATATAGATTTAGCTCTGTATCATCATTGATAATTTATTTTTATCTTCAGGAGAGTTTCTAAATAAAGCTACTTAGTATTGGATAGGATGTTTAGAATTAGTCATTTTTAAAATACTGACCCAACTATGAAACGCCATCTACTCTATATCACGTGTATTATTGCAACTCAAAGCCTTGAATCTATAGCTAATATAAGAGACCCTCACGAAGGAGGGATTTGTCACGTTGAAGCAGAATACTTTTATCCAGGAGTATGGGAAAAATATGGCGAAAAGGAGTTGATTTGTAACTACTGGAAATTTTTAGGTGATGAAGACCGAAGAACATTAGAATCAGAATTAAACGAAGATACAACAGAATCAGAGAATGAATATAGCGATTATGATAGCCTGGATGAAATGTACAGTGAATAAATCTATCCATTATGAACTAATTAGTTTAAAATAAAGACTAATTTTTAATAAGCAACAATTTGATTTTATTACATTTTTATGTAAATTTTATAAAAACTATATCTAGATATTGGGGTCATTTAAAGATAAATATACCGTATGAAAATTTATATGGGAATTTATCAATATGCAAATACAGAGATTTTTATCATTAATCATGACCGTTTTATCAAACTTCAATTTAGATCATTTATCTACCTTTGTAACTGAATTAACCGATCTTTCAATTGGTATTGGATTTATGTTCTTATGTATGAGTCTATTTTTATGGGTGTACAAAAAAAAATGAAATATTGGTCCAAAATGCCGAGTAGATGGGTTATTGACGGTGGTCTAAAAAAATTTAGATACTCATCTAATAACCAAAATCAAATGAATGCAGCAAATATTGCTGCATTAATGATATTTTTAATTATCGTAAGTAAGGCACAAAAAGATGAATTTAATGATGAGTTGATAACAAATTTTACTTATAAAGAATTTTCAGAGAGTCTAGGTATTAGTAGGCAATCTATAAGCATGGGATTAAAAGTATTGGAATCCAATAATATTATTTCAATTAAGAGAATTGGAAGAACAAACCAATATATAGTAAATCAAAATGAAGATAAAACGTGGTGTAAAGTCCCAATTCATGAGCTAGAAGGCATATTTTGTAGAAGCTTCTCGTTGCGTTCACAAATTGAATTGTATGCACTAAAATTATTCATTTATTTTTCTGCAATAAGAGATAAAAAGTTTAAGTATTCAATGGCATCTTATCTCAAGATAACTGAAAAAACAGGAATTCCAAAAGGGTTTATAAAAAAGACATTATCATTCATGCTGGTAAATGAACTACTCAGCAGAGTTGATAGAGGATACGATAAGGTTAATGGAGAGAAGGTTAATTTACCTAACCAATATTACCTAAAAAATTATAATGAACTGATATATCCTAATAGATAAAATGATGGGGAGCCAAGCTCCCCATTGTTTCATTATTTTTCTAGCCGCTGCCTAGAACTCCTTCTACTTGCTCATTATAAGCTGGCCGAAGTTGCACTCTGCGGGTCCCTGCTATGTTTTATGACCGAGGGGACATTTACCCTGTCAATCTAATCTCTTAGATGTGCTTAATGTTAAGTATTTACTAATTAAATGTCAATCTAATTTTAACTCTTATGATTAATTCTTATGATTAACTCTTATGATTAACTCTTATGATTAACTCTTATGATTAACTCTTATGATTAATTCTTATGATTAATTCTTATGATTAATTCTTATGATTAATGACAATAGCTAATCGTTACTTAAAACTCATTTAATCGGTGCAAATAATGTAACTGCTGAGATCATTTCAACTTGTTTGCAATATTGTCTAATCACTGCTGCCGCGCTTTCAAATGTTGTTCCTGAAGAAGATATATCGTCAACGAGTAATACATGTTTAGCATCAGCTGGTAATTTTACATGATCACCACAAAAAATATGTAAGTAGCATCTATTCTTCGGAGCTATGTCTTTTATTGATAATCCCCCTTCGCTTCTCTTTAATGCAGTAATTAAGGACTGTTTTTTATCTGGGGGAATTGTGTTATCACTTATAACATCCTCAATCAATGTTTGAGGCGTTTTTTTTCTGAGAAAATTATCAATAATATTTATGTTAAATTTTTGCTGCAATAAACAAGCTAAATTACGCCCAATACTATGTTTAGATGGCATTAGTATGATCACATCAAATGGTTGTTCGATATGTTCTTCAAATGGATATTCATCAATCAGTTTTTTAGCGTATTCATATACAGCATCGATAGTTTCAATATCTGTTGTTAACCCTTCAGCTCCTTTCATGGCATACAACATGGGGCAATTATCACCGATAGGTCTGCATTTCCCTCTTCGTTCTTTATAACGCCTAATTATAGAGTATATAGTTATTTCTCCATTATGTTTTAATATGGTTTCTTTGCTAGGGTAAGAAGCTATAACAACCTGGTTATCTTTAATTTCAAACTTCATATTTTTCTTCTTTTTTTGTAATTGTTATTATTGTAGCAAAAAAAACAAAAGGTTAAAGGAATCCCTAACGGGATTAAGGGTAATGTAATAAAGGTAACCTTTCCAAGGGAAAGGTCTTACCTAAAAAGGCCAAAAGGCTTTCAAAATGGCTTTAATATTTATCTCCGATTTAGAATTATTTATTTATTGAGATCGATGCATAAATCAATATTCTTTTACAAAAAAGGTTCTGAGTTATGCTTTCATCTATTTTTCATAAAATCAGAGGGAAAAAACAAGATTCCCTTAATATCACATCCTCTCTAAAAAATCTTAATTTATCAACATTCAAAGTGGATGATGAGGGATGGATAACCCCCTTTACTGCGTCAGAATTACTCAATTCTGAATTACGCCAAAAATACTTAAATTTACTTTGGCAACAAGTATCAATGACGCAAGATATGTTTAATGAGCTCTATAAAAAACCTATCGAGCGCTACGCTGAAATGGTTCAACTATTACCTGCCTCAGAATCACATCATCACTCACATTTAGGTGGTATGCTTGATCATGGCCTAGAAGTTCTTTCATTTTCAGCTAAATTACGACAAAGTTATGTATTGCCACAAAATGCTGCTCCGGAAGAACAATCTAAGCAACGTGATGCTTGGACTGCAGCTGTTATTTATGCTGCATTGGTTCATGACATTGGCAAAGTTATTGTTGATATAGATATACAATTAAAAGATGGTTCTCGTTGGTTTCCTTGGTTAGGAGTACCAACTCAACCTTATAAATTCAAATATATTAAAGGACGAGATTATGATCTTCACCCGGTTATGGGTAGTTTTCTTGCAAACTATTTAATTCCTAAAGAAGCATTTGCATGGTTAGCAGAATACCCGGAAGCTTTTTCAGCTTTAATGTATGCCATGGCTGATCATAAAGATAAAGCTGGTTTATTATCTGAAATAGTACAAAAAGCAGACCAAAATAGTGTAACTCTTGCACTAGGTGGAGACGTATCAAAACTGACTCAGAAACCTATAACGTCATTTGCAAAACAACTACTCATGGCTTTACGTCATTTACTGCAACATAAATTTAAAATTAATACACCTAAAGGCCCATCTGATGGTTGGCTTACAGAGGATGCACTATGGTTAATGAGCAAACCCACTGCAGACCAAATTCGAGCTTATTTATTGGAGCAAGGCATATCAGCTCCAGCTGACAATCCTAAATTATTTAGTGAAATGCAATCGCTGGGGATTATTGAAAGTACAAATGATGGTACAGCAATTTGGCATTGTCGAATTAAAGCTGATTCAGGCTGGTGCCCACCTAAAGCATTTTCTTTACTCAGAATTAAACCGGAAGTAGCTTGGGAAAATCTTAATGACAGACCAGGTATATTTTTAGGTCGAGTCGATATTGAAAATGAAGAACAATTAAATTCAGCTGAAGATACTAAAGAAGAAAATTCAGTGATTATGGAATCTGAAATGCAGCTTCCTACAATAACAGGCGCACTGAATAAACCGGATTTGTCTGAAAATACATCCTCTCAAAACACTCAAATCAATACCCAAAACTCAGAAACCGAGACGGATATGACTGATTTGGTAATGAATTTATTTTCACCTGTAGAAGAATCTCAAGACTCTACTGATAAAAAACCATCTCAAGAAAACGAAATAAATAAAATCGCCTCTACCCCATCTATAACAGTGGGTGATGATACAAAGGAAACTGAGGCTGTCTCAGGAGAGATTTTTGTTGAATGGCTAAAATCCGGAATTATCGGGAATACCCTAACTATTAATAATTCAAATGCTAAATTACATATAGTCAAAGGCAAACTTTTCCTTGTAACACCTGGAATCTTTCAGCTCTTTTTCAATAGTAAGGGCATTACCAACTTTACTAAAAAAGATATCGAAAATTTGCAATATAGTTTCCAAGACCTTAAATTACACAAGAAATACCGTCAATCAAACAATGATAGTATTAATTTTTGGCGCTGTAAGGTTATTGGCCCAAGAAGAACCTCTCAATTGATTGGGTATTTGATTGATAAAACCGACTATTTTTTCGGTAATAGAATTCCAATTGATAATTTGCATTTATCACTTATTGAGGAAAATGAAAGTGAATAGAACCACATTTGATATGTTACTTAGTAATTTTTTTTATACCGTCATTTACGTATAGATACTATTAAAAGCTATGAAAAAGCAATTAGACAATTACAGAAAAATTGCAACCTTCAATATCCTGATGAAATATCAGAATCATTAATACTCCAATGGAGAAAGAGAGTTGTTGGACAATCTATCATTGAAGTGACTTGGAACAGCTATATTCGTCAGCTAAAGACTATTTTCAAATTTGGAATTGAAAAACAACTCCTCCCATTTACAAAGAACCCTTTCGATGGTTTGTTCATTAGAGAAGGAAAGAAGAAAAGGAAAGTATATACTTCTTCAGATTTAAAAAAACTTAGCTTTGGAATCACTGAATCAAAGCATCTTCCTCCTATTCTTCGCCCATTATGGTTTACTAAAACCATAATTATGACTTTCCGCTATACGGCAATTCGACGCTCTCAGTTAAATAAATTAAGAATTAAAGATGTAGATTTGCTGAATCAAGTTATTCATATTCCATCTGAGATAAATAAAAATCACGAGTATCATATACTTCCTATATCAACTACACTTTATCCTTATTTAAAGAAATTATTAACTGAACTAAGTAAACTGAATCAGCCTGTAGAATCTCAACTATTTAACATTAATTTATTTTCAAATGCTGTTAAACGAAAGGGAGAGAAAATGACCAATGACCAGGTGAGCTATATCTTCAAAGTTATTTCAAAATATACGGGGATTATCAGCTCCCCTCACAGATTTAGGCATACAGCAGCAACAAATCTAATGAAAAAACCTGAAAACCTATATATAGCCAAACAATTACTAGGACATAAAGATGTCAAAGTTACATTGAGTTATATTGAAGATAATATTGATTCAATAAGAGAATATACAGAATTGCTTTAGATAGGTATGCAAGGGGCATCCAAGGGTGTTCCTTGCAAAAATAATTTAAACCGCTCGTTCTAAGCTTATTCATCCTTATAAAAATATTTTTAAAATTAGTACGTTCAGGCTTTACAAACTAGTATTTTTGTGTAAGATCTAACCTATCCACAGAGCGTTAGTGGGTAGATCATGGTGTATTGGCTAGGTACACGGAATTGGTCTAAACAAATAGTTTTCAAACTTAAATGATGTACACAAGGGATTTAAAATCCCTCGCCTTTCGAGGCGTGCCAGTTCAAGTCTGGCTTCGGGCACCATTATTTATTCTAATCGAATAGTCAATATCTCATTTAATAATTAAGTATTTTATCCAAACTATTAAATAGAACTTCTATTCCGTTTCAAAAATTTTAGTTATCGCCTACACTTGAAGTTATTTATTCTCAGAAAAACAATAATTTTCCTAATAAAAGTGCGGTAAAAATTCGCACTTTTACTATATAATTCTATTATTTTAATATTTCTATTTGGTAGCTAATCTGTCTCAATTCACATTCTGGTGTCTTATTCTCTTGAAGAAGGTTTTCCCAATTTTCATGTTCAAAAACAGAAACATTCACTTGTTTGTTTGAAAAATGTGTCAATTTTAACTGTGAATAAGCATCCACACATTTCCCTAACGTGATAGGTCCTTGATTATTCACTGGCCTAATCTTTCCGACTAATGTGATGATTTTCCCTTGCGGATCGGTTAGCGCGTGCTGTAAATAAAATGGAAATCCATTGAGGGTTAAAATAGCTTGGTCATGATATGTTGGTGTAAATATCAACCTAGATGTATTAGATACGCTTTGATGTTGTAATTTATTGACTGTATCAACGTATTCTACTTGTCCTTTAGTGGCTTGGATTGGGTTGTTTTCAAGCCATAATGCACCCTCAGCATTTGTACACTCAGTTAATGCAAAATTATGGTAAGCCAGCGTATTATCAACTGGTTCTAAAAGATGCATAAAAGAAGCATTGCTATTTTTTCTACACGAGAAAGCGCCGAGTTTTTTGTTATCGTCTGCAAATTGAGCCCAAACTGCAGAAGGTGTACTTCTAAACGAGAACAGATTCACATCTCCCCAAGAAAACGTTTTTTCTCGGCTCACAACTTGCTCTAAATATGGATATTCAGGCGACCAATCTACCTCCGCACTATCATCTAAATGCGTGAAAATGTTTAAGATTGGATGCTCTTTCATTTCACCTACTTTAGTGGTTTGTAATTTCTTACGCGGATTAGCAGAGTAAGTGAGCGAAGTTTTGATTGTCTCTGGGCAAGATTCAGCAAAAGCATGACTAAACTGCTTAATGACATGCAAGGTTGCTTGTTCATTTTGGAGATCGGTTAAAAGCACATCAAATTCGGGGGATTTAATGACACATTGATCGATTTTAGTGTTGTTTAACCCCGTCTGATGTTTTGCTGAACCAATAAGAATCATCGGCTTACCTTCTTGATTTAAAATCAGAAAGAGATCATCGGCAATCCATTCATCTCCAATTCTAGCGTATCCTTGAGGTCTCGCCGTCCAATAAGGATTAGGTAAGCTATTTAAGTCCGCAAGTTTGGTGGTTATTTTCTCTTTATAGATCGGAAGCCCCGAATTGTAATAAAGCATAAAATCTTTAAGCTGAATCTGCTGCTGATTTAGCATCAAGGAGAATTCTGCTACTTTACATTCAGCAAACTCAAATTCTTCAGCAGGTAGGCCTTTTTCTACATCTTCTTGCATTTTCCTTTTAAAGCCTAGTTCATGTGTACATTTTATGCCATGAGGCAATTCTTTTGGCTGAGTTAGACTTATCACATCAACCTGATCATAGTTTATGGGAGCTTTGAAAGAAGTCAGCTCAAAGTTTCCCCATTTAAAAGTAGGTTGATTACCATGTTCGTCTTTTAAGTTATCGGTTTTGGCATAAAGCGTATAGTCATATTCCCCAATCTCTGCATTGGGCGGAAGATCTGTTAAGGCTTCAACTAGTTCGTGTTCACGTTGTATCTTTTGTTCTTGCACGCTTTGGGCATCTCGATATTCTGTCCATTTAGTATATCCCCAAGGAATGCTTATGGTTGGAATAATTAACAGAAGTTTTATTTTAGTTGCTAATGGCTTATCAGTTATTACTCCTATAACCGCATATAAAGCAAAATAGATGATCAGAAGAACCGCATAAGCTGGTAAAAGCCACCACGCAAAAAAGACAATAATATCCCCTGATATCAACGCTCCAACTAAAAATATAACTAAAACAAGGAATATACCAACAATAACTTTAATCATCACTCTAACCTTCGGAGTATCACATAAAAATATTATATGGAGTGAATTATACCATTAAGGAAAGTACGGTTAAAAAACATTCGAAATGCTAGCCGCACTTTTAACATTTAATCTGCCACCCAGATTTTCTCTAACTCCATTTTCTCAGGATGATATTTATACACATTAATTCCACCGCCGGTGGCTTGCCCGGTGACGAGGATATGAGCTTTCGGAGAAGAGGAAACGCTGAGGTTTCTCTGATAGTAATTTGTTGAAATACTCGGGTCGTTGCCGATTTCTACATAGCCTTTAATTTGAGGTTCACCTACAGTATAGACAGCAGCAATTTCATCGCCATAACCGTCATAATTACCACTTTGTCTCAGTGCAACAAATTCTGTATCTGTAACAAAAGCATAAGCAATAACACTGATTTTCGTAATTTGTTTTTCTTTCAATTTTTCGGGAATATTATCAAACTTTAATGATAGGCGTTGTCTATTCATAATGTTATGAATTTCCCACATATAATTCCTAATATTTTCACCTCCTGTCACAACCCAATCACCATTAGGACTTATTAAACCGGTAGTTTTTCCACAATTTCCATTCAATTTAGCGACAGGCTTTAAAGTATGCCTATTCCATAAAGTAATTTCATCATAACTTCCTTTTTTACTACTGTTAGGATTAATTGGATTTTCTGTTAGGTTAGTTTCCGCAACAGGAGAATTGCCAACTGAACAAGCTGCTGTTGCAGATAAAAAATAATCTTTACTCATTGATAAAGTTAATGGGAAAGGGAAACTTCCATCGGTATAAACTGGTACTAAATCTTTTCCATACCCTTTATAAAGCTGCCCGTTATCTTCCATATTAGAGGAAAGATAAAATTGTTTATCTGCTGACATAATATGCGTTTTCACTTGAAAGTGTGGGAAATTTTCTATTTCTTTTCCTTCTACATTTTGAATATGCACAATATTTTTATTATCCTGCCACATAAACTCATGGCTATCAGGAATAAAAAAGGCACTAAACGCGTTGGCATTTCGGGCAAGTATTGTCTTTTCCTTTTTCTCAATATCCCATAACACCAACTGACCAATAGGTTTATGTCTATCGGCATCTTCCGTAGCATGAGCACTAATGACATAACGCCCGTCGGTTGAAACACTTAACGAAAGTACCGGTGCAGTGCTGAAATATTTATATATAGCAAATAAAATAACGCATAGAATAACAGCTAATACAATAACTCTTAATTTTAACTTAGTAATCATTTTTTATATCTCCCAAAGTTTGAATTAGCCTTTATCCATCTATCCATAATTTGATTTTTATAGCTTTCTTTGTAGATATCAGGAAAAACCTTTTGGGTATCCAATGCCTTCCACTCCCACTCCCGCATTGCCGAGTGCGAAATAAAATAGTTACTCTGATCAAAGAAATTGAATTTTTTGTCTTCTTTATCTTCTTCACTACTGGTATTGCCATTAATAAATTGATCAAACCCTTCCTCTTTTTGAAGTTCTGTTAATTTTTTATTTTTATACCCAATACCTTCAACAGACAAACGATTTCCTTGATGCCCCAACGCAGGACGCACCCACATATTTTTTATATAAATCGTCCAATTGTTAAATACCTGGTAAGTCAGCACATCAACAATATGTTTAAAATACTCATCATCAGGACGAAAACGACGATAATGGCTCCAAGGTTTCAAATAGTTTAATGGCTTCTTTAAATCAGAGGATACATCATTGGCTTCTTCCATCAGTAATTTTTCAATCTTCTGTTTTATTTCCCGTCCTTTCACTGTGTTTTCTATATTGTTATATTCCGCAATGTCGTCCTGGTTTAGGCTTCCCCGATGTATTAGGACGTTCCGTCGGAGTTGTTCTATATTTTCATAATACTCACCAATTAAATTTAACTTATAGTAATAATCTTTTAAGGCTCCAGTGGTGTTTGCTAGAGAGGAATATTTCATCGGATAAGCTCCACCAATTAAACCGGTATATTCCTTATCTCCACCACGACTATCACCATCCAACACTCCATCTTCTTGTGAATACAATACGCGAAGATATTTCACTGTTTTATGTGCATAAGGAAATAGTTCCATTGCCACCGGATTTTTCACGCGAGTATATGTGTCAGTGATTGCATTATCAGCGACAGCGGCTTCCCACATAATCAGATTATCAATTTTCTCATTATAGGCCCCGTCAAAATCACCTAAAATATTCAATGCACTTAATGCAACTCGGGCACCTAATGAATGAGTAATAATATTAACTTTAATGCCTTCATTAAATAACTCTATCAATACCTTTGCGAGCTCTCGCCCTGCTTCGTTAGCATACATTTCCGCTCTGAAAAACACCATGGAAGGATCAACGCTACCAGACCAAGTCACTCCAATAATTCGGTGATATTTATCCCAATCAGTAAAAGGATCATCATAATTTAATTTACCAGATGCAGCTAAATTCAAATAATATTCAACATGTGGAAACCAACCTAAAGCTTTATGACCATTAACTTTTAAATCTACCTCATCGTAAATGTGCTTAACATAAATATTGTCATCCTCTTTCGCTTGCTCAAGGAGTGTATTTGTCGCCAATTGACCAATCGCCTTGTTATCATAATGCAAATAAGGTCGCTGAACCTGATCGGAGGGTGGTAAGTTTGAATATTCTGGAAGCTCGCCAAAATCTTCCGATTGTGGAAATTTTCCAATATGTCCAAGTGAAACATTGTAGCCATGAATAAACAAAGTAGCGGTGTTACCATCCTTTTTAATCTGTTCAAGTTGTTTTGTAGATAATCTCGTCTCACTATTTTGACGAAAACGCAAATTCAATAAAATCGGTGGGGGAAGATAGATTGCCTTCACTTCTTTTGCATTTACCGAAACAAACACTTTTAGTGGTTTAGCAAGTTGTAATCGCGGGTCTTTAGTTTTTTCATCATTTGCTTTGATAAGTACATAGCCGTCTGAATCATTAAAAAATGCTTGTTCATCTTTATCAGTAAGCTGTCTGCCGTCTTTTTTATGACGGTCGTATTTTGGTGCGGTATCAGGACCTCTCATTAATTGCCAGGAAATCAGACCGCACTTTACGCTCAAATGGTGACTATCTCCATTTTTATCAATTTCACCGTAAGAAACCCCACCATCTTGGTCATAAACTTTGACCATAATTCCTGCAGGTAAAGGACGATCAAGTGTATCTTTATGATGAATAATGATATTAGTACGACAAGCTGCAGTGCCCATCTTGGTTGATTCAGAACGGTGGGCTTCTTCGAATTGATGATAGAATGGTTGTGTAGTGGTATTAGCCATGTAAATTTGCTCCCAATTTATTACGGATAATATTTTTATTTTCTAGAACGCTTATCCGTTGTTTTATAAGGTATCGTTTTTTTTGTTCAGTGATGTCACTTTGTAAAATTTGATTAATTTTCTTTTCTGGATCTAATCTGTCAATCACATTACCATAGGCTAAACTTAGCAAGGTTAGCAGGCCAATATCAATAGTTTGATACAAAGCATGAGTTTTGCAAAGACGATAACAATGTTGAACGACTTTTTCAATGGTCTCTCTTTCATAGTAATCGTTTAGAATAGGTGTGGTTTCTAGCAGTTCATTGACTAAATCTGTTAGCAGAGAAGCATTTCTTTCATCGACAATGACATTAATCTCAAACCTATCAAACTGCTTCTTAGCTGGTGTTATTTTAGCAAACTCCATTGTTGGCGCATAATGCACAACATGATGGCCTTTAGGTAAACTAATTGAGTCTATTAACCCGCCTCCCCAAAACGTTGCGAGCTTTTTAGGGTAATACATTAAACGGTCAAAATAGTCTTCCAATACTGTCGGGTCATAAAAGCGAAAATAGAGCAAGCGTCCGTCATAGGTTGGCATGTAGATAAATTTTCTGAAATGGTGTAACAGCTCATCAAATTTGGCATGAGAGCGAAAGAAAAAGCCAAACGGCTTATTCCATTGCTGAAACCCGTCTTCTTGCTCTTTTCCTTTTGGGCTTTCACTGCACAGTTCTTCAACAAAAGGATGATTTTCCGGTAAGTGCAACAAATAAGGCGCAGTTCTTTTTCTCTTTTCTCCTTCTTCACCTTTAAATAAACAAGCGTAATGAATATCATCCAACTCAAAACGCTGTGGAAACCAAAAGCTCACTTCGGCATTAATAATGGCATAACATTGGCCGGCGGAATTATCTTCCGGCCATAGATAATGCTTAATGGTGTCAGGAATAGGTTGAAATAAGAAAGGTGTACGTTCATCTTCTCGTCTTATCGGGAATTCGGTTTTAGTTAAACAGGCTATTGTGCTTTTTTCATTTTCTCGATATTGGTTAGGATTGAAAATGATAACCGGATGCTGTTCCGATAACTCTTGCGCTGTTGTTTTTAATTGCGCAATTAATGTTTCATCGGCATGGCGTTGAAAATAGGTATTAAGGGGTAGGGGAAGAAAAGAATACTGTAATCGAATTTGGTTCTGTTGTTGGTAAACTGTAATGTGATTTTTGGCGATTTCGGCACTAGCGGCATAAATTAAGATAATAATATCTTCTTGTTCGTTATTGGAGAGTTGGTGAGCATTGACGGCATAGATTAGATTTTCATGTGGCATGGAATTCTCCTTGGTTAGAGGACAAATATTATAGGGATTTTAGAGTTAAAAGCTAACCTATTAATTAATCACCGTAATTATACTATCTATGTATTCCCTTTCTTTTATTGCTTTCATAGTCACTAGAACTTAGCCCTAACTATCTTTCAGAAATGCCAGATCATACCCAAAAAACAGTATAAATTAGGGAAAACTTAAAATAGATATACATAATTTCATACTATTTTAAGATTTTTTATTTCGATTCTCTATGCGGTACTTTATCTATCTCTTAATAGTTTAATAATATTATTATCTTTAAACGTGCAAGCTCTTTTATTGAAATCACATAAAAAAACCGACTCTAGCAAATCATTTCTCTCATTAATGGCTTTAGTTGCACAATCAATAAAATTTACCTTCCCCTCCTGACCATTTTCAAGTTCAGGATAACATTGCTTAAACTTTGATATATTCCATTTTTTTGAGACGAAATTAGATACTCTCTTATCTTTTGATTTTCTTGTTAGATTGATACTTTATAGTTAAAATTTAACTTTTTTTGGGCCAGTATATACCCCTTACTTACACAAGACATTAAATCTGCTTCTTGCACACTTCCAGACAAACAAGGCTTAGATAATGCATCTGAAACAAGCAAGTTTTCTGGCTCAATAGAAAAAACTAAACTAGAAGAAAAAAGTGATAGAAAAATTACCACTGTATATTTATTATTTTTAAACAAATCGATTCCTTTTTACTTAAACCATATCCAAAACCAATAAACATTAAGCAACTTAGAAAACTCAATATTTTTAGGTTCTGCTGGTAAATAAGTCTATAAATGCGATAAATTTCATCAAATAAAATAACCCCATAGGAAAAGTGCGATTCATTTTATATAAAACAAACCGCACTTTAGATGTTGAAAAACAGGTTTACTATATGCTTAGAACACTAACCTCTATCTTGTTAAAAACTCACTATTTACACTTAAATAGCTAATATTATAAGATCTCATCCATTTAATTATACTCTTCTTTCCTGGAAATAATATTTTATACCACTTATTGTTTTTAGAATCCTTTTTAACATCAAGTATCAATACCTTATCCCCTTTAACCAAATACATATCAGTCTTATTATAGTTTTCATTATACAAATAATGATTTT
>OKAD01000062.1_pt1 | contig 16757 bp, 18 predicted proteins | sample 1614021 | NCBI WGS metagenome assembly OKAD01 (sample SAMN04436898, study PRJEB24849) | human gut metagenome | biome: human gut; feature: NICU; material: stool | host: Homo sapiens | place: USA: Saint Louis, MO | collected 2012-03-14
AACCTTATTCATCACTTGTAAATAACGATATTACTTAAACTCCTTCAAATAAACATTTAAAGGAGTTTTTATCATGTCTAAACAATTTTTTACGGTAGAAGAAAATTATAAAGAACGCTTTTACCAATTACCTAAAGTATTTTTTACTAATCCTAATTATAAAGATTTATCGAATGACGCTAAAATTGCTTACGCAATATTGAGAGATCGCCTACAATTATCTATTAAAAATAACTGGATAGATACAGAAGGTAATATATATTTCATTTATACAGTTGCTGATTTAGAAGTGATATTAAATTGTGGGAACAAAAAAATCACTAAAATTAAAAAAGAATTAGAAAATGTAGATTTACTAATTCAAAAAAGGCAGGGTTTAAACAAACCAAATCTACTTTATTTATTAAAACCAGCCATAACTAAAAATGATATTTATGAAATAGATAAGGCTGAAAATGAAGTTGAGCCCTTACAAGATAAGGAAATGTCAAAAGGACACGTCCAGAAATGTCAAAAGGACACGTCTAGAAATGTCGAAACAACACGCCTAGAAATGTCAAAAGGACACACAAATGATACTGATTTTATTGATACTAACTTTATTGATACTGAAAGTAATGATATGAATAATATGAATGATATAAACCAACATTCAAATCATTCAAATCATTTTTCAAATACTCATGATAAAGAATCTCTTAAATATATAGAACTTCAAGAATTCCCCGAATTAAGTAAAAGTTATATTAATAATTTTAGTTATGAAGAAGTTAAAAGTATTAAATCAGTTATTTTAAAAGCTAGAAAATCATTTAATAACAAATACGATACATTCTATATGTTAGAAGATATAGATGAAGAATTACTATTGGTTTTAAAACGATTTAAAGGTTATCTTGTTAAAAAACAAGAAAAAGTAGCTAATATGGAAGGCTATTTAATGCGAAGTATCATTGCTGAACTTGAAGAAATGCACTCAACTATTATGAGAAGAAAAAATATGGAAAATAATCCATTATCTTTATTTAATTAGGTTTAAAGTTAAATTTTCAAAAAAAAGAGATTATACACCCGAAAAGGTGTATAATCTTTACTGTTTGTGAGTTATTTAAGTGAGGTGTTGCCTAATACATAAATTATTTATTACTTTTAATTTGCTCTAATCCTTTTTTTAAGATTTCTCTACCAGCTTGTGAAACGTTATCGAAATCTTTTTCTTGTGCGTATTTGATAATCTCGTCTTTCATATCGGGATCAACTAACAAATGTAGTGATACTTTTTTCTTTTTATCAAAAAAGACTGAATTTTCTTCATTATTATTCATAGTAATATAACCTCCTTTTTGTGCTTTCGTGTAATTCTAGTTAATTACACAATACCACATTTACACATGACATGTCATGACAAAAAAGTTTAAAAAGTTGTATAAATTACATGACATGACATGTAAGGTTATGTTATAATTGATTTATCAAATAGAAAAGGTGGGTTGTAATTGGATAACATAACATTTCGTAAACGTATTGAAGAATATCGAAAGCGATCTATTGAGCAAAAGAAATATGAGAGCAAACTAAATTATCAATCAAGATTTGGTGTGAAAGATGATGAAGTTAATACTTTTAATATCAAAGGCATTGCTACAGATAGAAAAGAAAATAAGTTAGTAATGGCCGAAGATAGAGAGGATAAACAAAAAGTTCTTTTATACGCCAATAAAGATAATGATATGTATTATTTGAATTCTGGTAGCACTTATAAAGAGGCTGTTCAAAACACTTTTGGTAATGAAACCAATTACGAAATGGTAGATGATGAATTATTTATTTATAATTCAAAAAATCAAGCACTTACAAACTATGACCAACTTAATGAGTATCACAATCGACAAAAGCAATTACAATATAACACCCAATTAGAACAGGAACGAAAGCAAAGATTGACCGATACAAATAAAGTTAGTGAAAATGCTAAAGAAGATTTAGCGTTAAGTTTGGGACTTACAGCAACAGCATTGAAAGGTAACATCAACATTTCTAGTGTTGAAAAAGTCACTGATAATGAAAGTATGGTTACATTAGAAAATGAAATTAATGGTAAGTCAGAACATTTAATTTCAGATTTTAAAGATAGTTTCATTGAAAAGGCTAAAGAAAAGCTAACTGTTTCTCCTTCAATGAGGTTAGGATTTGAAGAATTTAAAAACGCCTCGGGACAAATAGCAATGGGATTTACAGAGTTCTTTGGCGCTAGATATGACGAAAGCACTTTAGAAAACGACCCGAAAGTTGTAGCAACAGAAAAAGGGTATTCTGTTTCTGTTTTTGATAAAGACGGGAACAAAAAAGATTTAACATCAGCAGACACTTTTGAAGAGGCAGTAAAATTATCTAAAGAAATGAAACATGATAATTCGCTTTCTCGTAGTGAAATAGAATTAAATCAAGAATTAGAAAAGAAAAAAATATAAGGAAGGTTGATTAATTATGATTAAAAAAATTAGTTTAACAACTATTTATGTAGCACTTTTAAGTTTTGTTTTATCAAACCCAACATTCGCGGCGGCTAACCCTGGCCCGAAAATTGAACAAGGTTTACAACAAGTACAAACATTCTTAACTGGGCTTATTGTAGCAGTTGGTATTTGTGCTGGTGTTTGGATAGTTCTTAAAAAATTACCTGGAATTGATGATCCAATGGTAAAAAATGAAATGTTTAGAGGCGTTGGAATGGTATTAGCTGGTGTGGCTGTTGGGGCAGCGCTTGTTTGGTTGGTTCCATGGGTATACAACCTTTTCCAATAAACACAACAAAAGCTACATTCTAGTAATGTAGCTTTTTGTTTTAAAAAGGAGTGAATTATATGTCTGTTGAGCAACAAGTTAAAGATGTAATGCTTGATATGTTAGGCGAAGAAAAGAAAGTTAAAGAAAATATAATACCTCGTAATGTAGACGCTAGTTATAAAATATTTTTAAACTTAAACGGTAAAGAATTAGCAATTGTATTTGTTCCCTTCTTACTATTTCTAGCAATAGCATTTGGAGTTACATTTTTAATGGGATTACTTAATTTAATAACTGGTTTTATGGTATTTATAGTAGGTTTGATTTTTGGATTAACCATTTATGGATTACTAACAATTAGACCAATTAGCACAAAAGAAAATATAAGAATGATTGATAGTTTAAAACAATCACAACAATTTAGTAGAAGGCAAAAAGTTTACTTCTATAAAAGTAAAGAAGGATTGGGTGATGATGATGTTTAAAAAAAAGAATAAGCAAAATAAAAATAATGAACAACAATTTGAAATTATAAATAGATATATAAAAGGGGACGGACGTAATCAAAGTATTCAAGATGATTCACTAATAGCTGGTTTTTATAAAGATTACGTTGTTACTAAAGACGGTTATATCAGTGGAGGTTTAAATATTACTGGTGTAAACACAGAGTTATTAACTAAATTTGAACAAAATGATTTGTTAGAAGAATATTCCTCATTTATTTCAAATATTCTTTATGACGAGCCAATGATTAAGACAATTACAGAACCAGTAAACATACAAAACTATATAAAAAATCTTTATAGACAAGTATTACTTGATATGAAAAACAACAATAATAAGCCAACAAGACGAGGCCAATTAATAGCTGGTCGTATATTGTTTCTTCAAGAAAAGCTGGCAAAAGGCGAAATGAGTACAAAGAAACATTATATTTTCTTTTCGGAAAAGATAACAGAAAATACTGTAGCACAATTAGATCATGCAGTGAACAGACTACATGAAAAGATAAATCTTAATAAAGAGGCATTACAACAAGCATTTTCACATTATGGTTTAGAAACTAGACCTATATATCAAACTGAATACTTAAACCAGTTTTATGCGTTATATGATTATAAAGGATATAACGATTATCATCTTAGTAATTAGAACGAAAGGAGTTTTTGAATATGGCAATTTTTAAAAAGAACAAACAAGAACAAGCAACAAACAAAATTCACAATGAATCTTTTCAAAAGATAACAGAAGTATTAGATACAGATTCAGTTGATAGTATTTATCCATTTAGTTGGATAGAGAAAAAATCACATATAGAAACTGGCGAAAACTATATTAAAAATTTATTAGTAGTTGACTACCCTCAATCAGTAAAAGGGGCGTACTTATCGAATTTACTAAAGAAAAACGGAAATATCCAAATAACAAAATTTATTAGACCAGCAAATATAGAAAGAATGATTGACCATTTAAACAACTCAATCAAAAACAAAACAGCAGAACAAATGCGTACTACAGACCCAAAACGAAATGCAACAATTAAAAGAGAAATTGAAAGTAGTAAAAAACAACTTGATAAATTTTTAGATGAAAAAACAGGATTTATGTACATGTATATGTATATCACGTTAAATGGCGATTCATACGAAAAGATACAAGCGCTAGAAAAAGATGTTAAGCGTACTTTAACGAGATTAAGACTTAAAACACATACACCTACAAACGCAATGAGAGAATCATTTCATACAGTTCTTCCGTTAAATAGAAACTTCTTATCAGCGTTTACACAACAAAATATGGATACAGCTACAGCAGGGCATTTCTTTATGTTTGATGATTCAGAAATTATTGATTTAACACCTAATACATCAGTTTTTGGAATTAACAAAAATACAGATTCATTAGTAGCAGTTGATTTCAATAACAAAGAAAAAACTTTAAATAAAAATATGACTATTATCGGTACAAGTGGTGTAGGTAAATCAACTCTCAACATGAGAATGATTTTAGACAATGTAAAAAAATCTATAAGACAATTTATCATTGATCCCGAAGATGAATTTTCATATATAACTAAATATTACGGTGGAACAGTTGTAAATATTTCAACAAGTTCAAATATCAAAATTAATCCATTTGAAATATTTTCAGAAGAAGTATTTGAAAAAGAAGATGAAACAGACAATGAAACAACATCAGATGTTTTAACGGAAAACAATGAACAAGAAAGTCAAATTGACACATTAGTTCGTTCTAAAATAGGGAAGTTGAAAACCTTCTTTAGAGTTCTTAAAGATGAAATATCTCAAACAGAAATATCTGTATTATCTTCAACTTTAAGACAGTTATATCAAGATAAAGGATTTAAAGGTAATGCGAAATTATCAGATTTCAAAAGCGAAGATTATCCAACTTTAACAGAATTATATAACAAACTAAAAGACTTAGACCCAGAAAAATATGAGGTATTAAAGGACTTAACGCTTATCATAGAAGATTACACAATGGAACATGGTACTACTACAATTTTTGACGGTTATACAAACATCAAGTTAGATAATGAAATTGTTACTTTTAATCTTAAACCATTACAAACAGAAAAAGATGTTCAAAGTGCAGCATATTTAAATATATTTAGTTTCTTATGGGACGAAATTACAAAAGATAGAACAACAGAAACGGTATTAATGACTGATGAATTACACTTTTTAGCAACAAATGAATATAGCTTAGATTTCTATTATCAAGCATATAAGCGTATTAGAAAATATGGTGGTGGTGCCATTGCCTCTACTCAACAAATAAAAGATATTCTTAGAACATCACAAGAAATAGGTTCAGCTATTATTGAAAATAGTCATACTAAATTCTTCTTTGGAATGGATAACGTAGGCGTTGATGATGTTGTTGATAAATTAGGATTGAAATTTAGCGATCAAGAAATATCTCATTTAACTAAAAAGAAAAAGGGCGAGGCATTACTACTATACGGAACACAAAGAGCATTTATAAGAATTGATTTAGATAGAGAAGAAACAAGACTTTGGAATAAAGATTTATATGAAACGATTTATGAAGAATCAGCAGACATAGAGCCGAATTATGTAGAGCAACTAGGATTATCAGATATTGATTTAGCAGAATTAGAAGAAGAATTAAGACAAGCAGAAATGATTTATGAATAGGAGGTAATCTCATGAAAATCAGAAATTTTAATGAAGGAACGTTAGTAGGGAAACATAACCACTTAGAATATATCATCAATGTTGACTTATGCCATATATCAGACATAGATGAAATTAGATATGACCTAACAGAACCTAATGAATTGTTTTTTGAAGTTAAAGATTTACAAAAGGAAGGCGATTATTTTCATATCATTTACAACACTGATAATGAATATAATTCCTTCCTATCAGCAAAAAAAGAAAGCAAAGCACTCAAATTATCTTTAATGGATTATGTGTTAAAAGTTGATCCATTAAAGGACAATATAACTGTTATGCACCCAGCAAACCTATTTTTCAAAAATATTGAGGATATAAAAATAGGATTTAAAGGGCATGAATATTTACCTAAACCTAAAATAAATAATTTAGAACAGTATAAATTGTTAATAATGAGTACATTATCACAATACACGTTTGATAAGTATTATCGCAATAAATTTGAAGTTTTATCAAAAGAAAAAGATGATTTCTTTCATAAAGTTAATAATGCAGAAACTTTTGAAAAACTGAAAGAGATTGTAAGACATGAATTGAATCAAGTACAGACAGAGTATTTACTGAATGAAGAAAAACGTAATAGAGAAACACGAAAAAAATATATTAGAAATTTAATACTTGGTTTTGTTGGTATTGCAATAGTTATAAGTCTAATTTCATTTATGATTATAAACGGAAAACAACAAGAATTAGATAGCAAAATAGCGCAAGCAGATAAACAAGAACAAAGAAGTAAAGTGTATGAAAATCTTTATAATGGCAATGTAGATCAAGCAGTTAAAGGAATGAAAAATGACGATAGCTTTAACAAAGAAGATATTGAAAAAACATTAAAAAAAGAAAAGAAATATGAAGAATTAATTGAATTAAGCAGTAAAAACACACCTTATGTAATTGAACAATTATATAAAGAAGGTAAGCAAAATAAAATAAGAGAGTTAGCTTACAATTTTGAAAACAACGATACTTTGAGCCTAGAAAAGAAAATCTTAGACAAAGACGGAACAGCATTTAGTGTAGGCTCAACAGGTAATTACGAAGAACAAAGCAAACGTTTGGCTTTAGCGTCAGCCGAAGAAGGTTATGTTGAATCAGCTGAAGATATTAATAAAAAACTAAAAGATGATGAAGTTGAAGAAGAAATAAATAAAGCTAAAATCAAACAACTAAAAGAAGAAAAAGACAACACAAAAGATAAAGACAAGAAAAAAGAAATTCAAAAAGATATAGAGAAATTAGAGGAAAAATAAGAGGGAGGTAAAGTATCATGTGGACTGCTATTGCTAAAGGGATAACAATGCTAATGAAGAAAAAAGCATTATCCAAAATATTAAAACCAGTAATAGTTATAGTTATCGGCTTTTTCCTTCTTATTTTTATAATGGTTGCTTATCTTGTAGGATCTTTCACAAAAGAGATTAATGAGAGTGGCGAACAAAAAATGAAAGAGGCTGAATCAACAGCAACAGGTGCGTGTACTGGTGGAAGTGTAGACGGTTCGGGTATTTCTACTTTTGAAAAAAACGCCAAAGGTGGTGCGTTAGAAGGTAAAGCTAAAGATATGGTCAAAATTGCTAAAAAAAATAAAATACCACCAAAATTATTTATGGCAATTGTTGCCTCTGAATCAGAATGGGGCAAAGGGCCAAACGCAACAAAACAAAAAAACCCTCTATCAATAATGGGGGCTGGACCTTTACAAGTTTATCCTTCAATTGAAGAAGGACTTGATAAAGGCGCTAAAAATTTATATGACTTATATATTTCTAAAGGTTTAACAACGCCCGAAAAAATCGGGCCAAAATACGCACCCGTTGGCGCTAGCAATGACCCGACAGACTTAAATAGTAACTGGGTACCTACAGTTAAAAAAATCATGAAGTCATTCGGTGGCGAAGAGGCCAAATGTTCAACTGAAAGTAGTGGTGGAGGTTCAGACGGTAAAGGCTTTGATTTTAAAGGCGAATTCCCTAAACCCGATAAATCGAAATATAACGGACAATCATATCCATGGGGACAATGTACATGGTATGTACATCAACGTAGAAAAGAAATTGGTAAACCAGTACCTTTAACATGGGGTAATGGTGGCGATTGGGGAGATAATGCAAAAGCGCAAGGTTGGGAAGTAGGTAGTAAACCGAAAGCTGGCGCTGGAGCCTCAATAAAACCTGGTAATTTTGGCGCACCAGCACCATACGGACATATAATGTTTGTCGAAAAAGTTAAAAAAGACGGTGGAATTATAGTTAGTGAGGCCAACGTAAAAGGCGAAGGAGTTATAAGTTCAAGAGAATTTACAAAAGAAGAAACACAACGCATGCAATTTATTTATGATAAGTAGGTGGAGAATATGAAAAAATTATTAACTATAGTTATTTTATTCACTTTGGTTTTGGCTGGTTGTGGCCAAAATCAAAGTGAGAAAAATAGTAAAAAGGATAATGAAGAAAAAACAGTAGACACTACAGAAGAAAGAAACGATATGATAAAAGGTCTAATTGAATATGGTTATGAAAATGATGATTATAAAGGTTACAAGCATATGAAAGATATATTATCTGAAAAAATGCAAAAACAAGCTGAAATGCAAAATCAATCAGCACAAACTAAAGGTGTAGAAAAAGAAACTAAAGACATTAAACTTTATCAAGACGTAGATAATGATGATGAAGTGCTTTATTCTATTAAACTTTCAATCACAAACAAAAAAGAAAAAAACTCTGACTACTCAATGAGATATGGCAAAATTCAACTAACAGAAGAAGAAGGTAAACAAAAGATAGATAATATCGAAGAACTAACACAAAGAAACTTAGTAAGTATGAATCAAGAATAGAAAGAGGGAATACTTATGAACACTTTAATTCTATGTGAAAAACCTTCACAAGCAATGGATTTAAGCACTGTTTTTGCAAAAAAGAAAAAACAAAATGGGTATATGGAAGTTTCAGATGAACAATTAAATGTAAGTGGTTTTTTAACTTGGGCAGTTGGTCATTTAGTCGAATTGCAAGAACCACAAGAATATGACGAAAAATATAAGAATTTTAGCACATATCCTATATTGTTAGAAAAAGACGATTTTCAATTTAAAGTATCTGACAAAACGAAAGATCAATTTAACAACATTAAAAATATATTTAGAGAAAACAAGATTGATGAAGTTATTATTGCTACTGACCCAGCTAGAGAAGGCGAAAATATAGCATATAAAATTTTAAATCAATTGAAAGTAACAGATAAAGTTACCATAAAAAGATTGTGGCTTACTTCTAAAGTTGAAAGTAGTATAAGAAAGGCTTTTAAAAATATATTACCTAAAGAAAAAACTTATGGATTTTACAAAGAGGGCAGGGCTAGAGAATTAAGTGATTGGTTAGTAGGAATTAACTTATCACGTCATTTTACTAAAATTTCAAGAGAATTAGGTAATGACGGTGTTATTCACATTGGTAGAGTATCTAGTCCTACATTAAACATGGTTTACAACAGAGAAAATAACATTAAAGGTTTTAAAGGTAAAAAGTTTTATAAAGTTTCAGCGACTATTAACAAAGATGATCAAGAAGTGAAAACAGAGTTAAAAAACAAATTTGACAGTGAAGATGAATTGCACGAATTCTTGTTTGATAATGACATTACAGATTTAACACAAAAAGGAATAGTTACTGATGTTGAGAAAGAAATAGGCTATACAATGCCACCTAAATTCTATGACTTATCAGCTTTACAAGAAGATATGAATGATAAATATAAAATAAGTGCGAAACGAACATTAGAAATCGCACAGACATTATATGAAAAGAAATTAATCACATATCCTAGAACTGATTCAAGATATATCACAGAAGATGAAAAAGAAATGTTAGTAGAAAATATAGACTATTTAAAAGAAATAACAAATACTAATTTGAATAATGAATTAACTAATAACAGTTTGATTAATCCTTCTAAAATAGAAGATCACTACGCAATATTAATAACTGGAAATGATTTTAATAAAGTAGATTTAAAAGAAGAAGAAATCAATGTTTATAAAAGTATATTACAGAATGTGGCCATGAATTTTATGGATAAAGAGCAATATGAAACGACTACTATAGAAATTGCTGTTAAAAAGCTCATTTTTGAAGTGAAAGGTAAAATTATTCAAGATAAGGGATTTAAGGCTTTGTTAAACAAACAAAAAACTTCCGAAGAAACAATTCCTAATTTTGAAAAAAATGAAGAAGTAGATATTGAATTAGATTTGCTAGAAAAAGAAACGACACCTCCAAAAAGATATACAGAAAAAACATTATTAAAAGCAATGGCAAATCCTATAGAAACCCTAGAAGATGAAGGCTTAAAGTCTACACTTAAAGAAAGTAAAGGTTTAGGTACACCAGCAACTAGAGCCGACATTATAGAAAATTTGAAGAAGAATAAATATATTCAAGTACAAAAAAACAAAATTTATATTACTAAAAATGGTATATTAGCTTGTCTATTATTGGAAGGACATTTACTTTCAAAACCAGACTTAACAGGACAATGGGAAAAATATTTGAATGGTATTAGTAAAGGCGAAAAAGATGATGATTCATTTATAAATACCATTAATGAAATGATAAAAAAGACAATTAGCGAAGAAGTTAAAAATAAAGAAATTATACAAAAAGTGGCCAAAGAGAAAGTATCATCTAACAATATCGCAAAATGCCCTGCTTGTGATAATGGCTATTTAATAGATAGAAAAGGATTTTATGGTTGTACAGAGTACAATAACGGTTGTGAATTTACGATTCCTAAAAAATTGTTAGAAAAGAGTATACCTCCAACTGTAGTAAAAGCATTATGTGAAAGTAAGACAACAAAAAAATTAAAAGGCTTTAAATCCAAAAAAAGTGGAAAGTCATTTGATTGTAAGTTGATACTAACAAAAGAAAACAAAGTTCAATTTTCATTCGATTAAAAGGAGGATAAGAAAATGAAAAAAGGAATATTCATTTTAACTGGTATTATTTGGCTAGTATTAATATATTTAGCGCAAATATTAGCATACGCATTAAACACACTAAGTAATACTAGCAATAAGCAAAAGATATTTAGCGACATATCACAGTTGTTTATCCCTCCAGCTAAACACCCAATAAGCACTATTATTGGTTTTATAACTGATAAAAATACAGTGTTTTTTGTAATAGGTGGAATAGCAACAATTATTTGTATATATATTCTAATAAAACAATTATTTGAGAGTAAAGACGGTAACGAAAAAAATCAAGACTATAAAATTGCTAAACATGGTTCTCATGGATCAGCTAAATTTGCAGAGGATAGTGAATTGTTTTCAGAAGGTCATTATAAAAAAATGAAAGAAAACGACATTACAAACTATGTTTACAACAGTTTAGATAAATCATTAATAGAAGAAAGAAGTGATAAGGAATGACTACACTTTTAGGCGAATTAGAAAGTAAAGCAACTTCTATAAATAAAAAGAATTTAGTGATACAAGATTTTGATACTAAATGCCCTAATAGAAATATATTTGTCGTAGGAGGGCCAGGTTCCTATAAATCGGCTGGTTATGTTATACCTAATGTTATTGTTAAAAATCAACAATCAATAGTTGTAACTGACCCTAGTGGCGAAGTTTACGAAAAAACAGCTAATATTAAACGTATGCAAGGTTATGATGTTAGAGTTGTAAATTTCAAAAACTTTTTAGCCTCTGATAGACAAAACTTTTTTGACTATATCGATAAAGATTCTGATTGTTCAATTGTAGCTGAATTAATTATTAAATCGGCTGGGGATTCTAAAATGAATAAAGATGTATGGTATAAATCTTCTGTAGGATTACTAAATTCATTATTGCTATATGCTAAATATGAATTTGAACCCGAAAAACGAACTATAGGAAATATTATTAAATTTATTCAAAACAATAAACCTAATCATGATGACGAAGGATCAGTTGAATTAGATAATCGCTTTAATGAATTACCTAAAGACCACCCAGCTAGAGAAAGCTATGAATTTGGTTTTGCAGTATCAGAAGGAAGAACAAGAGCAAGTATTATATTAACCTTTGTAGCCGATTTACGAAACTACATTGATAACGAAATTAGAAGTTATACAAGCGATTCTGATTTTGATTTACGAGATGTAGGATTAAGAAAAACTATTATATATGTAATGTTGCCGGTTTTGGGGAACACTGTTCAATCACTTTCTAGTTTATTCTTCTCTCAAATGTTCCAACAGTTATATAGGTTAGGGGACGAAAACGGTGCTAGACTTCCAGTGCCAGTAGACTTTTTACTAGACGAATGGCCAAATATCGGCGCAATACCAGACTATGAAGAAACTTTAGCAACTTGTCGTAAGTATGGTATTAGTATAACAACAATTGTTCAATCTATTTCACAAGCTGTAGACAAGTATAATAAAGATAAAGCTAACGCTATTATAGGGAACCATGCTGTTATTTTATGTTTAGGTAATGTAAATAACGATACAGCTAAATATATAAAAGAAGAATTAGGTAACGCTACTGTAGAGTTTGAAACAAGCAGTGAAGGTTCTTCTAGTGGTAAAGATAGCAGAAGTAAATCATCAAATAAAAACGTGAGTTACACTGGAAGGGCGTTACTAAATGAAGATGAAATAAGTAATATGCAACAAGACAAAGCTATTCTCATAACCAAGAATAGAAACCCCAAAATCATTAAAAAGCTAGCATATTTCAAAATGTTTCCTAATTTAACTGAAACATATATAGCACCTCAAAATGAATATAAACGTAAAAAGAACCAATCTATGATTGATAAGCATAATAGATTAAGAGAAGAATGGGATAAAAAACAAGAGAAAATTAAACAGCAAAAACTAGAAGAATATAAAGAAGAACAAAGACAGAAAGAGTTAGAGGAAGAACAACAAGCACAAGAAGAACAACAAAATGAGGAAGTAAAAGAGAGTAAAAGCAAAAATGAAGAACAACAAGAAGATAAGAAAGACGAGCAACAAAAAATTAATGATTCTAAAAAAGCATTTTATGAAAAATTAAAACAAAAACAAGCAAAATAAAAGTAAGATTTTACATTACATGACATGACATGTAATGTAAAATCTGTTATACTTGTAATGAAAGTTGAGGTGGTTGAATGGATTGGATTAAAGACGCTGTTAAAGACCTAACTGACGGTATTGCAGACGGTATGATGAATTTTATATTTCAGTTTCTTTATACGCTATTTTATGAGCCTTTAAAGTTCTTTATATGGTTGTTAGATAAAATACTTATTGACCCTAATAGTATTTCAAGTGATTACATTTCAAATGCCTCTGTATTGGTTAATAGCTTAATCACTTCAATAGCAATATGTGTGTTTGCTTTTAAAATGGTTCAAGTTATGAAACAAAATGCAGAAGGTAACGCTGAAAGCCCAGGGTACTATGTAGCACAATTATTACCGAGTTCGTTGTTGGTGGCAGCATTACCATGGCTAGTTGATATTATGACTAAATTATCTTATGCGGCCACAAGATCATTTTTAGATGTAGGGCAAAAAAGCTATTTAGAAACCATTAAAGAATGGAGTTCTTTAAAAAAAGGTCAAAGTGGATTTAAAGAAATGCTAGGTTCTATGGGGACTATGGCAGGTAGTCAAATTATGTTTATTCTATTTATTTTATTGATTTTAGTATTTACTGTAATATTTATTTTTCAATTTGTTAGTAGAATAGCTGATTTAGTAATAATGAAAGTCGTTGCCCCGTTAGTAGCAGTTTCATTGTTAGCAGATGAAAATAACTATGTAGGTGTGTGGTGGCGTGAATTATTAGCAATTAGTATTCAATTACCATTACAAGTGTTTACTTTCTTTGGAGGAATAAATTTATTCTTCGGTGCAAAATTGGACGTAGGCACATTGTTATTAGGTATAGGATTCTTTATTATAACGGTTAAATCGCCTTCCTTTATTAGATCAATGGTTTATTCTACTGGAAGTGGGCGCATGGCAACTGGAATGGCTGGAAGTGGTGCAAAACTTCTAGTTAGAAAAATGTTATCTAAATAAAGAAAGGAAGAAAATTATGATAAACAAAGTAATATATAGTGGACGTATCGCAACTGATTTAAAATTAAGAAAAAGTAAAAATGATAAGTCTTATGTTTTCTTTAACATAGCTGTACCTAGGCAGTTTGATAATGATAGAACAGATTTTATTAATTGTGTTGTATGGGGGAAGCAAGCTGAAAGTTTAGTTGATTATCAAAGTAAAGGTAATCTAATTATAATTGAAGGCTCAACTGAAACATATAAAAAGGATAATATTAATATGTCTAGGTGTTTGGTTGAAAAGACTATCTTTTTAGAAAGCAAAAAAGAAAACAAAAAAGATGACGTGTCAGAAGATGACGCTATAAGCCCAGCAGAAGAAGATAATAGCAACGATAAATCTATTTCTGATGATGATTTACCATTTTAAAACTATAAAAGGACGTGTGAAAACACGTTCTTTTTTTAAAAATAGGAGTGATTTAGATGAAAGTAACAAATACAATTAGATTTGAAGAAGAAAAGAAAAACTTAATTGATAATGTAGTAAATACGCTAGAAGAATATAAAGATGTTATCGACAGTGAATTGCGTAGTATTAGAAACACTAATTATTTAGTTATGAGAAATAATTTTAATGTTCAATATAGTGTACATAGACAAAGTTCAAATATAGAAGATATAGACCCTTTAGAATCATTGAAAGTTCAATTGAATTCTATGGAACATGGTTATACTGATATAAAATTATTGAAAGATTCATTTGAGAACTTTCAAGTTAAGTATGAGGCTTACAGGGACGCTGTGAGAGATTTAATTCACTTTTATGAAGTTAGTGGAGTATTAAAGAAGGAAATTCTAAAAATAAGACAATTTGATAAATGCTTAAAACCATTAACAGAAGGGACAAGCAAAAAGGCAGATTTAAACCCACTTTTAGAACTAGAGGGAGCCTTTAATGTAATTAAAGATTTTAATGATTTCAAGAATTTAGAACGTGTTGAATATCTACTTGAAAAAGACGAAGAGGGCAACATAAAAACGGATAAAAACGGACAATACACTGTAGATAGAGAATACTTTATAAGTAGAGTATTAAAATTAAAAAATAACTTAAAAAAGAAATATGAAATTAACCAAAAAGCAATTGCTAAACTTTATAGAAAGCATAATACAAGTGATAGATTAAAAAGGTATTTAGAATTTGGCAGACGCTAATAGCTCAAATATTTTACTGTGTATGGAGGTTTATTTATGAAAAGAACTGACAAATATAGAGAAGAATATGAAAGAGAACGAGAGAGAGAAAGACAATCAAGAAATAACTATGACATCAACGAAGAAAATAGAAGAAGGTTCTATGAACATCAACAAAAAATGTATGAAGAACAAAGAAATAAAAAATACAAAAGACGTAATAAATGGTTTGGATTTATCATTATTATTTTAGTAATTCTTTTAGTGGCTTTAGGTGTGAAATCATGTAGTAATAATGATGAAACACAAGAATCAAGTAATAATCAAGCACAACAAGATAATACAGATCAATACGTTCAACAAAAAGATGATGAATTAAAGAGTAAAGTTGAGGATACAAAGACAAGCATTGAAAATTCTAATGATGATACGCAATCTAAACTTCAAGAATTAAAAGACGAAGTAAATAATCTAAAGAATAATGCTAATGATGATAAGGCAGAAAAAGTAGCAAATGATTATCAAGATACAGTAAACCAGCTAGACAATGCACAGACAGCTAAAGAAAATGGTAATGACAGTAAAATGAAAGAAGAATTGAATAAAGTAAATAGTAAGTTAGATGAAATAAAAGATAAAATAACATCTTGGTTTGATAAAGATAACAACAAAAACGAATAATGTAGGAGGGGTATTTTGGGGAATTTAGATTTTGACCACGAAGGATATAGAAAACTATTACCATTAAAAGAATACAAAGATTCTATAAAACATAGCGACAGCAAGACAAGAAATCATTTTATTGGTATGGCTTTTAATAATAAAACAGATGTGTTTAGTCGTAACTTCTTTAATAAAATGATAAACATATTTCCTAAAAAAGAATTTTATATTCATATACAACAATTTCCAGAGAATGACAGCCCTTCTTATATGGTATACAACAATGATATTACAGCATTTATTCAGTTTAGGTTAGCTGGGCGATCAGAAAATAAGTATTTAGAAAAAATTATCAGAGATTATGGGGTATTAATAGAAGTTGAGGCCTTACATTCATTTAAAAAAGGTATGGGGGCAATGCTGGTAAATCAATTGGAAAAGTTATCAGATAAACTGTTCATACCTATATTTCTTTATGATACTAATTTAAAAGATGAATTATATTATCAAGACTTAGGATTCTTTGATACTACTAAAAAAGGGGATTATGGAGAACCACTTTTAGTATATAAACCTAAAACTCTAGAAACTAATAAAAAAGAAAAGCCTATTAAATCTTTATTCAAGAAAGTATTCAATATCAATTAGCCTACAGTATTAAAGAGGTGGGGTAACTCATTTCTTTAATACTTATTTTATTAATAGGGGTTTAACATATGGATTACACAAATCAAAAAAGAAAATACATAATATTTGGTGTTATTCTTGTTGTAACACTTCTAATCATTGGAATTGCTTACTATTTAATCAGTTTGAATAATAT
>OKAD01000100.1_pt1 | contig 8287 bp, 3 predicted proteins | sample 1614021 | NCBI WGS metagenome assembly OKAD01 (sample SAMN04436898, study PRJEB24849) | human gut metagenome | biome: human gut; feature: NICU; material: stool | host: Homo sapiens | place: USA: Saint Louis, MO | collected 2012-03-14
AGAGCATTTTTACTCCTAAAAGTTAAATGCTTTTATACTTTTATAATAAAGCATCTTTAAATTTTATTTATAGAAATAAAAGCCGAAAAATGAAAGGAATTAAAAGTAATTATAAAAATAATTGGGGTAATGTATATTATTATATTAATTTATTTTTTAAAAAAAGTATTGTTTTGCTTTATTGGATAAATTATGCTTATAAAGTATTTACATAAAAATGTAAATGCAATTTACAAGTAAATATTCAAATTATTTCCTTGTAAAATATTTATTTTAACTTGAGGTATAGTATGAAAAAGAGAAGACAAGGACCAATTAACAAGAGAGTGGATTTTCTATCCAACAAGGTAAACAAGTACTCGATTAGGAAGTTCACAGTAGGTACAGCTTCAATACTCGTGGGTGCTACGTTAATGTTTGGTGCCGCAGACAATGAGGCTAAAGCGGCTGAAGACAATCAATTAGAATCAGCTTCAAAAGAAGAACAGAAAGGTAGTCGTGATAATGAAAACTCAAAACTTAATCAAGTCGATTTAGACAACGGATCACATAGTTCTGAGAAAACAACAAATGTAAACAATGCAACTGAAGTAAAAAAAGTTGAAGCACCAACGACAAGTGACGTATCTAAGCCTAAAGCTAATGAAGCAGTAGTGACGAACGAGTCAACTAAACCAAAAACAACAGAAGCACCAACTGTTAATGAGGAATCAATAGCTGAAACACCCAAAACCTCAACTACACAACAAGATTCGACTGAGAAGAATAATCCATCTTTAAAAGATAATTTAAATTCATCCTCAACGACATCTAAAGAAAGTAAAACAGACGAACATTCTACTAAGCAAGCTCAAATGTCTACTAATAAATCAAATTTAGACACAAATGACTCTCCAACTCAAAGTGAGAAAACTTCATCACAAGCAAATAACGACAGTACAGATAATCAGTCAGCACCTTCTAAACAATTAGATTCAAAACCATCAGAACAAAAAGTATATAAAACAAAATTTAATGATGAACCTACTCAAGATGTTGAATACACGACAACTAAATTAAAAACACCTTCTATTTCAACAGATAGTTCAGTCAATGATAAGCAAGATTACACACGAAGTGCTGTAGCTAGTTTAGGTGTTGATTCTAATGAAACAGAAGCAATTACAAATGCCGTTAGAGATAATTTAGATTTAAAAACTGCATCTAGAGAACAAATCAATGAAGCAATCATTGCTGAAGCACTAAAAAAAGACTTTTCTAACCCTGATTATGGTGTCGATACGCCATTAGCTCTGAACACATCTCAATCAAAAACTTCACCACATAAGAGTGCAAGTCCACGCATGAATTTAATGAGTTTAGCTGCTGAGCCTAATAGTGGTAAAAATGTGAATGATAAAGTTAAAATCACAAACCCTACGCTTTCACTTAATAAGAGTAATAATCACGCTAATAACGTAATATGGCCAACAAGTAACGAACAATTTAATTTAAAAGCAAATTATGAATTAGATGACAGCATAAAAGAGGGAGATACTTTTACTATTAAGTATGGTCAGTATATTAGACCGGGTGGTTTAGAACTTCCTGCAATAAAAACTCAACTACGTAGTAAGGATGGCTCTATTGTAGCTAATGGTGTATATGATAAAACTACAAATACGACGACTTATACATTTACTAACTATGTTGATCAATATCAAAATATTACAGGTAGTTTTGATTTAATTGCGACGCCTAAGAGGGAAACAGCAATTAAGGATAATCAGAATTATCCTATGGAAGTGACGATTGCTAACGAAGTAGTCAAAAAAGACTTCATTGTGGATTATGGTAATAAAAAGGACAATACAACTACAGCAGCGGTAGCAAATGTGGATAATGTAAATAATAAACATAACGAAGTTGTTTATCTAAACCAAAATAACCAAAACCCTAAATATGCTAAATATTTCTCAACAGTAAAAAATGGTAAATTTATACCAGGTGAAGTGAAAGTTTACGAAGTGACGGATACCAATGCGATGGTAGATAGCTTCAATCCTGATTTAAATAGTTCTAATGTAAAAGATGTGACAAGTCAATTTGCACCTAAAGTAAGTGCAGATGGTACTAGAGTTGATATCAATTTTGCTAGAAGTATGGCAAATGGTAAAAAGTATATTGTAACTCAAGCAGTGAGACCAACGGGAACTGGAAATGTTTATACCGAATATTGGTTAACAAGAGATGGTACTACCAATACAAATGATTTTTATCGTGGAACGAAGTCTACAACGGTGACTTATCTCAATGGTTCTTCAACAGCACAGGGGGATAATCCTACATATAGTCTAGGTGACTATGTATGGTTAGATAAAAATAAAAACGGTGTTCAAGATGATGATGAGAAAGGTTTAGCAGGTGTTTATGTTACTCTTAAAGACAGTAACAATAGAGAATTACAACGTGTAACTACTGATCAATCTGGACATTATCAATTTGATAATTTACAAAATGGAACGTACACAGTCGAGTTTGCGATTCCTGATAATTATACGCCATCTCCCGCAAATAATTCTACAAATGATGCAATAGATTCAGATGGTGAACGTGATGGTACACGTAAAGTAGTTGTTGCCAAAGGAACAATTAATAATGCTGATAATATGACTGTAGATACTGGCTTTTATTTAACTCCTAAATACAATGTCGGAGATTATGTATGGGAAGATACAAATAAAGATGGTATCCAAGATGACAATGAAAAAGGAATTTCTGGTGTTAAAGTAACGTTAAAAAATAAAAATGGAGATACTATTGGCACAACGACAACAGATTCAAATGGTAAATATGAATTCACAGGTTTAGAGAACGGGGATTACACAATAGAATTTGAGACGCCGGAAGGCTACACACCGACTAAACAAAACTCGGGAAGTGACGAAGGTAAAGATTCAAATGGTACGAAAACAACAGTCACAGTCAAAGATGCAGATAATAAAACAATAGACTCAGGTTTCTACAAGCCAATATATAACTTAGGTGACTATGTATGGGAAGATACAAATAAAGATGGTATTCAAGACGACAGTGAAAAAGGGATTTCTGGTGTTAAAGTGACGTTAAAAGATAAAAATGGAAATGCCATTGGGACAACGACAACAGACGCAAGTGGTCATTATCAATTTAAAGGATTAGAAAATGGAAGCTACACAGTTGAGTTTGAGACACCATCAGGTTATACACCGACAAAAGCGAATTCAGGTCAAGATATAACTGTAGATTCCAACGGTATAACAACAACAGGTATCATTAACGGAGCTGATAATCTCACAATTGATAGTGGTTTCTACAAAACACCAAAATATAGTGTCGGAGATTATGTATGGGAAGATACAAATAAAGATGGTATCCAAGATGACAATGAAAAAGGAATTTCTGGTGTTAAAGTAACGTTAAAGGATGAAAAAGGAAATATAATTAGCACTACAACAACTGATGAAAATGGGAAGTATCAATTTGATAATTTAGATAGTGGTAATTACATTATTCATTTTGAGAAACCGGAAGGCATGACTCAAACTACAGCAAATTCTGGAAATGATGATGAAAAAGATGCTGATGGGGAAGATGTTCGTGTAACGATTACTGATCATGATGACTTTAGTATAGATAATGGTTATTTTGACGATGATTCAGATAGTGATTCCGATTCAGACAGTGACTCGGATTCCGATAGTGACTCAGATTCAGACAGTGACTCCGATAGTGATTCCGATTCAGACAGCGATTCGGATTCAGATAGTGATTCGGACGCAGACAGTGATTCGGACGCAGACAGTGATTCGGACGCAGACAGTGACTCAGATTCAGACAGTGACTCGGACTCCGATAGTGACTCCGATTCAGACAGCGACTCCGATTCAGATAGTGATTCGGACGCAGACAGTGACTCGGACTCAGATAGTGACTCCGATTCAGACAGTGATTCGGATTCCGATAGCGATTCGGATTCCGATAGCGATTCAGACTCCGACAGCGATTCAGATTCAGACAGCGACTCAGATTCAGATAGTGATTCCGACGCAGACAGCGACTCGGATTCAGATAGTGATTCTGACTCAGACAGTGACTCAGATTCCGATAGTGATTCGGATTCAGATAGTGATTCCGACGCAGACAGCGATTCAGATTCAGACAGCGACTCAGATTCAGATAGTGATTCCGACGCAGACAGCGACTCGGATTCAGATAGTGATTCTGACTCAGACAGTGACTCAGATTCCGATAGTGATTCGGATTCAGATAGTGATTCCGACGCAGACAGCGATTCTGACTCAGATAGTGACTCAGACGCAGATAGTGATTCCGATTCCGATAGCGATTCGGATGCAGACAGCGACTCAGATTCAGACAGTGATTCGGACTCAGATAGTGACTCCGATTCAGACAGTGATTCGGATTCCGATAGTGATTCCGACGCAGACAGCGATTCGGATTCCGATAGCGATTCAGATTCAGACAGCGACTCAGATTCAGATAGTGATTCCGATTCAGACAGTGATTCGGATTCCGATAGTGACTCGGATTCAGACAGTGATTCGGACTCAGACAGCGATTCCGATTCCGATAGTGACTCGGATTCAGACAGTGATTCGGACTCAGACAGCGATTCCGATTCAGACAGTGACTCGGACTCAGATAGCGACTCGGATTCAGACAGTGACTCGGACTCAGATAGTGACTCCGATTCAGACAGCGACTCGGATTCTGATAAAAATGCAAAAGATAAATTACCTGATACAGGAGCAAATGAAGATCATGATTCTAAAGGCACATTACTTGGAACTTTATTTGCAGGTTTAGGAGCATTATTATTAGGAAGACGTCGTAAAAAAGATAATAAAGAAAAATAGCGCTATTGATTCATTCATAAGTTATTTCAAGCCAGGTCTATATGGCCTGGTTTGAAATCATATTAAATTGAAAGGAGAAAAAGATGAGTATGGAAAATCATATAGAAAGATTGATTAATCATGTTGAAAAAACAATAGAAATAAAAGAATATGCTTTTTTAAGCCTTGGAAAATCTAATATAAAAGCCAAAGTTAAATTATTAAAAAAGCCTAATTACCTTAGAAGGGATATTACTAAAGAAATTCAAAAGTTTAGACAGAAAACAGGAGCGTTTCCTTCATGGGTAAAAATAGACATTGTTACTGAAGAAGAAGTTACTTTATTTAAAGATGTTAAAGATGAATTAACGCAAACTAGAAGAAATTATATTGATTTTGGTATAGCTTTAGATCAATACTGGAATTTATCATTTTTACCTGAAGAAATAAACACTAATGCATTTATTAAACCAGTGAAAACAGATGGGAAAACGAAGCTTATTCTATCTGAACAAAATATAAATAACTATTTAAGAAAGTATACGAACCATAAGAAAAAGTTTGCTTATGATTTTTATGAAAACAAAGAAGTCATTAAGTTCAAAACTAAAGGTTTTATCTTAGACGAACAAAAGATATATGAATTACACGATGAAGGTTATAAAAAAGGATTAAGAAAGGTCGATTATTTACATAAAGAAATAGACCAATTAATTGAAAGTGGTACATATTTCCTAGGAAATATGCTATCAGATACTGGAAGATATCAATATGGTTATTTTCCACATTTTGATAAAGAAATCAATTTCTATAATATATTAAGACATGCTTCTTCAACTTATGCATTAATAGAGGGTTTAGATTATTTAGGAGAAGATTTAACTATAGTCGAAAAGGCAATTAACTACGTTATTGAGAATTATTTCTATGATAATGAAGGTGTTGGATATATCTTTGATGATACAAAAGATATTAACGAAATAAAATTAGGACAAAATGCTGCCTTTATATTTGCGGTTTGTGAATATTTAAAGCATAACCCCAATAAGCAATACTTATGCGTGGCACAAAAAGTTGCTCGAGGAATTTTATCAATGATTAATCAAGATACATACGAAACAACTCATATTTTAAATTATCCGGATTTAACTGTGAAAGAATCATTTAGAATTATTTATTATGATGGTGAAGCAGCTTTAGCATTATTACGCTTATATCACCAAGATCATAATGATAAATGGTTGGAAGTTGTGAAGAAGTTAATGGATCGATTTATTGAAAAAGAGTATTGGCAATACCATGATCATTGGCTTGGGTATTGCACGAACGAGTTAGTTCAATTGTGTCCGCAAGATAAATATTTTGAATTTGGGATTAAGAATGTGAACACCTATTTGGAATATATTGAACAACGTGAAACAACATTCCCAACATTTTTAGAAATGTTAATGGCAACCTATAAGCTTATTCAAAAAGCAAAAGCTACACATCGTCAAGAGCTTGTGACTCAGTTGATTGATGAAGAAAAATTAATCAATGTGATTCATACAAGAGCAGAATATCAACGAGTAGGATTTTTCTATCCTGAAATTGCAATGTACTTCAAAAATCCAAAGCGAATTCTTGGTAGTTTCTTCATAAAACACCATGGGTATCGAGTTCGGATTGATGATATCGAACATTATATATCAGGCTATGTTCAATATCAAAAGGCACAGATTAAAGATGAAATATTATAGAATAAATTAAAGGTGAAGATGATGTATGATGTTTCACACTTCTCTTCACCCTTATATATCTTAATAAATTGGCGATTATAAATTAACTTTTAACGTTCTGAAAACAGTGAGCCATGTATCAAAAACATTTTTGTCATTAAATATTTGGGCATGTTTAATACTTTCCTTAGAAAATTGTTCTCTTAAGTTAGAATCGAGTAATAACTTTTTAACGCTGTGATAGAGTTGTTCTTTATTATCTTGTTCAATTAAAAAGCCATTTTTATGATTAACAATTAACTCAGAAGGTCCGTATTTGGTATCATAACTTACTGTAGGTACGCCTTTAGCAATCGTTTCAAGTACACCTAAATTGAACCCTTCCATTTTACTTGTCAATAAAGATAAATAGGCGGTCTCTATTTCTTGATTTAAATCATAAATGAAGCCACGTAAAAACACGTGATTTTCTAAATGATATTGAGCTATTAATTTACGATAATGTGTTTCTTCTTTACCAAACCCAAATAAATGTAACTGTAAATTTGGAAATGCTGGAACTAGCTTAGACATTAGTTCTATTTGATGATCTAATTGCTTTTCAGGAGAATAACGGCCGATAGAAATCATTTTGTTAGGCAATGGTTTATTGTCACTACTATGATGAGATTCATTTGTATCAATATAACCTGCAGGTATAACGTAAATGGGAATAACGTTATTAATTTTTACAGATAAATCTGTTTTTTGTTGTTCAGTAGATACTATGATTCCTGAATATCGGGATAAGTTATCTAAAACAGGTTTATACGCTTGTTTGATTTCAGAATGATATATATCATTGATATTTTTTACGTGGGTACTGTGGAAAACGGCGAGAACTGGTATTTTAGTATCAGTTTGATCAATGATTGGCCCTGTAACGATGTTTTTATCACATAAAAATACGTCTCCTAAATGATATAGCGCATTAATTGCAAACGCTAAAAGTTCATTTTCATCGTTGAAAAAACGAACGCCTCGTGAAGTATTATAAATGATAGATTGTACCGTAGGATGTTCGTGCTCAGGGTTGTAATATTTTTGAAATTTAACTTTTTGTGTAGGTGTAAAAAATTGTTCCATCACGACTTTTTGTTGAGAGGTTAAAATTCTACTACAACTTAAAAAGCCTCTTGTATCGTAAAAATCTCTTCGAATTTTACGTTGTTGTATATCAAAATGGTTAATATAGTCTAAAGTTTGATAATTTGAATCAACAAAATGCACATACATTTTATATGTGTCGTTATCGTATATTTTAATATCATTCGTATTTTCAACGAATTTTAAGGTATAATTACATATATTTTGCCAATAATTTATCCAATCAATATGTTTTTTCTCAAAGTTAATACTATCTTGTAGAAAATCGTAAAGACTGAAAATATCTTTTGAATCGATGTTTAACGAATGTGCATGCATATATAAACGTGGTGACCAAGATGTGAATATGAGTTTATTTGGGACTAAATTATCTTTAAATAGCTTTAATCTATTGATCATAGCTTGTTCTATACCTGTTAATTTATTACCTAAATTCTTACCGATAGAATATATCATTATGGTTTCCTCCGATTACATACGATTTCAACTTAAATTAGAAATAAAAAAATAATGTATTAATCTAATAATTTATTTTATATTATTTAT
>OKAD01000103.1_pt1 | contig 7991 bp, 5 predicted proteins | sample 1614021 | NCBI WGS metagenome assembly OKAD01 (sample SAMN04436898, study PRJEB24849) | human gut metagenome | biome: human gut; feature: NICU; material: stool | host: Homo sapiens | place: USA: Saint Louis, MO | collected 2012-03-14
TCACCATTTAAGATATGTTTAATGTTTTTAGCCACGTGCTCACGTTGTTGCATAGCAATTTGAGCAGTTGTTGGTAATGGGCGTTCTTCACCAGCTGGAATAAACGCAGATACATCACCAATCACAAAGATATCGTCATGACCTTCGATAGTTAAATCTTGTTTGTTCACGATACGGCCACGTTTAACACCTTCAAATGATGCTTCCATTAATTGACTACCACGTACACCTGCAGCCCAAACTGAAGTACCCGCTTCTAATTGTTGTTCTTGATCATTGATTTTAACTACAAAACCTTTTTCGTTACAAGCAACGATCGGTGTAGCGATTTTAAATTCAACGCCGCGATCTTCTAAATACTTAACTGCGTAGTTAACTAACTCGTCTGAGAACATTGGTAACATTTTTGGTGCAGCTTCAACGCAAGTAATTCTAACCTTTTCTTGGTTTACACCATACTTATTACATAATTCAGGAATGCGGTCAGTTAATTCACCTAAAAATTCAATACCGGTGAATCCAGCGCCACCTACTAAAATAGCTAAGTCATTATCATTTTTCTCTTTTGAAGCTGCATAGTTGGCAAATTTATCTTCAATATGACGAGATAAATGACGGGCAGTATCAACATTTTCAATTTGGAAAGCATAGTCTTTCATACCGTTGATACCAAATGTTTCAGTTTCAAAGCCTAATGCAACAACTAAAATATCGTAGTTAAAAATACCGCTATCTGTTTCTACTTTTTTCGCATTGCGGTCAATTTTAGTCACTTCAGCATTGACGAAGTTTACTTTGTCTTTTTTAAGTACGCTTTCAACTGGATATATTAAATCTTCGTAGCTAATAGTCCCAGCTGACGCTTCATGTAACCACGTTGATTCATAGTGATATTTATTTTTATTCACCAATGTAATTTCTGCTTCTTCAGCTGAAACATGCTTTTGTAATTTTGTTACAGTTTGTAATCCAGCATAACCTGCACCTAATACAAGTATTTTTTTCCGTTCTTGAGCCATTACTATTCACCTAAGCTTTCATTTGATTTAATTTCTACGTAGTCTAAAGTATGTGACAATAATACAATTCATAAGTTAATTCAATATGAATGTGTTGCAAAAAACAATTTATAGACTTTATACATACGTATCAATGTCTTTTTATAATCTTGATCAAGTCATTTGAGTTCACAAAAAAGACAAAATCTTCAATCCATGTTTAATTCTATAGTTTTTAGCTTACATTTTCAAGCGAATATAGGTTTAAAGTAAAAGTTGTTAATAGTTTGTTATTTTTTAACCATTAGTTATGAAAGTAGCAATGGCTTTCTTGTTGAAGCATATTTAGTAACGTCTCGGCGTCTATAGCTTCATATAAGTTTGTTAAACCATGTTGTTTAACATTCCCTTGTAATATCAATATCGCCGTCCAATATAATGTCAAAGCAGTTACATCATTCCAATCTTGTGACCACCGTATTGAAATTGTCTTGTTATCATTTAACAGCAAACTAATGCATGTAAATGGCTCATGGCGATTGGCATCAACTTCAAATTCATTGCGTAATATAGTGATGGCACTAGTGATATCATGTTGATCAAAGTGATATTTCGCTTGTGCCATTTTATAGATAATACTGTCGTCTTTAAAAGCATTAAAGAAATGTGCTTCGTTAATCGTTGTTTGCTTAATATAATTTATAAAGTGTTGGTTAATAATAGGAATGCAATGATATGGTGGTGCGTCTGACTCAAGCTGACGTGTTGTCATCATATAATTTGTAGGCGTTAACTCTCCTTGTACTAAATACATTTGATTGTATGCATAAGGTGGATTAGATGTTGTCATCATTTCAAGGACAGCGGATTTAGATAGATGTCCTGTGCCTGAAAAATACATTTCTAAGGATTTTACTTCATTACGGCAATATGTATAATCAAGTAGGACTTCCGTTAATCCTGGGTTAACACCTGCAAATTGAATTGCATTAAGCTTTGCTCTACTTAGCTGGCTATGCAATTCTGCTTCATTGTTTGCCCACTGAATGTCTCCAGAAGCATCGATATAGTGCGTGTGATATGTGAAACAATATCGTAATAATTGTCTGATTGCCTTTCCAGTGCAATTTATAATCAAATCACATCGACGTATCAATGATATGATTTCATCCTCACGCTCTAAATGAACGGTTGTAAATGTAACATGTTGTGGTAACTCATGTTGAGGTCGTAGTTGTCTAGAAGTAATAATAACGTTGATATTCTGGTGGTTTGCTAATAATGTCGCAAGCTTATACCCTATTACACCATTGCCTCCGATAATACCAATACATTGTACCATTTATAATTTCCAACCTTCCGATTCACTTTTAATAGCTAAAAAGTCTTGATACATACCTGCTTCATTTGCAAGTGTATCATGCTGACCAAGTTGACAGATTTCTCCTTGTTGTAACACCACGATTTGGTCTGCATTTTTAATTGTTCCTAATTTGTGTGCAATCGTAATAACCGTTTTCCCTTTGCTCAGTTCATCAATCGCTTGTTGAATCAGATGTTCATTTTCAGGATCAATACTCGCTGTTGCTTCATCAAGAATAATGATAGGTGCATCTTTTAGAATGGCTCTGGCAATAGAGATGCGTTGTTTTTCACCACCTGAAAGATTATTTCCTTTTTCGTTGACAACGGTTTGATAGCCTTGAGGTAAAGACATGATAAAATCATGACAACAGGCCTGTTTCGCTGCTTCAACCACTTCTTCTTGTGTCGCATGAGGTTTCCCAAATAAAATATTGTTTTCGATAGTATCATTAAACAAGTAAACTTTTTGAAAAACTGCACTAATATGTGACATCAATGTGCTTAGTGTCATAACTCTAATATCTACGTCACCAATACGTATACTACCTTCATCGACATCGTAAAATCTTAACAGCAAATGACACAGTGTTGACTTACCACTTCCAGATGGTCCAATAATCGCTGTTGACGTTTGTGCATCAATGTTAAATGTCACATCTTTAATAACGGATTGTTGCTCATAGGCAAAGCTTACATGATCAAAGGCTATATTATAGTTGGTAATATTTTGGTTCGTTGCAGTTTCATTGAGCTCTGGAGCCGTTTTTATCTCGGCGATATCATCCAGTGTCACATCAATAATTTCTAACACATGTGCTGCATTATTAATATGCTCTACACTATCAAAGATGACAAATGAAAATATAGCCATCATAATGAGCATCGGTAGTTCAATTGTATGGTTAAAATATAATAAAGTTGCGACAAGCACAATAAGTACTGAAACAATTTTTAAACTTAATAAGTGAAGTAAATTAAACGGTGTATATTGCAGTTCTATTTTAGAATTTGTACGCTTACTATCGTCAACAGCACGATTGAAGCTATTTAAACTCGTATCTTCTTTAGAAAAAGCTTTAATAACTTGAATACCTCTTACAACTTCTAACACCTTCTCAACAAGCTGATTTTGTGCATAGTGATATTTCGGTGCATTACGATGACTTATTTTTTCTAAGACATAAATACTCAGTAATGATAGCAAGACACCGCAAAGTGCAACCAACGCAACCTGCCATGAGACAACGGCTAATGATAGAATAAGTACCGTGATTAGGATATATCCATTCACCACTATATCAACCATTTTCATGGCATAGTTTTCTAAAAATGTTAAATCTGAAGTTACGGTTGTTGAGAGCTCATTCGAATGATTACGCTCAAAATATCCTAAACGCACATTTTTTAATTTTTCACCAATGGTTAATCTCTCTGTAGCACTCATTTCGTAGGCAATACTCTCTTGTAACCTATTTTTCGCATACGCAGTGATGAAACGTGCCAACACTAATACAATCATGACACCAAGTACCAAAAATATTTCATTACTTTCAATATCTTGATGTGTTAACATGCGATTAAACACATTGGCAGCTAAGAAGATAGGCATTGCAATAAAAATTGCATTCAGAAATGACATGACAAATCCTAAAATCATTCGAGCTTTGAAGGGTGCAGTCCATTTTAAAATTTTATTGGTTATTTGAAACATCGGAATCCTCCTTATCGTCTATCACTACGACGTGACGCCCCAGTCTTTAACACCTCTATGAATCGTCCACATTTTGTGATATGTACCTTGATTTTTAAGCAACGCTTCATGTGTACCTTGCTCAGCAATACGATGTTGATCTAACACTATGATTTGATCTGCTTGTTTAATCGTTGATAAACGATGTGCAATCACAATTAACGTTTTATTGTGTGTTAATGCATTTAAAGCACTTTGAATCTTTTGTTCATTGTCTGGATCTACATAAGCTGTTGCTTCATCTAGAACGATGATAGGTGCATCTTTCAAAATCATACGTGCAATCGTCACACGTTGTTTTTCTCCACCTGATAATTTATCACCAACAGCACCCACATATGTATCATAGCCTTGAGGTAACTGTTGAATAAAATCATGACATTGTGCTTGTTTAGCAGCAGCAATAACATCTTGATCTGATGCTTCAGGGCGTCCTAATTTAATATTTTCTTTAAAGGTTAAGTTTAATAAAAAGTTATCTTGACCAACAAAACCGACTAAATCATTCAATTGTTTAGGGCTGATATTTTTAATGTTGGCATCTCCTATTAAAATGTCACCACGGGTTACATCCCAAAATCTCAATAATAATTTAGCAATCGTGGATTTCCCAGTTCCAGAAGGACCAACTATAGCGGTAAAGGTCTGGCTAGGAATTGTAAAGTTTAAGTGATCAAAAACAAGGTCTTCACTTTCACCTGTATAAGAAAAACCGACATCATTAAACGTAATATTGGTATTTTTAGGCTGTTGAAATTGTTCGTACTTCAGAAATTGCATATTGAATCGACTTTAATTGATTCACATAATTAGTGAAGTTCTTAATTGGTGCAACGACACCTAAAGATAACACTAAACATAAGAAAAATGATGCTTGATCTAATTGATGTATGGCCACCAGATACATCCCCATAGGTAAGACCCCTAAAAAGGTTGATGGTAAGATGCTGGCACCTAAATTCATATAACCCCATGTTTGTTTAAACCAATTTAATGTATGTGTCTTATAATCATTGACGGCATCTTTATATTTTTGATAAGACTTTTGCGATTGATTAAATGTCTTAATTACCTCAATACCTTCGATATATTCTACAATTGAACTATTCATATAATTATTTGATGCCATTTGTGCAGCATACGTATCATTAAAGCCAGACATTAACTTTTTAAATGCAAAAAATGATATCGGAATTGTAATGAGCATTGCACATGCCATCCGCCAATCAATGACAATCATACAAACAAAAATCGCGAGTGATAATAATAAGTTGCCAATGACTTCAGGAATAATATGTGCTAGAGGTAATTCGATTGTTTCAACTTTGTCTACCATAATGCTCTTAAGTTCACCGATTTTTTTCGCTTCCACAACACCGAGTGGTAATCGCATAAGTTTCTGTGCCAATCTTTTTCTAATTGTTGACAATATGTCATAAGCTGTTACATGGGACAGCATGGTAGAACAACCGAAAAAGATAACTTGTAATACATAGGCTAAAAGCGCTATGCCAATGTAAAATAATACGTTGTGTATTTCTTTATGCCCAGCTACCACATACAGAATAATTCGATAGACTGCCCAATATGGAACTAAACCTGAAAACACACTCAAGATGGATAACAAGACCGATAACACAATTTTTCCTTTACTATCTTTACCGAAATTCAATAAAGATGTGAACCAATGTGAGCGATTTGTCATGTTTGTTACTCCTTTCTTTTACCTCATAATACTTGGAAATATGATGCCAATTTATCATGACCTGCATGATCTAATGGATAATGATCTATGACTTGTCCAGCTGCAAAATGCATGACATAACTGCATAATTCTAAAATCAAAGCATAATCATGCGTGATAACAAAAACGCGCTTACCTTGCGCATGGACCGTCTGAATATTCTGTGCGACTTGCTTCATGTGATATAAATCTAAACCTGACGTTGGCTCATCAAAAATAATAAAATCTTTATTGCTGATAAGCGCGGTCGCTATCGCAACACGTTGCTTTTCACCACCAGACAATGAGCGTGGATGCGCCTCTTTTTTAGCCAATAAATTCATGTGTTTCAAAATAGCATTAACATGTGTTTCTTCTATATCTTGATTGAGTAGTTTCATTTCTTGGTCAACACTTTCTGTAAACAATTGTGTGTTGACATCTTGAAATACCATATAGCTATGCTTTAATAATTGTTTCCTTTTTGCATGACATTGTTGCCATGAGACACTTCCTTTGAATCCCTTTGCTAAACCACAAAAACAACGTGCAAAGGTGGACTTTCCACTACCATTATCACCAATTATGGCAATCATTTCATGTTCAGGTATGCTGAAATCTGCAATATTTAGTTGTTTAGTTTGTCTCCATTTGTTGTAACCATAGCTGAAATCTTTAATGTGTATTGACGGTTGATTATCGTTATGAGGCATATCGTTTTTTACTGGACAGGCTTGATATCTTAATCCCATTGTTTCATACTGTTGTTGTTCGAGCGCACGAAAATCATTCACCGTAAAACACTGTTGCAATTGTCCGCTATCGATATAATAGATATTGTCAGCCAAATCAAGCGCATAATCGAGACGATGATCTATAATGATTACCGTCGTCCCTTGTTGCTTCAAATAACGTATCATCTGCTGAAGCTTTTTAATACTATACATATCTAAATTGGAAGAAGGCTCATCCAAGACGACGATTTCTGGCTTACTAATTAGCACGGAAGCACATGCAATCATCTGCTTTTCGCCTCCAGACAACTCAAAGATATTCCGCTGTAATAAATGTGTTAACTCAAAATAATCCATGGTTTGTTCAATTTTCTGCATGATTGTAGCTGGTGAAACACCTTGATTTTCCAGGTTAAAAGCCAGTTCACTGGTTGTATCCACGTTATAGAATTGTGTTTTAGGATTTTGAAATACGCTGCCTACCATGGTCGAAATTTCATACATGGATAATTCAGCCATCGATTGTTGATTAAGATAAATGTCTCCCTCAATGTCACCCGTTTGAACCTTTGGTATTAAGCCATTAATCAATTTTGCTATGGTTGATTTACCGCTGCCTGACTTCCCACAAAATATAGCAACTTCACCTTGTTTGATTTCTAAAGATAACTGCTTTAGTGCTGGATGTGTTGCTTCAGCATAAGTAAAAGATACGTTGTCAAATTTAATCATCAACTTAATTTCTCCTTATAATAATTCACCCACAATGCCAACATAACAATAAAGAACACCATATCTAACCACTTAAATTTGACTGTACATATATTTGTCCTTGCGTGTGGTGCATCGATGCCACGTGTCATTGCAGCAAAGGATAAATCATTGCCAATTTGTACGACTGATATAATCAGTGGAATGAGACGATACTCTAAATTTTTAAAAATATGTCGTCTTAACGTAATACCGCGCATTTTCATGGCATGATTAATATTCCTATACTCTTCTGAAATCGTTGGAAAAAAGCGAAAAATAACAGTGATTGGAATAATAACGTTGCGTGGCATTTTTATTTTTTCCATAGCGGCTATAAATTCGCTCACTTTAGTTGAATATAATGTAAAATAACCTACAATGAAACCAGGCAACATATTCATAAATATGCCTACGCAAGCCAACAAGATAAACTGCAGCATACCATGTGTATACGGCACAACATAAGCTTGTAAAAGCATCAGTATCACGAACAACATTGTAAACTTTAAAAAAGCTAAGTATTTATATATAGAAAGTAACAAGCTCAATGAACATAACGTAATCGTAATACGTAAGATACTTTGTGAACTCCCACTTGAAATAAGAATAGTGCTCACAGTAATTGTCAGTAAAATCTTAGTTCGAGGGTCTAATTGTGCTAACCGTGT
>OKAD01000111.1_pt1 | contig 6849 bp, 1 predicted proteins | sample 1614021 | NCBI WGS metagenome assembly OKAD01 (sample SAMN04436898, study PRJEB24849) | human gut metagenome | biome: human gut; feature: NICU; material: stool | host: Homo sapiens | place: USA: Saint Louis, MO | collected 2012-03-14
TCAATTTAGTGACGGACGAACAATCCGGCTTCCTAAAGGACCAAAAGGAGACAAAGGTGATACAGGTGCTCAAGGTCCAGCAGGTAGATCAATAACAATTACTAGTACAACTGTGGATGCAGATGGTAATACAATTGTAAGATTTAGTGATAACACAACTCTTAAAATTCCTAAAGGACCAAAAGGTGATAAAGGTGACCAAGGTCCAGCAGGTAAATCTATTACTGTCAAACACATATCTAAAGATTCACAAGGAAATACAACAGTTCAATTTAGTGATAATTCATCTATTATCATTCCAGCAGGTACGCCTGGACGTAATGGTACTTCAGTAGGAATACGTACAATTACGCCGCAAGCAAATGGCGATACAGTTGTAACGTTTACAGATGGTAAAACAATGACAATACCAAAAGGTGCCAAAGGTGATCGTGGTGAAGCTGGTCCAAAAGGTGCCGATGGTCATTCAATTACAATTACAAGCAATACGGTAGAACCAAATGGTGATCGTAAAATTGTTTTCTCAGACCACACTACCGTAGTAATTCCAAAAGGCGACAAAGGTGATAAAGGCGACAATGGTACATCAATAGGTATTACCCAAATTGATACAGACGCAGCAGGTAATAAAGTCGTTCATTTTACAGATGGCAAAACAATGACAGTACCAAAAGGTCAAGATGGTACATCAATTGGAATCAAGTCTATTACGCCACAAGCAAATGGCGATAAATTAGTAACATTTACTGATAATAGAACCATGGTAATTCCAAAAGGTGACAAAGGTGACAAAGGTGATAAAGGCGACAAAGGTGCTGATGGTGCGAGTCCAACCGTGACAGCTACACGTACGCAACATGATGGAAAAGATGGTGTGGAAATCACGATTACCCCTGCAAATGGTGGTACACCAATTAAAACTTTCGTAGCTGATGGTGAACGTGGTGAGAGAGGTCTGCAAGGCATTAACGGTGTAGATGGAAAATCTATCCGAGTATCAAGTAGCCGTGATAATCAAAAACATGAAACAACATTGACCTTCTATTACGATCAAGATGGCGATCAAGCCTTTGATGCAAGTAAAGACATCGTAGTTGACACAGCTGTTATCAAAGATGGTCGTACCCCAACGGTAGATATTAAGAAAATTTTACGTGGTGTGTCAACATTTAGAACTGCCACAGCTACCGCGAATCCTGATAAAGGTCATGAAGTCAAATTCTATTATGACAATAACAACAACGGTATTTTTGATGAAGGTGATGAAGAAATTTCATCTGGCTTCATTGCTGATGGTAAAAACGGTCAAAATGGTCGAAATGGACGACAAGGTACTGAATTAATAAGTGGAATAACACCTCCTACAGATAGTGATGGTCTAAATGGCGATACGTATATCGACACTAACACTGGCGACACTTATAAAAAAGAAAACGGAAAATGGGTGCCAAGTGGAAATATCAAAGGACCAAAAGGTGACAAAGGTGAGAATGGTCAAAACGGTAGAGATGGAAAAGACGTTCTGAACGGCAAAGTTGATCCACAATCAAGTCAAGGTAAAGATGGCGATAAATACATCAATACAGTAACAGGTGATGTCTTTGTTAAATCAGGTGGAAACTGGACTAATGAAGGTAATATCAAAGGACCAAAAGGTGACCGAGGCGAACGTGGTGAGACTGGTCCAAAAGGTGATAAAGGCGAAAATGGCACATCAATTGGAATTACAACAATTGACACGGATTCAGCTGGAAATAAAGTCGTTCGCTTTACAGACGGCAAAACAATGACAATACCTAAAGGTCAAGATGGTACATCAATAGGTATCCGTACAATTACACCACAAACAAACGGTGACACAGTTGTAACCTTTACAGACGGTAAAACAATGACGATACCAAAAGGCGCTAAAGGCGACAAAGGTGATAACGGTCGTGATGGTACATCAATAGGCATTACAAATATTCAAACAGATGCTGCAGGTAATAATATTGTTCACTTTACAGATGGTAAAACAATGACAGTACCAAAAGGTCAAAATGGTACATCAATAGGCATCCGTACAATTACACCACAAGCAAATGGTGACATAGTCGTAACCTTCACAGATGGTAAAACAATGACGATACCAAAAGGTGCGAAGGGTGATAAAGGTGACGTAGGTGCACGAGGTGCAGATGGTCGCTCAATCACAATCACAAGTAATACAGAACAACCAAATGGAGATCGTAAACTTGTGTTCTCAGATAACACTACTGTCATCATTCCAAAAGGTGCAAAAGGGGATAAAGGCGACAAAGGTGATAATGGTACATCAATTGGAATTACAACAATTGACACTGATACAGTTGGCAATAAAGTCGTTCACTTCACAGATGGCAAAACAATGACAGTACCTAAAGGTCAAGATGGTCAATCAGTTGGCGTAAAAACAATTACCACAGCAACAAATGGAGATACAGTTGTAACCTTCACAGACGGTAAAACAATGACGATACCAAAAGGTGCGAAAGGTGATAAAGGTGACGTAGGTGCACGAGGTGCCGATGGTCGCTCAATCACAATCACAAGTAATACAGAAGAACCAAACGGTGACCGTAAGCTTGTGTTCTCAGATAATACAACTGTCATCATTCCAAAAGGTGCGAAAGGTGATAAAGGTGATGTAGGTGCAAAAGGTGCCGATGGTCATTCAATCACAATCACAAGTAATACAGAAGAACCAAATGGAAATCGTAAACTTGTCTTCTCAGATAACACAACAGTTGTGATACCAAAAGGAGACAAAGGTGATGCTGGTGTTAAAGGTGCCGATGGTCATTCAATTACAATTACAGGTAATACACAAGAAGCAAATGGCGATCGCAAATTAACATTCTCAGATAACACAACAGTTGTGATACCAAAAGGTGACAAAGGCGATAAAGGTGACAATGGCCAAAATGGAACATCAGTTAGTATCACTACAATCGATACAGATAGTACTGGCAATAAAGTCGTTCATTTTAGTGATGGTAAAACATTAACTGTACCAAAAGGTCAAGACGGCACATCAATTGGTATTAAATCAATTACAACATCAGCTAATGGTGATAAAGTTGTAACCTTTACAGATAACCAAGTGCTTACAATACCAAAAGGTGAAAAAGGTGACCGAGGCGACAATGGTCATGATGGCCAAAACGGACGTGATGGTGCGTCAATCACAATTACTCGCACAGAAACAGATGCTGCAGGTAACACAGTTATCCATTTCAGTGATGGTAAAAATGTAACCGTACCAAAAGGCCAAAATGGAACATCAGTGACAATACAAAATATCGCTAAACAACCAAATGGTGATACATTAGTAACCTTCTCAGATGGCAAATCTATTACGGTACCAAAAGGAGACAAAGGTGACGCAGGTGTTAAAGGTGCCGATGGTCATTCAATTACAATCACAAGTAATACAGAAGAACCAAATGGTGATCGTAAACTTGTGTTCTCAGATAACACAACAGTTGTGATACCAAAAGGTGCGAAAGGTGACAAAGGTGAAAATGGTACATCTATTGGCATTTCAAGAACAGAAGTAGATGGATCAGGTAACACAGTTGTTCATTTTACAGATGGCAAAGTAATCACAATACCAAAAGGTCAAAATGGCACATCAGTAGGTATTGCAACAATTACAACGTCAAGTACTGGTGATAAAGTTGTAACCTTTACAGATGGTAAAACATTGACAATACCAAAAGGCGACAAAGGTGACCGTGGAGATAACGGACATGATGGTACATCAATTACAATTACTCGCACAGAAACAGATGGAAATGGCAACACAGTCATCCACTTTAGTGATGGTAAAAATGTAACTGTACCAAAAGGTCAAAACGGTACATCAGTAACAATACAAAATGTCACTAAACAACCAAATGGTGAAACTGTTGTAACATTCTCAGACGGAAAATCAATTACAATACCAAAAGGTGATCGAGGCGAAAATGGTCAAAAAGGTCAAGACGGTCAATCTATTACGATTACAAGTACAACAACAGATGGCGCTGGCAACACAGTTATCCACTTTAGTGATGGTCGTAATGTTACTGTACCAAAAGGTCAAGACGGTCAAAATGGTACATCAATTACAGTAACTAATACTGAATTAGATAAAGACGGAAACGCAGTTGTTCACTTTAGTGATGGCAAAACAGTAACAATACCGAAAGGCGCGAAAGGTGATCGAGGTGAAAATGGTCACGATGGCCAAAATGGCACATCAATTAGTATTACAAGTACGACAACAGATAGTGCAGGTAATACAGTGATTCACTTCAGCGATGGTAAAACTGTTACAATTCCTAAAGGTCAAGACGGACATGCCATCGATATTCAAAGTGTTACTAAAAACCCACAAGGTGATACAGTAATCACATTTACAAATGGTAAAACAGTAACAATACCAAAAGGCGAAAAAGGTGACCGAGGCGAAAATGGTCACGATGGTCAAAATGGTACATCAATTAGTATCACAAGTACAACAACAGATAGTGCGGGTAATACAGTAATTCACTTTAGTGATGGTAAAACTGTTACAATTCCTAAAGGTCAAGACGGTACATCAGTTGGTATTCAAAACATTACAAAACAACCTACTGGAGAAACAGTTGTAACATTTACAGATGGAAAATCAATTACAATACCAAAAGGTGACAAAGGCCAAGATGGCAAATCTATAACTATTATTAGTAATACAATTGAACCAAATGGTGACCGTAAAGTTGTCTTCTCAGATAACACTTCAATTATTGTGCCAAAAGGTGATAAAGGTGATCATGGTGAAAATGGACATGATGGAACGTCAGTAACAGTAACTAATACAACAACAGATGGAGACGGTAATACAGTTATCCACTTCAGTGACGGTAAAACAGTGACTGTGCCAAAAGGTGCGAAAGGTGATAAAGGCCAAGACGGTACATCAGTAACAGTAACCGACACAACAACAGATGGAGCTGGCAACACAGTTATCCACTTCAGTGACGGTAAAACAGTGACTGTGCCAAAAGGTCACGATGGCCAAAATGGACATGATGGTACATCAGTGACAGTAACGAACACAACAACAGATGGAGACGGTAATACAGTTATCCACTTTAGTGACGGTAAAACAGTAACCGTACCGAAAGGCGCGAAAGGTGATAAAGGTCAAGACGGCACATCAATTACCGTAACGAACACAACAACAGATAGTGCTGGCAATACAGTTATCCACTTCAGCGACGGTAAAACAGTAACCGTACCAAAAGGTCGCGATGGACAAAATGGACGAGATGGTCATGATGGCGTATCAATTACCGTAACGAACACAACAACAGATGGCGCTGGTAACACAGTTATCCACTTCAGTGATGGCAAAACAATTACAGTTCCTAAAGGTCAAGATGGACACTCAGTTAGCATTCAAGAAATAACAAAAGATGCTCAAGGTGGAACAATTGTTAAATTCACAGATGGACATTCAATCACAATACCAAAAGGTGATAAAGGTGATCGTGGTGAAAAAGGTCAGGATGGTCAATCAATTACAATTGTGAGTCAAAGAGTAACTAAAGAAGGCAATACAATTGTTGAATTTAGTGATGGACATACAATTACTGTGCCAAGAGGCCAAGATGGACATTCAGTCACTGTAAAAGAAAGTCATAAAGACCAATCAGGCAATACGGTTGTAGTCTTTAGTGATGGTAATACAATTACAATAGAAAAAGGCCGTGATGGACGAGATGGTCGAGATGGCCGCGACGGACGTGACGGAAATAATGGTCAAAATGGTTACAATGGTAATAATGGCTACAATGGTCAAAATGGTTATAACGGCCAAAATGGCTATAACGGTAAAGATGGTCAGTCTATTCATATTGTAAGTCAAAAATTAACTAAAGATGGAAACACTATCATTGAATTTAGTGATGGACACACAATTACTATTCCTGGAGGTCAAAACGGACATTCAGTTACAGTAAAAGATATTCAAAAAGATCAATCAGGCAATACAATTATTATCTTTAGTGATGGTAGAAAAGTAGTTATTGAAGCATCAAAACAAATTCAAAAACAAGATGTTAAACCAACACCTTCTGCAGTTAAACATTATTACATTGACCAAGATAAAAATACTGTGATTATCTTAGCTGATGGTCGAGAAGTTTGTGTTCCATGTATCCAAGGCACACGTGCAACAATCAAATATTATTATATTGATCAAGCAGGTAATGTGCATATTGATTTCAATAATCATCCAAGTATTGTAATTCCAAGAAAACCAATTGAAATCACAAAAACACATCAACACACAAACCATCAATAACCATCAACATCAAGACTTTAATGGAGGTTATAATAACTACCACAACCATTACAAAGGACAACATGACTTTAATGGACAACATTCACATCATGGTGTTAATAACTTTGTAGGACATCAAGGTAACGCTGGACATCAACATTACAGTCATTATGAAAACTATACTCATAGTCAATATGATCACGGACAAGCACATGCTAACTACGCTCATCAAGCAGTACAACATCAAGCATATAACCGTCATGTATCATATCATGGTTATGGCTATACAATGACTGAAGCAATGGCTCAATATAGAGATGTTGTTACAAAACGCTATGCTCTACCTGAAACTGGTGAAACAACATCATTATCATTAGCATATTTAATGACTCTTGTTGGTAGTATCTTACTTCTTAGTGCTTTTCGTCGCAAAAACGTTAAATAAGTAAGTATCATATAACCATTTAAAAAAGCTCTTCCTCTCTTTATAGAGGGGGAGCTTTTATTTTTTTCACTTA
>OKAD01000117.1_pt1 | contig 6294 bp, 10 predicted proteins | sample 1614021 | NCBI WGS metagenome assembly OKAD01 (sample SAMN04436898, study PRJEB24849) | human gut metagenome | biome: human gut; feature: NICU; material: stool | host: Homo sapiens | place: USA: Saint Louis, MO | collected 2012-03-14
ATTGTTGAGCCATTTGTGCTAAAGATTGTAAAATCAAGTGAGTATTAGGGGCAAATGCTTTCATCAGGTTAAAGATACCTTTAAATGTTGAACCAAATATTTGTCCTATTAACGGTAAATTCTGTTTCGTATATTCTATAAAACTTTTTATTCCATTTTGTACAGCTACACTGTTAGCCCATTTTTGGAAAGCAACACTCATGTTTTGCAAGCCCTGTGACATAAATTTAAACAAAGGCATAAACTGAGTAAAGATGTTAACTAAACCGTCTCCAAATCGTCCAGCAGCGTTTAATAAGTCTCCAAAGATCTGAACACCTACTGTATTTAAAGCTTGGAATGCTTTTTTAGCAGTATCAGATGTTTTAACCCATTTTTCGAATTTTTGAGCGTTGTAATCAACTAAATCGGCAACACCGCTCAAGAACGGCGTAAGGCTTTTCAGCGCTGTTGTAACACCGTTCATTGCAGATGACATCGCACCAAAAATAGAATCTGCATTCATTTTTATAATTTGTGTCCATTCATCCTTTAAGCCTTGTAAACTTTTCTTATAAGCTTCTGTCGCTTTTGATGATTGTATTAAACCATCGTTTAACATTTTAATAGCACTGATGCCCATTCCAGCCATCGCCACAGCACCCATGCCTGCAACAGAGAATGCACCAGCTAATCCGAGAATACCTCCTGATAACACACCAACAGCATTAAGAACCGCCATAAAAGCTGGTACTAATGATGCGATAGCAGGAACAAGTAATGTTATATTAGATAATAAAGCGCCTTGCAACATGTTGGATATGACTGTACCAACAGTTCTAATCCTTTGAGCTAGAGCGTTCCAAGAATTCATAGAGCTATCTATACCAGTAGCTAAAGATCTTAAAAATCCTTGAGCTTTATCACTATCAACATCTATCCTAGTGTGAATGCGATTAGGAATCGAACGTAGCATTGCTTTAAATGTTGTTACTTTGGCTATCGCTGCACCCTCATCAACTTCTAGAGTAGCTTTGGCACGCTGTCTAGCGAAACTATTCAACATCTTTTTAGCTTCTGCAATAGCTGTACGTGCTCTTGTAGCGTCTGCATCTAAACTAGCGCTATATGAATTACCATCAAATTCATCTAGGTTGAGCTGTAACTCTGATAGATGTGTGATAGCTTTTCTAGCGTCAACATCTAGACTTGCATCTGCGCTCGAATCATCAAACTTTTCAATGTAAGCTTCAACTTTCTTAATGTTAGACAATGCTTTAGATACATCAGCATCTAATTTAGCATCTCCTCTATAAGAGTTGAATTTTTCGACATACTCTTTAGCAAACGCCACTTTAGATTTAACTTCATCTATATCAACGTCTAACTCAGCATCTGCTTTAGTGTTATCAAAAGATTCAAGCGACGCTTTAGCGTTTTCTACCGCTGTCTTAACACCTGAAGCGTCTGCATCGATTTTATTGTTTTTTATTTTATCCATCGTGCCTTTAAATTTCTCTGCCGTTCTTTTGGCAATGCACTTTTGAACTTTTTCGTATTAGCTTCAATCGATGCTTTGATACTATAATTCGCTTCTGACACGTGTTCCCACCTCCTTATTTATTAAGTTTTGCGATTTCTGCAAGTAAATCTTTAGGAGGCTTATTTTGTTCAAATTTAGCTTCTGAGCCAAATTTAAGTGGTTCGCCTCTATTTAGACGTTTAACGTTTTCATCGTAATTCATGATGTCATCTGCGCTTTTGAAACGATATTCCATTTCGCCTTTTTTTCCACCTTTTCGTTTTTGCTCAGCTTGAGCGTCACGTATAGCAAAAGCCCATTTGTACATTTCCATATCTCTATCGAGTTGTTCGTACTCTAGAGCGTACATACGATAATTAAACTCTCGAAGCGTCATCATCTCTATTTGATCTAAATCATAGATTTTTAACTTGCTCATACAAATGACAACGATTCTATCAAAAGTTAAAGGTTCTTCGTCATTTATTTCTTCTTGTTTTCTTTGTACTCGTCCGGGATTAGGTTTTGGGTTAAACGTTTCTTTCCCAGTTCTTCAAGAATTTCATCACAATATTCTTGAATACCAGTATTTTCAGCAATGTCTTCTAATACCGCTTCGATATCTTCATCACTTTTAGGGTGTTTTTTATGATGTGATGTAGCTGCTTTGATAACCTCACCTAAAGCTACAACGTTACCGTTAGATAGGTTAGGTACGATCATATTCAAACCTTGTCCAATGTTCATTTGTTCTGCTTCAAAACCTAGTGATTTATCGACCAAACTTAAAAATTTAAATCCGAATGACAATTCTAATTCTTTACCGTTAAATTTAATTTGCATAATGTTAATAACCTCACTTTAATTTTAGTCAAAATAAAAAGAGGGCTTTGTGCCCTCGTGTTATACAGTTTCTACAGTGCTAGGTTGGTTCGGTTGTGGCATTTCTGAAACTAAACCATCGTTTGCAGGGTCTGCAGCAACAGTGTCATGGAAGCCATATGCAGCTTTATTTTTCTCGATTTCATCAGGTAGTGTAGCCCAACCACGAACTTTTTTAAGATAAACACCAAATTCAGTTTCGAATTCAGCGATTCCATCAGCTTCGTTAGTACGGTCAATACTATTCCATAACCCTTGTCTGTATTCTGCTTTGTATTTACCTTCTTTGTTCTTAACTTTTTTATTGATGATCCATAATTCGTAAGGGACATCCTCTTCTGCAGCGTCCTCAATTTCATCACATAACGTATCATCAACGTTCATGTAGCAGTTAATTGTCACTGTAGATTCTAAAGTACCACCTGAATTTACAGGACCATCTATAGTTGCTTCTGTATCTCTGTCTTTTTCAGTTTCTCGTTCAATTTCAGTAACCCATAATACTTTGTTTGCATCTTTTTTATCTCCAGCTTTACGAATCAATGCTAATTCGTCAGTACCTTGTTTTAATGCCATAGGTTCTCTACCTCCAAATTTTTTTGTAATAAAAAAAGCAAGCCAACTTAATGACTTGCGTACTCAATATTAATAGTTGTATGTTCTAACTTGATTTGATTCAATTTCTGTACTTACATTCACTGTTATTTGAGGATTTCGTAACGAATAACCGACTAAATCAATATCATCTAACACAATATCTTGAACATTCATGTACAAGTTGTCATTAGCTCCTTTATCCTCATCAACACCCCATAAATGAACCGTAGCTGTTGGATTACCAACATAGCTGTCAAAAGTGGAACGGTTAACTTTGTCTGAGACTGTTTGAATAGCGATAAAAGGATAAGATAATTCTTGATTTAAGTCTTTTGTTTCAATTACTGGAACATCAAGCTCAGTGAAACGTTCGTACAAATAGTTAAATAACTGTAATTTAGCTGATTGTTTCATCACACGCCCCCATATCCGTTTATTAATCTTTCAAGATCTTCTCTGACTTGCTTTGTATATCTTTCATAAACAGGGAACATGAACGTTTCGGGTTCCATATAACGCGTACCATATTCAAGAAATGATGAATAACCGGCTTTAGAAGTTACAGCATATTGAAGATTACCTTCTTTAGTATCTCTTATCATTCTTGCTAAGTTACCAGTCCAGTAACCTTTATTCATAACTCCTTTAGCACTAGCTACAGTGTCATTTGCAAACTCAATAGCGTCATTCCGCAATACTTCATCAACGTCATTGTCAATGCTTTCTTGCATTTGACTGAATTTCTCGATTAAAGCGTCAATATCATTCGACATGCTATTTCACTTCTTCCACATAGAACACTGTATCGTGTTCATAGCTTATCTTTTTAGTTACGAGGTATTTAATACCTTTAATATATGCGTGCGTCACACGAGGCTCAAAACGTCCATTTAAACGTATGATGTTGATATCTTTCTTCACATCGCCATATTCCAAACTAGTGCGATCAGGGGATAAAGGACTAATGTTACATGGTATTTCATCATAAACATCTTCAGTTGTTTCATATTGGCTTATTTTAGGGTTATACTTCCCTTTAGATTCTTTAGCAAACGCAATCCTTTTGTTGTATCTCAATAGAATATACCTTTGCCGCGTTTGTTTAAGTTTTTAGGAAACAAAGCATCGATAACATCCATATATTCATCAAAATCATTGTCTTGAAATGTATTAGAACGTCCATCAATACTTTCGTTAGTCATACCCTCAGCACCAACACGATTAAAACGCTTGACTGCTACTTCTTCAACGATATATTCCAACCTTACAGGTATTTCTTCTACGTCGAGAGGGAGTAGGCTAATCAAACGTTTTTCAGTGTTGTTTATGATGATGTTTAGTAAGCTGTCTTGTTTATCGTCATCAATAGAAAGTAACAATTTAACATTTTCTAATGTCGCCATGTTATCCCTCCAATGATTTTACGATATCAGCTTTCGTATCGTGTTCAGATACCTCAATACCATGTATTTTAGCCACATCTAACAATTCAGCTTTAGTACTTTTACTATCAACATCTAATGCGATGTATTGTTCTTTGAATTTGTTCTGTTTATGAAATAATTCGTTGATACGCTTTTTAGAAATATCAGCAGAAAATTCATCTCCAACTTCATATTTCTTATTATCGTGCTTATCAACGAACGATCTAATTACTTTATAAGCAAAAGCCATAGGTCAGACCTCCTTGATTAATTAAACAGTTTCAGGTTTAGCATCTTTAGCAGCTTCTAATTTAGCGAATGCATTATCATCAGCGATGTGGAACGCTACGTCCATAGTTACACGTAAAGCGATTAGTTCTTGTTCGAATAAATTTACAGGTGAACCATCAGCATTTTGTACAGTTGATAATTGACCATCTTCAGAAATTTGGTAAGACATGTTGTAAGGGATACCATAGAACATTTTGTTAAAGTCACCAGCAAATAATTCACCTTTTTTGAATTGTTCTGATTTTAAATCAACTACTGGTAAACTATCTAATGTGTTAGAAGTACGGTCGTAGTATTTTTCTTTAGTGACTTTATCTTCTACACCACGTAAAGCTGTACGGTTTTGTGTTTTAGATAAGAAAGCGTTAGGTTCAACGTTATGCTCTAATAATACGTCTTCTAAAGCTAAAACGTTATCTAGGTTAATATCACCTTTAACTACGTTGCCTGATGTTGCTACTGATTGCGCAACTGATTTACCAAATGGATTGTCGTAGTTTAATAATCCAGCTTCATCGAATTTTTTATAAAATTGCTCAGCGATTTGAGGTTTCATAGCTTCGAAGAAACGAGAATATGTGTAATTTAAGAATTCACGTGAAGCTACGATGATTACACCTAATTTGTGTGAACGCATTTTCGCTTCAACTAAGCTAGGTTTAGAAGTTTTAATTTTTTGACCTTCTCCTACCCAGTACGCACCTGGTTTATCTGCCCAGAAAGTGAATTTCTTTTCAGATTTTCCGGCCATATCTTGATATTGACCTAATTGCATAATTTTAGAGTTTTGTAATACATCTAATAAAATTGGTTCGTTGAAGTCGTTTAATAATTCGCCTTCTTTGTGTTCATGCATCATTACATGATCAGGGTTAAATGTTTGTGGTTTTACATCTGCCATAAGTTAATTACCTCCAGTTATTTGATAATGCGATTTTCTTTCGCTAAGTCTGCGAAATTAGTATGTGTTTGTTTTGCATTTGTTAAGTTACTTCTTTGACTTGATGGTGTTGATTGTCTTGTTGCTTCTTTAACTTGTTCTTGTACTGCTTTGTCGAAGTGTGATTTGATTTCATTCACAACTTCGCTGATTTTTTCGTTGTCTTCCAAATGAATTAGTGACTCAGCAAACGAAGTAGGAAGTCCTTTGTCTTTAAGGTCGTTCTCCACATCAGCTTTGAGTTCACGTAATCTGAATTCCTTTTCCTTTTCTGCTAAGGCTTGTTCACGTTTTTCAAATTCTTTGTCTTTCTTCTCTTTTTCAGTTAACTTAGCGTAGCTTTCAGCTTCAGAACGTGCATTTTCAACAGCTTCTTTTAACCTTTGTTCGAATTTTTTCTCTTGATTTGCTAATGCTTTATTTACAGCCTTGTGTTTTTGACTATCTAACTCACTTTGAGTTAATTCAAAAAATTTTTTGTCATCATCGCCTTGGTCATTTCCACTTTGTTTATCTTTTCCTTCAGGATCATTTGGATTATCTTCAGCGAAATGCTGTAAATTTAGCTTTAATCGTTTAATTTCATTCATTTATATCGTCCTTTCAAACAGTCTTAACACGAATGATTTTACGCATAAAAAAAGCACCCATTATAGTGC
>OKAD01000121.1_pt1 | contig 6028 bp, 7 predicted proteins | sample 1614021 | NCBI WGS metagenome assembly OKAD01 (sample SAMN04436898, study PRJEB24849) | human gut metagenome | biome: human gut; feature: NICU; material: stool | host: Homo sapiens | place: USA: Saint Louis, MO | collected 2012-03-14
CCTGAAAGGAATGAAGTAATATGAAACAACTCAAAAAGAAACGTATTGGATTATATGCACGTGTATCGACTGAAATGCAAACGGATGGTTACAGTATTCAAGGTCAATTGAATCAACTTACAGAGTATTGTCAATTTCAAGGCTATGAAGTCGTCAATGAATACACCGATCGTGGTATATCAGGTAAAACAATGCAACGTCCAGAATTACAACGTATGTTAAAAGATGCCAACGAAGGTAAATTAGATTGTATTATGGTCTACAAAACAAATCGTTTAGCTAGAAATACCTCAGATTTGTTAAATATTGTCGAGGAATTGTATAAGATTAATGTCGAATTTTTTAGTCTAACTGAAAAAATAGAAATTGCCAGTTCAACAGGTAAATTGATGCTCCAAATTTTAGCCAGCTTCGCAGAATTTGAACGTAATACGATTGTAGAGAATGTCTACAATGGCCAAAGACAACGTGCTATTGAAGGTTATTATCAAGGTAATTTACCTCTAGGCTACGATAAAGTACCTGACAGTAAAAAAGAGCTCATGATCAATCAACATGAAGCGAATATTGTTAAATATATTTTTGATTCATACGCTAAAGGTCATGGTTATCGTAAGATTGCGAACGCATTGAATCATAAAGGTTATGTGACTAAGAAAGGGAAACCTTTTAGTATTTCGTCCATTACCTACATCATCTCAAACCCTTTTTACATTGGAAAGATACAGTTTGCGAAGTATAGACACTGGAGCGATAAAAGACGAAAAGGACTCAATGAGGAACCGATTATCGCTGATGGTAAACATGCGCCTATTATTGATAGAAACCTATGGGATAAAGTACAGTTTAAACGTCAAGAGAGTCGCAAGAAACCACAAGTTCACGGCAAAGGAACAAACCTACTGACTGGGATTGTAAAATGTCCGAAATGTGGTGCAGCAATGGCGGCAAGTAATACAACTAATACATTAAAAGATGGCACTAAGAAAAGAATCAGATATTACTCATGTAGCAATTTTAGAAATAAAGGTTCAAAAGTTTGTTCTGCCAATAGCGTTAGAGCAGATGTACTAGAAAAATATGTTATGGATCAGATATTGGAAATTATCAAAAGCAAAAAGGTATTGAAGCAATTGGTTGAAAAGGTAAATGAAAAAAGTCAAATAGACGTCTCTTCTTTGAACCATGATATTGCCTATAAACAGTCACAATGTGAAGAAATAAAAGCAAAAATGCATACATTAACGAAAACTATTGAAGACTCACCTGACTTAGATAGCGTATTAAAACCAACAATACTTAGCTACCAAGATGAATTGAATCAAATAAATAATCAAATCTATCAACTAGAACAAGATAAACAAGCAGAAGCTCCACATTATGATGCTGATATGATTGCGAATGTACTACAAGCAATATTCAAAGATATAGACAAATTAGAGAAATCTCAGTTGAAATCACTATATCTAACAATCATCGATCGCATTGACATAAGAAAAGATGAGCATCATAAGAAGCAATTTTATGTTACGCTCAAGTTAAATAATGATATAATCAAACAACTATTTAATAACCATCCACTCGACGAAGTGCTCCCTAGCACTTCGTCTTTATTTTTGCCACAAACTTTATATATAACTATTGAATAAATAATAACTACACTGCTATTCTTTCACTTATTTTATCTAACCATTTTTAGAATTCTCTTTATCAATTTCAATAACACTTATCTAATGAAACAGTCATTGCCGTCATTTTTTTCATGACTACACAATGCTTATATTGAAATTGCTAAAGAACATCCCACAATGATTTTTTACCGGGAAAGGAATGGGATTTGCAGATTCGAAGAAGCAGAAGGATTGTGCAAGCACAATCCCAAAATCCCGTTATTTTTTATAAATAAATAATATATATAAGGAAGCAGAGACACAACCCTATCATCAATACTTATAAATAATGAGTTGATTGTTCGTCAAAATGAGTGGGATTCCGGGATTTCCTTGTTACACCAACATTTATCACGGGTTTTTATATGGAATTTTCTCTTATTCCCACCGGGATTCGTAATAAATAATAAATCAAATATATATTATCCCAATGATGTATATCAACTACATCACTATCACACTATCTAGGAGGCAATGATATGAAAACAACCACTCAAGAACTCAAACAATATATAACTCGTCTCTTCCAACTATCTAACAACGAAACATGGGAATGTGAAGCACTTGAGGAAGCAGCAGAAAATATTCTACCGGAACGTTTTATTAATAATTCTCTACTTGCGCATCTCACACTCAACACTTATACCTACTACAATGATGAGCTACATGAGCTAAGTATCTATCCATTTCTTATGTACGCCAATGACCAACTCATCAGCATTGGTTATTTGGATCATTTTGATATGGACTTTCTATACCTCACAGATACTAAAAATACGATTATCGATGAACGTCATTTACTAAAACAAGGAGAGAATAACCATGAATAATTGGATCAAAGTGGCACAAATATCTGTTACGATTATTAGCCAAGCAATTATCATTATGAAAGAAATTCAAGACGAGGTAAAATAACATGAAAATCAATCGATACATCACAAGAGGCATAAGTGAACAACTATCTCTAGACCTTCAAATCCTACTTTGGAATATGGTAAAAGAAAGAGATAATCAATCTCATACAGATTATCTACACATTTTTAGACTACAAGAAGATGAGAATATACTCTCAATCACACATGAACAAGAACAACCTGCATACAAATTGGAATATCACTATACAAACTATGTAAAAAATCAAAATGCATTACCTAAGAAAGTCTACGTCATTCGTGAAGATGACGTAGACGCTTTTTATTATGTGATGCTTTTGCCAGAAGAATATTAAAAGGGGTAACGATATATGAATACAATCAAAAGTACGATACACACAGAAGCTATATTTAGCGACGATGAACAACACCGCTACTTACTCAAGAAAATATGGGATGAAAAGAAACCCTCTTGTACAGTGATAACGATGTATCCACATTTAGATGGCGTATTATCACTCGATCTTACCACTGTTCTCATTCTCAACCAATTAGCTAATTCTGAACAATACGGTGCTGTATATCTAGTAAATCTATTCTCTAATATTAAAACACCTGAAAACCTTAAACATATTAAAGAGCCTTATGACAAACACACAGACATTCACTTAATGAAAGCGATTAGTGAAAGTGACACAGTGATTCTAGCCTATGGAGCTTATGCGAAGCGGCCTGTTGTCGTCGAACGTGTTGAGCAAGTGATGGAAATGTTAAAACCTCATAAAAAGAAAGTCAAAAAACTCATTAATCCAGTAACGAACGAAGTTATGCATCCACTTAACCCTAAAGCACGTCAAAAATGGACATTAAAATAAAGGGAGGATTATCTATGAACCATGACACTACACAATCAGATTGGCGAACAGTTGCTAGTTGTTTAGATTCACAAATTACACTTAAATTATAAAAGGGTTAGCTAATCATTTCACATCTATCGAAGATGAAGAAATTCTTGATAAAATCTATGAAGATTTTATGAATGACGATTGTATTACAACAATACTTAACAATGATTTCCAAGATATTATTAATTATTACTTATCAAAATAAAAATATATTAATTTATTTTTCTAAAATCCTTTTTCGTCCCTCCACCATCTAATAAATTGAGTTTATTGTAAAGTACTTCATTAATTTTTTTGTTGTAAGTTCATACTCAGTTCATAAACTACCGCTATACTTATCTCGTAATTAAAAATAGGGGGAATTAAAATGAAAAGATTAATGTATAGTTCAGCGCTCTATACACTATTAGGGTTATTAAGTGGTCTATTTTATAGAGAAATGACAAAAGCGGAAGATTTTAGCGGTTTTTCTCAATTAAATGTTACACATACACATTTATTAGTACTAGGTACAATTATGTTCTTAATTTTCATGATTATCGAGGGCCAATTCAAATTAACAACTCATACAAAGCTGTTTAACAGTTTCTTTTATATATACCATTTAGGTGTGCTTGTTACTGTGGCAATGCAATTCGTGAACGGTATTTCTACCATTAAAGATCTAAGTGTAAGTCCTGCTATTGCTGGTATTGCTGGTTTAGGACACATATTTTTAACAATTGCGTTTATTCTTTTCTTTATTTTGTTAGGAAAAAGAATAAACAAAAATAAATAATAGTACCTAATTATTGTTTACGTTATTTATCCAAACAATAATCCAGTTGTCCTATGATGATTTTTATTCTTGGAGATTTAAAAATCCTGCAGATGAATAAACATTTGTAGGATTTTTAACATTCCACAATGACATTATGTATATACTCAATCTTAAAGCACGTCAAAGTGGACATTAAAATCAAAGAGTATTATCTATGAAACTTGATACTATACAATCAGACTGACGAACAATTACTAATTACCTAGCGTCACAAAATTACATATGATTGTAAAAATAGATTGGTACATCACTTCACAGCAATTGAAGGCAAAGAAATACTTGATAAAATCTATGAAGATTTCACGTAATAATGATTTTCAAAATATTATTAATAATTATTTAACAAAATGAAATGTATATTTCAATAAAACTAGAGCATCCTTCACTTTTACGGTGAGGGATGCTTTATTATTTATTTTTTTATTGTTACTATCGACGTATTTATTCTTAATACAAACAAATGTGAGAATTTTATAGGTTTCATAGTAAGAGTAATAAATCGAGAATAACAAGAAAATGAGAATTAGTATGTGGTGAATTGTTAAAATAGAGTATTCACAGTGAATGATGACTTATTCGTTATTTATATTTATAATGCAAATATATGAGAAAATTTTGGGAGTGGAATTATGAAACTAAGAGCATTAGAGTATAGTGATTTACTTTTTGTTCATGAATTAAATAATGAATATTCTATTATGTCTTATTGGTTTGAAGAACCATATGAATCCTTAACGGAACTTCAATATTTATTTGATAAGCATTTATTAGATGAATCAGAGAGACGTTTTATTGTTGAAGATGAAAATCAAGTCGTAGGTATTGTTGAATTAGTAGAAATTAATTACATCCATCGTAATTGTGAAATACAAATAATTATTAAACCTGAGTTCAGTGGTAAAGGTTATGCAAAATTCGCATTCGAAAAAGCGATAAATTATGCATTCGATATATTAAACATGCACAAAATTTATCTATATGTTGATACAGATAACAAAAAAGCTGTGCATATATACGAGTCACAAGGATTTAAAACAGAAGGATTACTCAAAGAGCAATTCTACACTAAAGGTAAATATAAAGATGCCTATTTTATGTCACTATTGAAATCTGAATATATTTTATAGTATAAAAAATGACTCATATATTCATTTAGGCGGGGTCAAAACTAAATTACTTCTAATAAAATTGAAATGGACTTCACTCGAATGTCCGTAAGAGGAATAAATTCTTGATAAAATCTATGATGATTTTATGAATGATGACGCTGTAACAACGGTACTTAATAACGATTTACAAACAATTATTAATGACTATCTATCAGAATGAAGCTTATATTAATTTCAACTAAAATAGAGCATCCTTCACTTTGCGGTGAGGGATGCTCTTGTTAATTTAATTTTTTATGATAAATAAATTTAATTTAACAATTTGTCATTAAATTGTTCTTTAAATTCTTGACGTTTTAATGCATCATCAGAATAAAAACATAAACCAACTAATCTAACGCTTTCATTTTCAGCAAGTACTTCAATATCTTCTCTCCTATTAATAGACAACATAAACTGTTCTTTCCATTCATCATTTAATAATAAATGTTGTCCCTTAGGTTCTATAAACACCTGATAAGTATAATTATCATCTTTTAAGTAGAGTAAGAAATCAGGCATAAATCCTCTAACACCATTGATTTCTCTAAATTTAATTTTACGTTCATTACGAATTAAATAAACTTCATCATATTTTTTTTGTAAATCTTCC
>OKAD01000182.1_pt1 | contig 3756 bp, 2 predicted proteins | sample 1614021 | NCBI WGS metagenome assembly OKAD01 (sample SAMN04436898, study PRJEB24849) | human gut metagenome | biome: human gut; feature: NICU; material: stool | host: Homo sapiens | place: USA: Saint Louis, MO | collected 2012-03-14
GGTAGTAGCCGAGTGCTCCAAGTACAACCACAAACAACAGTGAGGTTAAAAGGGCATGCACTCCGGCATCGGGTACTTCTGTACATGTCTCCAAAGTGGCCTTGTCCCCTGTTGCCATGGCCTGTTTCCAGGTGTCGATACAGTTGACGTTACCTGCAGGGAAGTTGACAAGATAAACCAGGTTCTCAACGATATTGGTTGCATAAGTTGTTCCCTCGCCCGCACCCGTAGAAAGCGCAGACCCCAGCGAAGCTACCGCAGAAATCGCTTTCGTCAACAAAGTAATGGGGTTGAGCGAGAGAACATAAATAGTGCCAAAAACCACAATGCCCTGTGTAATAGCACGAGTAAATACGCGGACAGGGTCCTTGTGCTTTTTGTAATCAAACCCGTTAATGCGGGCAAATTGTGGGAGGTTACCGCTTACCTTCTCGCGTGCCGACTTAGGAACTAGCCATGCAAAGAAACCGTCACCTTCTGCCGCGGCAGGGGCTGTGGATCGAAGGACTGCAATGCCAAAGCCCAGACTGGCAAGAGCAACGGGTGGCACAATAGTGTGGATTGCGTCTAGGACAGCTTGCAGCCCGTCGCCCATATAGTTAAGAAGAAGGTCTGGGTCAGTGATCAACCGAACCAGTGTGAGCATCAGACCAGTGATAAAAATACCGATCTGCACAATGGTAGTGATCAGAAACCCTACCAGAGTAGAGATAGGGTTCATCACTCCGTCATTGTACATAGGGGCATAACAGGCAACATTTGTGCCCGAACTATCAACAATGCCCATCCATTCAATGAGCGCATTACAACCCATAGTGCAAGTATCCCCTTTATTGGTTAGCGCGAATCATTTGAGTCGATGTAGTGTCAGCAACTCGGGCACGATCCGGAAGCATGTGATCCAAAATCTTAATTCGGACTGCATTACCCGTGCCGTCATTAAACCAGCCCTCACCCTCACGTCCTGCAACTGTCCGCTTCGTGGACGGGTCTTGTGGTGAGGTGTCTGTGAGCATGCGGTCTACAAGCGGAACAGAGTCTTGCATACCTACCCATCGGAATGATTCTTGCGCGTTTTCGGTAGTTTCCTGTTTCAGGATAATACGTTTTTTCACCAGAGTGAAGTCTTCGCCAAGGTGATGTGACAGCTGGGAGCCTGCCAGAACCCAGTTGCGTTCCTTTCTGCCCATGCGGTCTGTTTTTGCGAACATTTTCTCCGTCACCGCGGTACTGTCCTTAAACTCTGCGATCTCGTCACAGGCGAACACGCACACGTCCGAGATCTGGCTGAACCTCCACGCAGAATAGTCCGCAATGTGGGTCATTACTGCTTGGGTGAAACGCTGCGTCATGGACTCGGCGTCCTTGGTGGATTTTGCGTCAAGACCGTAGGTCCTAAACACCACGCAGTTTGTATCTGGGTGGACAACAGGAAGGTCAATAACCTGGCCTGCGCTGTTTTTCGGATCAATCAGCACAGACGAGTACGGCATATTGGCATACAAGTTAAGGACGTTGGCGACCTTCTGCATGTCTTTGTCTTGCTGTGCTTCTTTTTCGACCCAGTACATGAGATCACGTGTTGATGCGATCTCGTGGGACTTGCGGTAGCTTTCGGTGAGCATATTGGCAAGCTTGCTGGCGCTGTTTGACGAGCGTGGAATTTCCAGCAAAGGCAGCATAACGTCCAGGAACTGGGTTTGTGCTTTCTTGGGTGGGTAAATCTTTAGCGGGTCGAGGGAGACGTTGCCGTTGACAACGTTGACTACTGTGACGTCATCGTCGTTGATGGAGCGAGAGAACACCTCATACTCGCCCTGCGGTGACGGGTCTACAATGTAGGTTGTTTTCTCCAAGTCGGCCAGGTATCCGAGTACTAGTTTCATAAAGTGTGACTTACCGGAGCCCTGTGCGCCTGTGACCGCAATGGAGGCGTTGCCCGCGTCGGTGGACTCTACAAGATCAAGGTAAATAATCTGCCCCAGTGCGTTTGCTTTATTGATAGCGACCGGAACTCCCTGCGAGTCACCCACCCAGGAGGACCTGATGGGCATGGATGAGGAGTACATACGTGACGTGGTGGACAGTTGAATGTCTTGGGTTAGCCATGATGGTTCAATGCCCGGCAGCATCTGCTTATACGCGTCGAACTGTGCTCCTACGATACGTTCAAGTTCATAGTTCTGGTTTTCGAAGAAGCTAATGGCATCGCGCACTCCTTCTTCTAGGGCGTCAAGGTTTTGGTGCGCGAAACAAAAAATAGTAGCTACGCGCATAGGGATTGGGTTTGGTTCTGCACGCAGAGCTCGACGCCACTGTTCTACAACGTCTGCAGTGTCCTGGAACTCTTCGACGTCCATGTCGTCCTTAGACAAGGATTCGTTTTCAGAGCTGATGCGTTGGCGAATCTTACGGAAAGTTTTCTTATCCAAGGCCCCGAAGTCGTAGCTGATGTGTTGCACAAAATCCGCGTCAACACTAACAACCCAGTCTACGTAGTCGGTAAACGTTTCCAGCGGTGACTGTTCTTGTGCTGGGGTGGCAAGCACTTGCACAAAGGACTGAAAAGACGTCGGCCCGTTGGGGGCATCAGCGCGGCGAGATGCCACATTAGAGACCGAAAGTGCTGTGGAAAGCTGCGTGGATCGGAATGCACGGGCGAATGTTTCACGCATGCGAGGACGTGCGTTTCCTTTAGAGTAGAGGTTTGCTGCGCCGTCAAGGATTGCGTTACCGTCAGCGTTTTTCTCAATCATAATTGAGGGGAAAGCCTTGGGGGAGAAGTTCTTTGTCGGCTCGTTGCTGACAACTGGGGTGATTGGCACGTCAATAGCGCGGAGTCGGGAACGATTGTAGGCCCAGAGGAAGTGGTCTGCAGTGGCGCGCCGGGGTTGGAAGGCTCGGGGGATTGTTTTGAATACGTCTTGTTCGATTTCGGTGATGTTGTCGTAGTCGAGGACGTCTGCTTCGTCGCCTTCGAGTAGTGATCCGAATGTTTTACCGACGAGTGAGATGTCGTGTGGCACGTGGACGCTGAGCATGTAGGTGCGTCGGAATTCTTTTTGTGCGCCGAGTTCGAGTCGTTCGCGGAATGCTCCGAGGTCTCGTCGGTAGGCGGGCATGGTGGTTTGGCTAAGTCCTGGAACGACCATGCGGGAGAGGAGTTCTTGTGGGTCGGTGCGTGATTTGTAGGCGTAGATGCTTAGGTCTAGTCCGAATACGGCGAGTTCTTTGAAGAGGTCTCCGTGTGCTTTTTGGGCGGCGTCGATGGATCGTGGTGTGTCGAGTGAGAGGTTGTATCCCTGGAGGATGTAGTTGAGGGTGACGTGTCCGTCTTTTGTGGTGGCGATGTTGTTGTTGATGGAGGCTAGAGGTTCTAGGTAGTGGCTCATTATCGGATTTGTTCTTTCTTGTTGTTGTCGATGTGGTCGATTCCTGTCCAGACTGGTTGGTGTGCTGTTTCTTTAAGGAGTCGGAATTGTTTTTCGACGGGTAGTGGTCCGAGGCGTGTGAGTCGGGCGACCCACCAGATGAGTATGGCGGATGGCAATAAGGAAGGGTGTTCCTTCGGTGAATTTGCTGGCGATGACTGTGAGTACTACTGCTGTTACGAGGTCTGCTAGGAACAGGAGTATGACTGTCATGGATACGCGCATGCCTGCAAGGTTGAATTGGAGCGGCATTTGGCGTACTCCGGCATAGAATCGGTATCGTCGTGCCATTGTTTTTCCTTTGGTGGGGTGTGTGGTCTATGTC
>OKAD01000196.1_pt1 | contig 3535 bp, 2 predicted proteins | sample 1614021 | NCBI WGS metagenome assembly OKAD01 (sample SAMN04436898, study PRJEB24849) | human gut metagenome | biome: human gut; feature: NICU; material: stool | host: Homo sapiens | place: USA: Saint Louis, MO | collected 2012-03-14
AAATATTTTCATCAACTATATCTTTATGATGTTGATAGTCTAATCTATAAAATTTCATAGTACCGCCCCCCTTTTGTATATATACCCCTCATATTTTAAAACTTATCATGAAATTTTAAAAAAGCTTGGGACATCAATCACAAAATATTTTAGTTTCTATTTGTTAAAATACCTATGTAACAGTAATAAGGCTGCTACACAGGTACGCATGGTATATCTTTTCTATTCTACTTCAACATTTTTCCCTACAGGTTCCCATTTGATTGCGCTTGTAATAATTAATCCAACTAATGGTACGATACTTAAGATTAACATGGTGTTGGTAAGGCCTACTGCAGCTAGAATAATAGGGAAAATAAATGTCCCAATAATACTTCCCGTACGACTGACTGCTTCGACAAATCCAGTTGCTTGCGACCGCAAATATGTAGGAAATGATAACGCGCCAATGGTTTTCCCTTGTGTCCCTGGCCCACCTGAATGTCCGAATAAAAATAAAGCAATAAGAAATGTATTTAAGATCATTGGTAATAAATGATAGAAGACACCTGTCATGACCATCGCAATTAATACTAATGCAAAACCAATGATTGTTAGTTTACGTGTGCCTAAGCGATAAGTTAATTGTGCACCAAAGTATGCTCCTACAATACCTGCAATATTAACAATCGCCGTACCTAGTAAAACACCTAATTTTTCTTTACTAATAATGTACGTAGCTATAATAGGAATATATAAACCAACGGCATAATATTGCATGCCTTGAAGTGTTGATATAGCTGTTGCTAATAATAATCTTTTACCATATTTAGGTTGAAACAATGCGCGTGCTGATGGCTGTCGTTCTTGATACTTTTGACGAATATAGTCGGCTGCTTGACCTAATGAGTAGTGGTTAATCATCCACGTTGGACTCTCATGTAAGAATTTTAACCTTAATAGATAAAGCACTAAAGCTATAATAGCACCAAATCCAACTGCTACACGCCATAGATGACTACCTGTACCCATTAAGAAGAATGCAATCACACATAGTGATGACGTAACAATGGCAACATACCATACGACTTGCCAATAATTGACGTTACGACCTTTTTGCGCGCGATTACTTATTTCTGCAATAAAGGTAAAGGCAACTGGGCTGTCCATTCCAATTGCCATCCCCATTAGAAAACGGCAAAGCAATAAGATTGTTAAATTTGGAGATAAAGCTGCACCTAAAGAAGTGATTACTAGCGCTAATAACGATATCGATAAAATACGTTTGCGCCCAAATCGATGTGCGAAGACACCACCAAAAATAGCACCAATCAAAGCACCAATGGGTAAAGACGTCATAACCGTGGATAACATTGTTGGAGATAAATGAAATTGTTGCGTAAGTTGATCCGTCATTGTGCCTAGAATCGTAATATCATAAGCATCTAGAAAAATCGTTCCTAAAATCATAAATAATAACATTTTGGATGTATATTGTTCATCTGCATGATCAATAATACGAAATAAATCCTCTTTTGACTTTACAATTTCCACATGTATCATTCCCTTAAATTATGATTAATTTAAGCGTACGCAACGATTTTTAAGTCCAGATGAATTGAACATTAACATTCCGTTAAGATGAACAAGTGTCTACTGAGAATCAACTGTATGAGCGATATATTATCGTGCCAATTTTAACAATACGTTTAATGTTGTAACAACACCGTCTTGATTATGATTAAGTGCAATAAGGTTTGCTTTTTCTTTTAGCTCTGGATAGGCATTATCCATCGCCACTTTATAGGCTGCATTTTCAAATAAAGGCATATCATTATATCCATCGCCAAAGACAATCGTCTCATCGGCAGGAATATTAAGCAGACTCTGTAAAAATTGAATTGTCGTACCTTTGTCAACAGCTTTATCAGTAATATCAATCCAACTTTCTTCTGCAGCTACAATATACAAGTCATCTTGGAATTCTGCTAAATCATTGACGTGGTTAAAACATTGCGCTTTGTGATCATAAATCGTAATTTTTAATATTGGTGCAGTCAAATTAGCCAAGTCATCCACAAAAGTGACCTGTTCATATGAACCAAAGACCATTGACTTATCTTGGTCTCTCACGCTATTTTCTACATAGGCCGTTTCCGGTGTACAAACAATGATAGTAAGCTCTGGATCTATCTTTTTAATTTTATTGATCAATTGTTGACCTACTGCTGAATCTAATGTTTTCGTATAGATATTCTCCCCGTTCAACTGAATACGTGTCGCACTGTCACCAATAATAAATAAATCTTGTGACAAATCTCCCACAACTGCTTCTACACGTTCCACCTGCTTCCCAGTACAAAATGCAAAACGGATACCTCGGGCTTTCATTGGCGCTAGTAATGCTTGAAAATGCGCTTTATTAAACGTACCTTGTGCATTTAAAAACGTGCCATCCATATCTGTCACAACTAATTTAAACATGTGTGTGTCCTCCCATGTGTTATTTATTAATAAAGCCTTCATCAAAATGTGCTGTTCATCTCGATGAAGGCATACGTTATACTTCCTGCATTTCTAGAATTGTTTCATTGCTAATTGTTGTTAAATCAGCATCAGGTGTAGCTGTTTGGATTACTTTGTTTTTATGTCTAACTAATAGTTCTTGAACGAAATTACGTGCCCAACGACCATTGGACTTTTGTGATTCTTCAATATTCGCATATAGTTCTTCTACAATTTCTCTTAATAAGGTTTCATCAAATTGCCAATCTTCTTTTATTAATGTCATTACAACAATATCAGCCACTTCTTCTGGACTGTAATCTTCAAAGTGTAATTGATAAGGAACACGTGACTTTAAGCCTTCATTCGATTCTAGAAAGCGCTGCATATCATCATTATAGCCGGCAAAGATAGCAATAAACTTATCACGATTATTTTCTAATTCCGTAATCAATGTTTCAATTGCCTGACTACCAAAGTCATTGTCACTTTGACCTTTTGGCGTTAATTGATAAGCTTCATCGATAAATAATACTCCGCCCATTGCCTGTTCGACTGCTTGTTTTGTATTCTTTTCCGTTTGACCGATATAATTACCAATCAACTTACTGCGCTCTGTTTCAATTAAATGACCTTTTGACAATAGACCTAAATGTTTAAATATTTGTGCTAATAATCTAGCAACAGTCGTTTTACCGGTACCTGGAGCACCAGTAAAAATCATATGATAATTACTATGCGTCGTAACTTTGCCTTGTTCTTCTAATAATTTATTGAATTTTACTTCATTAATAATTTTATCTACGTGTTGTTTGACGTTAGCTAAGCCGATGAGCTGATGTAACTCTTCTAATAAATCATGTAACGTTTCATCTGAACCATCATCTTGTGATGAAAACATCGAAAAGTCTTCATCTGTAATAGTCATTAGTGCTTCATCATCTATATATTCTCCGCTTTCAGAAATACGTTGTATTTGTTCTGACGTTAATTTTTCATTGAAATTTCGAACCCAGCGTCCATTACTATTATCAAAATTATGTCGATATTC
>OKAD01000214.1_pt1 | contig 3289 bp, 2 predicted proteins | sample 1614021 | NCBI WGS metagenome assembly OKAD01 (sample SAMN04436898, study PRJEB24849) | human gut metagenome | biome: human gut; feature: NICU; material: stool | host: Homo sapiens | place: USA: Saint Louis, MO | collected 2012-03-14
ATAACCCTTTAAATGCATCAACGCTTTACAGAGATCCAAAAACAAACCAACAGTATCGAATCATTTATATTAATGAGCCAGGCAAAACATATAAAAATGTGAAATATCATAGTACAACAATGAATGGAAAACTCATAGATGGCACAGATGCAATAAAAGTTTATAAAGTGAATGATCCTTCAGCAATGGTCAACAGTTTCGCACCCGATTTAACTTCAAGTAAAGTAACAGATGTTACATCATCAAAAACAATTACATATGATAATAATCGCTCAACTGTAAATGTTTCTTTAGGAAATTTAGACGGTAAAACACGTTATATTATTGCTGAAAAAGTAGAACCTACAACTGACAATGGTAACTTAAGTTCAACGTTTTCAATAACTAACGATGATAAAAATAATCCAACAATTTGGGCAGCAAGTACTACACAAGGTTCTGCTGGAGACAATTCAACTGGTAGTGGTCAACAAACAGGTAAATATTCACTTGGCGACATTGTCTGGAATGACAAAAATCGAAATGGCATTCAAGATATAGGAGAAGAAGGCATACCTAACGTTTATGTTACTTTAAAAGATGCTAACGGAAATGAAATTGACAGAGTGACAACGGATGAGAACGGCAACTATAAGTTTAAAAATTTAAAAAATGGAGAGTACACTTTAGAATATTCAACTCCTAATGGAGGATATTCGTTAACCAAAGCAGATCAAAGTAACAATGATGCAGTCGACTCAGATGCACAATTAGTCAATGGAAAATATGTTGCTAAAGCTACAATTCAAGATGATGACAACATGACAGTTGATGCCGGATTTTATAAATCTGTTTATAACATCGGAGACTTCGTTTGAATAAAAACGGCATTCAAGATGACGGAGAAAAAGGACTTGCCGGCGTAACTGTATTATTGAAAGATGAACAGGGACGTACAATTGCAACTACTGTAACCGACAAAAATGGCAAATATGGCTTTTACGAATTAGAATCTGGTAACTATACAGTTCAATTTATTACACCTGATGGTTATATATTATCACCATCAAAAGTAGGTACAGATGTAACTAAAGATTCTAATGGCGATGAAGTACCAATTAAATTAACTGAAAATGATTATTCTAATGATTTAGGTTTATACAAGCCGGATGCACCTAAATTAGATGACTATGAAATTACAGTAGAAGATAAAAGTTATGAAAATACTGTTCGTGTTAACACTAAGTTACCTAAGAATACAATCCAACTTGCACAACAAGGTAAAGATGGTCGTGATCGTGTATATTATAAACAATTAGGCTATCATCCAGATTTGACTGGGAAAGATGCTTCAAAATTACTGCAAATAGACGGCTATTATTTTGAAGAAGTACGCCGAGATCATATATACCAATCACAAGATGCTATTTTTGAATATAACTTGGATAACAAATACGTATACCGTGACATATCAAGACGGTTCAACAAAGGAACTACCAGGTCAACAGCCTAAAGGATTAACAATAAATAATAGTTATATTAATCAAAATGGAGATACTATTGTGGAATTTAGTGATGGTACAACTATTACGATTCCTAAAGGTAAAGATGGTGTCGACGGTAAAAAAGGTGAAGATGGTAAAACACCTAAAATTGAGCAAACACCAATTACCGATAGCTCAGGCAAACAAATTGGGGTTACAATCACTGTTAAAGATGGTGATGGTAAAGTATAAATACGCAAAAAGTACTTAATGGTCAAGATGGAGCAAAAGGAAATCCAGGTGAAAAAGGCGAAAAAGGAGACCCAGGAACGAAGGGTGACAAGGGCGAAAAAGGAGATACAGGCGCTGCAGGTCGAGATGGTCAGAATGGTCAAGATGGTAAGTCAGTCATTGCAAATACAGAACGTGGTACAAAAGATGGTCAAGAAGGCGCATATATTAGAATCTATGAGGTCAATCCAGATGGTAGTCGCGGCACAATGATTTCTGAAACATTCATCAAAGATGGTGTGAAAGGCCAAGATGGTAAAGATGGACGTTCACCATCAATCCAATAAACGCCTATAAAAGATGAAAAGGGTAAGATTATCGGAACGACGATTACTATTCTAAGTCCAGATGGTCAAGAAGTTTCACATCAAGATATTTTAAATGGTAAAGATGGCCAAAATGGAACATCTGTGACAACCATTACAGAACGTGGTAGACAAAATGATCAAACAGGTTCATATGTTAGAACATATGAAAGAAATCCAGACGGTAGTCGTGGCAAGCTCATCAGTGAAACCTTTATCTCAGATGGTCAGAATGGTAAGGATGGACAAAATGGCATGAATGGAAAATCTATAACAGCGGAAACACGTCCTGGTACAGATGCTGATGGAAACACTGGTGCATGGATTCGCGTTTATGAGTTGAATCCTGATGGCACTAAAGGCCAACTTATCAGTGAGACGTTTATTAAAAATGGCGCAAAAGGTGAAAAAGGCGAAGACGGTAAGACACCAAAAATCGAACAAACTCCAATACGTGACAGTTCTGGTAACCAAATTGGTGTAACAATCACGGTAACAGATGGTGATGGGAACGTCGTTAGTAAAGAGAATATTTTAAATGGCAAAGACGGTGCAAAAGGTGAAAATGGTAAGACGCCATCTGTAGAACAACAAGCCATTCAAGATAAAGATGGAAAGCAAATCGGAGTCACAATTATTATCAAAGATGGAGACGGTAAAGAAATCAGTCGTCAAAACATTCTAAATGGCCAAGATGGTAAAAATGGTACTCCTGGTAAGGATGGTCAAACACCAACAGTTGAAACAATGCCAGCATTAGATAAAGATGGAAAGCAAATCGGTGTAACTATTATTACACGCGATGGTGATGGTAAAGAAATTGGGCGTCAAACAGTGACGAATGGCCAAGATGGTAAATCTATTACTGCAGTAACGGCACGTGGAGAACAAAATAATCAGACAGGTTCATGGATACGTGTGTATGAAGTAAATCCAGATGGCACACGTGGTAAGTTAATTAGCGAAACGTTCGTTGCTGATGGTCAAAAAGGTGCTGACGGTAAAAACGGTGTTGATGGCAAAGACGGTAAAACACCAACAATCGAGCAACAGCCTATTCGTGATAAAGACGGAAAACAAATCGGTGTAACTATCATTATCAAAGATGGAGACGGTAAAGAGATTAGTCGTCAAAAAATTCTAAATGGTCAAGATGGTCAAAAAGGTGCTAATGGTCAAGACGGTAAATCTGTAACTGCAATTACAGAACGTGGTACTCAAGATGGCCAT
>OKAD01000221.1_pt1 | contig 3227 bp, 5 predicted proteins | sample 1614021 | NCBI WGS metagenome assembly OKAD01 (sample SAMN04436898, study PRJEB24849) | human gut metagenome | biome: human gut; feature: NICU; material: stool | host: Homo sapiens | place: USA: Saint Louis, MO | collected 2012-03-14
GGCAACTTTTTGTAACTACAAAGGCAACTTTTTGTAACTACAAAGGCAACTTTTTGTAACTACAAAGGCAACTTTTTTATTTTAAGTTGCCTTTGTAGTTAGGAATCTGATAATATAATGTTTGTAAAGATAAAAATATTATTTATGAGAAACCTAAATAATATTAAAGTGTCCTTATAGTGTACATAGGAGTGTGTCAAATTATGTCTGGAGAAACTGTTGTATATCAAAACGAAATGAATTTAGTCCCTTTACGTAAATTTACAAGTACAGAAATTGATATTTTTTTTAGTCTTTGCAATAGACTCAAAGAGCAAGATGTCAAAGAAGTTACTATTCCTTTTGAAGAATTACGTCATTTAAGTAATTACTATCACCGTTCTCAAAAAAGATTTGTTAAAGATTTAGAACATGTTTATGATAAATTGTTAAGTTTAACTTACACAGAACGAAGTGGTTTATCATTTAAAAAGTTTGTATTATTTACTGGTTATGAAGTTGATGTAGACACACAAGAACTTATCGTTAGTATTAACCCTAAATTAAAGCATGTTTTAAACGAGATAACAGCAGATTTCACTAAATTTGAATTAAAAGAAATGACACACCTTAAATCTACCTATTCCAAAAATATGTTTAGACTTTTAAAACAATATAAACATACAGGTTATTTTAAAATACAAATTGATGATTTTAGAGAACGTTTAGATATTCCGAAAAGTTATCGTATGACACATATTAATCAAAAAGTTTTAACCCCTATTATAAAAGAACTTTCTATGATATTTAATAATCTTCATATTAGTAAAATCAAAGCCAAAAAAGGACGTAAAATTGAATGGTTAGAGTTTACCTTTGACTCTGAGAAACGCATTCACAACAAACGACAGCCACAAATGACTAATATAGGTAAGTCGCACCAATATATCAATCGTGAAAAAACACCTAAATGGTTAGACGAAAAGATATATAAACAATATCAAGAGTTGCATAATGAAGATGCAAAATTAAAACAAGATCGAGAGGCATTTCAACGTCATTTAGAAGAAAAATGGGAGGAACAATAATTTAAATGAGCTACATATATATTTTATTCTTATTTCCATTAATAATGGGATTTATCGTATCAATAAAAAAGAAAAAACATGACTAAGGAGAGATAAAAAGTTATGAGTAATAGATATAATATACATCCAGCATTATATATAGGCGGATTTGCGGTATTTTTTAGTTTTATATTTGGATTTCCTGTAGGAACATTAATGGGACTAGCTATAGGAATAGGAATTAGTAAAAAAAATGAAAATTTGTAAAAGAGTTTACAGATGAAGAAGTTACACGATATACTATAATTGACAAATTGTAGATGTACTTCATTGTACGCAAAAAGCCCCCACAGCCGGCAAGCTACGTGGGGGCTTTTTTTACTATCTTTGTTTTAAATTATCATATAGATAATTACCAATGATACAAAGAATCAAAGGATTAACGATAGTATCAAAAACAAATTGTAAGATGTCCAACATTATACGCACACCTCCTCTCTTGCACGGAAGTGCTTCCCAATTATAACAAAATGCTTCTAAACTTGTATGCAGGCATACAATATACATGCATACATGATACATGCATACTGTATGCAACACTTAGACATTGATAACTGAATAAAGATACAAAAATTCACGTGATGAAAATGCATGAAAACGTGTGGTTGTGGGACTGTATAAAAGTTGTATAATCGATAATCCAAACACGAAGGGACAAACGCTGAAATGACGGCGTTTGTCCCTTTGTGTTGAGTTGACATAATTAAATATTATAGGTAGTTGAATTGTATATATTATTCATTTACCTTAAATGCTTTTTATATTCTTTATAATCATATGGATTATCTAATTTTTTACCATCAATATAGACAGTTGGTGCTTCTTCAATATTATTTTTTTTCACCTTTTCTTGATCTTTTTCTGCATCTTTCCAAGCTTGACTCCCCTTAGTTTTATACTCTTTTTTAATTTTATATGTTTTTTGTTTGCTTAAGTGTAATTTATCAATCTGTTTGTCAATTAATTTTTCAGTAATCCACTCATTTTCATGATTAGGTTGTTCTGAAAACATTAATTTCTGAAATTCTAAATATTGTTTGGGTGCTATATTTTCAACAGCATGACCAGCCTGTGAGCCTTTAATTGAGTCTTTACCTAAAAATGCCATATTTACAAATTGATAATCTACTTTACCTTTATCAATATAATTTTTTTGTAATTTTGGCATAATGTTATGCTCAACTTTTTTACAATATGGACATTTATAGTCTCCATAAATAACAATATTGTGCTTGTTATTATTTTTTTCAGAACAACCTGCAATTAACACTAGAAAAGCTAGAAAAATTATATATTTTTTTCTCATAAAAACCCCTCCATTTCTTGTATAAAGTATATTAAATTAAAATTAATAAATTTTATGTCAAAAATCAAGAAAGCGCTTTAATAAAAAATGATAATTTGTTAAAATAAAATCAAATATATATATATTTGATTTTATTCTTTGCAAAGGAGGAATAAATTATGGAAGGCCTTTTAAATTTACTTGGTTATATTTTTAGTGCAATTGCATCTGTACTTTGGAAAAGAAATGAAGATGAGGAAGAAAAAAATAAGTCATAAGTAAAATTTGAATAGGAGTGTTCATAATGATTACTAAAATGATAAAAAGAGCTAGTTATATAACGTTAGCATTCTTAATGACTTTGACTTTTTCAATTGGTATTTTAGGTCATCATAATCAAGCTCATGCTGGAGATGTTCATGGTAAACCTGGAGGATTTGATATAACTAATATTAGTCAAACTGATACAGGAAAGAATCTTAAAAATTCTCCTTCAAAGAGTATCCCAGGTAGAGGAGCAAAAGTTTGCAAAGCTAAATATGGAACTTTAAAGAACAATAAAAAATATACTTATACTTATGACAATTATGTAAATCAAGTTCATATTCAATCTTATAAAGGTAAAGTTGGTAATTTTAAATGTAAATAGAATTATCAATTTTTACATTAATAGTGGCTATCAATTAGCCACTATTTTTTCGTCAGAAAAAATCCATAAGGGGCTTGGGGAGTATCCCCAACAAGCTGGCTTTGCTACCACGTCAGTGGCTAGCAAAGCCAGTGCTTGCCAAACCACTTAACGACTTGATTAATTTTGCTTTACCCTGTAAAGTAAA
>OKAD01000230.1_pt1 | contig 3125 bp, 3 predicted proteins | sample 1614021 | NCBI WGS metagenome assembly OKAD01 (sample SAMN04436898, study PRJEB24849) | human gut metagenome | biome: human gut; feature: NICU; material: stool | host: Homo sapiens | place: USA: Saint Louis, MO | collected 2012-03-14
AAAAAGACCACTTGATTCAGTGGTCTTTTTTATTTAGTTCTTTTTTGATTTCATCTGGGGATTTTGATTCGTGAGGCTCTTTTAAAAGTTTGTCTATGCTTTCTGTTGTACTCATATCACCTTGAAATTGAAAATTATCTTCAGGTGATCCATAAGCAACGAAGTCGTCTTTTTTATTGTTATTGATATAACCTTTAATAACAGCGTCACCCATTGGTCCCTGTTTTAAACTTGTGAAATGAACAGATTTTATGGTATTAGGTTCTTTGGTGTTATGCTTGAGATAAAGTGTAATACGTTCTTGTTGTTCTTTGTAGTAGATTTCCTTTTGTTTTTCGTGTGCATCATATTTCATTTTGAGATAGACACCTCCAATGATAATTAATATACTCAACATAATACTAAAAAAGATTAAAATTTTCTTTTTTGTCATAAATAAACAACTCCTTGAATGAGGTGAAAGAATATGAATGAGTTACATACTAAAGATACTACATATCGTGAGCTTGCAAAGGAAGTTTATGGAATTACACAAAATCAGAAATATATACGTGTTGATTATTTGAATGGAGATAAATTTAAATTTAAAGTAATGGGATTCCGCCAAAATAAGTTTAACGGGTTAAAGATGGCAGGTGTGTCACCGATTGGAAAAGATGGAAAAGTTAATAAAGACGAGTTATACATGGTGTATGCGGGTACGAATGTGACCGAAGATTTTGGTTCTGATATAGTCGAGGACGCTAAGCTAGCAGGCGCAAAATTTGGTGGTGGATTAAGAACGGCACCAACAAAAGAAGAACAAGAAATTTATGGTAATTTGAATAAAAAAGTGATTGGTTATGATACTGGTGTGGCTGATTTTTCACAGAATGTTATAAGTGATCCTATTTCTCAGAGTAAAGAATCGTATATTTTCACAGGTGCTTTAATTAATAAACAAAAGCCTAAACATATATATGGTGATGCGCATAGTTTGGGTGGCGGTTTAGCATTGATGAATGGTGTGATGTATAACTTTGATGCTGTACGTGTTTTTTCAGCACCGAATACATTTGATTTGTTACCTGACGATGTTAAAGCGAAGTATCATGCTGAAAAATATGATGGTAAGTTTATTAACTATGTTCATCGTTCAGATATGATAGGTAATTCAGACTTGTTTGCAGAACGTATTGGTACACAGATATATGCAAAAGACGTTGAACATCATAGTGTATTAGATTTTCTTAATCCGATTTTAGGACATGGTATGGATACATTTGATTTTAAGGGTGATAATGTTCATATTAAAATGGACACCGAAGAAATAGGGCGTATCGCAAGACAATTAAAAAATTCGTGTCATTTCGTAAATGGTGCAATTAGAGCGTATCAAGCATATATGGATGATACTAAGGCAGCTGCGAAACGAATTGAAAGAAAATACGCAGAAAAAATAAGAACAGGTCATTATAAACATATAAAGCCCTCAGATATAGAGAATTATATGGAAGAGTTATCTGTATCTAGAAAATATGAATTTTATGATAGTACTTCATTTGATAACGTAATGAGAGACTTACATCGAATTCGAAAGAATATTGAATCGTTTGCGGATAAATTAATGCATGCTGCAGAAAAGATGGAATCTCGAGATAAAGACTTAGGTGAATTATATAAAATATTTGAGGAGTAATGTGTATGAGTCTACTGGATGATATTGGAGAAGATATCGTTGAAAAAAATGAGTTATATGGATTTAAACAGGATATGAAAAATGAATTACAAACAAAAATTGAAGATTCAAAAACAAAAATCAAAGATATTGATGATGATATTTGGGATTGGCAAATGACGGTCAAAAATACAATAGATGATATTGGAGAGTATTGCGAAGGTAAAATAGCAGAGCGTGCAGGTGAAAATTTAAGTCAAGATAAGCGAGATATTTCAGGTATGAGATGGATAGCAGAAGAAGCAGAAAGAAGTTGTAAATTGGGAAGTTGGTTTTAGCAGACGTTAACGAAAGTTAATGTCTTTTTTAATCTATTACATGGGCTTTGATTATACATAAAACATACAAAGTGACTACCCATAATTCTTTATTATGTTAACTAACTTAAAAGGCTTAAACGTTGATTTCACAACGTTTAAGCCTTTGTCTTGTGATTATCGTTTATTCAGGTTTTATACATCATTAATCTCACGCGTTTTCATTCTTTTTCATGAGTTAATATTTTGTATCTTTATTCAACTTTAAATTGTCTAAAAAATAGACGATACAATGCTGTCTATTTTTTAGACGCTCATTATAAACTCGTTTACTTGTGATGATGTATTGTATTGAGCTGTTGCATACATAATGTATGCCTGCATGTGTTTGAACACAACTTTAAAAAACTTACTTATATCTATATAATAATCAATGTAAGCAAGTTGGATCGATGGTGGCTAATCTGAGTATAAGGAGCGTGATGCCTATGACGGTATCAATCAAATCTTTAGAAAGGAGACGCCCTTTGGTTGATATAAGTACCATGTTGCAATTTGGAATTTTTCTCATTGCGCTTATGGGTCTTATGATCGAGCTTATTAAATTAAGCCAAAAAAAATAACCATTCCCAACTTTTGGCCGAGTAGGTAGAATGGTTAAGCATTTCCGAAAAGCCACCGTCTTTTTAACGGGCTTACTAAGGCACGAGTGTTATCAGCACTTGTGTCTTTTATTTTTCAGGTTCAGTATACCCTTTCTTATGCTTTTTGTAAAATAATCTCGTTGTGTATGGTTATTGTTCGAGTGACTTCATTATTCTTCCCAATCCAATTTAAGCTGTTTTAAAAAGGCTTCTTTCTCTCTTTCGAATTGGGGATCATATTCGTTTTGTGGTTGTTTTTCATATGTACGTTCTTCTAACCATTTGGGTGTTTTTTCACGACTCATCATGTGCTTTGGTTTACCAATATCTTTCATTTGAGGTTGTCGCTTACTATGAATCCGTTTCTCAGCGTTAAAGGTAAATTCGAGCCATTCAATTTTACGACCTTTTTTGGCTTTGATTTTATTAATATGAAGATTATTAAAAATTGGAGAAAGTTCATTAATTATTGGCTTTAATACACGTTTGGTTATATCATTCATCTGA
>OKAD01000259.1_pt1 | contig 2728 bp, 3 predicted proteins | sample 1614021 | NCBI WGS metagenome assembly OKAD01 (sample SAMN04436898, study PRJEB24849) | human gut metagenome | biome: human gut; feature: NICU; material: stool | host: Homo sapiens | place: USA: Saint Louis, MO | collected 2012-03-14
ATGATAGATAAATGTTTACTTTTGCTAAGTGTAGATTTAAATGTAGGCTTATTTATTGGCGTTAAATCTTTTAATGATTTTAGTTTGTTGTCATAGTAACCATTAGCTAATAGTCTTTTTTTATAATCAACAATTTCAGTTAAAATAGTCATCATTACGCATTCCCTTCTACAATTAAGCATTGTTTCATAGCAAGTCCATTGTCTATTAAATACTCAGCTATTGATATTCCAGCTTGAATGCTATGTACTTTTTCAGCGACATAAAGTGCAATTGCTGCATTAAGGACGACAACATCTCTTTTTGATGATCTGTCTTTTCCGTTTAAAATATCTAAGGTAATACGTCTATTTTCTTCTGGGCTACCTCCTTTAAGTTCGCTATCAGGTGCATATGAAAATCCTAAGTCTTGTGCATTTAATGTGTAGTGGTTTACGTTACCATTTTCATCTAGTTCATAAATTAAATTATTACCTGATAATGTGGCTTCATCCATGCCGTGCGCACCATGTAAGACAATTGCTCTACGTCGTCCTAAATCTTTTAAAGTATGGATGATTGAGTCCAATTGGTTTGGATCAAAGACCCCCATAACTTGATAAGTCAGTGCAAAAGGATTAATAATAGGACCTATTAAATTAAAAAATGTCGGTTTACCAATCATTTTTCTTACTGGTTGAATATATTTCATTACAGGATATGCTTCAGGTGCACTTACAAAGGCTAAACCTTTATTATCTAAGCGTTGACTTACGTCTTCAACTTTGGTTGTTTGAATATTAAGTTGTTGTAGTAAATCAGTGCTGCCAGAATGTGATGTTATACTTTTGTTTCCATGTTTAATAATTGGCACGCCTGCTGCTGCAACAATAAATGCAACGGTTGTAGAAATATTAAAACTATTTGATTTATCTCCGCCAGTGCCACAGACACACATTGCACCTGGGTAGGATGGTTGGACAGGGTACATCGTTTGAATTAAGCTGCGAACCAGATGTGTTAATTCTTTCTGTTGTAGTTCTCTGTCTGTAAATGTTTGTAACAACTCAACTTTGTCATGGTTTTCCACTTTGGGATCAATGAGTATTTTAATCAAGTTGTTAGCATCTGCTTGAGAAAATGGGTGATGGTTAGTTAGTGATTCTGTTGATTTCATATTGTTGTCAGCCTTTCTGTGTGATGTTTAAGAAATTAGTAATAATTTGTTCTCCATAATCGGTGGCGAATGATTCTGGATGATATTGTAAGCCATAATGCGGACGTTTATTGTGCTCATATGATTGAATAGAATCTTCCGTTTTTCCTGTAATGATTAAATTTTTAGGAAAATGATTGGCATCTGAAATAAGTGAATGGTAACGCATGATATTAAATGACGAAGGACACCCTTTATACAATAATGATGAATAAGTTTGGTGCATAATATCGACTTTACCATGCATGACAGTGTCAGATTGGATTACTCGACCACCGTAATAACAAGTCAACGCTTGTGCGCCTAAACAAACGCCTAATATTGGTAAATTTTTGTATGTTTCTATTATTTTTATCTAAAGGATGGCCTGGACCAGGGGAAATAATAACACCAGATACCGTTTCTTGATATGTTAATGCATCTGGATCGTCAGGATATTTTACGATGACATTTTGATGTTTTGACACTATGTCAACTAAGTTATAGGTAAATGAATCATAGTTATCGATAATTAATATCATGGTGTGACCTCCAATAAACTTTTTGCTTTTAATTGCGTTTCTCGTAATTCTTTTTCAGGAATCGAATCATAAACAACACCGCAACCTGCTTCAACATGAACTTCTTTGTCATCTATTAGCATTGTACGTATAGCAAGTGCAAAATCTAAATCTTGATTACAATTTATGTAGCCAATGCCCCCACTATAGATGCCACGTTTATATGGGTGGCTTTCATAAATCCGTTGAATAGCACGTAATTTTGGTGCGCCTGATACAGTGCCAGTTGGCAATAAACTTGCAATTATAGTCATCGGTGATAATGATTTATCGACATTGCCTCGTACTTCACTAACGATATGCATCACATGCTCGTATTTTTCAATTTCCATAAGTTTTAATATGCTGGTTGAACCTGGTAGCGCTATTCTATTGATATCATTTCTACCTAAGTCAACAAGCATACTGTGCTCGCTGCGCTCTTTAGAATCATTGAGTAGTTGTTGTGCATGAGCTAAATCTTCATCTGGTGTTGTACCACGTTGAATTGTTCCAGCTATAGGATTAGTGTAAACTTTATCTTTATGAACTTTGACAAAGCTTTCAGGAGAACTACCTATGATAATAGGCTCATCCATATTAATATAGTACATGTAAGGACTTGGATTTTGTCTTTTCAAATTTTGATACAATTGAAATGTTAATTGATGTAACTGATTGCCAAAGTGATGTTGATAACTGTAGATGCGTGATGGGACAACTTGAAACATATCTCCAGATTGAATTTTTTGTTTATATTGGCTAATCATATTTAAAAACGATGTTTTATCAATATTGCTTGTTATAACTTTATGATGTTGAAAATCAATAGTTTGATGAAGCGGTTGAATATTGTAGAGTCTTTTTATATTATTCTCAACACGTGCTTCTAATTGTTCTTGTGATGCTAATGAAAATTGATTGGTCGCAATGACATACAAATCATCTTTATAATGATCAAATACATATACATCTTCAATCATGAAAAATCTTG
>OKAD01000305.1_pt1 | contig 2403 bp, 1 predicted proteins | sample 1614021 | NCBI WGS metagenome assembly OKAD01 (sample SAMN04436898, study PRJEB24849) | human gut metagenome | biome: human gut; feature: NICU; material: stool | host: Homo sapiens | place: USA: Saint Louis, MO | collected 2012-03-14
ATGCCATTAAAAGTGCTGTTGGAGCAGCGATACAAGCAGTTATTGGCTTCTTAGGTGACTTATTATCTCAAGCACAATCTATCATGGCTCCATTAGTTCCTATGTTCCAAAGAATATGGAACGCTATCGTTAAAATCGTTGAAGTAGCAGTTAAGTTTTTATCTCCAATCGTTTCACAAGGTTTCCAAACTTTAGTAGCTGTTATTAGTACAGTTTGGGCTGTTATATCTACGATTATAAAAGTGGCGTTCGATGTGATAATTGGCATAATCACTGTTGCTTTACAATTATTGACCGGCGATTGGTCGGGTGCATGGCAAACGATACTTAAAGTAGGTTCTACAATATGGCAAAACATTGTTTCTATGGCCCAAAACATTTGGAATACTTGGAGCAAATATTTACAACAAACTTGGCAAAACGTAGTAAACTTCTTCGCTGATATATTTGCACCATTGGTTTCTACAGCGTCAACAATTTGGTCTATGATTGTTGCTGTCGTAATAACAGCAGTTAACCGGTTGGTCGCATTCATCCAAACATGTTGGAACACAATCGTTACTGTTACACAAACGGTCTGGGCTGTGCTCGTCACTATAGCACAGACAATTTGGACTACGATAGTCACGGTAATCACAACAATAGTTCAATCTATAGTATCTTTCGTAAGTTCTGGTTGGTCGATGTTGATGAGTGTGACAAGTTCGATTATGGGCGGTATTTCAAGCGTGGTATCAAGTATTTGGTCTGCTATTTCTAGCTTTGTATCAAGCGTTGTTTCATCTGTAGTAAGCTTTGTGACTAGTGGATGGAATAACATGCTTAGCGCAATTTCAAGTGCGATGCACGGTATCGTTAGCGCTGTTATGAGCGGGATGTCTAATGTTATAAGCTCTGTAAGAAATGGCGTGAATAACGCTGTGAGTGCTGCACGTAGCTTTATCGGTCAGATGGTCTCTGTCGGTCGTGATTTAATCATGGGCTTAATCAATGGTATTAAAGCTATGGCTAGTCAAGTTGCAGCTACAGCAAAAAACGTTGTCATGGGCGCTGTAAATGCCGCTAAAAACGCATTGCACATTGGTTCACCTTCAAAATTGTTTAAACAATATGGTGTTTGGACAATGGAAGGTTTAGGCATAGGTATTAATCAAGAAGGCAAAAATGTTGTAAGTGGTATGGGTGCTATGGCTAAATCAGTTGCTAACGCATTTGATGCTAATTTAGCTATACCTGATATAAATTCACAAATAAAAAATGCTAACGCTTCAGTTAATTCACAAGTAACACATACACATCAATTTAAGACGAACCCTTCTCAGCGTGTTGTACGTGTTGAAATGGCCGTTGACAATGATGCGTTAACTTCTATAGTAAACGGACAAACAGCAGACCGTGATGCTACATTTACATTCTAGGAGGTCAGGCAATGGACATTGAAATTAAAAAGAAAGATGGAACTAAATATAAGTTGTCTGACTTCGGCTTTCGTGTAAAAGATGTGGTTATCGAGAGTATGGAGATAGAAGACAACTATGAAACAAAAGAAAACACAAGTGGTCGGATGTTGTTAAGTTCTCAATATCGTAAAAGAAAAATAACTGTTCCTTGTTATGTATACTCAACTAAACTAAATGACATTCCACGTTTGAGAGATGAATTCTATAATCTAACAGTCGATACAGAAGTTGTTTGGTTAAGAGAATTAAGGAAAAGAAAACCTAAAAACTATCGTTTTATAGAACCGACAGAAGAAGACTATGATAATCCAATTTACGATCACGATGAATTTGGTGACGATTACTACGTTAGTGGTAAGCAATATCAAGTTAAATGTTCGGCGCCAATTGTTCCCGAGCAAAAAGGGCGTTACATTCACTTTGAATTAGAATTTGAGACAGAAGAAATACCTTTTGCTGAAAGTATTGGAACATCTTTAGATTTAGAAAACAGACCAGACAAAGAATTGTGGTCGAATGATATGTTAATACCTTTCGACGAAATGGACTACACAAGAATGTTCACATTCACTAACGTTTATAATAACTCTGTTTATTATCACGGAAATGTTCCAAACGATGAGTTCAAACTTTATAAAAAGGTGACGCTTGTTTTAGGTGAAAACATTAAAGCTAAAGAGAAGTTTTATTTTACTTGCGGCGTCCTCTCTGATGTTATGACGATAAAAGGTATAGACCTCAAAAAAGGAGACGTTATTGTATATGATGGCGTTCAAACCTTTAGAAACGGTGTTCCTATCAATAATGAGGCTTCAAACGCTCAACCTAAGTTTAAACCAGGTTGGAATGACTTTAGATTTAGTCACTTAGTCAAAACGGCTAAATTCGATATGAAATTTTATTACAAGTAGAGGTGATTGAATGCCTGTATTATTTACACCAC
>OKAD01000339.1_pt1 | contig 2211 bp, 1 predicted proteins | sample 1614021 | NCBI WGS metagenome assembly OKAD01 (sample SAMN04436898, study PRJEB24849) | human gut metagenome | biome: human gut; feature: NICU; material: stool | host: Homo sapiens | place: USA: Saint Louis, MO | collected 2012-03-14
ATATCTCATTCTCTATATCGTCAATCATGTTGTTAACAATGCGTTCAATCTCTTGGCTCATTTCCTTATCGCTCATTGTCTCATCTTTAATAATCTCTTGAGCTCTTTTATCCCAATAAGTCATAGATCATCACTCCTCAATGTTTGAAGTCGATTGTTCTATGTTATTTTCCTCATTTTGTACGTTCTTATACATTAAATCATCAGAACGTTTTACTTTTTCTTCTTCCTCTGATTGAATACGCTTGACTTCATCTTGCGGATTGTCTATGAAAGATACAAGAGACATCAGTGTTTGTTGGCTAATTTCTCCACCAGCACTCATGTACATTTGCATTTCTTCTGTAATTGACTTAGGCAAGTTGCGAGTGAAAGTGAATACTAAACTCTTGAGGTTATCTTTATCTATCTCACGGTTGACACCCATAATTTCTCCGACTAATTTATAACGTCTGTTCAATCCTTTTCTGAACAACCCTTCTTTAATTGCAGTACGTTGTTCAAGACTAAACAGCTTATATTTCATCGATTCACCTGATTGCGTACCACTGAAGTTTTCATCGGTCATATCTGGCGTACTCGTTAGCATGTGAATGTCTCTGCTAAGCCTGTTTTTGTATGATTCGACACCAGACACATCGTATTGCTTATAGATATATTCAGCATCTACATTACCTTCAGTTACTTTGTCATCGACTGTCGTATATTCAGGAGGTGTTAGATGGAACACATTAGCTTCTTTTTGTAATACAGCCACTCTTTCATCGAGGTCAACGTTGCCTTTGATTAGTAACATCGCATCGTTTAAATCACTCATATAGTTTGCTGTATCTGATTCCGCTTCATCATATAAGTCGATAAGAGGAATTACTTTCTCAAAATCTCCACGACGTTTTTCATTATTGCTAAACTCTGTAATAGTAACTTTACCAAACGAGTGCGCTTCAGGAGGTTTACGCTCTCTAAGCTCGTAATTTGTAACGCTGTGAGAAGTGTAAAAGTAAGTCGCGTCATCAGTAATCACATCAACGTAATAAATGTAATTACTATTATCATCTGAGTTTATATTGTCCTCTTGGTCTACTTGCCAATATCTCACTGCCATTAAACTGTTCTGTTCAATGCTTGTGTCATATATAACAAATGTACTGCGTGGATCTGATTTATATAATCTTACTTCATCTTCTTGATTACGAATGATGTATTCATATGCTCGTCCAAATATAGATAAGTCTAAACCTAATGAACGATTGTGACTGTCTATATCATTTAACTGATGCAATTCGTTTATTTTATCCTGTGTCATTTCTTTATCTGATTGCACTTGTATTGCATGGCCGAAACAATATCCATTCACAAAATCGGTAATATATGAAGCGAAGTCGTGTGCTGCACGATTATCAGCTAAATGCTTTTCACGTCGTCTACGATTACGCATGATGTTGAAGTTTAATCCTTGATAATAATCATCTAACATTTGCAAACGTGGTACTTGCGCTTCTAAATGATGACGAATGAAGTTACTTATATCATCAAGGTTATCCAACAAGTCGGTTGCTTGCCCGTCATACTTATATACTTCAACTGCATCACGTCTGTATATTTCATCTCTTAACTGACGTCGCTCTAAATCTCTTTCAAAGTTGTTTACATGTGCCATATATTCCCCCCTTATAAGCCCATTGCTTTAATAGTGTTAATTGATTTTTTAAGTGGTGTTTTTTGCTTAGATTCTGGTCTATAGAATCGTTCTACCGAATATCGTAGTGAGTCAATACAATGATTGTACGTGTCTACAGGTTCGTTTATATATTCTTCTCTATTCTTGTCTTTCTTCCAAGTGTAGTTGTCGAACTCCTCTAAAGTTTTGAAGCAGAGTTCGTCAATAACGATGTCAAACTGCATTAAGAATTGTAACCCTTGAACAATAGACCCTTTTCCTTTTTTAGTTGGCTTAATACGCTCGATTCCGAGTTTACGCATTTCAGCAATACTCTTTTGTTCAGCGCTATCTGCTGTAATTTCCTCTTTACCATAACCTAACTGCTTAATTACTCTAGCTATTTCATCATTCAACATTCCAGTTTTTACATATTCTTCAACGATATATAATTTACGATTCTTTTTATCTATCTTTACATGAATAAATGCACTAGGATCATTCACATAACCAAAGTCAAGCCCAAAGTATGATGGAAGATGTCTTAGTTC
>OKAD01000354.1_pt1 | contig 2156 bp, 2 predicted proteins | sample 1614021 | NCBI WGS metagenome assembly OKAD01 (sample SAMN04436898, study PRJEB24849) | human gut metagenome | biome: human gut; feature: NICU; material: stool | host: Homo sapiens | place: USA: Saint Louis, MO | collected 2012-03-14
TTTCGGTTGCTGTTTCAAGCGCATTTTGTTTTAACATTGATGCATTTTGTGTAAGTAGATCATTTGTAGTATCGGTAACGGCACGTTGTGATCTAACAGCGTGTCTTTGTCTTAATAGTGTCAGTGCAATAGCCATTTGGTTTTTCCAAAGGGGGATACTAGTTAAAATAGAACTTTGAATTTTCTCAGCTAAAGCTTGGTTAACATTTTGAATCATTCGAATTTGAGGTGCAGTTTGTAGTGCAATTTGACGTGAGAGTTGTAAATCATAAATTCTTTTGTCTAATCGGTCAACGAATTGTTCCATATCGGCGATATCTTGAATAGCCATTTGATTGTTATTTTGTTGTGTATGTTCGCGCATACGAGGCAATGTCTCTGTTTGTATTGCTTCTTTCTTTTGTTGAGCTGCTAAAATATATAATGAAATGTCATCAAAGTAATTTTTATTTAATTCATAAAGTTCGTCTAATAACGCAATATCACGTGATAAATGATCTTTGTGTTGATTCAATTGGATAGTAATACGGTCAATTTGTGAACTGACAGATTGCATTCTAGAAAACATTTCATTTATAGAAGCTTTTGTGCGTCTAAATAATCGTTTCAATTTAGATTGCTTCTCAGGACTCAAATCATCCGGGTTAACTGCTTTTAATTTCGACATTAATTGATTTAGAGTATCGCCTACAGGGCCAACATCTTTACTTTTTACTTCATCTAACATATGATGAGAAAATTGAGACATCTTTTGTTGTAAATTTGCACCAAAAGCTAGTAGACTTTCATTGTCTAATGGTTTAATCGTTTCACATATTTCTTCAATTCTACGAGTTTCTTCAGGTGTTAGCTTTTGGATTTGTGAGTTATTCTCTTTATTTGGAGAATGAGAAGTTTGACCATTGATATATTCGTCTAGAGGATGTGACTTAAAAGATTGTTTCTCATTGCTCATTTCGTTATTCACTCCAGTGCTAGTTTATAATCGCTTTCGTTGCTGTTCGATTTTATTTAGTTCTATCTCAGTATCTAGTCGTTCATAGTCTTCTTCATTTAGTCGCTTCAAATCGGCAATAAGTGTGCGTTTAATTTCATCCAATGTAATACGCGTTTGCTGTAGTTTTTGTTTTTCTGCTTTCGATTTTTTAGGCATTCGTGCTAAGTGAGTATAAGATTCCACAAGATTTAAAGCGTTGTCTATGTGTGAATAAAAAAAGCTTTCCACCTTAAAAAACATACGTGGTCGTTGTTTTACGCTAAAATGTATGGACTTTGCAATACGATAAATATCATTTATTTGTCTAAAATCTTGTATAGATCTAATATTGATAAAGGATTTTATAATACTTCGGATTTTTTTGTGAGAAATACTTAATTGCTGTCTGACAAAACGATAGTCTCTTCTTGATAAGCCAATATCAATTAAATATTTGCGAGAGGTAAGACGCTGTGTCGGTAGGTAGGAAACAAAAAACATCGATAACCCAATTAAAGCATCTAACAGAAAAGAAATATCTAATACGAAAATACTCACAATACATGATATTATCGCGATTGGCGTGCCCACTAGAACACCGAAAATTCGAGAAATAGTGTACCTCACGGTCATCTTCCTTTGTTAAATAGTTTTAAATTCTTTAAGTTGGTTATCAATTTCAAGTGTTTCGATTTCATAGTCATCAACATGTGATGCAGGTGATGCACCTGTTGTTACACTTGCAATAAACTGATTTAATTGTTCTTCATTCCCTTGAGCATATATATCTACATAATCTTCAATATTTTGTACTGTCCCAGTTATTTTGAATTTATGTGCAATTCTTTGCGTATAAACGCCTTGTACGATACCATAGATCTTAATATGTTTGCGTTGCATAACATCACCCCTTGTTTATATTATACGAACTTTTAAACTAAAAACCTAATAATTGCTACAGCTATCGCAAAGGGCATCCGTCAAAAGTATGAGTCGGAATGCTTGAATTTATAAACTAAAAAGCTAAAATATTGATTATAGGTATAGCATTCAGGGGGGAAACTTAAATGTGGACAGTGGCAAAAATAAGGGCTGATTATGAGGGCTGGTGGCTATTTAGTGACTGGACTGATAAAATTGTGAAACAAAGTTCATTTTCGACATACACTGAAATGCTTGA
>OKAD01000410.1_pt1 | contig 1933 bp, 1 predicted proteins | sample 1614021 | NCBI WGS metagenome assembly OKAD01 (sample SAMN04436898, study PRJEB24849) | human gut metagenome | biome: human gut; feature: NICU; material: stool | host: Homo sapiens | place: USA: Saint Louis, MO | collected 2012-03-14
GAAATCGTGTAAGTAAATGTATTGTCATTTTTTAGATATATAAGTAGCATTGGTAGACTTCCAGACAAATATGAAAATAATAGTATATTCGTCATGGTTCCCATGATATCTTGACCGATACGTCGTCCGGCTACTGCAAGGCGCTGTAAACTTATGTCAGGTGTACGTTGATAAATTTCATACATACCACTAGATAAAGTGATAGCAACATCCATAACTGCACCGAGAGACCCAATTAAGACGGAAGCTAAAAATACTTCTTTAGGTGGTAATGTGAGAAAACTCATCGTTTCATATTTTATACCTGCACCATCGGTTAAACGAATGACCAATGCAGTAATGCCAATGCTTAATAGAGTGCCGAGTAAAGTACTGGCAATCGTTATCCATGACCTCAGCTTTAATCCGGTGACTAGTAGTAGCGTGATGATTGTCGCTAAGGTAACAGCAATTGTCATAAGTCCAAAGAGACTTAATGAAGGATGCTGGTTATGAAGTTGAATAGCCAATAAGACGGCACAAGTATTGAAGGCTAGTGATAGAATCGATTGTAAACCGACTTTCTTACCAACAATGAGTACGGCGAGTATGAATACTCCAGAAATTGCAACGACTAGGGAATCACGTTTTTTTTCGATAATAGTTGCGCTTTTTAATGAATCTGTTATATGTAAAAGTACTTTGTTATTTTTAGAAAAGGCTTCTGTATCTGCTTGAGATGCTACATATGTATGGTTAATGGTTGTTGTTTGATGCTGAAACTTACCATTTAATATTTCTAATGTTAGACGTTGTATCTGTATTATGGTGTTCATCAGTTATTTTTTGCTGATGAACTTGTTCGACATTTGTAATCTTGGCAATAGGCGTGTGGTAGAGTCGATCGTTGAAAAATGTAAAAATAAACACTGCTAATATAAGGACTGCTAAACTGCAAATTAGCCAAAAAAATCTTGAAGTCAATATGTTTTTATATTGCATCATGTTAAGACGGTCCTTTCACTTTAAAGATAGAGTGATTATACGCCCTAAGCTTTAGCATTTCAAATATTAGCAGCTTTATAAAGTGGCGTGAACGATTAATGATATGTTGAAACACGATTAAATAAAGTTTGTATCAGTGATGTTAATTGTTGCACATCAGGCTTATTATTTTCTTTGCGCACTACGATGCAGATAGAGCGTTTTAAAGGCGTGTGATTAAGTGAAATATCTTTATAATCAAGTGAACTGACAGTTAAGCGTTGATAATCAGGTGCTAATATAAAACCACGATGTTGTGCAAGTAAATATTGAGCTAGCGCCGGATGTGTGACGACGTGTAGTGTAGCTTTAGTTAATTGTTCAATTAAAGCTATCATTGTTGTGGACAGTGGCGTTAATGTAAAAATCGTTGCGCCTTCAAATTGAGCTAAGTGTGGGTTCATCGCCAGAGCTAACGGTTCTTCTTTAGGTAAATATAAATGGTATGTTTCTTCATATAATAAAGTTACATTTAAATCGTTGTTTTGTTGTAGCGTTGGAGTAAGCTCAGTAATCGCAACATCCAACGCATCCACTAATATCTGCTTCGTGGAATCTTGAGAAACTTGTTGAGGAATAATTTTACTATCATACTGACGTTCAAATGTTTGTATTAATGGTAATATACGTTCAGCAACATAGCCTTGTTCATATCCTAGATTAATAGAATAAAGATTATTGGATTCTTGTTGACGGAATAATGTCAAAGTTTCATCTACTTGATTTAATAATTTAGTGGCATGAATAACAAAGTCTTTACCTGCTGTGGTTAAACGAATGTTACGACCTTGACGCTTAAATAGTTTGACTTGCAACTCATCTTCTAATTGTTGAATCTGCCGACTAATTGCCGACTGGGCGATATCTAGTTCTAATGCAGCATCAGAAAGATGTTCTCTTTTAGCTACCT
>OKAD01000413.1_pt1 | contig 1930 bp, 2 predicted proteins | sample 1614021 | NCBI WGS metagenome assembly OKAD01 (sample SAMN04436898, study PRJEB24849) | human gut metagenome | biome: human gut; feature: NICU; material: stool | host: Homo sapiens | place: USA: Saint Louis, MO | collected 2012-03-14
GAACAAAATCTTCTGCAGTCACATCAGCAAAACGCGAAGAAAAATTAATGACAATGCAATAATCGATATTTTGTTGTTCAATCATCTCTAATTTATCAGTCAAAGGTGTTAAATATGTAGTTCTTTTTCTTTTTGGGTTTAGAACGACAGAAGGATGTGGATCAAATGTCATAACTGCTTTTTTCAAGTTATGCGCTTCAGCACGTTCGTTGAGTGTTTCAAAAACCTTTAAATGACCTTTATGCATACCATCAAAAAAGCCAAAAGCCATCGCAACATCTTCGTTAATCAGTTGTTCCGGCTGTATAGGATGCGTTACTTCTATCACTTTCATTAATATTTCTCCTTTAATTAAAAACTTTCTTTGGTTTAATTTCCTTTGGCTTATCTGGATGTGAAATATAGATAGCTAAAACTTGTTGTGTCCTACCATCAATAAATACAATTTGTTGTTGAATAACTGTAGAAAACATAGACTTCTGAAACTTTTGTCCATTAAGTATACGATGCTTGATGTCCTCATTATATATTTCAATAGAAGGTAGACCTTTTAATCCATATTCTATAGGAAACAACTTTTCTTGTAACTGTTCTTGCTCATGCAATACTTTGATTTGCTCAATAGTTAAACTATCACTTATATTAAATCCGCCAGATGATGTTCGAGTAAGGCGTGACATATGTGCTGGAAAGCCTAATGCTTTGCCAATATCTGTAGCAAGCGTACGTATATATGTCCCTTTACCACAAGTAATATCTATATCAAATAAGCACATGCCTTGTTTAAAGTGAATTTCTGAAACACGTTGTATGCTTTTTATCTCAACTTTTCTTTCTGGACGCTCTACAGTTTCACCATTTCTAGCATATTCATAAAGCTTTTTTCCTTTAACTTTAACTGATGAATACATAGGTGGAATTTGTGTAATCCATCCTTGAAATTGAGACAAGGTCGAGTCAATTGCTTCTGATGTAATTTCTCCTACATTTATTGTTTTCTGTTCTAATATATCTCCAGTTTGATCTTCAGTAGTGGTACTTGTCCCTATAGCCACAGTAGCATGATAGGTTTTTCCCATATCCATGATATAATCACTTACTCGAGTGGCGATGCCAATGCAAACTGGCAATACACCATCAACTTCAGGATCAAGTGTGCCCGTGTGGCCTATTTTCCTAGTTTGTAATATCTTTCTCAATTTAAAGACGACATCATGACTTGTAAGTCCTCTTTCCTTGCGTACAGGCAAAATACCGTTATACATATTTTCACACCTTTTAAATAATAAATGCTATTCTTTCACATTATAACACTGATGATTAGCGCTTCGAACATTATTTTTACAAGAAAAAAGACAAGCTGCTTTAAAATACTCACTGTCTTTACTAAAAATCATAGAAGGTTGAGTATTTAAAATCGAATTGCTTGCCTTAATGTTGCTTTTAAATGTTAACGTTAATTTTAATCTTTTTTATGCAAATCTCGAATCATTTTTTCAATTTTATTACCATAATCTATGGATTTGTCATACTCAAATGATAATTCTGGTATTATGCGCAATCTCATACGAGTTGCTAATTCTGATTTAATAAAACCTTTTGCTTTATCTAATGCTTTAAATGTATCATCAATTTCTTTATCACTGCCAAGTACTGTTAAAAATACTTTAGCTTGTGATAAGTCGTTCGTTAAGTCTACATCTGTGAATAAAACCTACTCTTGGATCTTTGACTTTATTATTGACAATATCCATAATCTCTTTTTTCATTTGTTCGCCCACACGTTCAGCTCTCATATTAGTCATAAATCTTTCACCTCTTTGTCCATTTTTGTATTTATTCGAAATTCAATAAAGTCATAATACGTCTTTGCATGTGAATATCATTGTTTATTTTAAGTTATATTGTACTATTTAACACATAAATTTAT
>OKAD01000467.1_pt1 | contig 1764 bp, 2 predicted proteins | sample 1614021 | NCBI WGS metagenome assembly OKAD01 (sample SAMN04436898, study PRJEB24849) | human gut metagenome | biome: human gut; feature: NICU; material: stool | host: Homo sapiens | place: USA: Saint Louis, MO | collected 2012-03-14
AAAAACTATGAACGTAAAAAAGAAAAACAATCCGTTTTGGATGAAATAAGAGAGACAGAAAAGTATGGGTTTCAAACGCTTGAAGAACGCCTACCGGTCTGGATTAAACAGTCAAAACGTGCGATGCATAACAATTGAATGACTGTGAACACGTCAAACTAACGTTGCTGATTAAAAGGAACGTTAGTTTTTTTATATAAAAATTCACAAATGATTGATATTTAGTTTTTCGGGAAGAAAAAAAGTGGATGTCAACATGTATTAACAAGCAAATAATTAGAACTAAAGTTGTTCACATGCTATAGTTTGTGCAAAATTAAGGAGGAAAATTTGCAATGAATAAAAAATATGCGAAGTTATTTGAGAAAGTTAAACTACCGAACGGTGTTGAACTAAAAAATCGATTTGTTTTGGCACCTATGACACACAATACTTCAAATGATGATGGTACAATTTCTGAAAGTGAAATAACATTTAGTGAAACGCGTTCTAAAGATGTTGGTCTAGCGATTAATGCAGCAAGTAATGTTAATGATCTTGGTAAAGCGTTTCCAGGTCAACCTTCAGTCGCACATGATTCCGATATCGATGGTTTAAAGCGTTTAGCAAAAGTGATGAAAAAACACGGCGCAAAGGCGTTAGTTCAAATACATCACGGTGGTGCACAGTCATTGCCAAACTTGACTCCTAATGGTGATGTTGTAGCTCCTAGTCCAATTTCAATGAAAAGTTTTGGAGAGTAGCAAGAACATCACGCGCGAGAGATAACACCAGAAGAAATTGAACAAACGATTAAAGATTTTGGTGAAGCAACACGTCGTGTGATTGAAGCGGGATTTGATGGCGTTGAGATTCACGGAGCTAACCATTATCTTATTCATCAATTTGTTTCTCCATACTATAATAGACGCAATGATGAATGGGCAGATTCAATGAAATTTCCACTAGCTGTCGTTCAAGAAGTACTTCAAGCAAAGCAAAAATATGCAAGTGATGACTTTATTGTTGGATATCGTTTATCACCAGAAGAACAAGAATCGCCAGGAATTACAATGGAAATCACTCAGCAATTGGTTGAACTTTTGGCAGAACAACCTATTGATTACATTCATATATCAACAATGCATGTACATGGTGAAACACGAGAAGGTAAATACGCTGGTCAAGAACGCTTACCACTCATCCATAGATGGATAGATGGTCGCATGCCATTGATTGGAATAGGCTCTATATTCACGGCTGACCAAGCATTAGATGCAGTTGAAACAGCAGATATCGAATTAGTGGCTTTAGGACGTGAACTTGCACTCGATTATCAATTTATTTCAAAAATCGAAAAAGGCAAAGAGCAAGATATTATTTCTACATTTGATTCAACACGACAAGATCATTATGAATTACCACCGAACTTGTGGAAAAAATTTAATAATGGCTTTTATCCACTACCAAGAACAGATGAGAATTAGAGGTCATTAACACGAGCTAGCGGGACTAAAAGAAACACACAGTACATGTCTCTATTATATTCTGAACCAAATATTGGCAGTAGTTGACTGGATTGAAAATACGCTTATACTCAGCTTTATTCAATCCTAGTCAACCTTACCGGGGCGGACTACGAATTCATAATGAATTATGTTCTGCTCCTTTTTATTGGAGTGTCGTCTTAAATTGGGCTTGTATTTTGTTGGTGGGTTGTGGCATTATAAATGTAAGGGCTTACAAACCAACTCTTTTATTTATATAAAGGAGTTGTTTTGATTT
>OKAD01000490.1_pt1 | contig 1717 bp, 1 predicted proteins | sample 1614021 | NCBI WGS metagenome assembly OKAD01 (sample SAMN04436898, study PRJEB24849) | human gut metagenome | biome: human gut; feature: NICU; material: stool | host: Homo sapiens | place: USA: Saint Louis, MO | collected 2012-03-14
TAATTGGTGCAAACGGTGGCGTTGGTAGTCAACTAGTTAAACAATTTAAAGCACAAAATGAAGATTTTACAGCCGGTGTTCGAAAAGAAGAACAAATTTCTAAATTACAAGATGAAGGAATTCAAGCAATACAAATTGATGTTGAAAAAGATGATATTGATACGTTAATACAAACGTTTAAACAATTTGATACTATCATTTTCTCAGTAGGTAGTGGTGGTAGTACAGGAGCAGATAAAACCATTATTGTCGACTTAGACGGTGCAATAAAAACAATGATTGCTAGTAAAGAAGCAAAAATAAATCATTATGTAATGGTCTCAACATATGATTCACGTCGTCAAGCATTCGATGCTTCGGGTGATTTAAAGCCATATACCATAGCTAAGCATTATGCAGATCATTACTTAAGAGCATCAGGTCTAAACTATACAATCGTCCATCCTGGTGTGTTGACCAATGATGCTGGCACAGGACAGATTGATGCAGGTTTATATTTTGAAGGTAAAAATGCTATTCCTAGAGAAGATGTTGCGCGCGTGCTTAACGAAGTATCGACAAGTAATCAATATATGAATCAAGAATTTCAAATTATTGCAGGTGATAAATCGATTACCGAAGCGTTAGCTAGCTATAGACAGAAATAATTAACAAGTTAAATCAAATAATAAGAAGCTGGTCATATATTCACTCATGATACCAGCTTCTTTTTTTATAAAAGCATGATTACATTTTGCATTTATATTGTATTTTGCATGAAAAAGTAAAGCGCTTGCAATATTGTAAATAACGCAATTACTGTCAAATGTGATACAATCACTAGTGTTAAGTTAGCTATGTTATTATAAACTTAAGTAACGATAATAAATTTGAACTTTAAATGGCTAAATTAGCTTTTATAATAGACATAAATTTTGAAGAGGGGGGCTATGATGCCACTATTTTTAGAGCCAATATTTCACGAAAAGATTTGGGGTGGTGATAAACTCGAATCATTCGGTTATCACCTACCAGACAAACCAATAGGTGAATGTTGGTGTATCTCAGCTCACTCAAATGGTAAAAGTAAAATCTTAAATGGACAATATGCTGGTCAAACATTAGACCAAGTATGGACAGAGCATCGAGAATTATTTGGTGTTTTTCCCAGTAAAGAATTCCCATTATTATGTAAAATAGTTGATGCAACGGCCCCGTTATCTATTCATGTGCACCCGGGAGATTCATATGCATATGAACATGAAAATGGACAATATTATATATTATTGAAGCAGCTGAACAGGCTGAGATTGTCTTAGGTACGACGGCACAATCACGAGCAGAAATGGCACAGGCTATAGAAGAACAACAAGTGGAAAGTATATTAAAACGTGTTCCTGTGCAAGCTGGTGAATTCTATTTTATTCCTGCAGGTACATTACACTCAATTAGCGCTGGCGTGTTAGCCTATGAAACGATGCAAAATTCAGATATATCGTATAGAATATATGATTTTAAACGTCATCGTCCTAATCAAACAACGCCTTTTCTTAATATAAATAGGGCCTTGGATGTTATAGAATACGGAATTGAAGTACCGAAATTAGTGCCTGAAAGTGAAATTATAGAGAATCATAAATGTTCACATATTGTATCCAGTGATTTCTTTACAATGGTAAAATGGGAAATTTCAGGTACTTTAAACTACATGAAGCCGAGAGAATTTTGTCTAGTATCG
>OKAD01000493.1_pt1 | contig 1712 bp, 2 predicted proteins | sample 1614021 | NCBI WGS metagenome assembly OKAD01 (sample SAMN04436898, study PRJEB24849) | human gut metagenome | biome: human gut; feature: NICU; material: stool | host: Homo sapiens | place: USA: Saint Louis, MO | collected 2012-03-14
ATAAAGAAGGATGCACCTCTAAAATCACCCTTTTTGCACTTGGTGCAAGTTTGCACCGAGTGTAACGTTGCATGACGTGCAAGAAGAACTATCACTACGCGAGCAGAAACGTCTCGAGACGCGCCTGCGCATAGAGGATGCCGCCACAAAACTGGTGGATGAACAGTCCTTTAGCGCAGTCACCATTGAGCGGATCTGCGAAGTAGCCGGTATTTCTCGGCGCACCTTCTTCAATTACTTCGATTCCAAGGAATCCGCCGTTTTGGGCGCTCCAAGCACCGAGTTTACGGAAGAGATGCGGGAACTCTTCCTTAATGAGCCAACGACCAGCATGGTAGACCTCGTCCTCCAGTTGGTCAGACGGCATATGGAAGGCCACCACATCAACCCGACTATCCGGGATCGCCGCAAACGCATCTCCAATGATCCAGATGCAGCTGCGGCGGCAATAAGCCGGAAGCGAGCAAAATCCATTGAGCTCATCGATCTCATTGAAGAGCACCTTAACAGAGAGCCGGAGCTTCGCGTCCTTGACAGCTGCTCTTCTAGCACCGAGGCGATGCTCATCGCCGGCCTCGTCCGTGAGGCACTGTGGTTGGCGATGGCATCCCCGGATGCAGATTGCAGCCTAGACCTCGGCGCGCGTCTCGATACTTCCCTCACGCTAATAACAGACTTTATGAAAGGAATGCGATGGTAGATACGGCTGCTAAGGCCCCCTCACAGGGCCAGTCCCGCGCCGATAACCTCGGGCTTATTTTCTCGGCCCTAATGCTCACCATGCTGATGAGCTCCTTGGGCCAAATGATCTTCTCTTCTGCTCTTCCAACCATCGTTGGTGAGCTCGGCGGCGTCGACCACATGAGTTGGGTCATCTCCGCCTTCCTTGTCACCATGACCATCGCCATGCCTATCTCCGGCAAGCTGGGTGACATGTTGGGCCGCAAGTGGCCCTCGGTGGCTTTGCCAACTCCATGTCGCTGCTGATTATCGCCCGCGCCGTGCAAGGCTTTGGCGCTGGATTCATGATGATCTCTTCGCAATCCATCATCGCCGAGGTCACCTCCTCCCGTGAGCGCGGCAAGTTCATGGGCATCATGGGCGGCGTCTTTGGCCTGTCTTCCGTCCTCGGCCCCGTCCTCGGCGGCTGGTTCACCGACGGTCCGGGGTGGCGCTGGGGCATGTGGATGAACATCCCGCTTGGCATCCTCGCCATCATCGTGTGCACCTTGGTGCTGCACCTGCGCGTCGGTGAAGCCGACATGAAGCGCTTCGACTGGCTCGGCGCAACCTTCATCGCCATCACCACCGCGTCCCTTATCCTCATGACCACCTGGGGCGGCACCGAGTACGAGTGGGGCTCGTCCATGATCCTCACCTTAGGTGCCATCACCATCATTGGCGCCATCATCACCATCCTGGTGGAGCTGCGCGCCAAGGAACCGCTCATTCCAGTTCGCCTGTTCAAGAACCGCAACATGGCCCTTACTACTCTGTCCGGCGTGGTGCTGGGCCTGGCAATGTTCGGTGTTCTGGGCTACATGCCTACTTACTTGCAGATGGTGCACACCCTGACCCCAACCAAGGCGGGTCTGATGATGATCCCGATGATGGTGGGCCTTATCGGCACCTCCACTGGCGTGGGCTTCATCATTGCCCGCACCGGCCACTACAAGGTCTACCCCATCATCGGCCTAGCCATTACCGCTGGT
>OKAD01000516.1_pt1 | contig 1660 bp, 3 predicted proteins | sample 1614021 | NCBI WGS metagenome assembly OKAD01 (sample SAMN04436898, study PRJEB24849) | human gut metagenome | biome: human gut; feature: NICU; material: stool | host: Homo sapiens | place: USA: Saint Louis, MO | collected 2012-03-14
CATCATCAGTATCCAAATCCGGGCCAAACACAAACCGCATGCTCTTGCTGCCATCGTGGTCACTTAGCTCCACTGACCCGAATACATACTCATTATTTGATTCGTCATCAAAAGCCAAAGAATCCCACCCCTGGAAACACTTACCTAGATCATCAAAAAACATGTCAGGGTGAAATGCGTCTGCACCGCCAGCAGAACCCTGCCAGCCCTGACTAGTGCCCAGTCCAATCACATACCCACAGTTTGAATTCTTCACATTATACGAGGGCGCATCCAACAAGTCCTTTGCACCCTCAAACGGGTCACCAGCAGCCCACCCGTCCTCGTTAAAATCAATATCAATACGCACAATAACTCCTTAAAACTAGGCAAAACTTCTCTCAACAACACTAGCACAACTCCCACTGGCCTCCGCCAACATGAGACAACTCCCACCCGCCAACACTCATACGCCCATCAAACATGCCGCGCGCATCCTCCTCAAACGACACACCAAAAACCCGCACATCACACGACATCGCTAACCCACCATGCCATCCAGAGCCGCGGACATGCGCTATCGACTTCTCCGACGAAGAAAAATCCCATTCCAGCACATCAAACCTGCCGAATACACCTACACACTTCCACCAACGCAAACAAAATCCCGGCGCGAAAAACTTCGGGCCACTACCTGCGCCTGTCCTAGAACCTCGTAGGTTCCGATCACGATAAGTTTTTCTACGTCGCGGCTAGTTGCAGTAACCAGATCAAAGGAAATCTGGTGCTGTGTGTGCGCATTGCGGTTGTTTTCGTCCCATACGTACATGGTTTAGGGCACCTGCTCGCTGGCCCAGGTGTTTATACCATCGCGGGTGTAGACTGTACCATTGACGGTAAAGGTCTGCCCTACCTGTATCTCGTGCGGCACGCGGAGCACGGTTAGTTCCGCGCCTAGTTGCTCGATCCTGCAATTGGTAACGTTGCACGCGACGCGGGCAATGTTGTCGTTGATGTCCCATACAGCGTAGGGGGTGTCCATGGTGGACGGTAGGATGTTGTCTAGTCCGTGTGTGACGAGTGTTTCTCCTGCTACTTGTTCGATAGACGAATGTGTTGTACCGCCCGTGTAGTTTCCTAGAACAACATAGTAGTGGTCAGTATCAATCCACTGCTCTAACGGTGGGGATGTTTCTGTGAAATTGTAGCGCATTAGTTTTTCCTTTTCTTGTGCGTATGCGGTTGAAGTCCTCCCCGCACCTCAAAGGGTGGGGGATTCCTGTCTCTAGCTAAGAGCTAGGACAGACAGGTTTACGGATCGTTGAGCTACGCTGACCTGTGGTTAAACCACAAGAAACAGGCTTATAAGCTCTCACCGAAGGGTGCTTCCCACCCCAAAACTCATTGATTTCTTCTTTATGATCACGCAGTGCTCTCTCAAGAATATTGATCGCAGCATTATGATCAGCGTTGTCACTGTGATCGCATTTCTTGCACAAGAACACCGCTTGGCTCTCACGGTTTTCTTGAGCCACGTGACCACAAGACGGACAACGCCTAGAAGTATTTTTAGGATCAACCTCAACAATCTGCCCGCCAGAAAGACGAGCCTTGTACTGCAAGAACTCACCAAACTGCGCTAAGGCAGAGAGACGAAGTTTGCGATTAAGTGCTTTCTTAG
>OKAD01000525.1_pt1 | contig 1644 bp, 4 predicted proteins | sample 1614021 | NCBI WGS metagenome assembly OKAD01 (sample SAMN04436898, study PRJEB24849) | human gut metagenome | biome: human gut; feature: NICU; material: stool | host: Homo sapiens | place: USA: Saint Louis, MO | collected 2012-03-14
AGGGTTTACCACAAAGGTAGACGATCCCGCGGAGTTCAAAAACAATATCAACAATCTATTTGCCCAACCTGATACTGCTCCCGAGGCGTGTCAGCTAGTGTTGAAACTGCAAGAAAAAGACGAAACTAACGCTGCTGCAGCAAGGAGTGCTTAATCATGGTTACTGTATCTGGACTTATCCGCGATCTTGAACCCGTGCCGGGAATGTTGTACCTGCGCTATGATTACGGGTTTATCACTGGGGTGCGTGTTGCGCGTGATAATAGCAGTATTGAGCTGCATTCTTGCCATGAACATGAACCGATTGATGTGGCAACAATAAAAACTGCCCTGGGTGGTGTACCAGAGCAGCTTATGCACACTCCTGTGTATGGTGTGCTTGATGGTGAGCGTGAACAGTTGAAGGGGTTTAACGCCCTCACCGAGACGCTTTTCTAAGTCAGAGTTCCGTAGCGGGCAAAATAGCCGCCCATGTAGCGCTCCATCTCATCCCACGCGTGGCGGAAGGCGCGACCTGAACCTGTTTCATCATTGTGGCGGCGATCATTTGCAGCACACGCGGACAGGTAGGTTACCGCACGCTGTGTTTGGGTGTCGTCGTCTTCCAAAGATAGGCCCGCGGCTTGGATACTGGCGTTGACGTCATCGGTGAAGTCGTTGAAGTCTTCCGTGGTGGAGCCCTTGAGGTAGGTGTAGTGGGCGGACCTGTTTTCTAGGGTGTCGTCGTCGATGGGCAGGGAGAGTGCAATGCCGAAGCGGCAGGCCTCGTAGATGGTCTCCGAGCTAAAGTGTGGCAGGGCGGGGGAGAATACGTCGAAGAGGGTGTGGGCGATGGAGTGCATTTGTTCCATGAAGTCAGCGGAGCGGGATACGTTGACGGGGATAGCACGATCGTCGTTGTTTTCTGACCAGATTTCAGCAAAGTGGCTGGAGGCGCTGAGGATGGAAACAAGGTTGTCGTCGAAGGTGATGGTGCCGTTTTCGTCGACGAGGTATTCTTGTGCGAGTTGGGGGAGTTTGTTGTTTAATGCCATGGGAGTCAGTGTACCTTTTTAGGCGATGATGCGGTAGTTTTCTTTGATTTCGTCGAAGGGGCCTAGGGCGTGGAGGAGTTCTGGGGTGTAGTTCTCGTCGTCTGCCCAGCCTTGGTGTGAGTCAATGTGGTCTACCAGGTCGGTGACGAGGCCTGAGATGTCGTAGCGTGCGGCAGATGGGCCTAGGGCGTCGATGAGATGGTCTTCGAGGATGTTGATGTGTTTTTCGATCATGCTGATAGTATAGCGATGAGTATTTTCTAGTATGGAAGGTTGAAGCTGATGATTTCTTTGGACGCTGTTGTTGAGGCTCTTGAGAACTGGGGTGCCGTGGAGGATGTAACGTTTGGGCAGCGCACTGCACAGATTGAGACTACTGGTACGATACACTATGAGTCTTTGCTTCTTGAGCAGGACGATGAGGGCAGCATTTCGATTAAGGATGTAGAGTCTGGGTATGTTTTGGGCGTGTCGCGTCCTGGGTACAGTGCTGGCGAGGTAGCTGCCATGGTGTTGAAGTTGGCTGTGTATGGAAACGTATAAAAAATGTTGAATATTGGAGATTTTTCAGGCGTGAACGAGTTGTTTAATTTTGCCGCAGAGTACTGGT
>OKAD01000565.1_pt1 | contig 1571 bp, 1 predicted proteins | sample 1614021 | NCBI WGS metagenome assembly OKAD01 (sample SAMN04436898, study PRJEB24849) | human gut metagenome | biome: human gut; feature: NICU; material: stool | host: Homo sapiens | place: USA: Saint Louis, MO | collected 2012-03-14
GGTGTCTTTGGAACCATTATCTTTTTAATCCTATTAATGAAAGGTAGGAAAAATTATGCTAATGAGCTTGAATAAAAAATTAATCCTACTGATTGGAATTACGATAATTGCTGCAATATTTTATTTGTTTGTTGGTTTAGACCCTGATATTTTTGATTATCAACTTCAAAGTCGTTTACGTAAAGCGCTTTTAATTTTATTGGTTGGTGGTTCAATTGGTACAGCAGTGGTATTATTTCAAGCAATTACGCGAAATCGTTTATTAACACCTTCTATCATGGGTTTAGATTCTGTATATCTATTTGTCAAAGTTTTACCAGTATTTTTATTTGGTATACAATCTGAGATTCAAACAAACATCTATCTTAACTTTGCGATCACACTCATGACAATGGTTGTGTTTTCATTAATATTATTTGAAGGTATTTTCAAATTAGGTCACTTTTCAGTTTATTTCATTCTGTTGGTTGGCTTTGTTTTAGGAACCTTTTTCCGTAGTATTACGAATTTCATTCAACTAATCATGGATCCTGATGCATTTTTAGCTGTTCAAAGTGCGATGTTCGCTAATTTTAATGGTTCTAATACGACATTAGTTTGGCTATCAGGCGTCTTTCTTATTGTGCTTGTAGTAGTTGCGTATAGAAGTGCAGCATACTTAGATGTACTACTTCTAGGTAGAGCACAAGCAATTAACCTAGGTATTAATTATGAACGTGTGATCCGTGGTGTACTCATTTTGGTATCTATTTCAACTGCATTAGTTGGACCAATCACTTTTTTAGGTCTATTAACAGTAAACCTTGCACATGAATATATGCGTACTTACAAACATAAAATATTGATTTCAGTAACAATATGTTTAAGTTGGATTGGCTTATTCGTTGCAGAATGGATCGTTGAAAACTTATTTGATGCTACGTCAGAAGTCAGCATTATTATTGATTTAGTTGGTGGTAGTTACTTTATTTATCTTTTAATGAAAAGGAGACAGTCGTCATGATTGAAGTGAAAAACGTAACGCAATCTATACAAGGGAAAGAGATTTTACATGATATTACAGTGACAATTCAACATGGAAAATTAACTTCATTAATCGGTCCCAATGGCGCTGGGAAAAGTACATTATTATCAGCGATAAGTCGAATTGTTAAGCATGATCAAGGTGAAATTGTCATAGAAGGTCATGCAATCAAAGACTTTAATCATAACGACTTAGCAAAAAAGTTAAGCATATTAAAGCAATCAAACCATACGGATATGAATATTACAGTTGAGCAGTTAGTTCAGTTTGGACGTTTTCCGTATTGTAAAGGGCGCTTAAATAAAGACGATATGGAGCATGTGGAATCAGCCATTAAATTATTAAATTTACAACACATTCGAGACCGTAATATAAAAGCATTGTCAGGTGGGCAACGACAACGTGCCTATATCGCAATGACAATTGCTCAAGACACGGATTATATTTTATTAGATGAACCACTTAATAACTTAGATATGAAACATTCAGTACAAATTATGCAAACGTTAAAGCGCCTATGCCGTGATTTTAATAAAACAATCGTCAT
>OKAD01000578.1_pt1 | contig 1548 bp, 2 predicted proteins | sample 1614021 | NCBI WGS metagenome assembly OKAD01 (sample SAMN04436898, study PRJEB24849) | human gut metagenome | biome: human gut; feature: NICU; material: stool | host: Homo sapiens | place: USA: Saint Louis, MO | collected 2012-03-14
GGACATAATTATGTTTTAAGTTATGAACTCTATATTGGCAGTAGTTGACTGGATTAAAAATACGCTTATACCAAGCTTTTTCAATCCTAGTCAACCTTGCCGGGGCGGGACTAAGAATTCATAATGAATTCTGTCCCGCTCCCTTTTGTTTAACTTTAATTTGTTGTTAAATCACCGTAATGCTCAGAGTTGAATTTTTCTTTATCGAGATGGCGTGTTAATTTAGCTGTTCCTGTACCAGCTAGCATTGAATCATTGACATTTAATGCGGTACGTCCCATATCAATGAGTGGCTCAATAGATATTAAGACACCAGCGAGTGCTACAGGTAAGTTTAATGTTGATAATACTAAGATAGAAGCAAATGTTGCGCCGCCACCTACACCAGCAACACCAAATGAGCTAATAATTACTACAGCAACTACGGTTAAAATAAAGCTGAGATCTACTTTGACATCTGCGACAGGTGCTACCATGATAGCAAGCATTGCTGGATAAATGCCGGCACAGCCGTTTTGACCAATTGATAAACCAAAGCTTGCTGAGAAGTTAGCAATACCCTCTGGGACACCAAGACGTTGTGTTTGTGTTTGGATATTGAGCGGCAATGCACCTGCGCTTGAACGTGATGTAAACGCAAAGACCATAACTTCGAATGTTTTTTTCATATATTTAATTGGGTTAAGCCCCAAACCACCTAAAATGATTAGATGAATCATGTACATTGTAATCAGTGCTGCATATGATGCGAGCATAAATTTACCTAATGTCCATATTGCCGCAAAATCACTTGTAGCAATTGTAGATGACATAATGGCTAGAATACCGTATGGTGTAAGTCTTAAAACAAATGTCACAATAGCCATGACCAGTGCATATATCGCATCAATACCACGTTTTAAAAGGCTGCCATTTTGTGGTTGTTTACGAGCCACACGTAAGTATGCAAAACCAACGAACGTAGCAAAAATAACTACGGCAATCGTGGAAGTAGTTCTTTGACCAGTAAAGTCAAGGAATGGATTGCTTGGTAATAGTTCTAAAATTTGTTGTGGCAAGGTATTGGCTGTAAGGTCTTTAGCTTGCTTGCTTATTTCTGTACCACGAGAATGTTCAGCACTACCCAAATCGATACTAGATGCATCTAAACCGAAAAGCATCGCGTAAATGATACCGACAATCGCAGCAATTGCCACTGTACCAATTAAAAAAGCGAAAATATAACTACCTATTTTGGCAAATTTATCGCCTATTTCAATTTTACTAAAGGCTGAGACGATAGAAATAAATATGAGTGGCATTACAATAGCCATCGCCCACAATACTAAACCAATCTGTAGTTTGCGTTAATATATTTGAGTCTACGCCATAACTAAGGTGCAACACAATGCCATATACAATCCCAATACCTAAAGCAGTAAAAACGCGTTTAGGGAATGACACGTGCTTTTTAGCCATTATCCATAATGCAACAATAAAGGCAACTAAAATAAAGACGTTAATAACTGTAAAAAAATGTTGCATGTATAATCCTCCCAAAGATTTATT
>OKAD01000639.1_pt1 | contig 1422 bp, 1 predicted proteins | sample 1614021 | NCBI WGS metagenome assembly OKAD01 (sample SAMN04436898, study PRJEB24849) | human gut metagenome | biome: human gut; feature: NICU; material: stool | host: Homo sapiens | place: USA: Saint Louis, MO | collected 2012-03-14
GTCAAGAGTTGACTGAAAATACGCTGATACCAAGCTTGTTTCAATCCTAGTCAACCTTGCCGAGGCAGGACTAGAATTCATAATGAATGCTGTTCCGCTCCCTCATAAAATAAACAGTTTGAGACAGCACTCTAGGAATGCGAAATCGTATAATATGGCGTTTTGAATATAAAGAAGCACAAAGATGATTTATGTCAAACCATCTTTGTGCTATTATTTTGGGATTTGTGTCCCAGCGCTCAAACAATATTTAGCTAAGCTTCCCGGATACGCGAGCATCTTGAATGCCTGTAATAGGGAAGTGTGCTGATAAATAAAATGATAATAGGATAATACCTACAAAACAAAGCACTAATAAGACATCCTTATAGGAAAATGGCGCATTGTAGTAATATGTTCTGGGACCATCTTTAAATCCTTTCGTTTCCATAGCTACTGAAAGTTGATGGGCACGACGGATGTTTTGACTGAGTATCGGAATTAATAAATGCTTAAAGCGTTTTAAACCTTTATAGTTCGACTTATCTATCATTTGATAACGCATCTTTAACGAACGGCGTAATTGAATAAGTGATGAGATAATCAGAGGTACCATACGAATAGCTGCCATAAACGCATAAGCGATTTTCGGTTTTATTTTTAAATGTTGCATTAAACTGTAAAAAATCATGACGATTTGAGAGGTTAGTGCAATAAGAATACCAAACATTGAAACTGTAATAGTACGCAATGAAATATGAAGTCCTCTGACAATACTTTCTGTACTTATTTGAATAATTCCTAGTTTAAAAATAAAATGTTCGCCATTGCCATATAAAATCATAAATAATGATGACGTGAGTGCAAATAAGATTGTAGCAAATAAGAAAGCAAGTGTAATTTTTAACTCAGTACCATTAAAAAGCATTAAAAAGATGAACATTAATGCTGAAATATAAAGCATGTAATCAAAATTGTGAATAAAAATAACAAAGAAAAACAGGGTAATACCTAAAAGTAATTTAGTGATAATATTCACATCATCCATGAAGGTATAGCGTTTTTTCCATCGTTCAAACATGTGTAACACCTGCCATTTCAAGAAGTTGTCCATTTTCCACATGTAAACGACGTGTAGGATAACGTTTGATGATTTCTGGGTCATGTGTAACCATAACGATCGTTTGCCCACGCTTCACGCGTTGCTGGAAGCGTTCAATAAGTTGGAAAGTATTATGACTATCCAATCCAAATGTCGGCTCATCTAGTAAAATGATATCCGCTTTAGAACTTAATGCAGTTGCTACACTTAAACGTCGTTTTTGGCCCATGGAAAGTTCGAAAGGGTGTTGCTGTTTGACGGCGTCTAAATGTAACAATGTAAGTAGTTCATTTGTTCTATCATCTGCAACTTGTGGATCTTGGTGATTATAATGAATATGT
>OKAD01000640.1_pt1 | contig 1422 bp, 2 predicted proteins | sample 1614021 | NCBI WGS metagenome assembly OKAD01 (sample SAMN04436898, study PRJEB24849) | human gut metagenome | biome: human gut; feature: NICU; material: stool | host: Homo sapiens | place: USA: Saint Louis, MO | collected 2012-03-14
TTAATACTTCTACGCCATCTTCTACGCTAGCAATATGTGGTGCTCTAATAAAAACACCTTCTATATCTTCAGCAATGCCTTTAATATCAAGTTCTGATTCAAAACTATCTACTTGTCTACCAAACGAATTACGTTCTACAGTGATATCCAATTTTTTTAAATATCCCGTTTCACCTTCGACATGTTTAGCTAATACAATTAGGCCCGCACATGTGCCAAACATAGGTAAGTCAGATTGTTTTAAAACCATATAAATCCATCAATCTTCTAAGTGTGGTTGACTCACCACCAGGAAGAATCAATCCATCAATTTCTTCTAGTTGTTCTACTCTTTTAATTGCTATGCCTTCGTGACCACTTAATTCAATATGACGAATATGTTCACGCACAGCGCCTTGCAATGCCAATACACCTATCTTCATATCTTACCAACCACGCTCTTGCATACGTTCTTCTAATGAAATTTTATTTATATCTAAGCCTTTCATTGCTGTTCCTAATTCTGCAGCCAATTTACCAATTAACTCATAATCTTGATAATGTGTCGTCGCTTGTACAATCGCTTTCGCAAATTTTTCAGGATCTTCTGATTTGAAAATACCTGAACCTACAAAGACGCCATCTGCACCCAATTCCATCATTAAAGCAGCATCCTGAGGTGTTGCTACACCTCCAGCAGCAAAGTTAACAACTGGTAGGCGACCATTATCCTTGATTTGTTTCAAGATTTCATATGGCGCACCTAATTCTTTAGCATACGTCATAATTTCATCGTCGTTCATTACTACTAAACGACTAACTTCAGCATTTACTTTTCTCATATGACGTACTGCTTCAACAATGTTTCCAGTTCCAGGTTCACCTTTCGTACGTAACATTGCTGCACCTTCACCAATACGACGTGCGGCTTCACCTAAATCACGACACCCACAAACAAACGGTACAGTAAACTGGTCTTTTCTTAAATGATATTCTTCATCAGCTGGTGTTAATACTTCAGATTCGTCAATATAATCGACCCCCATAGCTTCAAGCACACGCGCTTCAGTAATGTGTCCAATACGTGCTTTAGCCATAACCGGTATAGAAACAGCGTTCATTACTTCTTCAACAATTTTAGGGTTAGCGCTACGTGCTACCCCTCCTGCCGCTCTAATATCAGAAGGCACACGCTCTAATGCCATAACAGCAACCGCTCCAGCTTCCTCCGCGATTCTAGCTTGTTCTGCATTAACAACGTCCATAATGACGCCGCCTTTCAACATATCGGCTAGTCCTCGCTTCACGCGCGTAGTGGCGCGTCCTTGTTCATTTACCTGTTCAGTCATAGGTCACATAGTGGCCCACACAATTGGTACAAGACAAGAGCCATTTTCAGCGTGTTGGATTAGACCACTTATGATGAAGGAGTGCCTCTCCGCC
>OKAD01000761.1_pt1 | contig 1247 bp, 3 predicted proteins | sample 1614021 | NCBI WGS metagenome assembly OKAD01 (sample SAMN04436898, study PRJEB24849) | human gut metagenome | biome: human gut; feature: NICU; material: stool | host: Homo sapiens | place: USA: Saint Louis, MO | collected 2012-03-14
GGTTTTGTACTATGCGAACAGTGTTGTTTAAAGGGTATAAGAAAACCAGGCGCTGGCCGGGGTGTGCGGGGGAAGTGGGCCGAGCGCCTGGTTTTGAACCACGTGGTTCTATATTTTCTGTGTGGAGGTTACTAACTTATGCTAGTGCTGGGAAGTTGGGGTGTCCCAAGGTAGCATAGTCCGGTTCCAGCGGGTGGGTGCTGGCCCTGCCGCACGTGAGTCAGGTGTGCGGGTAACCTGTGCTCTTTAGTGTAGCGTATTGATGCGATACGCGCAAATCCTAGTCAATGTATAGGGTGAATAGTTCACCTGATTCCACAACGAGTGGGGAAACAATATCGTCGAATTCTAGGCGGATGAACTCAAGCTCTTGACCATCGTCGCCCTTGTTGTCGATAAGAAGGTCAGTGAGGTCGTTGATGGTCTCGGTCAGGTATGCTGCGCGGCTTTCAGTGGTGCGGATAACGATGTCATCGCTAGGCTCTGTTTCTAGCCCAAGGTCAACGATGAGATTGTTGGCGATGTAGCCGCTGAGGAATTCGTCGCGGAAATCGTCGGTGAGGTTGAATGAGATGATTTCTGTTTCGAACTCATGAACTTGGGAGTAGTTGCTGGTGAGTATGGTGCGTACTTTTTCGGGGAAATTGGAATCAATCATGATATGTCCTTTCGTGTGCGTCTAGTTCTCATAGATGGAGAAGAACGGGCCAGTTTCGTCGATTTCTCGGAAAATGACGTCACCTAGATCATACCGAATGAAATCAACTGTTTCACTGTTGGAGATATTGTTTTCTTCAAACAGAGAAAGCAGGTCAGTGATAAACGTGATGAAAAACCCTCCGCGACCCATGGTGGTTTTCACAATGATGTCATCGCTTTCTTCTGTTTCTAGTTCAAGAACATCAATGAGCGCATGGGCAATAAGCGGGCTAAGGTAGTCATCGTGGAACTCGTCAGTGAGGTTATACGAGACTACCTCTTTATCGCTTTCATCGACAAAGGGGTGAAACTCACGCTTGACGGAGGCGCGGACTTCTTCGGCAAATCTGTAGTCGATCATGGTGTTCAGTCTAGCGCGTTGCGATCGTTGTGGATAGTGTTGTCGTCTGATTTCTCCCCAAGATTAGAGACAAACGCTATGACATACGAAGCAGCCAACACAAAGAGGCATACACCTACAACTTTAAGCATGACAATCATTAGTGTTTCTCCTTTCCAACTAAGCCTTATCCCACGTTTCTAACTCT
>OKAD01000825.1_pt1 | contig 1176 bp, 1 predicted proteins | sample 1614021 | NCBI WGS metagenome assembly OKAD01 (sample SAMN04436898, study PRJEB24849) | human gut metagenome | biome: human gut; feature: NICU; material: stool | host: Homo sapiens | place: USA: Saint Louis, MO | collected 2012-03-14
ATTGATTGCTTATGAATTGATTGCTAACATGAAAGAGAAATTAGTATCATAAAATCAAATTTTATAAATATATCATATGTGGAGAAAAATATAAGGATGTGAAGAGATGCGACAGTCAAGGAAGTTAAAGCTCGGTATATGTTTAATCCTACTTATTATATTGATTGGAAGTTGTATCATCTTGACAAAAACAAATAGTCGAAATGCTCAAATTAAGAAAACATTTAATCAAACATTAAGCTTGTATCCAACCAAGAATCTCGAGGATTTCTACGATAAAGAAGGCTTTCGAGATCAAGAATTTGATAAAGGAGATAAAGGCACTTGGATCATTCATTCTGAAATGGTTATCGAGCCAAAAGGTAGAAATATGGAATCTAGAGGAATGGTGCTACATGTAAATCGCAATACTAGAACAACGAAAGGATATTTTTTAATAAGCGAGATAACAGAAGACAAAAAAGGATATGTGCATAATAAAGATAAAAAATATCCAGTGAAAATGGAACATAATAAAATTATCCCAATAAAGCCAATACCGAATGATAAGTTAAAAAAAGAAATAGAAAACTTTAAGTTTTTTGTACAATACGGCAACTTTAAAGACTTTAAAGATTATAAAAATGGAGATATTTCATACAATCCAAATGTGCCAAGTTATTCCGCAAAATATCAATTGAATAATGATGACTATAACGTTAAACAATTAAGAAAGAGATATAATATCCCAACGAAACAAGCACCTGAATTAAAATTGCAAGGTGATGGCGATTTAAAAGGATCATCCATAGGATCTAAAGATCTAGAATTTACCTTTGTAGAAAATAAAAAAGAAAATATCTTTTTTACAGATTCTGTACAATTTACTCCAAGTGAGGTTAATAAATCATGAGTCAAACTCTGAATATCAAATCTAGAGACATAATAGGTTATTCTAAACAGACCAAGCGTAGTATATAGAATAATATGGGGGTGTGAAAAAATGGAGCATTCAAAAAAACTAAAGTTATGTGCAAGTTTGTTTATCTTAGTCATTTTTGTTGGAGGGTGTGGATCTTTTAACAAAGAAGCTCAAATTAAAAAAAGTTTTAATAAAACGTTAAGTGTGTATCCAACAAAAAATCTTGAAGATTTCTACGATAAAGAAGGCTTTCGAGATCAAGAATTTGATAAAGG
>OKAD01000856.1_pt1 | contig 1147 bp, 1 predicted proteins | sample 1614021 | NCBI WGS metagenome assembly OKAD01 (sample SAMN04436898, study PRJEB24849) | human gut metagenome | biome: human gut; feature: NICU; material: stool | host: Homo sapiens | place: USA: Saint Louis, MO | collected 2012-03-14
GACGTCACAGTTGCTGTTGTTTAATCGCTAGTTTTTGATTCGATCATAAAGCAGTCGGGCAAGCTCAGCAGGTGTTTTCGCTGGTTTGCCCGTCAGTGGAATATACACGGCAAAGCTACAGGACCTGCCCATAACGAGTAGATGGTAGACCTTGGGACTGACCTCATGCTATCGTTTCCACGCGGCAATTCGCATGGAACACGTACATGTATGAAACGGGCAGCTGAGGCTAGTATCGAGATTGTCACCGCGATGGAGACATAGAAAACCCCGCCTATTACAGGCAGGGTTTCTTTTTGTCACTTAGAGAATTTCCCAACGAAAATCAAGTCCGTTACCAGGAAGGTAATTGGCAGCGTTGAGCGTATGATCCAGAACGGTCTGCAGGAAATCAGCAAGCATGTGAAGCTCCTAAAAGTAGACGATGAAACGCTATCAAGTATAGCAAAATCCATGTTATGTTGAAGTTAAAGACTGTTGTGGCACCCGTCACAACGGTGACGCATCAACAAGAAAGGTTCTAATCCATGGCTGTATCCACTAAGACGAAAAAGGCTTGTGCTACCGGCCTTGCTGGCATTGCACTTGCCGCTGGCGCTAATATCGCTGGCGTTGCAACCGCGAGTGCTGCACCAGCAACCTCTGTAGCTATACACACTTTCCCCTCTACGGCTGCACCAACAATCACAACTGTCAAGAACCCTACTTGCGACAACGTTATTAGTCGAGAGGGCCACCGGGCCAATGGTCACAATTGGGTCGGGGTACGTATTATCGACGGCATTAGCGGCTGGGCTATCAATGAAGGCGACACCGCTTGGTGCATCTAAGTACTTTGTATAAGAAATCGCCCCGTGTAGTCATCACACTGCACGGGGTGTATTTTTCTGTGAGGTGGCACGCAAACAGACACGTAGTCGAATTAAACCAAGGAGGAGAAGCTGACCCAAAGGAATATTTCAAGAAAATCCAGCTTCAACACTGACTATGCAGAACAACAGCATGTATGACAAGCACTAAAATTAGCAGCCCTGCACGTGCTCAAAAATTCGCTGTGCAACTTCAGATGGCTCCACTTCAGTGTTGCCTTCCAAGGACGATAGAGCCTCGCTGTCGTATTCTTCTACCAACTCGTCGTCATCGTAGT
>OKAD01000996.1_pt1 | contig 1022 bp, 1 predicted proteins | sample 1614021 | NCBI WGS metagenome assembly OKAD01 (sample SAMN04436898, study PRJEB24849) | human gut metagenome | biome: human gut; feature: NICU; material: stool | host: Homo sapiens | place: USA: Saint Louis, MO | collected 2012-03-14
ACTCTGTTATTTCACTAGAGGTGTAATAATTGAATGAAATTAAATTAGAATATGACACACATGTTTCAGTGGTACATTATGAAAGTTTAGACTCACGTTCATTTAAGAGCTTTTCAAAACCTAAATGGAGTAAGTTAATTAATAAACTGTCTGTGCCTATAGAAGCAAATTATAAGTATGCACGTGGTGTTGCTGTTTACGGTGATATTAAAGACGTTACAAATGATCATGGTGAAATTATCAAAAAGCATCGCAATGACGTTAATGTCGTATACAGAGATGTGATTGTACTTGATTACGATGAAATAAATGATTTAAAGCAATTACATGAAGCAATCAGCTCAGTTTTAAGCAATGTTGCATGGTTTTGGCACACAAGTTACTCGCACAGAACTGAACAAGCTAGAATACGCCTGTATATCCCTCTGAATGAGCGAATAAGTGCAGATGATTATCGTAATTATACAAAATTATTAGCAAATAAAATTGGACATAAAGTGGATGAAGGTTCATATCAGCCAAGTAGATGTTTTGCACTACCAGTTATTCAAAAAGGACACATATTTATTAAACGAGTGAATGACTGTCCAATTATCGATGTTGATATGCTCGAACAGTGGTCAAAGGAGTATAAACAATCAAATGGTAATCCTAATATCAAAGGGTACACACGACGTGATAGTGCGTATTGGCGAGATATAGCTTTTGGTGTAAGTGAGGGAGAGCGCAATTCAACATTGGCTTCAATTACAGGTTATCTTTTGCGTAGGTATGTAGATCCAAACTTAGTTTATGGGTTAGTGAGTGCGTGGGCAAGTGTATGCAAACCACCTATTAATCAAAGTGAAGTAAACAATACTTTTAAAAGTATTTTGAAAAAAAGATTGTAAAAACAGTTAGAAATGGAGGTTTTTGTTTGGAAGATGTTACAAACGAAGAAGTATTTGAAATGATTGATAGCAGAACCGATGTTTTAAATACTAATGATTGGAAAAGTCAATTAAGGCGTTCTGCTACTACAC